>Ga0209121_10000114_pt1 | contig 79794 bp, 71 predicted proteins | sample Cruoilmetagenom3_FD_187292 | JGI IMG/M metagenome (GOLD analysis project Ga0209121, IMG submission 187292) | Oil polluted marine microbial communities from Coal Oil Point, Santa Barbara, California, USA - Sample 3 (SPAdes) (version 2) | ecosystem: Environmental > Aquatic > Marine > Oil seeps ...
TGTGCGCTCCCTCCCTTGTAAAACACCCCGGATCGTCACTAGCAGAGCGGATTTGTCGGTCCACACTGGCGCGCAACAGATTAGAACTATGGGTAGGTTGTCGGTCTGCAAGTTAACAGTCTTTAACCATTTTAGACAATTATTACAGAAAAATGGATAAGATGACCAACCGCATGAACGGGCGGGGCGGGTGGCTCGAGCCGGAACCGATCGCGACTCCCCTAGCGAGCGGCCGCTTCGAGCGCTTCGAGAACGTCATCCGAGAGCGCTCTCTCGCCGCCCAGCAGCCACATCGCCGCCACACCGGCAGCGTGCTCACTCGCGAACTCCGAGACCTGCTCGGGCACCGCGTCAGGGCGAGACAGTACGACCACACCGGACTGCTCGCCAAGAGCCGCACCACCGCTGAGAGCGTCGGCGAACTGCTCACCGCTCGCCACTGCGATATGTGAGTCGTCGCTCCAGCCGCGTGCGATCGCCATCTCAGCCACCGCGACCGATGTCTCGTAGCGCGTTGGCCCCTGAGCGCGCGTGTACGGCAGCCCGAGTTCCACGAGAACGGTCGACGAGACCGCCTGCATCCCTCCCGCAACGAACACGCGGTTGAGACCCATATCCCTCACAGCCTGCACCATACTCGCCGGAGCGGACGTGGGCCGCACCAACAGAACGGGCATGACCTGAGCGTAGGCAGCCGATGCCACACTCACCGCATCCGGGAACGAGTCACCGCGCACGACGAATGCCTCATGTGGGAAACGGGTTCCCGACTCGAACCACACCTCACGTGCGACTTCGGCGGAGGTCTCGTAACGATCGGCTCCCGCCACACGATCGACCGTCGTGACCCTCCCAAGCGCGTTGAGGGCGCGGGCGACCTCGGCTGAAACTGCGTTCACCCCACCCACGATCACCACGCGTGACGCTCCGAGGCGTGAGATCTCGTCGGCGGTGACGGAAGGCAGTGAGCCGACACGCGAGAACAGGAGTGGTCCTTTGACCGCACCGGCAAGTGCGGAGGCGACCACCGCGTCCGGGAAGGCCTCCCCGGTGGTGACGACTACGGTCTCAGCCGCGTCGAACGACTTGGCGCTCAGAGCGACGGCCGTGGCGTAGCGATCCGCACCCTGCACGCGGTCGACCCGGAACTCGGGCATGACGCTCACTGCCCCCGACTGAGCCCCCTCGTTGCCGGCCTCATCGATCGAACTCACGCGGAAGTGATAGGCGGAGCCGTTGTCGAGTTCGAGCGCCGTGTAGGAGGTCCCGGTCGTGAGATGTTGATCGACGCGCACGTACGGGCCGGCCGCATCGGTCGCGCCCCACACTGCGTAGCCCACAACATCGTCGCTGGCCGAAGCGTCCCAATCCAGTTGCGCCCCGCGATTGAGCGGAGCTGCCGACAGGCCCGACGGCGCGTCCGGTGCGACCGTGTCGACCACGATCGTACGCGTGAGCTCCAGTACCTGCGCGACCTCCCCCGCATACCGTACGGACACCGTTTTGGTGCCGTCGCCGGGAGTGAGGTCGATATCCAACAGCGGGTCGAACGTCTTAGTCGCCTCGAACGACCCGTCACCATCCGCATCCACAGCCATGTGAGTCGCACCGTAGACATCCGACCGCAGCGAGACCGCGTTCGTTTTCACTCGCGCAGCTCCGCCCGCAAGCTGCATGTCACCTTCCGGCGTAATGGTGGCGAGCACGCTGGGAAGGTCCAGTGCCGCGCCCGACGCCACGTAACCCACCAGTCCGGGCTCGGGTCGTGAGAGCTCCAATATCCTCAGCCGATGCGACCCCCACCACTCCGACGGGAACCGCAGGCCCACAAGCGCAGCCGCACCGGTGACGAACGGCGTGGCCATGGAGGTCCCCTGCATCTCGACGTATCGTTCGCCGACGTAGGTCGAAAGGATCGCCTGGCCCGGTGCCGCGAGGTCCACGGATATGACTCCGCGATTGGAGAACGCCGCGAGTGCACCATTGGACGTGCTGGCGGCCACCGCGATGATGTTGTCATTGTCGAACGAACCGGGATAGAAGGGGGTGACCTCGTTGCTGGTGCTCGAGTTGCCCGCGGCGCAGACGAGGATCACGCCGTGCTGCTCCGCGTAGTCGACCGCCTCGACCATCACGGTGTCGGGATCCGGGCCGCCCCACGAGACGTTGATCACCGATGCGCCGTTATCGACGGCATAGCGCAACGCCTCGGCAGCCTGTTGCGTGCTGCCTCCGGCGGTGCCGTCAAAGATGCTCACCGGCATGATGCGCACCGGATTCTGCGGCCCGGCGATACCGGCCGTACCTGTCGCATTATCCGTGCGCGCCGCAATGATGCCCGCGACATGCGTTCCGTGACCAAAGGTATCCGTCGGATCGGCGTCTCCTGCATAGAAGTCCCAGCCCGAGGTGTCGTCGATGTAACCGTTGTCGTCATCATCGAGACCGTTGTCGGGCGTCTCCCCCGCGTTGACCCAGAGATTGCCGACCAGATCCGGATGTGTGGACTCCACCCCTGAGTCGATGACCGCCACGACCGCGTCGCCAGGCAACGCACGCTCTGTCATGAGGTCCCACGCCTCGGGCGCGGACACGTCATGCTCTCTCAGCGTGTCATCGAGACCCCACTGTAGAGGAAACTTGGGATCGTCCACGGACATCGAGGGGAATACGCGATGCTCGATCTCCACGGCCTCCACCGCCGGATCGAGCGCAAGTACATCTCGCAGCGTCTCAAGGCTGACTCCGCTCGCCGCTTCCACCGCAGTCCATCCTGTGGCCGACGAGTGCTTCGCGTTACGAGCCCCGGACTGAACCGCGGATGCCTCTCCCACGGCAGACGCGACGCCGGTGCGGAATCGAACGAGCAGTCGTCCGGTCGTATCGGGAGCGCCCGCCGCGCCGACACCCTCGCCTGCAATGACGACACCTTGGCCTGCTGCGCCGGAGACCTCATCGGCGGTGGCGGAGACCTCATCGGCAGTGGCGGTCGGCGGCGCGAACACGCCCGGACCAACCAGCGCGGAAAGGAGCGCGAGCGCGACCAAGGACTCAAGAGTCCGTTGCGGCCAGGTTCTGTGGGATGTCCTCGGCATGGTCAGAGTGTACTGCAATGCAGAGGAGCCGGGGCCTTGCGGCCTCGACTCCCCTGTTGCTCTTAACCTGTGACGCGTCGCGCGCGGCCACTCCCGCCTGTTACGCGTCGATGATCGCGAGTGCCTCCTCGCGGTATGCGTCGGTCACGAACGGGATGCCGCTCAGATCGGCGGCCTCGCGCGTAAGCGCCATGACGTCGTTGCGGCTGATGGACGGGATGTCCATGTTGCGCGAACCACACATGAGCTGCTGCAGTCCGACCTTGATGCGGTCGGCGTAGGAGTAGATTCCCAGCGCGCCCATGGGGAAGTCGTCGGCATCTTTGCCGTACTCGGCCTTCATCGACTCATAGGAGACGAAAATCTCCTCCTTAGTCGTGCCGTACTTGCTGACGGTGTTGGGCAGCTCGCCGTCTTTCATCCAGCGCTCGATGTTCTTGCCCACGAAGCCGGGGATCATGAGCGCGCGGCCCATGCAGACGGCCTTGGTGTGCGGTGCACCCATCGCGAGCACCTTGAAGATGTGGTCCTCTGCCGAGAACCCACCGGCGATCGCGATGTCGGGAACGAAAGAACCCTTGGCACGCAGACGCTCGCAGAGCTCATTGGTCATGCACTGCAGATAGAACGTGGGAACGCCCCACTCCTCCATCATGCGCCAGGGGCTCATGCCGGTGCCGCCGGGGGCGCCGTCAATGGTGAGCAGGTCGATCTTGGCGTTGCTCGCCCACTTGATGGCCATAGCGAGTTCACGCATGGGATACGCGCCGGTCTTGAGCGTAACGCGCTTGGCACCCAGCCCACGCAGGTACTCGACGCTCTTGTAGAACTCTTCCTCGTCGACGAAACCGAGGCGGCTGTGGCGCTCGAACTGCTTGATCGCCGTGCTGTGGAACGCCGCCTGGATTGCAGGATCGCTGGGATCCGGCGTGACGAGATAGCCGCGCTTCTGGAGCTCGAGTGCGCGATCCAGCGAGTCGACCTTGATCTCGCCACCGATGCACTTGGCGCCCTGGCCCCATTTAAGCTCGACGGTCTCGACACCCAGCTTGTCGACGACGTACTCGGCCACACCGAGACGCGTGTCCTCGACGTTGAGCTGGACCAAGATGTCGCCGTAGCCCTGATGGTAGCGACGGTACGACTCAATCCTGCGTTCCATATCCGGTGAGCGGGTGACCTTGCCCTTGGCGTCGCGCTCCAGCGCCGGGTCGATCCCGCACACATTCTCGCCGCAGACGAGAGAGATGCCCGAGATGGCCGCACCGACAGCGAAGTGCTCCCAGTTCTTGCGCGCGATCTCCGTGGAGCCCAGCGCGCCGGTGAACATGGGGACCTTCATCTTGACCTTGTTCTCGACTCCGAACTCGGTCATGGTGCTGACCCGCGGGAACAGCGTGTTGTCCGGGTTGCCCACTTCGCCCGCGGGCAGACCCTTGGCGCCCATCGCGTAGCCCTGAATGTTCAGGTGTGAATAGTCGATCGGATAGTCTTTGTCGCCACCAGCGGTGACCTCCCCAAAGGGACCGGGGTAGATGACCTCGCGTCCGCGGAACGAGGACTTGAACACCTCGCAGTTTCCCTTACATCCGTCAGTGCACCGGGTACACAGGCCCGATCCGGGAACAACGCTCTTTGATCGGTTCGTTGTTTGTGTAGCGTCATTCGCATTCGGTTGCTGCAAATTCATCAGAAACAGTCCTCCCATTGTCCGGCCAGCACTCACGCGCGCACCTCATCTCGATCGCTCAGACCAGATGCCGATGCCATCCATAGTAGCGTTTTTGGAAACGCTTCAGAAATCTCTTAGAAACATTTGCACTCATGCACGGAGACAGCAGTGACTTACACAAGAAGTCAGCGGTGGCCCAACAAGAGATCAGCGGATGCCCAACAAGGATCAGCGAGCATTCATCCGTTGGCCCTGTAGCGACCGGTTCTGGTGCTCGGTGCAGGACGTTCGATGTACTCGTCGTACGCTCGCGCTGCGATGACAAGTAGCCGTAGCGGCTCGTAGAGGACATGGTCCGTGTTCACCTGATAGAAGCACGCGCCCGCCTCCCGTTCGCGGTTCACAAGGCCGAGGTCTATCAAAAGGTCGAGCTCATCGTGCGCTCCGCTCATGCCTATGCCGAGCCCGCGACAGAGCTCACGGAACCATGGCCTTCCCTCTGGATGCATGACGAGACGTTCCAGAAGGATCGTACGAGTTCTTGCCCCCAAGAGGCATTCGAGCGTATTGTCCGCCGACCGCATGCCTCCACCACCCCCCCCACTCCATCGAAACCACCACCACGTGGCAGTCTCCCAAGAGCGCGCGGAGTTCTCACGGAGGCTCCGGAATCCCATGCGAAGCAATCCGAAACCAAGCCTAGAGCGTATGCGAAATCCCGCTCCCCAGGATGACCGGAAGGTATCCAGAGCCGTCGGCGGTAGCCGAGCGATTGCTCCAAATTTGGGATCGATCGTTCGCCTACTACCGACGGGTTCAGAGACACAGAGGGAACCCGCTGCCAACAAGTCCCAGTACCCCTACCGCCAGGAACCTGCCGCGAAAGATTTGTTGCCTTCGAAAATCTGCCGAGTCGAGTTTGAGCCATAATTCCAACTCAAACCCGACTGGAGTTCCACCGCAGGCCTAGACGACGCCTAGCGCACTACCCCAGGCACTACCGTACGAACGGCGGCGTGGAATCGAATCTGATCTCTCTCTCCAGCATGGCGGCCGCACCGAGCAGGGTCTCCTCGGCGAAGTGATTCGCAATCAGCTGCACTCCGACGGGAAGTCCCTTGGCCTTGCCCATCGGCACGCTGATCGCACAGTTGCCTGCGAGGTTCACCGGAATCGTGAAGATATCGTTGAGATACATGGTGAGCGGGTCGGCAGCCTTCTCGCCGATCTTGAATGCAGGCTCAGGGCTCGTGGGAGTCACAAGGATGTCGTAGTCGGCGAACGCCTCGGCAAACTCGCGAATGATGAGCGTGCGAGCGCGCTGAGCCTGGCCATAGTAGGCGTCGTAGTAACCAGCAGACAGAGCATAGGTGCCCAACATGATGCGACGGATCGACTCTGGGCCAAAGCCCTCGGCGCGCGAGCGCATGTAGAGATCCATCACGTCCTCGGCCTCGGGTGCGCGAACGCCGTAGCGAACCGCATCGAAACGAGCCAAGTTCGAGCTCGCCTCGGCCGGCCCGATGATGTAGTAGGCCGCAAGCGCGTGCTGGCTCGTCGGAAGATTGACCTCGCCCACCGTGGCGCCCAGACGCGCGAATGTGCCCACGACCTCCTCGGTCATACCCTTGATACGCGTGTGAAGACCGTCCATGTCGAGCATGTCGCGGACGATGCCCACGCGCAGACCCTTCATGCCGTTGGCCCGAGCATTCGTGACCGCCGCGACATAGTCGGGCACGGGTTCATTCATGCTGGTCGCGTCCATGGGGTCCTTGCCGCTCATGGCGGAAAGCGCGAACGCGGCGTCCTCGACGGTGCGGGCGAAAGGCCCGATCTGATCGAGCGAGCTGCCGAAGGCGACACAACCGTAGCGCGACACGCGGCCGTACGTGGGCTTGAGCGCCACGGTGCCAGTGAGCGCACCGGGCTGGCGGATCGAGCCTCCGGTGTCGGAACCCAGCGAGAGCACCGCCTGAGCAGCGGAAACCGCCACTGCACTACCACCACTGGAGCCGCCGGGCACGCAATCAAGATCCCAAGGGTTGTGGCTGGGGCCGGTTGCGCTGTTCTCTGTGGAACTGCCAAAAGCGAACTCGTCCATGTTGCACTTGCCCACGGGTATCGCACCGGCGTCGAGCATGCGGCGCACGGCGGTACAGTCGTAGACGCTCTCATAGTTAGAGAGGATCTTGGACGAACACGTGGTACGTGTCCCCACGAGGTTCATGTTGTCCTTGAACGCGGTGGGGACACCGGCAAGCGGCGGAAGATCCTCACCGGCGGCAACCTTGGCGTCGATCGCGTCGGCGGCCTCGAGAGCAAGCTCGGGCGTGACCTGGTTGAAAGCGTGCAACGCATCTTCCGTTGCAGCAATGTGATCGAGCGATACCTGAGCGACCTCGCGGGCGCTGAACTCCTTGGCAGCGATACCGTCGCGCACGGACCTGACGGTGAGCTTAGAGAGATTGATACTCACGACGCATCATCTCCGCCAACAATACGAGGGATCAGGAACGCGTTGTCCTGGCGCTCGGGTGCGTTCTTAAGCGCATCTTCACGCAACAGGCCGGGACGGATCTCGTCGGCACGCATGGAGTTCACAACGTCCAGAGGATGTGCGGTCGTTTCCACACCCTCGAGATCGAGTTTCTGGATTTGATCTATGTGACCCAGGATCGTGTTCAGTTCCTGGCCAAGCGAGGCGATCTGGTCATCAGAGAGACCGAGCCTCGCGAGCATGGCGACGTGTCGCACCTGCTCTTCGGAGATAGACATGGAGAGATCCTCCCTTTCGCACCGCGTGGCGCGCTCGAACATTTGAAACGAACGGAGACCATTCTAGTGCAATGGGGACGTCTGTGGGGCGTCGATCCCTTGGGCGACGCGCCGACCGTCAGCCGGCCACGTAGAACGCGGCAATGACCGCCACCCCGTTGTAGAGCGCGTGCAGCACGAGCGGTGGCCACAGCCCGTCGCGCCAATGAGCGAGCCACCCCAGCGCCAGGCCCAGCACGAACGCCGGAAGAAACATCCACGCCGAGAAGTGATACAACCCAAAGAGCGACGACGAGACGAGGATTCCCGCCCACGCACCCCAACGATCGCGGAATGCCGACAGCAGCACCGAACGGAACACGACCTCTTCGATCAGCGGGCCGACGAACACCACCAGCAGCACCGCCAACACGAGTCCGGCCGAACCCTTGCCGAACACATCGGGCAGACTGCCGTTGGCAGCCATGGGCGGATCCCAACCGAAATACTGCACGAGCGCGCCGTAGAAAGCAGTGAACAGGCGTGTGCCGATCAGAAGACTGAGCGTGAGGCCACCGGTGACCATCGAGCGCCACCAAGGCCGATCATCCCGCTCAAGACCGAAAGCGGATGCAAACCCCCCATGCCTGCGGGCTAGCACCATGAGAGCCGCAAACTGCACGCCGTAGAACAACCCCAACACCACGACACGCGCGAACACTCCCACCGAACCCGGGAGATCGAGCACCAGACTCGAGGTGAGCGCGGCATCCTTGGCCACGAATGCCAGAAGTACCACAGCGAGAACGACAGCTGCTTCGAGCAGCGTCCACTCCACAGCCCGCGACGCAGCCGCTGAGGCCCGCTTGACCGGCTTGGATCCGCCTGTTCGCTTCATGGATTTCTTTGCGCCCGTACCCGAACCCTTGGTGCCGGCACGAACTCTGCCGCCCGCAGTCGCCTGTGATGAGCGGCGTTTCGGCTGGGAGCGAGGGGTCGCACGGTCCTGAATGGCGCCGCACTTACAGGCCTTCACGCACGCTAGGCATCCTTCGCATACACGCCAGTCCACATAGATGTAGCTCACGCCGACTTTGAGCGCACCGCTTTCACACTTGTCCATGCACTTGCCGCAATGATCACAGAGATCGGGTGAGAGTCGGAGTCTCGCAGGTGTTCGGGCCATGTCGCTCAGTACCTCATGCGCCGGTCGAACCGGACTCTGGCGGCAGACCGCTCTGAATGACGCGCTCCAGCTGCGATTCGTCCAGGACCGGAACCCCCAGCTGCACCGCCTTGTCGTACTTGCTACCCGCGTCGGCACCGGCCACGACGAATGAGGTCTTGCGACTCACTGAGCCCGAGACCTTGGCGCCCAATGCCTTGAGCTCCTCGCCCGCCTCGGTGCGCGTATACCGCTCCAGCGCACCGGTGAGCACGAACGTGCGGCCAGCCAGTGTCTGCGGGCGTGCCGGTTCGGTCCGCTCCTGCTCCAGACTCACGCCTCGTTGGCGCAACCGCTCGATCACGGCCACGTTGTTCTCGTCGCCAAAGAATGCGCGCACCATCGAGGCGATCTCAGGACCGACTCCCTCGACACGCGCAATCGGATCGCTCTCTCGGGCCGCCGCGATGGTGACCCCCTCGCCGGGCGTGAGCGGTACGGTCGCCGCCGCCTCAGCGAGCGCATCGACACTGCCGAATGCGTCGGCGAGCGCCTCTGCCACCGTCGCGCCAACGTGCCTGACGCCCAGCCCAAAGAGCACGCGAGCCAGCGGTTTGTCACGCGTGGCGTCAATTGCAGCACGAAGCTTGGCCGCCATCGTCTCGCCCAACAACGTGGGCGTGCCGTCCTGTTTGACCCGCCCCAGATCGAGCACTGCGAGCTGCTCGAATGTGAGCGCGTAGAAGTCGGCCACATCATGCAGCAGATCGGTCTCGACCAGCCGCTTCACGATCTGCTCGCCCATGCCGTCGATGTCCATGGCCCCGCGCGACGCCCAGTGCAGCAGACGCTCCAGCCGCTGTGCGGGACATGCCACGTTGGGGCAGCGTGTCACGACCTCGCCCTCGGGCCGCCATGCAGTCGTTCCACACTCGGGGCAGTCGCTGAGCATCTCCCAGGGTTCGGCGTCATCCGGCCGCATACCCAGGACCGGTCCGACCACCTCAGGAATCACGTCACCGGCCTTGCGCACCACGATCGTGTCGCCGATGCGCACGTCCTTGCGACGGATCTCGTCTATGTTGTGCAGCGTGGCCCGCGCGATCGTGGAACCAGCCACGGTCACCGGATCGAACTCCGCGAGCGGGGTCAGTGCACCGGTACGTCCCACCTGCACCCGGATCTCGCGCAGCACGGTGGTCTTCTCTTCTGGCGGGAACTTGAACGCGATCGCCCACCGAGGTGCCTTGCTCGTGTGTCCCAACTCGTCCTGCAACCTGAAGTCATCGACCTTGATGACCACGCCGTCTATCTCATACGGAAGCTCGTCGCGCTTCTCAATAGCGCCGGTGCAGAACTCTCGCACCTCTTCAGCCGTGCCACAGAGCTTCACATCCGGATTGATGTGGAAGCCCGCCTCACGCAACCATGCAAGCGCATCGCTCTGACGGGTGAGTCCCAATGGCCGCGGATCGACCACCTGGTAGATGAACGTCGCCAGATCGCGCGACGCGGTGATCGCTGGGTTCTTCTGTCGCACCGCCCCCGCCGCCGCATTGCGCGGATTAGCGAATGCATTCTGCCCCGCGGCCTCCTGCTCGGCGTTGAGCCGCTCAAAACTCGCCTTGGGCATGTAGACCTCGCCACGCACGTCCACATCCGGCCAGCCGACGGACCCCGCCGCCGCGGCGTCATCCGCCGCCTCAAGCGCGTCAGTCGTCGCGAACAGCGACTCCTGCGCTGCGGGCGCCGACGGCGCCGTGGGCGATGGCCGCACCTCCTCGCGCAAGCGAAGCGGTACATCCTTGACGGTGCGCACATTGACCGTGACGTTCTCGCCGGTGCGTCCGTCGCCCCGCGTGGCTGCTCGCTCGAGCGCCCCATCGCGGTACGTCAACGACAACGACGACCCGTCGATCTTGAGTTCGCACACGAAACCGCAGCCGCGCTCGCCCAGCGCTTCGCGTACCCGAGCGAGCCACGCGTCCAACTCAGCCAGGTCCATCGCGTTATCGAGCGAGTACATGCGCTGTGAATGGGCAACCGAGTCGAACTGTTCGCTCGGCGGCGCTCCCACACGCTGTGTGGGTGACTCAGGCGTCACGAGCTCGGGCCACGTCGACTCGATCCGCTGAAGCTCGCGCAGCAGGTCATCGTACGCTGCATCCGAGAGTTCGGGAGTGTCGAGCGCGTAGTAGAGATATGCATGATGTTCGATCTCGCGACGCAGTGCTTCGGCCCGCGCGGAGGCGGAGTCCCGGTTCTCGGGAGTGACCATCTCTCTCCTAAACCCTACTCGTCGTTCTTAAGCTTCTGCACGTGGACGTCGCCCACGGAGTACACCACGGTCTCGGGCACGAAACGATTCAGACGCTCGGCCTCGTATATCCACACGTCGGACATCATGACCTTGAAGTATGTGCCAGCGGGTCCGCCCTGAGGCTCAACCGTGACCTCGTTGGCGAGATATGCACGGAGTTCCGTTTCCACGTAGTACGTGAAGACGCGTGCGGCGTCACGGTACTCGTTGTAGAGCGCAAGACGGCGATCCGCCTCGTAGATATCCAACTCATCGATGCTGTCCATCGAAGACACTCCTCATCACGTTCGAATGCTATGCCTCATTCTATCGTGCGCGCGAAGAAAATGGGGCGATACGAACGGGTCAACTCAACGATGTCAGCCGAACGTTACCCCATGCTCCGATATGCCCATCAATGGTGGCGAGCACACCCAACACGCCGTGCACCTGTTTCGCCGCCTCGATGGCGCGATGAATGTCCTCGGATGTGTGAATCCGATTGGCGAGTCCTGTCGCCACCGCGTCGGCGAGTGCCCCATTTCGTGCGAGCACGGTCACCGCATCCGCGTCGCCGAAGGACTCGGAGTGTCCTATCCGTCCAGAGGACGTGCACACCGCTATCGGCATGAGGCCTCCACGAATCTGGAGTCCCACCTCGGACACGCCCTCTGCGCCAGCCCAGAGAGCGACCGTGCGATCGACCATGCCAATGAGATACGTATCGCCACCGTTCTCAACGATCACCTCGGGAGAGAACTTGGCCAGCCCGTACGCGACGTGCTCCGCGATCATGCCCGCGACAGCCGCCATGGGACCGACGCGCGCGAGTTTGGCCGCGTCGGCCATACGCCTTATGTTTTCCGGCGCTTCATCCGGGACGTCGTACGGAACGAATGTCTCGGCGAATCGGGGGTGATGACGGATGAAGTTCTCAAGCTCCCAGCGCGCCTGCACCACCAGGTCCTCGGCCTCATCGGTCAGATCCCTGAACGCGCAGACCTGCAGATCCGTCTCCTTGATCGCAACCTCGAAACTCACAAGGTCATCCGACTGGACCGCACGGCGATATGTTCTGGGTTCGAAGGTCATACACTCATATTCCCCCCGAGCGACCACAGGTGCAACACTCCAATCATCGTCGACCGACCGCAATTCGTCGTGAGGCTGCGGTGTTGGGGATGCAGGGGTATAGACTTGATGTACGAGATAGCTTCTTCCATGGGAGGAGAAGAGTATGAGGGGAATGCTCGAGCTGTGCGTGGAGATGGACGTCTTCGCCCACGAGACCTACGCCAAAATGGCCGAAGCGTGCGAGAACCCCGAGCTCGTCCAAGTGTTCTCGCGAATGGCCATTGAAGAGCAGAGCCATGTGGGTTGGTGGACCGATCTCATCGAAGCATGGGATCAGGGTCTCATTCCCGACATCGTCAACGACACCGACTCCGTCGAGCACCATATGCAGGGTCTGCACTTGGAGCTCCTGAATGCCGTCTCTGGTGAAATATCCGACCTCTCCTCTGACGAAATGCTCGATCTGGCCGCCCGCATGGAGTTCTTCATGCTCGATCCCGCTTTCGGCGAACTCATGGACCTCACCGAGCCAGGTGGCGCCAAATCGCACAAGCACGCATACTCGCGGCACCTTGACCGCTTGGTGAACGCGATCGAGATGCATTACAGCCGCAGCGATCTCGCTCGGTTCCTGGCTCACGTCCTTCGACGCGCGTGGAAGGACAATCTCGCGCTCTCCGCGTACGCCAGTCGCGACCCCCTCACCGCCCTCTATAACCGCCGAGGAATGATGGCCCACCTGCGCCAATGGGTCTCTTGGGCGCAGCGCTACGACCGTCCGCTCGCTATCGCACTGGTCGACGTCGATGACTTCAAGTCCATCAACGACACGCACGGGCACGCCGTCGGCGACATGGCTCTCCGGGTGATAGCCGACGCGATCGGCAAAGCGGTTCGTGGCTCGGACATGGTCGCGCGCTACGGTGGCGACGAGTTCGCCATTGTCGCACCCGAGACCGATGCGGAGGAGCTGGAGAAACTGCTCGAGCGCATCGTGAACACGGTGCACGACACCGATCTCAAGGACTGGGACAGCTCCAGGATCAAGCTCTCCGTCAGTGTCGGCGGTGCCGTAGCCAGCGGCCACCTGATCGTCGAACCTGACGCAGATCGTCTGCTCGCCGCCGCCGACATGAGCCTCTATGGGGCAAAAAGCGCCGGCAAGGACCGCCATGGCGAAACGATCGTCTTGGGCGAGGAACCGGTCACCAACTAAGCGGCGTACGTACCCGTATGAGATCGCCCTATTCGGCGAGCATCTCCCCGGCGTGGTAACTGCTGCGCACGAATGGCGCAGAAGCGACGGCGTGGAACCCCATCTTGTAGCCCTCGCGCGCAAGGTGCGCGAACGTCTCAGGCGGAACGAACTCAGTGACCGGCAGGTGCTTGGGGCTGGGGCGCAGATACTGACCCATGGTCAGCATGTCGCATCCTGCCTCACGAAGATCGCGCATGACCGCGAGCACCTCTTCAACACTCTCTCCCAATCCCAGCATGAGGCCCGACTTGGTGGGGATATCCTCCCCTCCCTGCTCGGCCGCCCAGTGCTTGACTCGCTTGAGCACTGCAAGAGAGCGCGCATAGTCCGCGCCGGGACGAACCTCAGCATAGAGCCTCGGCACCGTTTCGAGATTGTGATTGAACACGTCCGGACGTGCAGCCGCGACGGTGTCGACGTCGGCCAGCGATCCTGCGAAGTCGCTCGTGAGCACCTCTACCGTGGCGCTCGGTACCGCTTCACGCAGTGCCTCTACGACCGCGACGAAGTGTGCCGCGCCTCCGTCGGCCAGATCGTCCCGCGTGACGGTGGTGACCACCACATGCTTGAGCTCCATACGTGCTGCAGCCTCCGCCAGACGAGCGGGCTCGCCGGGATCGAGAGGCGCAGGTGTGGCGGTGTCCACGGCGCAGAAGCGACAGCCCCGCGTGCAGGCGTCGCCCATGATCATGAACGTGGCCGTGCCGCTCGCAAAGCACTCACCACGATTGGGGCACTTGGCGGACTGGCACACCGTGTGGAGGTTGAGCTCAGTCAGCAGGCCCTCGACCGCATTCGCCTGTCCTGGAGTGGCTATAGGCCGTCGCAACCAGGGCGGCAGTCGTTTGGATGATGTTCCGTGCTCGTACGCCACGCGAACTACACGCCGCACTTGGCGGTCGCGTCGGCACACGCCATCTTGATGACCTCGGAGACCGTGGGATGTGCGTGCACGGTATGCGCGATGTCCTTGACGGTGAGAGCGTGCGCCATGGCCAGAGAGACCTCGTGAATTGTCTCCACAGCATGTGGTCCGACTATCTGGCACCCGACGATCCGACCGGTGCCCTTCTCGGCGACGATCTGCACGAACCCGTCGGCCTCGCCCTCACCGAGCGCCTTGCCGTTGGCAGCGAACTTGGACACGGCCTGCACCGCGTCGATCCCCCGCTCCTTGGCCGAGTCGCGCGACGAACCGACGACCGCGACGTTAGGGAACGTGTAGACACATGCCGGGATGCAATCGTAGTTCAGAGAGGACAGCTTCGCCTCGGCACCCACGGTCGCGAGTTCGGCTACGGCATTACGAGCCGCCAGCATGCCTTCCTCTTCGGCCACGTGCGCGAGCATCATTCCGCCGATGAGGTCGCCGATCGCGTATACGCCCTCAACGTTCGTGCGGAAGTACTCGTCGACCTTCACGGCCGCGCGATCCATCTCAATACCAGCCTCGGGGAAGCCGAGTCCTTCGGAGAGCGGCTTGCGCCCCACAGCTGACATGACGATCTCACTCTCGATGACGCCGCCACTGCGCAGAGTCGAGCGCATGCGCTCGCCGACGCGCTCGATCGAGTCGACGGCGTCGCCCAGATGGAACTCCACACCCATCTCCTCGAGCGACTTCTGAGTCTGCTTGACGACCCGCTTTTCGTTGCCGGGCAGCACCTGCGGCATGAGCTCGACGACCGTGACCTTGCTGCCGAACGCCGCGTACGCGCAGGCGAACTCAAGACCTATGACACCGCCACCGATGATGAGAATGTTCTTGGGAATCTCAGAGAGGGAGACGGCCTCGTCGCTCGTCCAAACTCCCTCCATGTCGTGGTCGATGGTGGGAAGCCTGAAGACCTCGGATCCGGTAGCGAGGATGATCGCGTCGGCCTCGACGGTCGCCGTACCGCCCTCGCCCAGCTCGACCTCGACGGTCTTGGGCCCAGAGAGACGACCCACGCCAATGAGCACATCGACCTTGAGACGCTTGGCCGTTGATTCGATCTGGCCGACGAGCTCATCAACGACGCCTTCCTTGCGGACGCGGAGTCGATCGACGTCGACACTTGCAACTTGTGCGTGGAGGCCGAATTCCTCGGCATGACGGGTGTCGGCTACGATGTGCGCCGAACGCAGAATGGTCTTGGTGGGGATACAGCCCCAGTTGAGACAGGTGCCGCCGAGACGACCCTTCTCGACCAGAGTGACTTCGGCTCCGTTCCGAGCCGCTTCGAAGGCTGCGGCATAGCCGCCGGGCCCACCGCCGAGTACGCAGATACGCATGAAGTCCTCCTGAGAACCGTTGCCCAAGTAACGCAAATGCTCAGAGATTCTACCACCTCTGAGCAAAGGGAACGGGATGTACGGAACACACTCGCTATCGAGTACCTATCAACAGCCGATGCGATTCTTGACCTCAGTGACCAACTTGCGGCTCACCGGAACCTCGGTGCCTTCGGCGTCGTCCAGAACCAGCTTGAACGACGACTTGCTCGCCCAGTGGTAACCGCGGACCGCACTGAGCCGCACGATGTATGACCTGTGCACGCGCATCATACCGGGAATCTCACGAGCCTCGATCTGCCCGAGTGAGAGCCTGCCCAGAAACCGCGTGTCATACGAATGCATATAGGTGTAGTTGCGCACGCCCTCGATGTACACGATGTCCTTGGCATCCAGGAACCGAGTTCCCGAGTCAGCGACCACCGGAAGACGCATGTCCTCATGCCCTTCCTCCGGCCTGATCCGCCTGAGCAGCGCCTCGATCCGACAGCGGAACTCACGCACGCCGAAAGGTTTGGAGAGATAATCGTCGGCGCCCAGAGTGAAGCCCTTGACCTTAGCGTCCTCGGTGCCCTTGGCGGTGAGCATCATGATGGGGAGTCGCGCATTGGCAGGGTTCTCACGGATGCGACGAAGCGCTTCCCACCCGTCGACCACGGGCATCATGACATCGAGAACAACGATGTCCGGCCGGTTCACCGCGACCGACTCGGCAACGGTGGATCCATTGGACAGAGTAACGACACAGTATCCATCGTTCTGCAAAAGCGTCCGCAGCCCGCGCACCAAGTCCGCGTTATCGTCCACGATCAAAACGGTTCCCCGTGGTGCAGGCCTGTATGTGTGTCCCGTAGCCTCTGCGTCAACCGTCATACTCAGACCCCGTCCCCTGCGTCCACAATCCCGAACACTCTAGACTACTTTCACCGTAGCAGATTCCGTACTTGGAGATACACCATCCAGCGGCAACCGAACGGTGAAGATCGTTCCTGAGCCCACCGGATTGTCCTCGAACGACATCGATCCGCCGTGCGCCTGGACGATACGCAACGCAATGGCCAGGCCGAGTCCCAATCCTGCAACGTCAGCATTGTCCTCGGCGTTTCCGCGTCCGAACATCTCGAACAGGATATTGCGGCGCTCCGGCGGGACTCCCCTACCGTTGTCCGCCACATCGATGACGGCTGTCCGCTCCTCCAAACGCATGCCGAGGTGTACATGCGACCCCGCGGGCGAGTACTTCAACGCGTTGGACAACAGGTTGTCGATGACCTGTCGCAGTCGTACGCCATCCGCGCGGAGCTCCACCTCGGGCATCTCTTCATCGCACGAGACGGTGACGCCCTCTTTCAATGACAGAGAACGAGCTTCTGCCGCTGCCTGCTCAACTATCAGGCGCAGATCAACCTGAGAGAACTCAATAGGCATGAGCCCTCTCTCCAGAAGCGCCACGTCCATGAGGCTCGATACGATGGACGTCAGCCGCTTGGTGGCCGATCCGATTGAGACCAGTGCATCGGCCGTCTGCTCGTCGATCTCACCGAACTCATGGTCCTCAAGCATCTCCGTATAGAGCTGCAATACCGCCAGTGGACTGCGCAACTCGTGTGAGGCAACCGCCACAAAGTCGGATTTCACCCCCAGCGCACGCTCCAACTGCTCCGCGAGCTGAGCTTGACTATCGAACGCCATCTCAAGCGAACGATACGACTCATGAAGCTCACTCTCATGAGCGGCGAGTTGTACGGTCATATCATCCAGCGCCCGCTCGAGATCCCCGATTTCGTCTCGGCGACCTCGGTCGAGAGTCAATGTCCGAGCTCCTCCGGCAATGACCGCGGCTCCGTCACGCAAACGCACGATTGGCTCGACCACCGTTCTCACACTGACCCAAACGCCCCAGAATGCCGCAATGACGAGGATCATGGCGGCAATGAGCCCGGTGGCGCGCAAGGGCTCCCAAAGCGCAGACTCCAAACCGACGGGCAGGAACTGGATGCGTACCGTGGCGAGAAGCAGATCATCGATCTCGATGGGCACCTGAACGACCTGTGGCATGGTGAACACGTCCAGAATCGACGACCCCGTCTCCACCTCGCCACAGGTGCAGCCCGTCTCCGTCTCTGCGATCACCGCCCCAGAGGCGTCGATGATCTCGATGCACTCGATGGCATAATCCTCGGTCACCGTAAGAATACTGCGCAACTGCACACGGATCCGCTGGGGATCCTGATCGGCAACGACAGGCATGATCGAGGCCGCGACGACGCCACCCGCGTACTCCAGCGTGTTTCGGCGCTCCTGCGCGGCGTTTCTAATCGAGAAGGCGGTCACGACGAGTCCGGTGAGCACTCCTGAAATGACGACGATGAGCACGATGAGTGCAACGTAGCGGACTGTGAGTGAGACCCTGCGTCGCTGTGTATGTCTCAGGTCCAGACTCATGAGCCCCTATGGATGTGCATGATCGTCACAGGATACCCGCAGAATATTGGCAAAGGCATAGTCGTCGGCATTGAGCGGGACGAATCCGTCGATGGCGCTATCCGACGGCAACTCGCCCTCCGCATCGAAATCGGTGAGGATGGCCACCACGCGATCGCTGAGCTCCTGGGTCACATGCTTAGTGGCGATCAGTGGCGGGTTGCCAAAGAATGGTGACGCCTCGATCACGCGAAAACCGAGTCCCTCGATATTCGTCTGCACGTCGTTCACTACGGTCACATCGACCGATCCGTTCCGCAGGTCGCTGAGATTAGCCTCCATGGTGTCCCCAAAATGAATTTCTGAGAAATACGTCTCCGCCGTCACTTCATGCTCGTCGGCCAGATACTGCATGAAAGCGACCCCGCCAAGGGAGCTCTTATCAGAGACCGCGATCCTGAGCTGCTTCAAGTCCTCGAACGATTCAAACTCGGAGTCTTCCTTAACGATGAGAAGGGATCGAGAAGTCGTCGAACCCTGCATGACGGGCGTGCAAAGTCCACGTGCGTCACCGCTCTCCCGGAGATCCAGATACTGCTGGGCGCATACGAACGCCAGATCGATATGCTCGGTCGCGATGACTCCGGCGGCCTCGTCTTCCTCGGAGAGGTAACGAACGATGACCGGCTGATTGAGATTCTCTGAGAGATACTGAATGACCTGCGCCCAGTTGGCCCATTCCGTCGGTCCACCTGGAGTGCGAGCAACGGCGATCACGATATCGCCCTCATGCATCGTGATCGATTCAGGTGACTCGATCGGATCCTGGTCAGGCATCTTGGATGCGTCCAGAAAGGCTGCGGCTAGAAGAAGGACTCCCACGACGGTGCCCACGACGGCGAGAATCAACCAGCGACTTGAGCGCCAGTGTTCTTTAGGAAATGAATCAACCGAGGATTCAGTCTCGCGAGACTCAACCATGCTTCGGGGTTCCCTCGTTCGATTGCTGCACGTTATGCCTGCAATGGTAACTCACCAATCGCCCTGAGGGGAATCAGATGTGCGTGGCTTCGTTCAGCATGTCGAAAAGGGCCCGCTCTCTCTCACACAGAAGCAGGTGTTCGAGCGCAAGACCGGCGAATCGAGTGACCGGATGCTCCGAACGCGAATACACGGCAGCCGAGAACAGGACTCCCCATGTGGAGAGATGGTTGGCGACGAAGTCGTGTGCCGCCGTCTCACATTGACTCTCGCCTTCTGCCGCACGGCCCAGCGCGTACGCGACGAACTCAAGCTCGTTGGAGATATGAGTGGGACAGGAACGTCCGCCGCCAGAGTTGGCGACGAACCCACATACCTCATAGAAAGACACAACGCGCGCGACGGACTCATCATGATCGGATGAGTCATACATGAATGCGAGCGGCGAGACATAGGGCATCTGTCGCACCGGATCGGTTCCACCGAACAGACGGATGTGCTCCGCAGTGACCGTACCCAGACTGGAAACGTTGTCGACCCAAGCCAGTGCCGCCTCTGCAGCCGGTCTCACACCGGACTTCTGCATCGCACACACGGCCACGCCGCCGCACGGAACACTGAGTTGCTCTATCGCGGAGCGATAGGAGGCCAAGTCGAGATCGAACAAACGAGAGAGAGCCTCGAACTTGTCGGCGCGTTGACGCAAGGATTTCGATCGGGCGCTGAGACCCGCGGCCGTGCGCACCGCATCAGCGGCGGTCATCGCACCCACCGTTGGGTCAGGAGCAGGCTCAGAGAATCCACCGTCCATACGGTCGAACACCTCTTCGAATATTCTCAACATCGCAATGGTTCGCTTCCTTAAGTGAACTTATCCAATATTGAGAAGAACGAAAGAACCCAGTGATGAGATACGAACCCCGATGACGAACTACGGGTTCGAGTGACGAACGGTCGATATTCCGCGACGAAATGAGCCGATTCCTCGCGCAGACCCGGCTCGATTCAGACCTCGCGGATCGCGAATCTTCAGATAAGATCAGCGCTTTCGAGGATTCGCCTTACTGATGTGTCCATCCCGAGCGGCATGATATGCACGCCATCCGCAACCTCACGCAAGGCCCTGACCTGCTCGATGGCGAGCTGCACGGCTTCCTCGGCGGGATCAGCGGCAGTGCGAATCCGGTCGGCGACATGGTCGGGAATCATGAGGCCTGCGAGACGGTTATTGATGAAGTCGATGACCCGCGGGCTCTTGAGCAGAAGTACGCCTGCGATGAGTTTGGCTCCGGTCGGCGCGACCGCGTCCGCCGTTCGGGCGAACTTGTCGATATCAAAGATCGCCTGCGTCTGGAAGAAACGTGCGCCCGCCTCGATCTTGCGCGAAATGCGGGCGTACTGCGCCTCCCAAGGCTCGGCCTCCGGGAATGCCGCAGCACCGATCAGAAAGTCGGTTCCGCCGTCCAGATCGCGACCGATCATGTCATGTCCGTCGTTCATGCCCGCCGCGATCTCGATCAGCTGCGATGAGTCCAGATCGAACACGCCCCTAGCGTGCGGATGGTCCCCGCCGCGCGGTGCGTCACCCGTGACCACAAGCACATTCTCCAGACCCAGCGTCCACGCCGCGAGAAGGTCGGACTGAAGCGCGAGTCGATTGCGATCGCGGCACGTCTGCTGAAAGATTGGCTCAAAGCCAGCGTCAGCCACCGCGCGCGATGCAGCGAGCGAGCTCAGATGCAGCGTCGCACCTTGGTTGTCGGTCACGTTGAGCGCGTGGCAGAGCGGCCCCAACTCGGCCACAGACGCATCCATGCTGGTCATGTTGGTGCCCAGCGGTGGTGCGACCTCGCCGGTGATCACGAACTCACCGCGGTCGAGTGCATCTCTCAGACGACTCATCGGCCAGCACCTCCCTTGGAGCCCTTGCGCCCACGATCAGGGCGCAGATTCACACTCCCTGGTTTGAGCTTCTTGGAGAAGTCCTTGGGCGGTAGCGCGCCTGAAGCTCCTCGGCCCTGCTCGGCAAGACGCCTCTGGATGCGCACGTGCGTGCACTCGCGATCGGTGAGCACCTCGCACATGCCGTCCCACATACCGCCGCATGGCCCGTTGAGCAGCCCCTTGGGGCACGTGGTGACAGGACAGATACCCGCCGTAGCGTCGAGCACGCAGTCGCCACACATCTGGCAGCGTTCCTCGAACTCGCCGTGACGGATCACGTTGCCCAGGAACACTGACTCAAGGCCCGGGAAAACCGGTTTGCTCACCGAATCGGCCACCGTCTGCACGCCCGCCCCACACGTGAGCACGAGCACGGCGTCCGCAGCATCGATGCTGCCAACGTTCTTGCGCGCGGTGAGCTTGGTGCCGCCCAGATGACATGCGACCTCGCCCACAGCCCAACCACTCACTTCACGACCGTCGGCCTCAAGCGCCGCCTTGGCCGCCAGTATCTCCGGCTCGCCGCCCGTGTTGGCGACCGTGGCGCACTGGCCGCAGCCCATGATGAAGACGCTCTTCGCGCCTATATCGTCGAGATTCTTCTTGATACGCGCCCATTCACGCGGACGAGTGATGATCATCTACGCTCGGCCTCCCATGCTCTCGCTCACGGCTCGCACGCATCCGGGAGCATCGACCGAATAACCCGCCCCTATCGACTCGGCCCACGCATCGGTCACCACAGCCCCGCCGACGAACACCGGCACACCCGCACGCTCGGCCGCCAAACGCTCGACCGTCGCCTGCATGTTCTTGAGCGTCGTCGTCATGAGCGCCGACAGGCACACGACATCTGCACCCGCAGCAGCATCGATGATGTCGTCGGCCGGCACGTCCACTCCCAGGTCGTTCACGTCAAAACCCTGGCTCTCCAGGAGCGAAACGCAGATGTCCTTGCCAATGGAGTGTATGTCGCCCTTGACTGTGGCAAACACCACACGACCCGCCGACGAACCCTCGCTGTCCGGAAGATGTTCTTTGACGCGACCGACGGCCGTCTTCATCGCCTCAGCAGAAACCATGAGCTGCGGCAGGAAGACCTCACCGCGACCGAATGCGTCACCAATGCCCTGAATGACCGGCGTCAGCACATCGCCGATGACACTGCCCGGCTCCATGCCGCCGCGAATGACCTTGTCGACCAGACCGGGGGCTGCATCCTTGTCGCCCGTCTCAATGGCCGACGCGAGCTCCCGCGCCGGACCGACTACTGCCGTAGCGGATGCCGAACCCGCAGCTGTTGATGCGCGCGACTCCTTCACCGCGGTGTCAGTCTCATCCTCTGCTGCACCGACGTCGGCGGGCGCCACGTGCACGCCGGTCGCCCGACCCTCGGCTTCGAACGCCTTGGTGCGCGCGATCCAGCGGGACGACTGATCGTCGCGACCCAATAGGGCGTCCGACGCCGCAACCGCCGTCATGACGTCGGGGTCCGACGGGTTGATGATCGCGGAACTCAGACCTGCGGCGGCCGCCATGGACAGGAACGCCGCGTTCAGAGCGGGCCGTCCCGGTAGGCCGTGGCTCACGTTGCTCACGCCGAGCACAGTCGCCAGACCCCATTCCTGCGAAACAACGCGGACCGCTTCGAGTGTGGTGCGCGCGGCCTCCGCATCCGTGGCCGCTGTCATGGTGAGCAGGTCCACGACGAGATCGTCGTCGGACAGACCGAAACCTTGCGCTGCATCACGTATGCGCTGCACGATCTCCAGTCGGCCGGCGGCCGTCTTGGGTATTCCTGTGTCATCGAGAGCGAGCACTACCACCGCGGCCCCATACGTGGACGCGAGCGGCAAGATTCCCTCCATCGACTCTTGCGAACCGTTCACCGAGTTGATGAGAGCGCGGCCCGGATAGGCTCGAAGCGCAGCCTCCAGTGCCACGGGATTCTCGTTGTCGAGCACCAGCGGAAGATCGCACATGCCAGAGAGCGCCTCCACCGCAGCGGGCAACGCGATCACGTCATCCACTCCAGCAGCTCCCACGTTCACGTCCAGGAGATGCGAGCCGGCATGCTGCTGCGTGACGGCGAACGATCGCACGATGGTCATCGAGCCCTCGCGTAGCGATTCGGCCAGTTCAGGCTTGCCCGTCGGGTTGATCCGCTCGCCTATCACAGCGAAGGGTGCATCTGCACCGATCCGCGCGATACCGCGAGGCCCGGCGAGCACCACACCCTCGATGCCGCTACGCCCCTCCTGCACCGCCTTGTCCTTGGCGAAGTCCACAATCGCTGCGGTGAACGATGGCGTCGACCCGCAACACGAGCCGACAAGCCCCGCGCCCGCATCCACGAAACGGGCGGCGTACTGGCCCATCTCATCGGCGGTCCCGGGAAACACCGTCTCACCATCATGAAGCTCGGGCAGACCGGCATTGGGCTGCACTATGATCGGCAGCTTGGTGGCCTTGGCCATGCGCTCCACAAGCGGAAGCATCTGCTCAGGCCCAAGACCGCAGTTCATTCCCACGACATCGGCGCCCGCAGACTCCAGGATCACCGCAGCGGTCTCCGGGTCGGTGCCCGAAAGGTCCATGCGTCCGTTCATACCGAACGTCACGGTGGCGAAGATGGGCAGATCAGTGACCGAGCGCGCGGCCAGTACCGCACAGCGCGCCTCGGCGATATCGGTCATGGTCTCAATGGCGATGGCGTCGGGCTGCGCGGAGGCGAGAGCGGAGACCTGCTCGGCGAAGACTTCGAACAGCTCATCGAACGACGCGTCACCCAGAGGCGTGAGCACCTTGCCCGTAGGACCGACATCGGCGAGCACGTGCTGAGCCCCAGCGCGCTTGGCGAGTCGAACGGCCGCTCGGTTGAGGCCCTCGACTTGATCGTCCAGACCCCACTCGGCGAGTTTGAGCCTGTTACCACCGAAGGTGTTGGTGGTGATGCACTCGGCACCCGCGGTCACATAGAGGCGATGGATCTGCTCCACCATCTCCTCGCCCGTGACATTGAGCTGCTCGGGGCACTGCTCCTCGGGCTTTCCCGCTCGCTGCAACATGGTGCCGAGGCCGCCATCGATGACGAGCACCTCGCCCTGCACCCTGTTCAAAATGTCATACATGGGAGTGACTCCGTTTCAAATGGACTTCTAGAACCGCAACGTGACAGCTCGACGCGGACAGGCCACGACACACGCCTCGCAATACACGCACTTGTCCTTGTCGAACACGAGCTGTGCGTCGGCGTCGAGGGTGAGCGCACCGGGCTTACACACCGCGGTACACAGTCCGCATACCACGCAGAGATCCTCGTCGAGACAGATGTCCGCGGCGGCCTCGCTCACCGTGAGGCCCTGGCTTTCCAGGAACTCGACACCGGAGGCAAAAGCATCTTTGCTCCCCGTGAGTTCGAGCAGCATACGGCCCTGCTGAGCCGGCTGGATCTGCGCACGCAGGATGTTGGGCACGAGGTCGAAGTCCTTGACCAAGTGGTAGATGACCGGCCTCAGCGACTGCCGAGGAGGGAACGTGAGATCGAATCGCTTTCTCATGACTAGATCGCCTCCTCTGTGCGGATCTCGAGCGGTTTCGTGGCCTGCGAACCAACCTGCGGCAACTGCTGCAAGGGCTTCGTGAGAAGCATGCGTTCCTCAGACACCCACCGCTTGAGCTCGGCGGCTATGGCGCGCGCCTTGGGCAGAGAGCTTATGGGTCCTGTCGGTATCTTCTTGCCGTCGATCTCGATCTCTCCGCTACGCAACTGCGCATAGGTGACCTGAGCCAACGCTGGACGACTGCGACGCTGCACACCGTAGTCGAAGACCGTGGCCTTGATGTCCGCATCCGTGAGCGCGAGCGTCTCCGCTATATCCTCGTCCAGCACAGGGATCGGAACACCGATGCCGACGAACGAACTCACGCCGTACCCCGTGAACGAGGCTGCGCTGAAGAACTCCGGACTCGCCTGTTTCATGTCGGCCATCACCGCGAGTGTGCCGGCCGGCTTGACTGGGACACCGTGCTCGTCGCGCGCGTCGTGCGGATTGTGCTGCGTACCCTCCCACGCCACATAGCCGGGAGCACCGGCGACGAAGCACCGCGTGCCCACGCCGATCGTGCGGTACGTGGGATCGTTGAGCAGCGGCGAGAGTGCGCCGGCCGAGCAGTATGTGGCGTTGGACAAGCGTGGCAGCAGCGTGCCCAAGTAGGTGTAGAGCGCACGATCGCTGGTGTTAACGGCGACCGCATAGTTCTGATAGGCGTTGCGTGGGTTGAAGAAGTACGCCTGGTTCAAGTCGTCGAGCGTCACCCAGGTGTCGATCTCGGTACGCGGGTAGCAGTCAGTGCCCGTGCTCGTCGCCTTGAGGTGGACGGCCCGCCCCCGCAGCAGATCCTCGAGCACGTGCGCGCCACCATATTCGATTCCAGCCGTGAGGCTCGGCTCCGTACCACCTATATAGGTGTCCACCGCAGCGAGGCCGCCGCTGGCAGGCACGTCATTGAGCGTGATCTCGCCCATGCGTATCGGAGGGTCTGAGTGACCGAAGTTCAAGAATGCACCCGTAGAGCACATGGGGCCGAACGTTCCCGTCGTGACGACGTCGACCTTCTTGGCCGCACCTTTCACGCCTTCATCAGCAGCCAGGGCACCGAACTCCTCGGCAGTCATGACCACTGCGTCCCCAGACGCGATGCGTGCGTTGATCTCTTCCCAACTCTTTGCCATCTCGATCACCTCCAGAAGATATGAAAAAACACGCTCCCGCCCGACTGTGTGTCAGGACGAGGCGTGTCTGCGTCTCGCGGTACCACCCGACTTCGTCATGATTCCCGGATCGGCCGGGATCATGACCTCGTTTCAAGCACGGGACCGGTGGCTTTTCCTTGCGAGGCGGGAGCCTTAACGCAAGAGGTCCGATGCTCATGAGCCTGTGATATCGGTGGCTGCCGTCCGGCATTACTGGGCGCATCGCGCCGTTCCTCCGGATGTCTCCAGGGCCATGTTCCGCGACCTTTCAGACACCGGCTCTCAGCTACCCCGGCTCTCTGAAGTCCTAGTCGGACCGCGTACTCTTCCCTATCAAAGACAATGCTATGAGATTGCGCCCAAGCATAGTGACCCACAGCGCTCGCTGTCAACTGCACCGGCACGCCTTACTGGCCGACGAAGAACACCGAGCTACGCCCTCTGCAGACGCTCCAACGCCGATCGAACGATCAGGTCGTGATCGAATGCGAGGTCGGGCAGATCCGACAACGCGTGCCACGCGGCCTCGGCGGCATCGTCGCCACCCTGCACATGCGGCATCTGGGGCCCAATGTCGACCACGAACGCTGCCGCCACGGTCCACCCGCGCGGATCGCGGCCGGGCTGACCGAACGTACCCACCATGAGGTACTCGGAATCCGGCACGGAGAGCCCCGTCTCCTCGGCGAGCTCACGCCTGCCCGCAGCCTCCACAGGTTCCATCTCGTTCACGAAACCGCCAGGCAGCGCCCACTTGCCTCGGAATGGTTCGATCCCGCGACGTATGAGCAGCACGTGACGACCTCCGGGCAAGCCGGCGATGGCGACCGTGTCGGCCGAGAAGCCGGGGCGTGGGTACTCGTAGGTGGGCATGCACACGATTGTACGCCTGTCGGTCTGTCACAGCCCGCACTTGAACACCATCTTTTGCACGCGCGCACCAAAGGGGTACCGTTGCGTACCATCCTTCGCGGTCGACGGGGCTGCGCATCTCAGGCAGAGGGGCCCGTACCGAATGAGCATCTGGAATCCCTTGACATGGTCGCACCGCGTCAAGATCGTTGTGGCGTTCGCATCCATGTACGTCATCTGGGGTTCGACATATCTCGCCATCCGCGTGGGCCTTGAGAACGCCATGCCCCCATCTCTGTTGGCAGGGATCAGACTCGTGACCGCCGGATTGCTCATGTTCGCCTTCGCCCGCTGGCGCGGCTACTCGTTGCGCATGCCTCGGCGTGAACTCATCATCACCGTTATCGTGGGCATCTTCCTGCTCTGCGGCGGCATGTACTTCACCGTGTTGGCCGAGCAGTACGTCCCGTCGAGTCTTTCGGCCCTGCTCGTCGCGGTCGTACCGCTCTGGGTCGCGTCGGCAGAGGGTCTGCTCCCCGGCATGGACCGCCTCACGGGTCGCGGAATCCTGGGCTTGTTCATCGGCTTCGCCGGGCTGGGCATCCTCATGTACCCCCGCATCACTGGTATCCAGGGCGACGAGAAGCAGTTCATAGGCATAGGCCTGCAGCTGCTCGCCACGTGGCTCTGGACGACCGGCTCGATCATCTCCAAGCGCAACCCCATCAAAACGAACGGCGTGGTGGCCGTCGCATGGGAGATGTTCGCAGCCGGAGTCATTCTCACGTTCGTGGGCGTAATACGCGGCGAGGTCGCGGACCTGGGCGGCGTGTCGGCGGCAGGCGTGGGCGCGCTCTTGTACCTTGCAGTCATGGGTTCCTGTGTCGCCTTCACCGCATTCATGTGGCTTCTGCGCAACGTTCCCGCCTCCAAGGTCATGACATACACGTACGTGAACCCGGTCGTGGCGGTCTTTCTGGGCTGGAGCGCTGGCTACGTCGGCCTTCTGCCCGAGCCGGAGCCGGTCAACATCTGGGTGGTCGGGGGGATGACCGTGATCGTGCTGGGTGTCGTCCTCACGACCTCGTCGCCCATGAAGCCTTCTCGTAGAGGCGAAATGCCAAAGGAACCCGACGCAGAACCGGCACTCGAGCTCGCATAGCTACGACGCGAGACTGCCTCCACAGAACCTCCACAATGCCTGCATCGCCACTCGACATCCGGGGTGAATACTGTCTCCAGACGGTAGTTCACAGACCTGCCCGTAACGGATGAAAGGAGCCCGCCATGATGTGTCGCACCCCGCGGAGAGATCGATCGCGACGAATACGAGCGGCTCATCACGGCACTACGTAGCGGATCATCGGGCGACGGATTCCCACCGTCCCCGAATCTCCCCTCCCCCTAAGGCCCCTGCATCGCGGGGGCCTTGGCGTTTCCGCACACTCGGAGAAACAGGTGGCCCAGAATCTCCATCGGCGCATGTGCTTGGGCATGAACTAGAATGGCGACCGTGTGCAGAGTCACGGTTGATCGACCGGTTTCATGTCGTTCGAGTCCGACTTCGGAGGGATCCGTGTCCACAGCGCTCTGGCGCTCGCTCAGGTTCATGCGTTCATATCGATGGATCGCGGCATCAGCCGTCCTCGCGGTGCTGGGTGCATCCGTGGCCGACCTTGCCGGCCCTCAAGTACTCCGCATGATCATCGATCGCGGCATCATCGCTGGCGATCGTGAGTTCATCTGGCAAGGAGCCATCGGCCTCATACTCATCGCCGCACTGGGTGGCCTCGCAAACTTCCTCCAAGGATATCTCTCCGCGCGCGCGAGTCACGGCGCTGCCTTCGACATGCGCAACACCATCTTCGACAAACTCCAGCGCCTGGGGTTCTCATATCACGACCACGCGCAGACCGGGCAGCTGATCACGCGCGTGACATCGGATGTCGATCTGGTTCGCGAGTTCGTGGGCGGCGGGCTCGTGCGTGCGGTGTCTGCCCTGATCCTTCTGGTCGGCGCCATGATTCTGCTGCTCGTGACGGAGTGGCGGCTCGCCATCATCGCACTCGCGGTCGTACCGGTGACCCTGGGCGTTCTCCTGGTGTTCGTGCGACGGCTGGGACCCATGTTCCGCGGGTTCCAAGGACTGCTGGCGGCACTCAACTCGGTACTACAGGAGAACGTGGCCGGCGTGCGCGTGGTCAAGGCGTTCGCACGTGAACCCTACGAAGCGGAGCGCTACCGAACCGCGAACACCGCACTGCTCGACCAAGGTCTGGAGGTCCGACGCACCGTCGCCAACGCCTTCCCCTTGCTGTTCAGCATAGGAACTCTCGGGGCCGGCCTGATCACCTGGCTGGGTGCGATCCAGATCGTGAACGGCGCGCTCACCGTGGGTGAACTCGTCGCCTTCACCAGCTACCTGTTCCTGCTGCTCCAGCCCCTTTTCGTCATCGGCTTTGGGGCCCAGTCAATCGCACGAGCGGGTGCGTCGGCGGAGCGGCTCTTTGAGATCCTCGACACCGACGAGGAGCTGCCCGAAGACCCTGATGCCATTTCGCTTCCCGAGCTTGAGGGACGAGTGGAGTTCCGCGAAGTCTCGCTGCGCTACCCCGGGGATACCCACACGACGCTCAGCGACGTGACCATCAGCGTCGAGCCGGGTCGGACCATCGCCGTCGTGGGTGCAACGGGCTCAGGAAAGACTTCACTCGTGAACCTGATCCCGCGCTTCTACGACACGAGCGAGGGCGCGGTACTCGTCGACGGCCACGACATCCGTAGGGTGACGCTCGCATCGCTGCGCTCGGCGATCGGCGTGGTCATGCAGGACTCGGTCCTGTTCTCGGGCACGGTCCGCGACAACATCGCGTACGGCCGGCCGGACGCCACGTTCGCAGACATCGAAGCTGCCGGCCGCGCCGCGCAGGCCCACGACTTCATCCTCGAGCTGCCTTCTGGCTACGAGACGCGCGTGGGCGAGAGAGGAGTGCGGTTGTCCGGCGGACAGCGCCAGCGCATCGCGATCGCACGCGCGCTGCTCATCGACCCGCGGATACTCATCATGGACGACTCCACCTCATCGGTGGACACCGAGACAGAAGCCGCTCTCCGCTCCAATCTCGATACGCTTATGGAGGGGCGGACGACGTTCATCGTCGCCCAACGCCTTTCGACTGTGAAGCGCGCCGACAGCATCCTCCTCATGCAGGACGGTCAGCTCGTGGACTCAGGCTCACATGACGAGCTGCTCTCCCGCAGCTGCCTCTACGCGGAGATTGCGGCAAGTCAACTCACCGGTGCGGAGAAGATCTCCGTGCCCAACTCGTGCTCGCTCGATCTCACCGACGAACCTTCCGCCTCCTCTCCGGGGGGTGATGAGTGATGGCGCACGGCGTATCACTACGCTCTCTCGCCAAAGACGAGCGCCCCGCCTCCACGCTGGATGCGATTCGGCGACTGCTCGGATACTTGGCGCCGTTCAGGCGCGAGCTCGGCGTGGCACTGATGTGGCTACTCATCTCCTCTACAGCGAGCGCCGCCTCGCCGGCTCTGACCGGTGAGATCATCGACCGCGCCGTGAATGCAGCCGCCTCAGGTGGGGATGCGGGCGTTCTCGCACTTCCCGCGATCCTGCTTCTTGCTGCGGCGATAGTCGGTTGGTGGGCGCAACGAAGCCAGATACTCATGCTGGGAACCTTGGGGCAGAAAGCGCTCTACACCGTGCGTGAGCAGGTGTTCTCCAAGCTCCAGGACCTCTCCGTCGCATTCTTTGACGCGAACGAGTCCGGCGACCTCATGAGCCGGCTAATCAACGACATCGAGACGCTGAACTCGTTCCTGTCCCAGAGTTTCCGCCGGGTGCTGAGTTCCAGTTTGGCCATCATCGCCACGCTGATCGGCATGATGCTCGTGGACAGGCGGCTTGCGCTGGCCACCCTTGCGGTCGTCCCCTTCATGCTGGCGACCACGAGTCTGTTCGGATTCATCGCACGCAGGGCATTCCGTCGCCGACAGGAAGCCATCGGCGACGTCTCCTCGGTTCTGGCCGAGGAGCTCGCGGGCATAAAGGTGGCGCAAGCCTTCAACCGGGTCGACAGGAACAGGCGCGCGTTCTCGGACCGTAACGCCGCTAATCGTGACGCCAACATCACCGCATCTGCGGTCTCGTCGGCATTCTCTCCCGCGCTCGCTCTCATATCGGCCACGGCGACCGCACTCGTGGCCGCGTACGGCGGTTGGCTCGCAGCGACCGGAGTCGTCTCGATAGGCGTGGTCGTCGCCTTCTTCGCCTACGCGCGATCGTTCTTCAACGCAGTCACCCAGCTTTCGAGCCTGTATGCGGAGACGCAGTCGGCACTGGCAGGAGGAGAACGTGTCTTCGCGCTGTTGGACATCGAGCCGCTGGTCCAGGACTCAGCAGACGCGGTGGAGCTCGGTCGCGCCCACGGTGAGGTGAGCTTCGATGACGTGACGTTCAGGTATGGATCCGGAGCGATGATCCTCAAGGGTATCGACCTCAGAATCGCCGCAGGTAGTACCGTGGCCATCGTCGGGCCCACAGGCGCGGGCAAGACCACACTCATCAACCTGGTCGCCCGCTTCTACGACCCCACCACCGGAACCGTTTCCATCGATGGTCACGATCTCCGCGACGTCACCATGTCATCACTGCGACGCAACATGGGCATCGTGCTGCAGGAGCCGTTCCTGTTCTCCGGCACCATCAGAGAGAACATCGCCTATGGCTCACCTGATGCCGACGACACCAGCATCGCGCAGGCAGCGGAAGCCGCACAAGCAACGGAGTTCATCGACGGACTGCCCGAGGGCTTCGACACCGTTATCGGCGAGAGGGGTGCCACGCTCTCCACTGGGCAACGCCAGCTGATCGCGTTCGCTCGGGCACTACTCGCGAACCCGGCGGTGCTGATCCTGGACGAGGCCACTTCCTCGGTCGACACACGCACTGAGATCCTGATCCAGAATGCCCTGAATCGGATACTCGCCGACAGGACCGCGCTGATCATCGCGCACCGCCTGTCGACCGTCCGCGATGCCGACAGGATCGTGGTTCTGGAGGACGGTAGAATCGTTGAGGACGGCTCATACGAGGCGCTCCTCGCCCTCGGAGGCCGCTTCGCCGACCTCCACGTCGCACAGTTCGTCGACTGAGCGAAATACCAGCAGTTCGCGGGTCTCATCTCTAATCTCAACCTCTACTTCAGACTTGTAACAGTACTTCTGAACTGCGCTTATATATCAAACCCTCAACACATACCTCATAGTTGCGATTTATATGGGACTTATCATATACTTGTGGTGTCATATATGGCACCAAGGAGTACAGATGTCGCTCGAACACGCCATTCTCGGATTCCTCAGTACCGGATCGTGCACCGGCTACGATCTGAAGACTCGTCACTTCGACGCGGATATCCCTCACCTCTGGACGGCCGACCAGGCACAGGTCTACCGAACCCTCGATCGCCTGGAAACACGCCATCTGGTCACCTCCCGAATCCGCGCCCAGCGTGGCCGCCCCGATCGCAAGGAATACTCAATCACGCGAGCCGGAAGGGATGCCCTTCTCGAGTGGGCCGCTACTCCTCATGAGCTGCCGGCCCGTCGTGACGCATTCCTGCTCCAACTCCTCTTCGCATCCGAACTTCCCGACGACGATCTCCTGAATCTCATCTGTGCCGGGCGAGCATCCCGGCAGCAACGACTGGAATCCCTGCGATCCCGCTCCGCCGCATGGACCCGTGAAGCAGGCATCTCCCCCACCAAGACACAGGTGCTTCAGCGAATGACCCTCGATGGGGCGATCGCCCAGGAACGCGCCGCTATCGACTGGCTCGACGACTGCATCGATCTCGTGCGCGAAGGACTCCCCGGAGCCGAGCGTACTGATACGAACTCGCAAGCCCAGCGGCAGTTGTTCGGTTTTCCATCACCTCTGGGAGGGGGCGTGTGATGAAGATCGTGGCCATCGATGCGACAAAGAGGAGCGGTGCGGTCAGTCGTTCCATGAGCACTGCCGCTGACGCTGCGGAAGCCTGCGGAGCGACCGTGGAGCGAATCCGGCTCTACGACCTGGACGTGAGGTACTGCACCGGATGTCTCCTGTGCGGGCCCACGGGCGTCTGCCAGATGCAGGACGACCTGCCCGATCTCGCCACACGCATCACCGACGCCGATGCCGTCATCTTCGGCACCACGGGGTACTTCCGCAAGGCCGATGACGCAACAAGAGCTATCCTGGATCGCCTCTCGGGCTACTTCGCAGGGAACGGGCAGATGCGTCTTCCCGGTATGAGTGCGAGCGAGATCCCGCAGGCCAGAGATGCGAGAGCGGTGAAACGCGCGGTGATCATCACCGCATGTTCGGCACCGGAACCACTCGCCACATTCTTCGGGTACACGACCGGTCCCGTGCGCGAACTCCGTCGGGCACTCGGATCCGGAGGGATACGCACCATCGGGTCATTGGCCATCCCAGACACGTGGCGTCACCCCGAGATGCAGAGCTGGGAACACGATAGAGCGGAATCACTGGGCAGAATCCTAGCGGGCAAGATCTGAGGTTCCACGCCTCAGAAGAGGTCGAACAGCTTTCCCATGAAGGCCACATAGAAGATTATCAGTAGCCATCCCTCCCACCGCGTGATCTCTTTGTCCTGCGCCATGAAGAAGTAGAGCAACGACGCGCCCAGCATGACCGGAAGCCCGAGCGAGACCACCGTGGCCGGAACGGGCAGCGTGGCCAGGAGTCCGGGAACCGCGATCACGGCGAACCCATTGAACACGCTCGACCCCAACACGTTGCCGATCGCTATCTCCAGATTCCCGCGCCGCGACGCCATGATGCTCACCGTGAGCTCGGGCAGCGAGGTTCCCAGCGCCACTGCGGATATGGCTATGATCTCCGTCCCCACATCGAGCAGCGCCCCCAGCTCGATCACCGACCGAACCGTGTACTCCGCAGCGAAGTACAGGAGCAGTGCGCCCAGCAGGAGCTTGGGCCAGACCCGGGGGTCCAGTCGGCCCTTCTCGACCCTGAACTCCTCTTCGACGCTCTCCTCGATCTCATCGTGCGTGCGCCCGCGTGTGCGGGAGATGCTCACCGCATACAGCAAGTAAACGATCGCCCCGGTGCCACAGAGCGCCGCCTCCGGGCGAGTGATGATGCCGTCAAAGGCCACGAACACCACGAGTGAGGCCGACGCGACCAGCATGGGCAGATCGACGTGGATGATCTCGTAGGTGGCCTCAAGTCGACGCCCCAGGATCGCGGCGATTCCCAGCACAAGGAAGATGTTCGTGATGTTCGATCCCACCACATTGCCGATGACGATCTCCGGCGAGCCCTCTGCCACGGCGAACACCGACGAGACCAGCTCCGGAAGCGATGTACCGATGGCAACGATGGTCACACCCACGACATATGCGGGCATTCCCAGATAGAGGCCTACCTCCTCAGCCCCCTCTGTGAAGAGGTCAGCGGACTTGACGAGAGCGAGAACCGCGACCAGGAATACGACTCCCCAGAGAAACAGCTGTACCACATCCCCCTCGAATCAGCCGAGCAGAAGATCCATTACGCCGCGGCCCGGATCCACGAAAAGGCCGGTTCCGGCTGCGGAGGGCTCGTCGTACCCATCCGCTCCATTGCTGTTGATCCCCGGCCCCCAGAGCGCGAACGGCACCGCCTCGCCCACATGGGTCTTGAGGGCGATAGGCGTGGGGTGATCGGGCATCGCCAGGACACGCAGCTGGCCGCCATACGACAACGCACGAGAAACGACCTCTCGGTCGATGGCTTCGACCGCTGCGATCTTCTCGGCCAGGTCGCCGGCGTGACCCGCTTCATCGGGCGACTCGACATGAATGACCACGACATCGTGATCGACGAGTGCCGCGAGCCCACCTTCAGCCTGTGCCACATAGTCGTTATCGGGCCCATCACTCACGCCCGGGATGTCGAGACGATCGATCCCAGCCAGAACAGCGAGCCCATTCAGCAGGTCGACCCCAGAAGTGAGCGCAGCCTTGTGCCCGCGGCTGCCCTCGAACGAGGCCATACCCTTGGGCGCAACACCGGGCCAGAACGGCCAGACATCAGTGACTGGCAGGAGGGCCTTGGCCGCGCGAGCAGCGTTGACCTCAGAACCCGCGAGGATCGGACGAGCGCGATCCATATAGTCGAGTAGTAGTTGAGCACCTGCACCCCGAGGAAGATGCTCGGCGTAGGGCTTGTCGGAAATATCGTGCGGTGGGGTGTACTGCAGGACATCCATCAACTCGGGATGCCCCTTGACCACCAGGATGTGTCGGTACGCCACGCCGGGGTACAGGCGGAACGTCGCACTGTCCAGAGAAGCCGCCAGCTCAGCCACGATCTCATGAGCCTCGGGTGTGGAGACATGTCCTCCCGCGTAACTCGCCATGGCGTCATCGTGCAGGGTCACCAGATTGAGACGCAGCGCGACCTCATCAGGTGCGAGCTCAATGCCGATGCTGGCCGCCTCGATGGCCCCTCGGCCGATCTTGTCAGCGACCGGGTCGTAGCCCAGGATCGACGTGCAGGCGGCCGCAGAGGAGGGCTCTTCACCCTCGGGCACCGTCTGAGCAAGCCCACAGGTACCTTCGCGCGCCATGCGATCGAGGTTGGGTGTGGCCGCGGCCTGCAGAGTCGTACGTCCGCTCAGCTCCGGCAGCGGCCATCCAGCCGAACCGTCGAGGATTATCACGCAGTACTTCAAGAACCCCTCCGCCCCTCGATGTCGATGCATACAGGGTACATGATGAGCAGGGTTTCGTGGGTATTGTGCCCCTAGACGGCGACCTTCTCCCGGCGCGAAGCCCGGTACTCCCGAAGCGAGCCTTCGTGGAGCAGGCGCATCCCCTTGAGGTCGGAGAACATCGTCGGGTGCATGAGTCGCGGATCGACCGGCAGATTCGCCGACCCTGAATCCTCAAGCAACTCGCCGACGAAACGCGAGCAGTAGTAGTGCTTGTCGCGAGCAAGGTTGAATCGCGGACTGACCACCCGGAGCAGAAGTCCCACGATATCGAAGTGATACTCGTCCCGATCGCGTTCGAAGCCCTCCAGCGCATCGATGAGGGCGAGATACTGCTCTTCAGTCACCTGCAGAGAGTAGACACGGGAGCGCACGTCTTTGATCCTGAAGATTCCACGATCGAGATTCTCGTGAATGAATCCCGCGTTGAATGCGTTGTAAGTCCCCTTGCGACCAAACGAGTACATCTGCTCGAGATGCTCGTCGAGCGCCAAGCTGACGTGGCAGTAATGCCCCGCAGGATAGCGCATCTTGATAAGCCAGCTCATGAGGGTGCCGGAGAAGCTCAGCACGATGAAAACGTGTCGCATTGTCCCTGTTCCGCGAGTCATGTGTGCAAGTGTTTGTAGCGGATGAAGAATGCCAGATTGCGCGTCGATATACAACTCACACGTGTCCCACACCGAACCGGAGGGGACCAGTGCCGCCACCCAAGAAACACAGATATCTCGTGAGAGCCGCACGCATGTCAGCCTCCTCGGGTACAATGCCCGAATGAAGACTGAGATGATATACCTCGACACGCGCGACGCACAGTGTGCGCCTCCCGCGTTCTCTGAAGCTATCGTGAAGGGTATCGCCCCTAGCGGTGGCCTCTTTGTTCCTAACCAACTGCCCACGCTCACGCTCGCCGAGATCCTCGTGTTCGCCGAGATGCCGTATTGGCGTCGCGCGGCATCGATATTCTCTCGGTTCGGCGTAGACATGAGCGACGATCGCGTCGACGCACTCATGAAACAAGCCTACGGATCTCAGTGGGACGATGAGCGAATCGCACCTGTGGCGGAAGTGACCGCCGACATGCACGTGCTGGAGCTCTGGCATGGCCCCACGAGCGCCTTCAAGGATATGGCACTCCAGTGCATGCCCCTGTTCTTCTCGGAATCAGTTGACCAGCTCCGTGCTCGCGGCCAAGCAGATGAGGACTACCTTATCCTCGTCGCCACATCGGGCGACACTGGCAAAGCCGCCCTCGAAGGCTTCGCCGATCGTGAACACACCAACATCGTCGTCTTCTATCCCGCCGATGGCGTATCCGATATCCAGCGCAAACAGATGGTCACCCAACGCGGGTCCAACGTGGGCGTATTCGGCGTGCGCGGCAACTTCGACGACTGTCAATCCGCAGTCAAGGCGGCATTCGCCGATGAGCCATTCAACGCTGAACTTCGCGACGAGAACAACCTACGTCTATCGTCGGCCAATTCGATCAACTGGGGACGACTGCTGCCACAGATCGTCTACTACGTGAGCGCATATGCCGACATGGTCGCCAGCGGGGGCGTCATTGCAGGTGAACCGATGGATGTCTGTGTTCCCACGGGCAACTTTGGAAACATCCTGGGCGCCTACTACGCCAAGCTGTTGGGCGTCCCGATCGGGCGCCTTCTCTGCGCCAGCAACGAGAACAACGTGCTCACCGACTTCATCGCCACCGGCGTCTACGACATCTCCGATCGCGACTTCGTCAACACTCCCAGCCCCAGTATGGACATCCTCATCTCGAGCAACTTGGAGCGCCTGCTGTACCACTTGGCCGGCCCTGAGAAAGTGCGGGACTGGATGATCGAATTGGCTCGCGACAAGCGATTCCAGGTCGACAGAGAGACCTTCGCCTCGCTGCGGACATCGTTCAGCGGTGACTTCGTGACCAACGACGAATCCCTTCAGGTCATCAGACGCGTATATGACGACTTCGGCTATCTCATGGATCCGCACACCGCGGTTGCATGGGAGGTAGCCGAGCGACTGCGCGGAGATGATCCGGTTCTCGTGGTCTCAACCGCGCATTGGGCCAAGTTCGGCGCCGACGTGTTCCGGGCACTGTCCGGTCTCGCCGGAAGCGCGGATCTGCCAGCCCACGTTTCATCAATGAGCGGAGTTGAGCTTCTGGGCCAGGTGCAGGAGATCGCCGGCGATTGCGCGTGTGTGCCGCGCGCGTTGGCAGAGCTCGACGCAGCCACCGAGCGCTTCTCAGAAGTGGTCGATGCAGGCCGCGAGGGCGTGGAGAACGCAGTAAGAAGCTGGCTCGCCTAACGTCGCGGCCGGACTTCGCCTCTTCCCAGCGGTGATCGCTTCAGGCACACTGTGCACTCATGGAAGACGCCCCCGAACAGATCCAGCGCATGCTCGAGTCACTCTTTCGGCACACAGGAGCCGTGACGAGACTCGACGTCATTCTCCGCGCCGAGGAGATGGACCTCCCTCACGACGCACTGCGCATCATGGCGCTGCTACCCCCCGGAACATACACTCGCTCGCGCCTGTGCGATCAGATGAACTCAGCCATCGTCGCGCATGGTCTGAACCGCTTGCTCGGAACGCATGACTAGCTCGAAGCTCAGCGATATCCACGTCACTCATCCGTGCCGAGAATCGAATCACGCAGACGCAGGGCGAGCTCTGGTTCATCGGTCACGATGCCGTGAATCCGCCGGTCGGAGATCATACGCCTCAGCCCCACCTCATCGTTCACCGTCCACACGCACACGGGAATACCTGCGCGTGCCATGCGAGTCAGATACCCGAGACGAAGTAGCCTGACATGAGGCCCGATGCACGACGCCCAACACGCTCGGGTCCTGCGCGCGGGAAAGAATTCGCGCAACCTGCGGCCAAACGACGCGCGACGCATCCCTAACAGCAGTCCGGTCCGCACGTCGGGGAAACTCGCCCTGGCCGCACATACGGAACGATCGCTGAACGAGGTGATCACGAAACCGGCGGGACCCCGAGATTCCAGTACGAGTTGAACGACGTCTCGCTCGTACCCAGGCTCCTTGAGCTCGATATCCAATCCCACGCTCGCGGGAACAGCCCCAAGAACCTCTGGCAGAGTCGTCACACCCGAACCACCTGGGCGCAGTTCTCGAATCTCCCGAAGTGTCATTTGCGCGATCTGGTGTCCGTGTATGGCGGCGTCGTGGTGCACCACGAACTCATCGTCCGAGGTCCTGCGGATGTCGAACTCGACCATATCAACACCCAGGGACGCAGCACGCTCAAACGCCTCCAAGGTGTTCTGCTCATCCGGAGAGCCGACACCGCGATGCGAGATGATCAGAGGTCTCTTCGCCTCATCCACGTGGAAATTCACCTCAGAGACCTAGCGGGATGCATGCCACGAAGTCTCGCGGCCAGAACTCCCTGACGCGATCTCTTCATCGGTCAGACTCCTGCGCTCGGTCGCGAGCGCATCCCTTGAGCGCGAACGCCGCGCCGACAGCACCCATGGCGGCGACGGGTACGGGAATCGACCAACCTGCGATCACACTGGTGCCGTGCGGCAGCATCTGGGTCATGGTGAGGATGATGATCGGAGTGGCGATCGCGGCGATTCCAGACACCACAGTCGCAACAGCACATATCCGACCGCTGAACATGCGCTGGCACATCACAGCCAACAGGAGCGCGGCGATGAACGCCATCACTGCGACGCCGATGAGCGCACGCCCCTCACCGATCATCACGACCCAGACGGCAACCAGCAGTGCAGGTATGGACCAGAAGAAGCTGCCTTGAACCAGCCTGCCCGCATCGCGCATACCGATCGAACCCCACTGCATGCGCCACAGGAACAGCGAAGAGAACACGGGGAGAAACACTCCCGCCAGCGCGTAAATGACTTCGAGAGAGAGGTCATCGGTCATTCTCTGACGGTAGAACACAGGCGTGCTCAGGGCGACCACGAACGCGGAGACGAGCAGTGTCTGTGCGCCGAACGGAACGGCATGTTCGTTCACCGGCCCGCTCACCCTCGCGAGGGAACTCGCCGAAACTCTGACAGTCATGAACCGAAACCCCCATGGCACTACGATCAGGCCAGATTAATGGAACCCCTCCATGGGTAGGATTCGACGCTCCCAGGCTGTTCCCTAGTCGATGACCTCGTCCCGGATGGGGGCATCGCCTCGGGTTACGCCGCGAAGGAAGAAGTAGCCGACTGCCCCTGCGAGCAGTGATGTGATCAGGATCGCGAACTTCGCCTCTGCCTGCAGGTGTGCGTCCACGAACGCGAGGTTGGACACGAATATCGACATGGTGAACCCGATTCCGCCTAGGATTCCCGCGCCGAACACGTGTCCCCAGCGCACACCTGTGGGCAGATCAGCAATACCCAAGCGCACCGCAACCCAAGAGAGCGCAGTGATACCCAGTGGCTTGCCGACGAACAGACCCACCAGCACTCCAATCGTGACCGGCTGCGTCAGCAGCTCGAGAGGATTACCTTCGAGCATCACTCCGGCGTTCGCAAGAGCGAAAAGAGGCAGGATGACGAAGGTGGTGAGCGGATGCAGGCCATGCTCAAGACGCTGTAGAGGGGCGGAAATGTGGCGTGCGGCCTCTTGAATCTCAGTTGCACACGTCTGCTGCCTCGGATCCTCCAGAACATGTGAGCCCGGGGTATCCCCCACTTCGATCTCGTCGAGTTTGCCGCGAGCCCAACTCACGAACTTGCTGGGCTCCGTACGAGCCGTGGCAGGAATCGTGAACGCCACGAGAACACCGGCGATGGTCGCATGCACGCCCGAGTGCAGGAAGGCGAACCAGATAACCCCCGCAACCAGGAAGTACGGGATGGGATTGTCCACGCGCAGGAAGTTAAAGAGCACGAGCACAAGCAGGAGCAGCATGCCGATTCCCAGCCAGCCCCAGAGAATCTCGGACGTGTAGAAGAGTGCGATCACCAGCACCGCACCGATATCATCCGCGATCGCGAGTGCGGTCAGAAAGACCTTGAGGCTCGTGGGAACACGACTACCCAAGAGCGTGATGACGCCCAGCGCGAACGCGATGTCCGTGGCCATGGGAACGCCCCATCCGGAAGCTCCCTCGCCACCGTAGTTGAACACGCTATAGAGCAACGCCGGCACGATCATGCCGCCGACAGCTGCGAGAATAGGCAGTGAGGCCTTACGAACGGTCGAGAGCTCGCCGACGAGGAACTCCCGCTTGATCTCGAGACCGACGACGAAGAAGAAGATCGCCATGAGCCCGTCATCGATCCAATGCAGGAGCGACTGACCGAACTCAAAATCCCCGATCGCGAAGGCGAGCTCGATGTGCCAGAACTCCTCGAAGCCCTCGCCCAACGCTGAGTTGGCGAGCACGAGTGCGAGAATCGTCGCCGCAAGCAGTACGAGACTTCCAGAGACCTCAAGCTTGGTGAAGTCCAGAAAGTCTTTTCGTATCTTGAATCGAAGGCCGCGGAGCTTGCGTCCGCCCTCCACGACGCGCTTTTTGATCATATCGCTCCTCGTGTCCGGGGGTGATGATGCGAAGTATGATTCTAGACCATACCCATCCGTGAAGGAACGACCCTACACCAGCAGTTCGAAGAGTACGACATCATGCAGACGATCGAACTTGAATCCAACCTCCCGCAAATGTCCAACGCGCTCGAACCCGAGTCGCTCCATGAGGTCCATACTGGCCTCGTTGTCTCCCACGATCTGAGCGATCAGAGCGTGGTGCCCTTCCTTCCGCGCAGCCTCGATGAGAGCCCTCCCGAGCTGCGCACCCAAACCGCGACCCCTCACATCGGAGTCAAGGTAGATGCCCAACTCGACGGTGTTGCCCCATGCAGGCCGAGCGGCATAAGAGGACACCGCACCCCAGCCCACCACGACCTCATCGGCCTCGATGACGAGAATGGGTAGCCGCGGCCCGTGCTCCGCTATCCACTCGATGCGATCCTCGACACTCTTGGTCTTAGTGTCGAACGTTGCGGTCGAGGTCTTCACGTAGTGGTTGTAGATGGCCGCGATGGCCTCTGCGTCATGCACCGTTGCCGGACGCACGTTCATCATCGTGCGTCCCCCCTCTTCGTCGCCGTGAGCAGATGATGCCACGGCAGACCCTCATGGGACTCGACTTCATGGAATCCGGCATACTCGAGCATGTGCTTCAGATCCGCCACGCTGACCCGGATGTCGGCACGCGGACCACGCGGAGTCTCACGATCGGCCCAATCGACCACCATCATGCGCCCGCCTGACTTGAGCAATCTCCTGGCCTCGGCATAACTCCCGACCGGATCCGCCAACTCATGGTGCAGGTTGATCATGTACACGACATCCGCGATGCCGGAGTCGAGCCCAACGCGTGTCTCCTGAGCGAGCAGGGGCACGACGGTACCAGACTGGACCTCAGGGACATTCTCCTGCATCCACTCGATCATCACGGGAGCGATATCCACCGCGTGAATGATCGCCCCCGGCGAGAGTTCCGCAAACCGCCGAGCGAAGAAACCGGTGCCCGCACCTATCTCGACCAGGACCGCAGCGTCTGGCATCGCCAACGCTTCCCACATGACATTCGGGATGATCGTTTCGGCACGACCGGGATCGTTGAGTTTCTCGAGTTTCGCGTAGTCGAACTTCATGTGTGCCATTCGCGCGGACCTGCCATTCGTGTGTGGAGCTGCATGAACACGGACGAGCGTATGCGCCGTGCGCCTACTCGTCAATCAATCGAGAGCGTCTGAATCGTTTCATGGCGATTGCGAGGAATATGGCGTCGACCGCTACGAAGATGAGAGCGACCGTGAGCAGCACGATGCTCGGATTGAGCTGCTCTATGAAGTCCAGAAGTCTCACCTGCGTATCGCCGGGAAGCACGCGATAGAGGTACCCCAGTATCAGTCCCGGGAAGAAGAGCAGCATCAGGATGCCCAGACTGAGCGCCTGCCCCGCCTGCCTGACGGTGCTGGCCTTGAGCGAGATCATGACTCCGATCACGGTCACCATGAACGTGATCAGGAAGCCGAAGACGATGACGGCGAGCGTGACGTCAGGACGATAGAACAGAAGACGGCGCGGCGCGGCGAACGCGATGTTGATGGTGAACAGACTGACCACCATGACGGCGAGCAGTATGCCGTAACCGTAGATGACCGCAGCGGCGATCTTGCCGAAGAGAATGGCTTTGTCGGACAGGCGGGTCGTAAGAAGCGTCTCAAGCGTGTGACGCTCTCGTTCGCCTGCAAAAGAGTCTGCGACGAGCGCGCTCACCAAGAACAGCGGCAACCACGCCCAGAAGATGGGCGTCCATGGCTGCTGGACCCACCACTCCCCGGTCTGCAGCGGCATGAACACGCCGAACACCGCGAAGATGAGCACCATATTGAGGATGTTCGCCCGACGACCGCCTTGGCGCAGCAGGACCTCCCGATACTCCTTCACGACCACGAGCCAGATGTCAGACAGCATCGGCGCCACCTTCCAACAGGCTCATGAACGCCTCTTCGAGCGTCTCGGAGCCACGGCGGACCTCTTCGATCTCGCCGCCGTGCTCAATCACGAGGCGCACGATATCCGGCGTTCGCACATCAGGGCTCAGATCCAAGAGGAGCCGGCTATTCTCCGGTCGCACCTCAAGGACTCCCTCCATGGCAAGAAGCGCCTCGCGTATTTGATCGCCCAGCCCATGACCCGCGATCTCGAGACGCCTACCACCGGCGGCAGTACGTAACTCATCAGGGTGACCCAAAGCGAGAAGCCGGCCCTCGCGTACCACGCCGACCTGATGACACAGCCTCTCTGCATCGGCGAGATGATGTGTGTTCACAAAGACGGTGACACCCTCCTCGGCGACGAGTCGAGCGAGGTCGTCACGCAGACCTGCGGCAGCGACCGGATCGAGACCGGCCGTCGGCTCGTCCAGGAATACGACTCTCGGTCGATGCATGAGCGAACGAGCGACGGCGAGCTTCTGTTTCATGCCGCGACTCCACGTGCCCACCTGCTCTCCTCGGCGATCGAAGAGATCGAGAGGCTCCAAGAGCTCGCGAATGCGCGCCTTGACGTCGCCACGCGACATACCCGCTGCGCGCCCAAAGAACTGAAGGTTCTCTTGCGCAGTGAGCCGCTCGTAGAGCCCCGAGTGCTCCATGAGAGCGCCTGTCGACGCTCGCACGGCTTGAGGATCAACGGTCACATCATGGCCGAGCACCTCGGCCCGGCCCGAAGTCGGCTCGAGGAGACCGAGCAACAGACGCACCGTCGTGGTCTTGCCCGAACCATTGGGGCCAAGAAAACCGAACACCACACCTGTGGGGATCTCCAGATCGAGAGAGTCCACTGCACGAACCGACGGGAAGTCCCGAGTCAGCCCCTGGGTTCTGATCGCGATCTCGCTCACGTGCACTCCTTCGATACTCTTTGGAACGAAGATTCTCCCTACCATCACACCATATTCACATCCATACGCAAGACTGGACATCACAGTTCGCACACTTTCGTGCGCCAGCCGTCATGCCCGACACACATGGAGGTTCAAGAAGATGGCTTCTGAGATTCGCCGCACCGACCCCAAGAAACGTCGAACCGCCCGCAGGGTTCGCTGGGGACTACTGCTCACCGTCCTCACCTCCAGTACGATCCTGGGGATGCTCCATACGAAGCGTTCCGGCTCGTTCTGGCCCGTGGGCGTCGACGCCCTATGCCCCTTTGGCGGTCTGGAGTCCCTGAACAGCCTGATACTCAATGGGACCTACCTCAAGAAGGTCGAGTTCGGCAGTCTGGCGCTCCTGATCGCCAGCGTCATCCTGGTGGCCATCTTCGGGCGCTCGTTCTGTGGGCGGATCTGCCCACTGGGCACCCTGCAGGAGATCTTCGGCCGACTGGGCAGACGATTCGTGCCCAAGCACGGTCCCATTCCCCGGTGGCTTGATCGGCCCGCTCGTTTCCTCAAGTACGGCGTGCTCGCCGTGTTCATACTCTGGACCTGGCGCGCTGGAGAGTTGGTCATGAGGCCGTACGATCCCTGGGCCGCGTATCACCACCTCACCTCGAGCGAGCTCATGACTGAACTCGGCGTGGGCGCCATCATCCTGTTTGCCGCACTGATCGGCTCACTTCTCTACGACCGATTCTTCTGCCGCTATGCGTGTCCTATGGGCGCGTTTCTCGCGCTGGGCGCGAAGTTCAGTTGGTTCAAGGTCAACAGGAACGCACACACCTGCATCGATTGCGGAGCGTGCAACACCGCGTGCCCCGTGGCTCTCGAAGTGGCGAACACGACCACCCTGGACTCACCCGAATGCATAGCCTGCGGGGAGTGTATCGAAGCCTGCCCGGTGGAGGACGCCCTAGTCGTGTCCGATCGCCGAGGATTCAAGATCTCCTCGATCATGGTCACTGCCTTCACGTTCCTCATCTTCTTCGGCATCGTGGCACTCACGACCGCTGCGGGTTCGTTCGAGTGGAGTAAGACGACGCTGGCGCAGGAAGTCCAGCGTGCCGGGGCAGGCGGCGGCTCTGTTGACACCGAATCGATCAAGGGCTGGATGTCCGTCGACGACATCGCTGACGCCACCGGACTGGACCCCGCCGAGATCGCGGCGCCGTTCGGTATTGCAGAGGACGAGTATGGGATCGGCCTTGGCGAACTGAAGGAAGCCCGAGGATTCGAAATGTACGCACTTCGCGAACATGTGACAGCTCTGCTGTCCGAATCCCCCTAGAAACGAATATTGGCACGCACATTGCTTGAATGCGGCAAGCGGGCGACCCGACCCCCCCCTCGGGTAACGCCCCTGAAGAGAACTGACAGGACGCGCCTATCCCCCCTCGGCGCGTCCTGTCGCTTTCTCTGAGAGTCTGAGTTGATTCCGAGAGAGAATTCCTTGTGCCTCGGGACCTACCCGAAACGACCCGTGATGTATGCCTCGGTGCGGGGGTCACTCGGATTCGTGAACATCGTGCGCGTATCTCCCACCTCGATGAGCGCGGCCGGAGCCTCCATGGTCTCACGCAGCATGAACGCAGTCCTGTCGGAGATCCGAGCGGCCTGCTGCATGTTGTGAGTGACGATAACGATGGTCACCGAGTCCTTGAGCTCTGCGATCGTGTCCTCGATCTGCTGCGTGGAAATGGGGTCGAGGGCTGATGCGGGCTCGTCCATGAGGAGCACCTCGGGCTCGGTCGCAAGCGCCCGCGCGATACACAACCTCTGCTGCTGGCCGCCCGAGAGCTCAAATGCATGTTTCTTCAGGAAACTCTTGGCCTCACCCCAGAGCGCCGCGCGCGTGAGCGAGTGTTCGACGATGGCGTCGAGCTCCGCCCGATTGCGAACGCCGTGCGTGCGGGGACCGTATGCGATGTTGTCATACACCGACATGGGAAACGGATTGGGCTTCTGGAACACTTGGCCGACACGTATGCGCAGTTCGACGGAATCGACGCGCTTGGCATAGATGTCATCGCCGTCCAGGCGGATCGTTCCTCCCACGGTGACACCGCCGATCTCATCGTTCATCCGGTTGAGACAGCGCAGCAGAGTGGACTTGCCACAACCGGATGGGCCGATGAGCGCGGTCACCGCCTGCGGGGGTACCGTCATGCTCACTCCGGCGACAGCGATCTCATTGCCGTACGCCACTGATACATCTTCCAACTCGAATGACCCCGTGTTCGCGTTCACCATTTGATCTTCTTCCTCTGTGCCGATCGCCACGTCGCGGCGATGATATTGATTATGCTGACGCCCGCGACGAGCACGAACGCGGTACCCCACACCACATGCGGCGCTGGTCTGACAGCCTGGGTGGCCATGATGTAGAGGTGATACGGCAGTGCCATGGTCTGGTCGAGAGGACTCGATGGCATTGGCGCAAAGAATGCGACCGCCGTGAAGAGGACGGGGGCTGTCTCCCCGGCCGCACGTGAGAGACCCAGTATGGATCCCGTGACGATCCCAGGAGCGGCGGCGGGGAGCACGACCTTCCGGACCGTGCGTATGCGTGTCGCACCCAAGGCCATTGACGCCTGTCTGAGTTCACGGGGTATTCGCCTGAGCGCCTCTTCGGTCACGGTGATGACCACCGGCAACGTGAGACACGCCAGCGTGAGCGCACCCGCAATCAACGACACGCCGAGCCTCATCGACATGACGAACAGCGCGAAACCAAAAAGGCCGTACACGATCGATGGCACGCCAGCCATGTTCGTGATGGCCAAGCGAATGAGTCGCGTCCAGAGGTTGCGGGGAGCGAACTCGGAGAGGTAGATGCCAGCCATGATGCCGATGGGAAGCGCGAAGGCGGCGGTTCCGAGCACCAGGTACACGGTGCCCATGATCACCGGATGGATGCCACCCTCGGTCATCGCCTTGCGAGGGGCCTGGGACAGGAACTCCCATGTGACGGACGGCGCCCCGCGGTAGGCGAGGTAGCCGAGAAGGAACAGCGCGATTCCCACAACGATGAGGGTGGCGATACCCATGATGCCCTTGGCAAGAGACTCCATCATGCGGGCTCGTTTGACGCGACTCATCGACCCCACCTCTTGCGCTGACGCTCGAGCACCAGATCCGCCGCGAGGTTGATCGCGAAGGTCACTGCGAACAGAACAAGGCCTGTGGCGAAGAGGATCGAGTAGTGCAGTCCGCCACGAACGACCTCTCCCATCTCGGCTGCGATCGTTCCTGGCATGGTGCGCACCGAGACGAACGGGTCGCCCGGAATGATCCCGGCGTTACCCGCGAGCATGAGAACGACCATCGTCTCACCGATCGCGCGACCCATGCCCAGCATCGTGGCGGCGAAGATGCCCGACGAAGCTGCAGGGAGGACCACCTTGAGAACCGTTTGCCAGCGCGTGTTGCCGAGCGCCGCCGACCCCTGTCGGAGTGCATCAGGGACTGCGTGCAACGCGTCCTCCGATATCGAGACGATCGTGGGAAGCACCATGATGCCGACTACAACGCCGGCTGTGAACGCGGTCAGACCCGTGTCGAGACCGAGGATGTCCTTCACCGCGGGAACGAGCAGTGCGATGCCGAGCAGTCCGTAGACGACGGAGGGAATGGCCGCCATGAACTCGATGATCGACTTCGAGATCTCCTTGACACGCCCCGTGGCGAACTCGGAGATATACACCGCCGATGCCACCCCAAGGGGTACGGCGGTCAGTAGGGCGACGATCGTCACCCATGCGGTACCCGCCATCATGGGGACGAAACCGAACTGCTCGTTGTCGGATGTCGGGTACCAACTGTCGCCGGTGAGCATGGTCAGCAGGCCGACCTCACCGAGCGCGCGCGAAGCGTTGAGGAGCAAGAATGATGCGATGGCCGCCAGGATCAGAATGGCGGCCCAGCCGGATGCGTGTATGAGACCCGAGGCAACAGCCTCGGCCGTGCGGCGGATCGCCGCACGGCCGGACCGGTCTCTCGAATCGATGAGAGATCCTATTGACATGAATGCTCCAACCTAGCCGAGCGGAACAAAGCCCTGGTCCTCGACGATTCTCTGACCCTCGGAACCGGTGATCCACTCCAGATACGCGGCAGCCGCCCCAGTGGGCTCACCGTCGCTGTACATGTACAGTGCGCGGGAGATCGGGTACTCATCAGCGAGCACGGCCTCTACTGACGCGGCCGTGCCGTCGACCTCGAGCACCGAGACTGCATCCGTGATGTAGCCGACACCGATGTAGCCGATCGCGGCCTCGTTACCGGCAGTTTCATCGACGATCGCCTGATTGGACACGAGGAGCCGGGCCTCCCTGGCGTACTCCGCATCCTCTCCGACAACAGCCTCTTTGAAGAACTCATAGGTTCCTGAGGAACTGTCACGCGAGAGCAGGACGATGTCCATGTCGTCGCCACCGAGCCCGCTCCAGTTGGTGATCTCGCCGCGGTAGATCGCGCTTATCTCTTCCGTGCTGAGCGCGCCGACCGGGTTGGCGGGGTTAACCACGACGGCGATACCGTCGCGAGCAACGGTGTGCTCGAACGGCTCGACTCCAACCGACTCAGCCGAGTCCACTTCCGAGTCTTTGATGCGACGTGACGCGTTGGCAAAGTCGGTGGTCTCATTGATGAGACCGGCGATACCGGTGCCAGAGCCACCGCCCTTGACCGTGATCATGACGCCGGGGTTCTGGTCCATGAACTCCTCGGCCCACGCTTGGCCCATGTTCACGATCGTGTCTGAGCCTTCGACGTTGATGACGCCGATGAGCTCGTCGCTCGAACCGTCGGCAGCGCCACTCGATCCGTTGTTCGTCCCGCACCCAGTCAGCGCAAGTGTGCCGACGAACAGCAGTGCGGACAGCGCACCTACCGTGAATTTCGTTGTCTTCAAAGTCCTGCTCCCTAAAATCGATTGCCCAGAGCGGCGGTTCCTTGTCCGCCACTGCAACGCATCCTAGTGACCCAGACCACTCCATTGGTTGCAGGAGCGTTACAGCTGCGTACACTTTTGTGACATTTGTGTTAAATAAACTTGAATTCACCGCGTCCTGTGCGATGATGTGCCCACGCACGAGAACTCAACTCTCGGAGGTACGAGCCGTCATGGCGCATGTACTCGTAGTGGAAGACGACCCGATCATCAGACAGACCGTTGAGTACGCCTTGAGAAGGGCGGGATTCGATGTCTCGTCAAGCGAGAACGGGGACCAGGCGCTCGAGCAGTTCCACGCCCAGAAACCCGACCTGATCCTGCTCGACCTGATGTTGCCCGGACGGGACGGTTACTCCATAGCCCAGGAAGTCCGTCGCACCGACAAAGACGTCGCCATCATCATGGTGACGGCGCTCGACCAAGAGCGCGACAAGATCCGCGGACTCGACGCCGGAGCCGACGACTACATGACCAAGCCGTTCTCCATGGAGGAACTCCTCGCCCGGGTGCGCGCCAACCTGCGGCGCGTCAAGCAACGAGAGGTTCTTCAAGTCGATGAGATCATCAACACGGGAGACCTCATGATCGAGCCATCCCAGGTGCGCGTCACGGTTGCCGGAGTCCCCGTGAAGCTGCGGCTCAAGGAGTTCCAGTTGCTCGTGACGCTGGCCAGCAACGCGGGATCCCTCATGACTCGCCAATCGCTCGCCGAGCAAGTCTGGGGCTATGAGTTCCTGCACACGTCCCGCACGATCGACGTGCACATCCGTCGGCTGCGACAGGCCCTAGAGGAGCTGTCGGCCTTCAGCTACGTCCACACGATCCACGGCATGGGATATCGCTTTGACGCCATCCCCAAAACTGATATCGAGGTACCGTCCACATGAGTCACATCGGCGCACGCATAGCTCGGTCATACGGATTCCGACTGACCATCGGCTACGTTCTGGTGGTCACGGTGCTCGCCGCGGCATGGGCATGGAGCCTCTTCTCACCGCTCACCGAGGTGGCCGTCGAGCAACAGACACGGCATCTGGAGTCCATCGCACAAGCCGGGACTATGGTCGTCGCCGACTCGGATGCGTCGCTTGAGGAGACCGTCGATCGATTCGTGGCCCACTCCGATCTGCGCATGACCGTCGTGCGCGCAGATGGCACTGTCATCGCCGACTCCGCCGAGAATCCGGAGCTCATGGAGAACCACGGAGATCGCCCGGAGGTGATCGACGCCTTGGCAGGCTCAACCGGATCCGACAGCCGCACGAGCGTGACGCAGGATGTGGAGCAGCTCTACGTCGCCGTGCCGACGTCGATCGACGGCGAACTCGCAGCCCTGAGACTCTCACAGCCCATCGAGGACATCCACACCATCGCGGCAGACTCACGTCGCACCGGCCTGCTCGTTCTCGCCGTCGCTCTCGTGGTGGCACTCCTCATCAGCCTCAGGATCGCTACCGCGGCGGCGAGCCAGATCCGTGGGCTCTCAAACGCAGCCGAGTCAATGGCGGCCGGTGATCTGGACTGCCGTATTCCTCAGGAACGCGGTGACCTGTCCTTCCTGTCCACAGCCCTCGCCGAACTGCGCGACCAGATGCGAGACCGCATCGAGGCCCTTGATACCGAGCGCTCATACCTCCGGACCGCGCTCGACGGACTCACCGACACCGTACTCATGCTCGAGGGTGACGTCGTCCGTTTCGCCAACAGCGCCGCCTCGACCATGTTCCGTGTGCCCCCAGGAAGCATGGACGGACTCCCCCTGGAGAGATCGGGGCTCCCCGCCTCTCTCTCCGGTCACATCCGACAGCGGATCGACACGAAGCGCATCACCGCAGAGGAATGCGACCCGGATCCGACCGGTCGCTGTCTGCGCGTCACCGTCGCCCCGCTGGACATGCATGACTCCGTGCGCCGCACGATCATCTCGGTCGCCGACGTGACCGAACGTAGTCATCTGGATGCCATGCGTCAGGATTTCGTCGCCAACGCGAGCCACGAGCTCAAGACGCCGACAGCCGCGATCCAGCTGCTGGCCGACGGCACCTCGGATGCCGCGGAGGACGGCGACGTGGATCAGGCTCTCACGTTCGCGTCTCAGATATCCTCGGAGTCCGCGCGCCTGAGCCGACTCGTCAAGGACCTGCTCGACCTCTCGCGGCTGGAGACCACTCCTTCATCGGATGGCATCACCAACATCCGAGACGCTGTGGACAACGCCGTCGTCGCGCATCGCATCTCGGCCGACCATCAAGGCCTGGACGTTGAAGTGGATGACGCCGACGTGATCGACCAGGACCTGTTCGCCCGTGCGGACAGCACCGACGTCGCTGTCGCGTTGGACAACCTGCTCGACAACGCCATCAAGTACACCGAGTCCGGCAAGATCACCGTCTCGCTCTCAGCCGATGAGGATCACGCCCGCGTGGCGGTGTCGGACACCGGAATCGGCATCCCCACCGACGACCTCCCCCGCATCTTCGAGCGCTTCTACCGTGTCGACCGCGCTCGCTCGCGTGCGAGTGGAGGCACGGGTCTGGGACTGTCACTCGTGCGGAACGTGGCCGAGCGCGCCGGAGGGTCGGTCGAGATCACGTCGCAGCCCGGCGAAGGCAGCACATTCACGCTGATACTGCCAAGGGCTCTCTGATCGGAATCTAGCAGACTGTGGACCTCGACGTGTCGCTGAGCACATCGCGGACCCACCGCACGAACTCCTCGGCGGTCACGTTCTTGGGGATGTAACCATCCGCCCCGCATCCGGCGACGATCGTCTGGAGATCCGACTCAGGCTCGGACGAATAGAGCATGACCTTCATGTCCGCATCGATATTCCGCTTGAGAACGGTGCAGATGTAGTCACCCTTGAGAGAAGGCATGTTGTAGTCGAGAAGCACGAGATCAGGCTTGGACTCGCGAACAATACGTGCGACCTCGGTCCACTGATCACAGGTGTGCACCGTGAACCCGTTCGATCTCAGCGCGGCCGAAGCGGCACTGAGAATCAATGGCTCGTCATCTACCAGTAGTACCGTTGCCAACGTCATCGTCTAACTTCGCCTCCCCTAATCAAAACAGATACCTTGAGCACCCACCGCGAATGCTACGTAATGAGCATCGCCGTCTCGCGGACTTCGCACCATCGGGGAATCCCTGAATACTCACACTCCAATACCTCATGCCTCCCACAGGCATCAGGGATTACCTCGTCCAGCTTGAGGGTTTCCCCGATGCCGCCGGATCGATGGCACCTCGATGATGTGTACAGGAGGATCCGACTGGATTGGGATGGTCGACTGATGACTGAAGAATTCGATCTCGTCGCCGAACTCGACATGCTCGCCGAGCGCCTCATGCTCGTCGATCCGAGTGATGCCGATGACATGGCCGCGCTGCGTGAGCAGTATGCGGCCCTTCTTACGTATGCCGAATCCACGGATCGCCCGGAACTCGTGGGGTCATGCGCGTATTCACTGGACATCGTCACCCGCATGCCCAAGGGTGACGGAGCACGCGAGTCTCTTTCGGATCTGGGCACGGCTCTCGTCGGCCTCCGTGACACAGCACTCGGCACCGGTCTCGCACCCTCGCGTCGCATAGGGCAGCCGGGCGCGGTCGCAGAGTCGGAGTTCACGCCAACGAAGTCCGCCCCTCTCGCCGGCGACGACGATCTGCTATCCGACTTCGTCGCACGTGCAGGTGAGTACCTCGACGATGCCGACGAGCGATTGCTGACACTCGAGCGTGAACCAGAGAACCGTGGTGCGCTCGATGCAGTGTTCCGCGCCTTCCACACGATCAAGGGAATGGCCGGCTTTCTCGCCCTCAATGCCGTCGAGGCCGTGTGTCACGAAGCCGAGGGCGTGCTCGAGGTCCCACGCAAGGAACACGTTCCCATGACGCGCGAGGACATCTCTCTCATCTTCGGTCATATCGACACCATGCGTTCGCTCATCGGCAGCGAGACCGAGGAGCAGTCCTTGGATATGACGGACGCGAAGAGCGAATCCGAGCACGTCTCGACGGACCACAAGACGCGCGCGACGATCCGCGTCTCCGAGGACAGGCTCGACCTCCTTCTCGACACCATCGGCGAACTCGTCATCGCGGAGGCATCGGCCGGAGATACCATCCGGAAGGCGTCCGATCGCTCCGACGAGCTCGACAAACGACTCTCCCGTCTCGACAAGATCACGCGCGAACTGCAGGAGATGGCAACCTCCCTGCGTATGGTTCCCGTCAAAGCTACGTTCAACCGACTTGCGCGTCTGACTAGGGACGTAGGGACGAAATCAGGCAAACGCGTCCAGTGCACGCTTGCCGGTCAGGACACTGAGCTCGACAAGGCTGTGGTGGATGCGATCGCAGATCCCCTCATGCATCTGGTCCGCAACGCAGTCGACCATGGAATCGAGAGCGATCCGAGTGTGCGCGAGCGTGCCGGCAAGCCCGCGACCGCAACGATCAGGCTGCACGCGAAGCAGATCGGCAGCGGCATCCAGATCAAGCTCAGCGACGACGGCCGTGGTTTCGACCTGCAGGCCATCAAGGCCAAGGCCGCGGACATGAACATCGACCTACCGGAGGACCCATCAGAGGATGACCTCCTCAATGTCCTCTTCACCCCCGGCTTCTCGACCGCCAGCCGCGTCACGGAAGTCTCCGGTCGTGGAGTGGGGCTCGATGTCGTTCGACGGGCGGTAGAAAGCCTCCGCGGCACGATCGATATCGAATCAGAACCAGGAAAGGGTACCTCTTTCACCATCCAGCTCCCCCTCACTCTCGCCATCATCGACGGCATGATCGCCCGAGTCGGCGACGAACAGTACGTCCTCCCCACGCTCTCGATCATCCGATCCGTACGTCCGGAGCCGGAGGACATCACCAACGTGCTCGATATCGGGGAGACCCTGCGTACGAACGAGGGATTCATCCCGATCGTGCGCCTCGGTCAGGTCTTCGGTGTTGAGAACGCGGAGGAAGACCTCACGAACGGCGTGGCGGTCATCGTCTCGGACGGAGATCGCAAGGCCGCCGTGTTCGTGTGCCAACTGCTGGGCCAACAGCAGACCGTCATCAAGCCTCTGTCAGACGTCATATCGGATGCGCCGGGTATTTCCGGTGGAGCGATCATGGCCGACGGCGGAGTGGGACTCATCGTGGATATCGCCGGAATCGTTCGACTCACACTCTCGGAGGGAGTGACCCAAGCATGATCGACAACGACACAACCATCACCGCCCCCCAGCTGCACAAGTTCCTCACCTTCAACATGGCGGATGAGAACTACGGCATCGAGGTCACCAACGTTCGCGAGATCATCGGTCTCATGAGGATCACGCGTGTACCGGGCATGCCCGATTTCATGCGTGGAGTGATCAACCTGCGTGGCCGCATCATCCCCGTCATCGACCTACGCATGCGCTTCAAAACCGGAGCCACGCTGGACACCGAGCGCACGTGCATCATCATCGTCCAGATCCATCGAGGCGGAAATCCGATCGACGTGGGCCTCATCGTCGAAGAAGTGGCGGATGTGATCGACCTTTCCTCGGACTCCGTGGACGCTGTCCCGGAGTTCGGGCTCAGCACTGATGCCGCGTTCCTCAGGGGCATGGGCAAGCACAACGACACCATCGTGATACTGCTCGACATCGATGCGCTTCTCACATCGGACGAGCTGACTGCAATCCAGAACGTCACCTAGAAAAACGGAGACATACGGATGAAGATGAAGAACTGGGGTATCGGACCGAAGCTCACAATGGGCTATGCCGTCGTACTCGCGATGACCTTGGCACTCATGTTCGTGAGCTTCTACTCGCTCACCGGTACCGTCACCGTGGGCACCGAGATTCTCGATCACGATGTGATCGTGGAGACGCTGGGTACGGAGATCAAGGCATCCCTCTACCACCTTCGCGTGCACGAACAGGTCTACCTCTCGAACCACAGCGAGGATGTCGCCGCGAACTTCGACGTGCTCTATCTCGAATTCGAGGGACTCCTCGATGAGATGCAGACATTCGGGGAAACCTGGGACAACTCTGCTGACACCGCCCTGGCCGAGGAGCTCAGGAGTGACGGCGAGATGTACAAGGCCACCTTCGACTCCATCGTTGCGACGGTACAGACTGCCGAAGCAGCCGGCGAAGAGGCCTTGCTCCCCGCGGAGGACCTCGTTGCGCTCGGTGACAGCATCGAGCACATGACCACCGAGGTCGCCGAGTACGTCACCGCCTCGAATGAGATCTCTCTGAATGCCAAGAACTCGCTCGAACAGGAGATCATGGGGACCGTGACGCTCACGCTCTGGCTGGGCGGTATCACGGTCGTCATCGCGATCATCATCATCTTCATCTCTCGCCGTTCGATCATGAGTCCGATCACCCGTATCGCAGCGGGGCTCCACGAAGCCGGCGCCCAGGTCACCAGCGCATCCGACCAGATCGCACAGTCGAGCCAGGAGCTCTCTCAAGGCTCAAGCGAACAGGCAGCGAATCTCGAAGAAACCGCCTCCTCGCTCGAGGAGATGGCGGCCATGACCAAGCGCAACGCCGAGGGCGGACGTGACGCGAGCATCCGAACGGCCGAAGCACGCCAGCTCGCCGACCGTGGTATCGAAGCGGTCACCGAGATGTCCCAGTCCATTGTCGGTATGAAGACTGCGACGGACTCGACGGCCAAGATCATCAAGACGATCGATGAGATCGCCTTTCAGACGAATCTCCTGGCCCTCAACGCCGCCGTCGAGGCGGCACGTGCTGGCGATGCCGGCAGAGGATTCGCCGTTGTCGCGGAGGAGGTCCGCAATCTCGCCCAGCGTTCCGCCGAGGCGGCTAAGAGCACGGAAGCCCTGATCGATGACTCACGAGCCAGTGCCGAAGCCGGTGTGAAGGCCACGGAGGAGACCACTCAGCTGTTCATGGAGATCGCCACATCGATCGCCGATGTGGCCGATCGTGTCGCAGAGGTCGCCGAGGCGAACCAGGAACAGGCCGTCGGCATCGAGCAGCTCACCTCCGGCGTGACTCAGATGGACTACGTCACCCAAGCCAACGCAGCGAACGCCGAGGAGATGGCCTCCGCAAGCGAGGAACTCTCCGCGCAGGCTCGCCAGCTCCTGAACATGGTCCAGCTCATCGCCGGCAAGCAGGACTCCGCCAAGGCCAAGACCATCGCCGGTCGCACGTCGGCCTGGCTGGGCAACGACTTCAGTGACAACGTCGACGAAGTCCTCTCCTTCTCGGACGAACAGGAGCGCATCGGCAACCTGAGCGATGAGGACGATGACTCACCGACGGTCATCCAGCTCGACGCCGACGACATCCGGGACTTCTAGGAACCCCATGCAGACGCTTATGCGAGACGACACATTCCAGCGAATACGCACCATCGTGCACGAGGCGAGCGGTATCTCCCTCGGCGATGGAAAACGAACGTTGGTCATCGCGCGGCTCGGTAAGCGCATGCGAGAGCTTGAGATGGGCGACTACGACACTTATCTGGAACGTCTCGAGGGTGACTCGAGCGGTTACGAACAAGAGCGGCTCATCGATGCCGTGTCCACCAACGTCACCCATTTCTTCCGAGAGCCGAGTCACTTCGATGATGTATCGCACATCCTTCAGGATCTGGCGGCACAGGGGCGCAGTCGGTTTCGACTGTGGTCCGCTGCCTGCTCGTCAGGTGAAGAACTCTACTCTCTCGCGATGACCGCCCATACCGCACTCGCAGGGCACGACGTCGACCTGAAGATCCTCGGTACCGACATCTGCAACGACGTGCTCGCACGTGCATCCAAAGGAGTCTACCCGCGAGATCATGTGAAAGGGATTCCGCCGGAACACCGTTTCACTTATCTCGATCGTGTCGATGGACAGCGCGACGTCATGCGTATCACTCAAGAGCTTCGTGACCTTGTGGTGCTCAGACGCACGAACATCACAAGAACACCCTTGCCGCTGCAGGGACCTCTGGATATCGTTCTGTGCCGCAATGTGATGATCTATTTCGGACGGTCCACTCGAGAACGACTCACGCGGGAGATGGCTCGTCTGATCGCCCCGGGAGGCTACCTCTTCGTGGGACACGCCGAGAGCCTTCACGGGATCACCGATAAGTTCAACCTCATACGGCCCTCGGTGTATCAGAGGAACTCTCGATGATGTCCGCCGACACGAACCTCAAGAGCCGTCGTCAGTGCGCGGTACCCACGAGAACGATAGTGGGCATCTCTGAACTCGCCGTTTCGACTGTCGGATCGGGCACTCTTGTGACTCACTCGCTGGGCTCATGCATGGGAGTCTCGATCCATGATCCGGTCGCGCACGTGGGCGGCATGCTGCACGCGATGATGCCCCTTTCCGCAGCAGATCCGGAACGAGCGAGAACCAAGCCCGGGATGTACGTGGACAGCGGCATGACCACTTTGCTGGAGCGGATGTTCGCTCTGGGAGCCACGAAACGGAATCTCGTGATCAGAGTGGCTGGCGGCGCAAGCAACATGGACTCCGACAGTGTTTTTCGGATAGGCGAACGCAACTACACCGTCCTACGCAAGATCCTGTGGAAGAACGCCCTCTTCATCCAATCGGAGGATGTGGGTGGGTCAAAATCAAGGACCATGACACTCGATCTCGCAACAGGCGAAACAACCATAAAGAGCAACGGAGTGATGAGGCCACTATGACGAACACGACCCTTGAGATGACTTCCTCCGAAGTCGGGAACCCGGTGAACATCCTCATCGTCGACGACTCGGACATCATTCGGCGGATGATCGCGCGCACGATCGAGATGTCCGGTCTTCCCCTCTCATCGATCCATGAAGCCGCCAATGGCCGTGAGGCGTTGTCGGTATTGGATCGAACATGGATCGACGTCGTCCTGGCCGACCTCAACATGCCGATCATGGGAGGCCTGGAGCTTCTCGACAGAACACGCGAGGACGCGGCGCTGCGCGATATCCCTGTGATCGTAGTCTCAACCGAGAGTTGCGAGGAACGTGTTGACGAGCTCGAGAAACGCGGTGTTCACGCGGTAGTGCGCAAGCCGTTCCGCCCGGAACAGATCCGCGACGTACTCCTGAGTATCACCGACCGGGAGCGCCCTGCTGCACGGACTGATGCGCTTGGTCGAGCAGTCGATGAGGTGCTTCCTCTGCTCACCTTCATGAACGCGATACAGCTTGATGCTGCCTCCTTGGCGCCATCATCGCAGACCATGATGCACGCACGGATGGGATTCTCCGGATCAGTCTCCGGAATCCTGAGCGCCCTCGTACCGTTCTCCCTGGCCCGCACCATGTCGGAGAACGCCCTAGGGGAACCGTCGAGCTCGAAAGATGCGGACATGATCGCCGGCGACACGGTCGGAGAACTGCTCAACACGCTCGCTGGCACCGTGGTCTCAGATCTCGGCAATGGAGCCGCCTTCGATCTGGCGCCGCCGGAGGTGGGCACGGGCTCGGCCACCGACTGGGCGGACATGCAGGTGCAGCCGACGTGCGCCGCGTTCGAAGTCGAAGGGCACACGATGTTACTGAACTTGAATGTACGGTAGAGCCTCTCGTCGCCTACTCACAACTGAGCCCGCCTCTAGGACCGAGGCATGCGAATCGTCATCGTCGTACCCTCGCCCGGTTGCGAGATCGCCTCGAGTTCGCCGCCGAGCTGATCGACCCGCTCGTTCACGCTGAATAGACCGAACGAATGCCTGTCTTCCTCAAAGATCTCCCCCACCACGAAGCCGGTACCTTCGTCGATCACTGCAATGGAAACCTGCTCGGCATCCCCCGCCAACTCGACGACCGCGTGATCCGTGTTCGCATGCTTCACGACGTTCATGAGCAGCTCACTGGACGATCGATAGAGGGTGGACAGACGGTCCTCCGTAAGATCTTTCGTATCGACCGACCCCTTGACCTCACATCGCAATGAATGTGACCTGCCTATCTGCTCGGCCAGCCAGTTGATCGCGTCCTCCAGCCCCAGTTCGTAGAGCATCTGAGGAGCCAGTTCAGCAGTAAGCAGCCGGGTCTGCCCGATCGCCCGATCGATCATCTCCATGGCGGCTGCTGCGTCAGGCCCGAAACAGACCTCTTCCGCTTGAGCTAGGGCCAGCCTCATACGCGCGACCGCCAAAGTCTGCCCGACCTGATCGTGCAGCGCAGTGGCAAGAACCCGCCTCTCGTGATCTTCGACTGCGGCCGTTCGTGTAGCCAACTCCCTCAGTCGATCGCGATAGTCCGCGAGCGAACGTTCAGCCCGCAGACGTGCCGTCACATCCTGCCCCTGCACCAACAACGCCGGCTCGCCGTCGAACATGACCGGCGCAACCGTCCTCTCCGCCTCAACGACCTGTCCTGTGAGGCCCCTGATCACGGTATACGCGGGAGGTAGCGCCGCCGGAGGATGATCGGTGTCGAGGAGGAACGTGCGAGCGAGCTCTTCAAAACCAGACATCTCCTGTCGCTTCGTGGTGGGCAGAATGTCGGAGATGTGGAGACCGTGCAGATCGTATGGGGTCGCTGCCGCCAGCATTCGAGCAGCGACAGGATTCGCATACACGATCAGCCGCTCGGGCAATGAAACCACGAGGATCCCGGACGGAGTGCTCTCCGCGAGCGCCTGATACCTCAGTGCACTTTCCTCGAACTCATTCGATCTTCGTGCCTCTGTGAGAGACAGGATGCTGCGAAGAACCAGTAGCACCAAGACGATGGCGACGGCAGAAGCGAGCAGGCCTGACTCGTACTCATCCTGAGAGACCACTGCAACGTGATGCACTATGGGGATGCCCACGAGACAGAGTCCACTCGCCACGAACAGGAGCCACACGCGAGTCACATGGTGAGCCGTGGACCCATACACCACCTCATCGACATCCCGCACGCGCCACACACACGCCAAGCCATACATGATGAGACTCGCCACAAGGATCGTGTCGACCAAGACCGCCGTTCGCGTGCCAAACCCATAGCCGTTGCCTCGCGTCAGGATCCGAGCGAGCGAATACGCCGCCCCGAGTCCGAGTCCGATGACGACACGACGAGCCCACGCGTTCCACGGATCACGTCGGAAGAGCGGATACGCGACCAACCCGATACCGAACACAAGGTAGCCGGAATAGATGAGCTGCGTCTCAACGTCCACTCCTGCGCCCACGATCCCGACAGGCTCGAGCACGACGATCCAGGACAGAGCCAGAGAGATCCCTAGAAGGATCCCCAGATCCAGACTGTCCCCGATTCTGCGTCGCATCGTAGTGCGTCCCGGACTGCCCACCATGACCACCACCGGGAGCAGGGCCGCGATCGCGATGATATAGCCCAGGTCCTCAGCCGATCCGACCGGCGGCCCCGTGCGCTCGGCGATTGCCCACCAGAGCCTCGTTACGCTAGCGAGTGTGAAACCGAACATCGCGATCAGGAACGCCGTATTGACGCGACGCTCGCTTCCCCGGATTCCGAGAAGAGCCACGAACGCCCCCACCAGTGCAAACAGTGCAGTAAGAGTCAGAATCGTCATGGAGATGACGTCGCGCACTTCTCCAGGTGGCATCACCGCAAGGGAGAGATGCGAGATCACAAGCGCAACACCGAGGGTGTGAGGCACCTGCCCGATCAGAATATCCTTGCGCACTGGATTCACCACTGGTGCTCCTCAGTCCACCCGTTTCGCAGGCGTGTCAGTCATCGAGCGCAGTGAAGCCTTCTCTGATCGCGTACTTCACAAGACCCGCGAGATTGTAGATGCCCAACTTCTCCATGAGCTGGCGGCGGTATGTCTCCACCGTCTTGACGCTGAGATGCAAGCTCGAGGCGACCTCCTTGGTCGAGTGCCCCTCGGTGATCAGCTGAAGCACCTCACGTTCGCGAGGAGAGAGCGCTGCAGTCCCCTCCGTCGTCTCGGGCGTCGCTCCGGTGAGACGCCCGACATAGTCCTCGACGAGCACACCGGTTATCCGCGGGCTCAAGTAGACGCCCCCACCAGCTGCAGCACGAATCGCCTGTGTGAGCTCATCGAACGCACTGTCCTTGAGCAGATAGCCGCTCGCACCCGCGGACAGCATCTCTGAAACGTAACGGCGATTCGAGTGCATCGAGAGAGCGATGACACGCGTGGACGGGCAGGCCTGCACGACCTGCCGAGTCGCTTCGACACCGTTGAGATCCGGCATGGCGATGTCCATAACCATGACATCAGGCTTGAGTTCACACGCCAGTTCGAGAGCCGCGCGACCGTTATCAGTCTCAGCGATCACCTCGATGTCATCATACTTGGCGAGAAGACTGCATAGGCCGTCACGGACGATCTGATGATCATCGACGAGTATGACCCGAATTCGCATGTCACCGTCCCCTTGCGCACGACCGTTGAAGGATCATCATTCGCTGGAGCCGAACCAAGAGAATCGTAGCACGTAGCAGTATCACCAGATCATGATCTCCCAGGTGAATACCTGAAGTAGACCGCCACCGCCACGACCATCCAGGCAGAACCCAGCATCCATGAGGCGATGATGTCGCCAAACCAGTGAACTCCCAGATACACCCGGGAGACCGCCACCAGCACGGCCAGCCCTATGCAGAGCACCGTGACACCGTAGCGAACCCAGGGACTGCGTGCATTGAGAGTCATGAGGAACACCACGATACCAAAGAACAGGAATGTCGCCAACGCATGCCCGGAAGGAAAACTGTATGAATCAGGTAGGGGCACGTGCGCATACTCCAGACCCGGACGTGCACGCTGCACGAGCACCTTGAAGACCCAGCCGAGCACTGCACCCAAACCCACGGTCGCGGTCAGCAGGAGTGCCTCAAGATGCATTCTTCTCGCCAGAAGATACACAGACCCCACCGCGACCAATCCCACCATGATCCACGTGTCACCGACATGGGTCAGCGCACGGAAGAACTCCTCGATACCCGGTCCGTCGATCTCGCTGAACACCTGCGAGAGATGCTCGTCCCAGCGCACGAACGCCGGATATACGAGCAGGGCGGCGATGAGGGCGGCAAATCCCGCAACCCCAATGGAGAACACGATCGCGAGCAACCCGAACAGCGGGTTCCGTCGCCATGAATCGCCTTTCACGGTCGCCACTTCGAGCCCCCGTTGCTCCTGAGTCGGTTACGCTCCAGCCGCCCGCACCAGTTGCGCGGCCACCTGCTTCTTTCGGCTGAGCACCCCGTCCATCCACACCGAACCCTCGTGAAGCGTCACATTGAGTCCGCGCTCCACCAGACGCGTCTTGCCTACGGCGATTATCTCACTTCCCTCGGCGATCACGTCAGTGACCATGAGGACGACCAGATCGTAGCCTTTCGCAGCACGAAGTGACTCCATCACCGCGCGGAGTTCATCCGTGTGATCCATGACGCGGGAAAGCTCGACGGTCTCGACCTGTCCGATGGCCGCCGAGATGGCACCCACGCGATACTCCTTGAGATCGGCTTCCACTGCTCGTTTGGCGGAGAACTCCTCGCCAGCCGTGCGCATGCGGAAGAGCTCCATCCCGAACTCGAGCGGGTCCACATCGACACGCTCGGCGAGTCGGGCCGCGATCTCGCGATCATCGTCGGTCGTCGTCGGCGATTTGAGCAGTACGGTGTCGGTCAGAATGGCAGCCAGCAGCACGCCTGCGATAGCCGACGGGATCTCAACTCCCAGCTCCTCGTAGCGCAACGCCACGATCGTGGCCGTCGATCCCACGGGAAGGTTCAGGAACAGGATCGGCCCGGTGGTCTGCACGTCGCCCACGCGGTGGTGGTCGACGATCTCCACCACGTCGGCACCCTCGATGCCCACGGCCGACTGGGAGTTCTCGTTGTGGTCGACCAGGATCACCCGCCGACGCGCGCCACGAGCAACGTTCGTCCTCGTGAGGATTCCCTCGAGTGCGCCGGTATCGCTCACGACCACAGCCTCGCGGTTCGTGGACGAGAGCATATCCTCGGAGGCCTCGGAGAGCAGCGTGTCAGGACCGACGGCGAGTACCGTGGTGTCCATGACGTCGGTGACAGCGACGGAGAGGTTCACAAGACGAGCGGCCGCATAGGTGTCGTGGAACGTGCTGATCACTGCGGCGCCTCGCTTGCGCGCGAGATCTATGACGTCCTGGCCCGGTCGGGCTCCACCGGTCACGATCAGACAGGCGATGCCCGCATCGAGCGCCATCGGCTGGGTGCGCACACGGTCACCCACGACCAGCGTGTCGCCGGGTTTGATGTATCCGAGCATGGTGGTGGGCTCCATGGCGCCGATGAGCACGTCTCCACCAAGCGTTGCGTTCTCGTCACCCACAACGAGCGACCCTTCCAGCACAGAGACCAACCGGCCAACAGTAGAGGGGACGCCTGAGAAGCCGCGGATCTGGGTCTCGTCCAAATAGCGCTCTGCCAAAATGCGCACGTTGACCAGTCCGCGCACCACCGCGCCATCGACCACGGGCAGGGCCCGCACTCCATGCTCGCGCATGAGCCGACCCGCCTCGAGCATGGTCTCTTCCGCCGAGATCGACACGACGTCCTCGGTCATGACGTCACGCACGCGCGCATGCACGTGCTCGACACGCTCGGGCTCCTGAACGCCGAAACGATCCAGCACCCACGAAGTCTCAGGAGGCACCGGTCCGAGTCGGGCAGGCACGTAGACGCTGTCGGCATCGGTGAGATTCTTGAGATGCGCGTAGGCGACTGCCGAGCAGATCGAGTCGTTGTCAGGGTTTCGGTGGCCGAACACCAGCACCGGTCCCATGGCGATCCCTCCAGAACTATCGGGTTCGTGTCAGTTCTGCACTTTTCGAATAGGAGCGTAACCCGCCAGAAGCGTCTTGGTCCCGGCAGTCTTGAACGAGATCGTGAGCTTGTCACCCTTGACCGCGGTCACCACGCCGACACCGAACACCTTGTGGTCGACCACATCCCCTTCCGAGAAGACCTCGGTCGACTTTGCTTTCTTGCCCGCAGCCGACGCCGCCGAACCCGTCACGCCGGACCCGAACACGCGACCATCGCCTCGCGGAATACCGCTGCCGAAGCTGGAGCCTCGGGAGCCCTCGCCCCGGCGTGCGAAGCCCGTGCCGCTGATGCCCTGCGAGCCCACACCGCTCGCGGTGATGTGCTCGTCGGGTATCTCGGCTATGAATCGACTCGGCGCATTGTGCTGCGTGGAGCCGAAGATGGAACGCGATTGCGCGTGGGTGAGATAGAGCCGCTCGCGAGCGCGAGTGATTCCCACGTAGCAGAGACGGCGTTCCTCCTCCAGGCCCTTGTCGCCGTCGTTGAACGCGTTGGCGTGCGGGAATATGGAGTCCTCCATGCCCACCATGAACACGACGGGGAACTCGAGGCCCTTGGCGGTGTGCAGCGTCATGAGCGTCACCGCTCGCTCGCCCTCGGCCATGGTGTCCAGATCCGTGCGCAGGGCCACCCACTCCATGAAGTCGGGTAGCGTCGCCTCCGCGTGCTGCTTGTCGAACTCCTCGACGACTCCAAAGAACTCGCGGATGTTCTCGGCGCGTCCCTCGGACTCAATGGTGCGCTCCGCATCCAGCGAGCGAAGCAGTCCGCTCGTCTCAACGACGAACTCAACCTGCTCGCGCATGGTGGAGCCCTTCAGCTGCTCCAGTTCGCTCAAGAGGCTCACGAAAGCGCCGACCTTGGTGCGAGGACTTGCGCCCAGCCAATCGGCCTCAGGCGCGGCCTTGACGGCCTCATAGAGCGTTATCCCCGCCGCCACCGCCTCGTATGTCAGCTTGTCGACCGATGACTTGCCGATCCCGCGCTTGGGCACGTTGATGATGCGAGCGAGCGAGATCGCGTCTGCGGGGTTCGCGATCACCTTGAGGTACGCCATGACGTCGCGGATCTCGGCACGATCGAAGAACCGCGTGCCACCCACGATCTGGTACGGGATGCCTGCGCGCAGGAACACATCCTCCACGACGCGCGACTGAGCGTTGGTGCGATAGAAGACCGCGAAATCCTTGTAGCTGCGGTGCTCCTCGCGCATGACACGCTCGATCTCCGTACCCACCCAACGCGACTCGTCCTTCTCGTCACCGGCATAGTAGCGACTGATCGACTCGCCGCCCGCATTCGCAGTCCAGAGCGTCTTGGGCTTGCGACCGGTGTTGTTGGCCACGACCGCGTTGGCCGCAGCCAGGATCGTCTCGGTGGAACGGTAGTTCTGCTCCAACTTCACGACGGTGGCGTCGGGGTAGTCCTTCTCGAACTCAAGGATGTTAGTGAGGTCGGCACCACGCCAGCCGTAGATCGACTGGTCGTCATCGCCGACGACCATGAGGTTCTTGTGCTTGCCTGCGAGCAGGTTCACGATCCGGTACTGCACGTGGTTCGTATCCTGGTACTCGTCGACATGAATGTAGCGGAACCGATTCTGATAGGCGTCGAGCACGTCCGGATGCTCCGACAGCAGGCGGTGCGCCTCGATCAGCAGGTCATCGAAGTCGAGAGCATTGGCCTCGCGAAGCCGCTTGCGGTACAGCGTGTAGACCTGCGCGGTGGCCTTGTCCATGGGCATGAACGCCGACTTCTCAAACTCCACGGGCCCCTTGAGCTCGTTCTTGGCCGACGAGATCCGGTGCGCGATGTTGTTCACCGGATAGCGCTTGGGGTCGAGATCGAGCTCTGCCATGCAGCGTTTGACCATGCGCTTGGCATCATCGGTGTCGTAGATGGTGAATGACGGGGTGTAGCCGATCTTCTCGGCGTTGGCACGGATCATACGCACGCACATGGCGTGGAACGTCAGTACCCACATGGCACGAACGGATCCGCCGACAATCGTCGCAAGACGCTCGCGCATCTCCTGCGCGGCCTTGTTGGTGAACGTGATGGCGAGTATCTGGCGCGGCTCAATGCCCTTGTCGCCAATGATATGCGCGATGCGATACGTGAGCACACGCGTCTTGCCCGAACCTGCCCCTGCGAGAACAAGCAGAGGGCCTTCGGTTGCGACGGCGGCATCGCGCTGCGCCGGGTTGAGATCGTCCAGTGAGATAGTCATAGAACAGACAGTGTACACGCGCTGCGCGCGGGAGGGTACTACTTGATGAACTTGATCATGGAGAAGGAGTCGCCCGTCTTATGTAAGCATTCATTGTGTACGAGTTTCCGCTCACCGGCGATGTGCTGATAGTTGCCGCACCTCTCGCAGACCGTGAGCTCGCAGACCGAGCAACCGCCCAGTCGCTTGGTCCCCACCGCCCCACAGTGTGGGCAGAATCTTGGCGTGCCTGGAAGTTCCGACACCTGTTCCCCTTATCCTCGCCCCTGTACGTCCTGCAACCCTCGACCCCGGATCTGACACGTGCCGCGCGTCAGCCCAGTTCTCTTCCGATCGATGCGGCTACAGGATTAAGTTCGACAACAAGTTTCCTTAATCCTTCAAGGTCAAGAGATTGAGGCCCGTCGCACAAGGCCTCACGTGGATTGGGATGCACTTCGACCATGACACCATCAGCCCCTACGGCAACTGCAGCACGCGATACGGCGGGCACGAGATCCGCACTTCCCGTGGGATGCGAGACATCCACGATGATCGGTAGCAGCGAGAGCTTCTTGACTACCGGAACCGCTGAGATGTCGAGCGTGAAACGCGTTGCGGTCTCAAAGGTGCGGATGCCCCGCTCGCACAAGATCACGTTCTCGTTGCCGTTCATGGTGATGTAGTTGCTGGCCTGCAGCCACTCCTCGATCGTGGCGGCCATGCCCCGCTTGAACACGACAGGTTTGTGATTCTCAGCGGTGACCTCCCCCACCTTGCGGAGCAGAGAGAAGTTGGCCATATTGCGCGTGCCGATCTGGATCATGTCGGCATACTCGGCGATCTTCTCGGCATGTGCTGAATCAGTGACCTCGGTGACGGTGAGCAGTCCGTACTCATCGGCCGCCTCGCGCAGGAGCTCGAGCCCCTTCTCTTCGAGGCCCTGGAAGGAGAACGGGGAGGTGCGCGGCTTGTAGGCTCCTCCGCGCATGACCTTGATGCCCAGTTCCTTGCAGCAAGCAGCTACTTCTCGCATCTGCTCGCGGCTCTCGATCGAACACGGGCCGGCGATCAGTGTCACCGCGCCGTCGCGCACGACAGCGTTCTGTGGTGTGAGCTTCTCCTCGGCGCTCATGCTCTGAGCTCCTTCATGACGTGAAGAATCGCCTCGTAGATCTCGCGCAGATTGTCCGAGTAGAGCGGACCGTCATTGCAACTGGCGAGGTTCTCGAAGATCTTCTGTTCCCGTGCAGGATCGTAGAGGCCCCAGTGAACCTGCGGCTTGAGCCCACGAATGGCCAGCGACTGCTCGCCGCGCTCATTGAGCAGCTTGACCAGCTGGCAGTCGATCTCGTCGATTCGCGCCCTGTGCTCTTCGATCTGAGCCTGGGCGTCCTTCTCGTTCGTCATCTGCCTCTCCTTGTCACCGGAACCCTTTGCACGAACGCCGGCTCATTTTGGCCGACGTCCGGTGTGTCACAGTTTCTCTATTCCCACTCTATGGTACCCGGCGGCTTCGACGTTATGTCGTATGCCACACGATTGATCCCATCCACCTCGTTGATGATGCGGTTGCTCATCTTCGCGAGCAACTCGTGGGGCAGTCGCGCCCAGTCCGCTGTCATGGCATCCGCACTGGCCACCGCACGAACGATGATGGGGTGCGCGTATGTCCGCTCATCTCCCATCACGCCGACGCTTCTGATATCTGGCAGGACGGCGAAGTACTGCCAGACCTCACGGTCGGTGTCCCAGTTGAATATCTCCTCGCGCACGATCGCGTCGGCCTCGCGGAGCATGTCAAGCTTCTCGCGCGTGATGTCGCCGATGATACGCACGGCGAGCCCCGGACCCGGGAACGGCTGACGATGCACGATCTCGTCGGGAAGACCGAGTTCGGCACCCACGGCACGAACCTCGTCCTTGAAGAGCGTGCGCAAAGGCTCGATGAGATCGAAGTGCACACCCGGAGGGAACGGGATGAGATTGTGATGACTCTTGATCTTGGCGTTGTTCTTTCCGCCGGACTCGACCACATCGGGATAGAGCGTGCCCTGGGCGAGCCACTTCACGCCCTTGAGCTTGGTGGCCTCGTCAAAGAAGACCTTCCAGAACTCCTCGCCGATGATAGTGCGCTTGCGCTCAGGATCGGTGACCCCTGCGAGCAGATCCAGATACCGGTCCTCGGCGTCGACGTGTATGAGATCGATGTTGAACTGATCGCGGAAGACGCGCAGGACCTCTTCTGTCTCGTTCAGCCGCATCATGCCGTGATCCACGTACACGCACGTGAGTTGATCGCCGATCGCACGGTGCAGAAGCGCCGCGACCACACTGGAGTCGACTCCGCCGGAAAGGCCACAGATGACGTGATCGTCGCCGACCTGCTCACGAATGCGATCGACGGTCGAGTCGATGATGTTGACCATGGTCCACAAGGGAGGAATGCCGACGATGTTGTGCAGGAACGCACGAATCATGCGCTGGCCATGCTCGGTGTGTGCCACCTCGGGGTGGAACTGGGTCGCGTAGAGCTTGCGGCCCGCGTCCTCCATGGCGGCTACGCCGGTGATCTCGGTGCGCGCGGTGACCGTGAAGCCATCGGGGGCGGTGCCCACGCTGTCACGGTGGCTCATCCAGCACTGCGAAGCCTCAGGCACGCCCTCGAAGAGTGCACTCTCGGGCTCGATGATGGTCAGTTCGGCGAATCCGTACTCGCCGATGTCCGTCTTGGGGATCGCGCCGCCCAACTCAAGCGCCATGAGCTGCATACCGTAGCAGAAGCCCAGGATGGGAATCCCCATGTCAAAGATGGCAGGATCCATCTTGGGGGCACCGTCGGCGTACACGCTCGCAGGGCCACCCGAAAGGATGAGCGCCGCAGGATTCCGGCGCTCGATCTCTTCTACAGAAATATCATGTCCCACGATCTCCGAGAAGACCTTGGCCTCACGCACGCGCCGAGCGATGAGCTGGGCGTACTGCGCGCCAAAGTCGACTACGAGAACCGTCGGCTGTTCTTCGTGATAACCGGTCACGTGCTACCGACCCATCCCGACGCCCTGCGCGTTCTGCAGAGCCTTGCCCTCGGTCTGGAGCGACGGGGCGACCATGACCTCGGCCTTCTGGAACGTCTTGAGGTTCTCGTAGCCACAGGTGGCCATGGAGGTGCGCAGCCCACCCAAAAGGTTCAGGGCGCCGTCGTTCTCGTGCGCCGGGCCCAGGAGAATGTCCTCGAGGGAACCCTTGATGCCTGCACGAACGCGGGTTCCGCGAGGCAGGTCGGGGTGGAACGTGGCCATACCCCAGTGATAACCGCGGCCGGGAGCCTCGGAGGCTGCGGCGAGCGGTGAGCCGATCATGACGGAGTCCGCACCACAGGCGATGGCCTTGGCGAGATCGCCACCGTGGCGCATGCCGCCGTCTGCGATGACGTGTGCGTACGTTCCGGTCTCCTCCAGGAAACGGGTGCGTGCGGCTGCCGCGTCGGCGATCGCCGTACACTGCGGGACACCGATACCGAGCACGCGACGAGAGGTGCATGCGTGACCCGGGCCGACACCAACGAGCACGCCGACTGCGCCGGAACGCATGAGGTGCAGTGCACCCTGATAGCTGCAGCAGCCACCGATGATGGTCGGAATGTCGAGATCGCGCACGAACGCGTTGAGGTCGAGAGGCTTGTCGTAGGTGGAGACGTGCTCCGCGGAGACAACCGTGCCCTGAATGATCAGGATATCGATACCACCGGCAAGAGCGGCATCTATGTAGCGCTCACAGTTCTGCGGAGTGAGCGATGCTGCAGCGAGAACGCCACCTTCCTTGATCTCCTTGATGCGCTGGGTGATGAGTTCGGGCTTGACCGGCTCCTTGTAAATCTCCTGCATCTTGCCGGTCGCCTCTTCGCGATCGAACGAAGCGATCGCATTGAGGTGCTTGGAGGGATCTTCGTAGCGCGTCTGAATACCCTCGAGGTTCAAGACGGCCATGCCGCCGAGCTTGCCCATGGTCACTGCGAAGCCGGGATCGACCACTCCGTCCATGGCGGAAGCGAGCACCGGCAGCGGGAACTCGTAGTCCTTGCCCCGGAAGTTGAACGTCCAGCTGATGTCCACATCACGCGGGTCACGTGTGCGTCTGGATGGAACGATGGCGATGTCGTCGAATCCATATGCGCGGCGCGCGGTCTTTCCTCGTCCGATCTCGATCTCCATACTTGCTCGCTGCCTCCTCGATATCGCTGTCCCTGAAGGAACCGTTTACAACTTCCATAACTCGGTGTCGCATCCGTATGCACGATACGACAAAGACCAGATAGCTACGCTCGAGTACCGATACGAGCGAGTGTCTGGTCTGATGTGTGCTGGAACGTGACTCGCGAACGCGCAACGCCTCGCACGCCCACGGTTTCGGTGAAACGTATTCTAGTCGGTTTGCGAAGACAAATACACCCCAAGTATGATACCTATTGAGCGACCTCCATGTGGCATGCTCCGCGTGCAGCATCAGAGGCCCGGCCGGGAGACCGGCGAAGCCGCATACGAAAGTAGTTCGCCCATGCATGTAAGGGCATCATCGCAGCAAGTACGGCTTATCCTCGGTGTGCTCTACACACTCATGGCACTAGGCATCCTCTTTATTCCCTCATCAGCCGACATCGCCGTTGCCGAGGACATCTTCATCGACCCTGGGCACGGCGGTCGATATCCCGGGGCCTACTACGCGGGTGTCTCCGAGGCGAGCGTGAACCTCTTGGTCTCTCTCGCGGTCCGAGAAGAACTCCGTGAACGCGGTCACAACACCAACATGTCGAGAACCACATCCGCGTTCGCCGATCCGGGCGACATCCCCACGTGGCACTATTGGGATCCGGACGGGGACGACATCCACTACGTGCAATACGCCAAGGACGGCCGCACGGGCATCTATGACTACAGCCCGGATGAAGACAGCGGGTCCATACCCTACGACGACCTCCAGAAGCGCTGTGACCTTGCCAACGACTGGGGGGCAGACCTCTTCGTGTCGATCCACGCGAATGCGAGCACGAGTTCCAGCGCTCGTGGTCTCGAGACCTATCACAACTGGGACAACACGACCGATCTACTGCTCTCCAAACAGCTCGCAGAACTCGTCCAACAGGAGATTGTGATAGCTACCGGCATGCCGGACCGCAAAGTCGATGATGTCGGCTACTACGTCATCCGTTGGTCGAACATGCCGGGAATCCTAATTGAGACCGGATTCCTCTCCAATGCACTCGACCGCTCATTTCTGCTCAACCCAACGTTCCGCACACGCATGGCAGAAGGCATCGTCAACGGCATCGAGCGGTTCCTCGCAACCGATCCGTTCCAACCCCTGAACGAGCGCATCATGGGCGCGACCCGCTACGGTACCGCCGTGGCGGTCGCCCAAGAGGGTTGGCCTGCCGGTGCGGACACGGTCCTCCTGGCATCCGGAGAGAATTGGCCGGACTCACTCGCCGCCATTCCACTCTCCACTGAGCTCAACGCGCCCATCCTGCTCACCCAGTCGAGCATCCTGCCGACGGACACCGCAAACGCACTCGGCGCTCTGGCCCCTTCACGAATCGTGATCGTTGGTGGCGAAGCCGCGGTCGGATCCGAGGTCGCGAGCGCTGCTGCTGCCGCTGCCAGCCTCGAGACGTCCACCGGTGTGGCACGCATCGCCGGGCATGATCGATATGACACGGCGGCTGCGGTCGCAACAACCCTCAGTCCGTCAGCCGACGTGATCGTGGTCTCCGGCGAAGCGTTCCCCGATGCGGTCTCCGCATCCGCTTATGCAGGGCGCATGGGATTCCCCGTGCTTCTCACAAGACGATCGGGAATCTCGACACCCACTCTGAGCTGGCTGGACGAACGCTCAGGTGACATAGACCGCGCAATCGTCGTAGGCGGATCGAGCGTCATCGGAGACGGAGCGTTCGCTCAACTGCAGAACCGAATGAACACCACCCGGGTCTGGGGATCGAACCGATACACCACGAACCTCGCACTCATCAAGCGTTTCTGGCCCATCGGTGAAGTCTCACCGATGGTGGCGACCGCGGATACGTTCCCCGATGCCCTTGTGGCCGGAACACTGGCGGCAAAACAGAACCGTCCGATCATGCTCCTGGGGCGCAAGTATCTGAATCCCTATCAGCGAGAGTGGTTGCGTAACGATGCCGATCGCATCGGCGACTTCACCATGATCGGCGGAGAACAGGCGCTCGATCCGCTCATGGACTGGGAGCTCGACAAGGGTTTAGCGCGCAATCGGTTCGACAAGGATTAGCGGAACCGCGAACCGGCGAGCCCTTCCATGACCGATGATCGCTAGACGTTGAAGCGGAAGTGCATGACGTCGCCGTCACGCACCACGTACTCCTTGCCTTCAATGCGGAACTTGCCGGCCTCACGCGCGGCTTTCTCGCCGCCGAGTTCGGCAAAATCATCGTATGACATGACCTCTGCCTTGATGAAGCCCTTGGTGAAATCGGTGTGGATCACGCCGGCGGCCTCGGGGGCTTTGGCGCCGATACGCACGGTCCACGCACGGACTTCCTGCACGCCTGCGGTGAAGTAGCTCTGCAGGCCGAGCAGACGGTACGCCTCGCGGATCAGCGTGTTAAGACCCGGCTCGTCCAGTCCCATCTCCTCGAGATACTCCGCAGCCTCGTCGGTTTCGAGCTCTGCGAGGTCCGCTTCGACCTTGGCGCAGATCGGGATCGGAACCACACCGTCGATCGCCGTCATCTCCTCGCCCAGCGCATCCTCATCGACATTGGCGACATAGAGCATGGGCTTCATGGTGAGCAGGTGCAGATCGCGCAGCATCTCTCGCTCATCATCCGTCATGTCCATACGCCGGGCGCGGTGTCCCTCGGCGAGCCATGCGAGCATGCGCTGCACGACAGGGATCTTGGCCAAGAGCTCCTTATCGCGCTTGGCCTCCTTCTCCAGCCGAGGAAGCGCCTTCTCCAGTGTGGCGAGATCCGCGAGAACGAGCTCGGTGCGGATCGTCTCGACATCGCTTGCCGGGTCCACCTGGCCGTCGACGTGCACGACGTCTGGGTCGGAGAAGTACCTCACGACCTCGCAGATCGCATCGGTCTCACGGATGTTGGCCAGGAACTGGTTGCCCAGGCCCTCACCCTCGTTGGCACCCTTGACGAGCCCGGCGATGTCCACGAACTCAACGGTGGCGGCAAGCACCCGTTTTGGCTCCACGATCTCAGCCAAACGATCCAGACGCGCATCCGGGACGGGCACGATACCCACATTGGGCTCGATCGTTGCGAACGGATAGTTCGCGGCCACACCGGTCTGCTTGGTCAGCGCGGTGAACAGAGTCGACTTGCCCACGTTGGGCAGGCCTACGATGCCGATGGAGAGCGCCACAGTTGATACTCCTTGAATAGGTTACTGGTAGTGTCTGACACTAACCGGGTGTCGACCCAGTGGGTATACAGGCGCTACGTACTGTACTTGAATGTCGATACCCTCGCTAGGAGGACCCATGCGAATCGGCATGCTCACCGACATGTACAAGCCCCATGTGAGCGGCGTCACCAACTACATCGACCTCTATCGGCAGCGGTTCGAAGCACTGGGCCACGAGGTGGTTGTGGTCACTTTTGGCAGCCGGGATCACGACGATACACCCGAGACCGTTGTGCGCTGTCCTGCAGTCCCGTGGGGGTCCACCGGATGGCAGGCTGGCCTCGGCTACACCCGGGAGGCCGTCGACGCGGTACACTCGTGCGACGTACTACACGCCCATCATCCCTTCGTGTCCGGCCCGCTGGGCGTTCGCCACCGTGCTCCGAGAACTCCGATCGTATTCACCAACCACACGCGCTACGACCTCTACTCGGACACCTACGCTCGCTTTGCTCCGCGATTCCTGCGACACGCCGTGGTTCGCACCGCTCTCCACCGGTTCACGAGCAGGATCGACCTCACGCTCGCCCCCTCCCCGATCATCCGCGACTGGCTCGTGGAGTTCGGCATCACCAACGATGCGGTCGTCCTACGCAACGCCATCGACACGCAGCCGTTCCGCTCACCCCCATCAACATTCACGAGTGCGGAGTTGGGTCTGCCGACGAACGGTGTGATCGCTGTCTACCTAGGTCGGATCGGCGAGGAGAAGAATATGTCGCAGCTCACGGACGCGTTCATCATGGCCGCCGAACGCGTGCCCCAACTCTCCCTGCTGGTGCTGGGCGACGGACCGGCCCGCGCTGACAGCGAACAAGCGCTTGCGACCGCAGGACTCTCATCGCGCGTGCACTTCACGGGAACGATCCCCTACGCCAATGCCCCTGACTATCTCGCGGCGGGCGACTTCTTCGTGACCGCGTCGGTGTCCGAGACGTACCCGCTGGTGGTGATGGAAGCCGGGGCCGCCGGGTTGCCGTGTCTGGGCGTGACATCGCCAGGCGTGGGCGAGGTCGTGGACCCCGATGTAAGCGGTATCCTGACCGACAACAGCGCGCAGGCTTACGCCGACGGAATGGTCACGTTCGCCACCGATAGCGCACTCCGGGATCGCTTGAGCGCTGGAGCCGTCAACGCCTCGGCTCGGCACGACATCCGCATCGCGGCGGACAAGCTCCTGGGCCACTACGAGCAGCTCATAGCGTCACGCGAAGCCTGAGTCGTCGCTCGGAATCGAGGCACGCAGCAGAGCGGACGCTTCGCATGTTCCTGCTGGTCATGCTATAGGTATCTGATGGAAACCGCGCTCACAAGTCCATTTGAACTGGGAATCGCCGCCATGGTGATCGGCCTGTCCGGTGCGATGGCCCCGGGGCCATTCCTGACCGTTACCATCACGCGTACGCTTCAACATGGGCGCGTTTCCGCACTGCTCATGCTCGTCGGGCATGCACTGTTGGAAGCCACCCTGCTCGTCGGATTCGCGTTCGGCCTGCAGTCATTCCTGAGCCGACCGGCCGTCTCGACCGTGCTCGCCCTCGTCGGTGGCGCCTTCCTGCTCTGGATGAGCGGAGACCTGCTGCTCGGTGCCGTTCGTGGAACGATCAACGCCGACCTCGACGTCTCTGCCCAGGAGGCACCTGCTCCGAGCAGCCGATTCGGGCCTATCCTCCAAGGCGCGCTCGTGAGCCTCTCGAACCCCTATTGGACGCTCTGGTGGGTGACCATCGGCGTCACCCTGGCGGCACAGGGGCTCTCCATGGGGCCGATCGGTGTCGGCGCGTTCTTCATCGGACACCAACTCGCGGACTTCGCATGGTACGGCTTCGTCATCGCCGCAGTTCACGGAGGTCGTCACCTGCTCTCCGATCGTGTGTACCGCACGATCATAGGGCTCTGTGCGCTGTTCCTGCTCTACCTCGCCGTGCGTTTTCTTGTCGCAGGGGTGACAGGACTGTGACGCCTCTGACCAAGAGCTCGCTCGTCTCACTGCGTGATCTGAGCATCGTGCGCGATGGAAACACGACGCTTCACATCGACTCGCTTGACCTCTACCGCGGCGAGCATGTGGCGATCCTCGGACCCAATGGCGCGGGCAAATCGACGTTGATCTCAACGATCACGCGAGATATCCAACCGGCATGGCGCGAAGGCGAGCCCTCCATGCTGCTGCTGGGGCGCGAACGGTGGGAGCTTCTGGAGGCACGGGCACTCTTCGGCATCGTCAGCAACGACCTGCAGGAGCGCTGCGAGCGCCGAGTGAGGGTGCGCGACACCGTGCTCTCGGGATTCTTTGGCTCCATCGGAATTCGACGTCACCACCAAGTGACCGAAGCCATGCGCGCTCGCGCCGTGGAACTTGAAGAGATTCTGGGGATCGCGCATCTCTCCACGCGCACGATGAACACGTTGTCGACTGGCGAGGGTCGTCGTGTGCTGATCGCCCGGGCACTTGCCCCGTCACCAGAAGCAATCATCCTGGATGAGCCCTGCGATGGACTCGACCCCCATGCCCGACACCACTTCATCGAAGCGATCCGTCGCATAGCGCAAGCAGGGCAGAGTCTGCTCATGGTCACCCACCACATCGCGGACATCGTGCCAGAGATCGATCGGGTCATCATGATGCGCGATGGCGGAATTCTGGCCGACGGCACCAAGTCCGAGACGCTGACCGAGCAACGCCTGAGCGAGCTCTTCAACATCGATGCACACACGAGCGAGCGCGGCGGATTCACACACCTCTGGTAGGCGCCCGCTCCACGCCGATAACGGCCCTACGGCTCCAGGAGGATCTCAGACGCCTCCAACACTTTGCCCCGGAGATGCCCGACAACGATCACATCAATGTTCGCCTGAAGATCGTCCGAAAGAGTGAACACGGTGCGATCGAACGATACCGGCAACTCGCGATCATCCCCGGCCACATCCATCAGCGAGAACTCCGCGAATGCGTACCGCTCGAGATCGATCCCCTCATCGGTGATGCGACCGGCTACTCGTATTCGCTCGGTCGATCCGGGGAGCGACTGATAGACCTCTGCCACAGTGAGCGTGTCCTCTCCTGAACTCCCACCAAGAACGCTGATCGCGATAGCCACACTCGCCGACACTACCACCAGACCGATGGCCATCAGGATTCCCTTGCTGAGCTTGCTACTCACCACATGCCTCTCGATCATCGACTCAAACCCGGATACGTCGTCCATACGAGCATCGCAACTATACAACGAGGCCCCCGGCACAGATGCCGGAGGCCTCGTGATTCACGCATTCGCGTGGGATGGTGCAGGCGCGAGGGCCTACATCATGCCCATGCCACCGCCCATTCCGGCCATGGCTGCGGCAGCGGCTGCGCCACCGTCATCCTTGGCGGGAACCTCGGTGACTGCGGTCTCGGTGATCAGGATCAGAGCCGCGATCGAGCTGGCGTTCTGCAGCGCCGTGCGGGTGACCTTGACGGGATCTATGACGCCCATGGCCATCAGATCGCCGTACTCGCCGGTCGCGCTGTTCAGACCGTGGCCCTTGGGAAGCGACTTGGCCTTCTCGACCACGACAGAACCTTCGAAACCAGCGTTGCTCGCAATGGTCTTGAGTGGCTCGTCGAGCGCCTTCAAGATGATCTTGACACCGATCATCTCATCCTCCGAAAGGGAAAGAGCTTCGACGGCATGTGCCGCGTCGGTCAGAGCCACGCCACCGCCGGCGACGATGCCTTCCTCGACCGCTGCGCGGGTCGCCTGAAGGGCGTCCTCGATGCGGTGCTTCTTCTCCTTGAGCTCGACCTCGGTGGCTGCGCCGACCTTGATGACAGCTACGCCGCCGGAGAGCTTGGCCATACGCTCCTGGAGCTTCTCGCGATCGAAGTCGGAGTCGGAACGCTCGATCTCGGACTTGATCTGGTTGATGCGCGCCTTGATGTCGGCCTCGGTGCCTGCACCATCGACGATGGTGGTGTTGTCCTTGGTCACCTTGATGGTCTTCGCGCGACCGAGCATCTCGAGTCCGACGCTCTCAAGCGTGACACCGGTCTCGTCGGTAACGACCTGTGCGCCGGTGACGATGGCAATATCCTCAAGCATACGCTTGCGACGGTCACCAAAGCCCGGCGCCTTGACGGCGACGGCAGTGAAGGTACCACGAAGCTTGTTGAGCACGAGCGTGGTGAGAGCCTCGCCCTCGAGGTCCTCAGCGATGATCAGCAGCTGCTTGCCTGCCTGCATGACCTTCTCCAGCACAGGAAGCAGGTCCTGGATGTTGCCGATCTTCTGGTTGGCCACCAAGATCAGCGGCTCATTCATGACCGCTTCCATACGATCGGGATCGGAGACCATGTACGGGGAGATGTAGCCCTTGTCGAACTGCATGCCCTCGACGGTCTCGATGTCGATACCAAAGGTCTGGGACTCCTCAACGGTAATGACACCATCATTGCCCACGACTTCCATAGCCTCGGCGATCTTGGCGCCGATAACCTCATCGGCAGCGGAGATGGAGCCAACGTTGGCGATCTCCTCTTTGTCCTCGATGTCCTTGGCGTTGTCCTTGATCGCGCCCACGACAGCCTCGACAGCCTGTTCGATGCCGCGCTTGATCGCAAGCGGGTTAGCGCCGGCAGCCACGTTGCGCAGACCCTCGCGCACGATGACCTGAGCGAGCAGCGTTGCTGTGGTGGTACCGTCACCAGCAACATCGTTGGTCTTGGTCGCGACTTCCTTGACGAGCTGAGCGCCCATGTTCTCGAGCTTGTCCTCAAGCTCGATCTCCTTGGCGATCGTCACACCGTCGTTGGTGATGGTCGGAGCGCCGAAGCTCTTCTCGAGAACGACGTAGCGGCCCTTGGGGCCGAGGGTGACCTTGACCGCGTTGGCCAGCTTGTTCACACCGGCCTCAAGACCGCGGCGGGCCTCCTCGTCGAAACGAATTTCCTTTGCCATCTCTAGGTGTTCCTCCTTCACTGTGTTTCGAATGGGTGTATTAGTCCTGGACGATTCCGAGGATGTCGCGCTCGGTGAGGATCATGTACTCCACGCCCTCGAGCTTGATCTCGGTGCCACCGTACTTGGAGTAGATGATGGTGTCGCCTTCTGCGACGTCGAGCGGCACGCGAGCGCCGTCCTCAAAACGACCAGCACCCACGGCCATGACGGTGCCCTTCTGCGGCTTCTCCTTTGCAGCGTCCGGGATATACAGACCGGATGCGGTCTGCTCCTCGGCCTCTGCGGCCTTGACGACCACGCGGTCGCCGAGCGGCTTGAGATTCATTCCCTGCCCTCCTGTTGTCATTACGAGCCCAACGTTACTGATATCTCAAGTGGATCGTGTGCGATTGACGAAGGGGCTTCACCCTTCACGCAACTGACCCACTCCGATTGCTAGCACTCATATACGGCGAGTGCCAACGAAGGAGATTCTACCCATTCCCGGGCAAAGAATTCAAGCGATCACGGCATGATTTCTCGACAACTTCATCAAGGGCTCAAGTCATTCGATACCCCCACACGAGAACGGGGCCGAACCCAAAGGCCCGACCCCGTCAGAACACGAACGCAATCGTTCCTAGTGTTCCTGGTAGATCATCCTCCACTCGTCATACACAGCATCAGAAACAGCCATGGAACCACCTATGAGATAGGAGGTGCTGACGAGTGGTCCGTTATCGTCGATGAAGATCTTGACCGAGGGAGTCAGAACCGCTGGATCCGTGAGAAGAATCGGACCATCGACCTGATAGGCGAGCGGAGCCGCAGCAAGCCCGTCAGGGTAGTTCCGGCCCGACACCAGCACGTGCTGAGGGCCGGTGTTGCCGGCGTACTCAGCAAGAAGTCGGGCTGTCTCGTAACGATTCGCTCCCGCAACTCGAGTGGTGTCTCCACTTACAAGTCCCTCAAGACTTGTATATGCACCTGACGAGATCGCCATCTCGCCACCCACCACGACAAGGTCCGTAATGCCCAGATCGGTGATCACTGAACTCAGGGTCGCAGGAACCGATGCCGAACCGGTGAGCAGCAACACGGATCCATCCCACGCGGCTGTGGCACCGGCAGCAAGCGCATCGGCCCATCCATCGCCGCTCGCAATGTATGCGGTCGTGCCAATGGAGAACTCACTGTCCGCCATACGTGCGGCCGCTGCGGCGGTCTCGTAGCGCGTAGAACCCCACAAGCGCTCAACGCGCTCAACTTCATGGATGTCCTGGATCTGCTGCATCACGTTCGCACTGACCGCGTTGGCACCGCCAAGAATGAATACGGTCGTCTCCTCCTCGTTGTAATACCAGTCATATGCGAAAAGGCGACGAATTTCTTCGCGGGTCGCGTCGCTGAGGTTATCCGGGTCGGTGAGAAGCACCGGACAGTTGTAGTCATCGTACTGCGCAAGTCCTGCCAGAGCGCCACCAGCGAGGGCGTCCGGATAGTTGTCAGCGGCTGCCACGACCACATACTCATGGCCATCTTCATCTGCGGGGAAGTTGGCATCGGAGAACATCAGCTTGGACATCTCGACTGCCGTGTCCACACGATTACTCCCAGAGAACCGCATGCCTATGCCCTTG
>Ga0209121_10000115_pt1 | contig 79309 bp, 129 predicted proteins | sample Cruoilmetagenom3_FD_187292 | JGI IMG/M metagenome (GOLD analysis project Ga0209121, IMG submission 187292) | Oil polluted marine microbial communities from Coal Oil Point, Santa Barbara, California, USA - Sample 3 (SPAdes) (version 2) | ecosystem: Environmental > Aquatic > Marine > Oil seeps ...
TATTGGGAATGCTTGGATTGTCACAATCAATGGCGGTGATTTAGATGAGATGTCCAGAATGTGATAGCACTAGAATAGTTAAAAGAGTAGGTGGATGTCATGGTTGTCCATGTGAAAAAAACCAATATGTTTGTTTAGACTGTGGTTTCTATGCGGCTTTAAGATGTTTTCAAGGAGATTTGGGTGAAGATAATGGACGATAATGTTTTTTATTTTATTTCAAAAGAAGTAGTGTTTTCTGAATCGGTTGAGAAAGGAGCTAGGATAGAAGCTACTGTTATGGAACTTGAAAAGGCTAGTGAAAACAGAAATGTTTATCGGATTGAAGAAGGAGAAGCAATAGCAAAAAGTCTTATTGGAAAAAACGTTTATTATGGAACAGACGTGTTTGGAAAACATGATAATCCAATTGCTAAGAAAGGAGAAAGCAAGAAAGAACCAGTTGGAATAGTTGAATCAGCAAGAGTAATTGGAAAAAAGATTAAGGCTATTATTCGAATAATTAATCAGGGAATGATTGAAGCGTTAAAGCAAGGAGTTAAATATTTGTTTAGTGTAGGTGGAAACGCTATAAGCGAAACAATAAAGAAAATTAAAGGTAGAATAGTTCATATTTTACATGGAGCAAAATGTAATCACTTACAAATTGTAGAAATGGGAACTCCAGTTGGTTTTAAAAACGCTAAAATGGAAAAACTAATAGAAGTTAATGAAACCGTAATGGTTTGTGAAGGCGGATTATGTCATTTACCAGAAAAGAAAAAAACAAAGAAACGAATAGTAATTGTTGTTGAAGAAACAATAGAAATAACTGGTGCAGATGATTTTGAAATCGAAGAATAGAAAAATCTGGCGTGGCATTAGAATTCCAGTTAGAATAGACGAAATGATTATTGACATTCAAAGATTATTAAGTACAGATTATACTGGAGCATTAATATCAATTTTGGTTGACTGGGAAAAATTCCGTTATTTACCAGAAAAAAAACGTCTTTTAGAATTGGCTAAGTTGCGTTATCAACTTATTAAGCAAGAAAGTAAACGTCCTTAATTATCATAATCCTTTTAAATATCTTTCCCCATAGTTTTCTTAATATTAGAAGGTGACATGAAAGAATGTCGAATGTAGGTGGTCCGTTTAAGTGTAAACGGATGAGAATAACCGTAATAGATATAGGTGGAGCTACACATGTTCTTGGTGTAGTTGAAGGCATGGATATTAGAATGCTGAAGGAAGGCGGAGTAGTACCTCATTATGATAGTGAAACTGGAAAACATGCAGTAGGTTATAGACATGGAACTTTTCGTATTAGACGTTGGTTCAAAACTGACGCTGGTAAAGGAGCATTACTGTTTGATATGTTTAATGGTGAAACAGTCTTTGATTTGCAAGGAGAAATAACTGATAAAGCTGGAAGCACATTAATATTGAGTGCATGTTTAATTTATGAGTATGGACCAATAACGGGTGGAGCAAACGATATTGTTTCTGAAGAAGCTCGTGGAGAAGCAGTTGACTGGAGAACTGGAACAGTAACAGACCCATAGACTATTTTCTGAATAAAAATATATCTAGTCCGTCAATTAAATAATCTAAATTTTTCCATATTTTAGATTGAGTGTAACCTCTCAAAAATGCGGATGTGTGATGGATTAACTCGTGTAAAATTAAATAGAATGATATTCTTTCGATAAATATTACTCCAACAAAATAATGAGCCTCGTTCATTTCAGTTTTAATTCTTTCAATCCATTCTTTAGTTTTTTGACTGTCAAGACTGTTCCATTCAGAAACCTTTTTAATATATTCTATAAAGTTTCTCCTAGACGTAGTAACTATTGGCACTAACCAAACTATAGGATACATTTAACGTTTTTTCCTTATAATTTTGAAATAGAATTTTGGATATAACCTTGAAAGTTTATTTAGAACTTCTGGCAAATCTACTTCTTCAATTTCAGTCATTGGATTAAGTTTTGATAAAACATAAGCAAAAGCTTTAAATCTTCTATAACGTTCCAATTCTCTATCGTTTATTTCTTCTTCCTCATCTTTTAACACTTCGGGATAATTATCTACAATCCAAATAAGATTAGCCATGTTCCTATCTACTTGCTTCTGAATTCTAATCCAAGTAGCACTAAATTTTTTGGGGTTGTCTTGCTTTGTAATTTCTCCATTTAAAAGTTTCCGTAGATATTCAAGTTGTTTGTCTGTAATTAACTTAATCACCATTATAATAATGGATATAGTAATATTTAAATATTCCTATAAATTATGAGATATTTCATGTTTTTTCTCGTTTTTATTTTCCATAATACATATAAACTTCATTTTACTTATTTTGTTTAGGTTTGATAAATGGCTAGTAGAGAATTAGTTAAAAAATATGCTGGTAAACCAGAAGAACTAGAAAAAGAACAAGATGTTCTGGAACAAGAAGTAGCGGTAACTTCTAAAGAACTTGAACAGAAAATTAGTGATTTCTCTAGGAAAGTTGACCCATTAATATTTAATGGAGAAACACTTGCTTATGTGCGAAGACCAACTGCAAAACAATATGAACGTATAATTCCGCCAGAACTTGCAAAGTTTAGGAAACACCCCGAAAAAATATCATATGAAATGGAACAAAAATATGTAAATGGCATGTATGGATTGATGGAAGAGCTTATAGTTAACCCTAAACACATTGCTGAATGGTGGAAAGAAAATACTGGTGACGAATTTATGGCGGCATTTCAAGCACATATCTTTAATGTAAGGACAAAATTACAAAAAGACATTGAAAATTTTTTAGAACCAACTTAGGCTTTGTTAAAGGTGTAGTATGTGAGTTGCTTGGTTGTTCACCAAGCGAACTTGTAAAAAGATGTCCAGAACTTCCAGACTATGATTTCCTAGCAATATATTTAGCAGAAAAATCTAATCGGGAACAACAAGCCATAAGTAGGAGATAAAAATGAGTATAGCTGGTGGATTTATGCGATTCACAGAGAATGATTCTGGAAGTAAATATAGAGCTAAAAAGGCTACTGATGACCTTGCTCCAGAAATAACTAAACAGTTAAAATGGCGACTTAAAGCATGGTGGTGGAATGTTTTACAAGAAGCTAAAGGATTGTGTATGGCTTGGGCTTTTGATACTGGAACGCTTTGGCGTTCAATTAGAATAGAAAAGAAAACATCTTCATTAGCAATGGGGGCTCCAACGTGGATGGTTATTCTTTCACCAAAAAACAAATTAATTGATTCCATGATTGTGGCTGGTGGTGCAGAATATGTTAATCCTAAAACTCATAATGGTTGTAATTATGCTGAATCAGTTCATGATGGAACTGGTAGAAACTTGAGTAAAGGAGAAAGACCTTTTCTTAGAGTTGCGATTGAGTTACATATGAATGAATTGGACCATATAATTCAAGAAGGACTTACCAAAGCAATTAATACTGTATGGGTAGGTAGTTAAAAATGGGCATGCGTATTATTTATTTGGCTATTCGTGCGGCAAATTATACTGACCAAGCTACTAGACAAGTTGGACGTAACATAACTAAGTTGATGAGGCAACAGCGAGATTTACAGAGACAAATGACACGGACTTTTGGTGCTGGATTAATGTATGTGGCTGTAGCCACGTTAATAACTATGGGTATTAAAAATATAATTGCAACTACTAGAGAAGGAAGAAGTGCAATGAGAGGGTTTGATAGAGCACTCCAATCAGTAACAAAAACGTTAGGTAAACAATTTCTTGTGGTTCTTGACCCATTAATTAAGTCAGTAACAGCCTTCTTAAATGTTATAAGTAGAAATGAACCGCTTCTACGATTTATAGCTGTTTTAGCATCTGGAATTACAGCAATAATAATGATGAGAGGGGTTACATTTCTTTTATCTACTGCATATAACATGTTACAATTATCATTGTTGAGTACAACATCTGTTATGGATGCTTTTGTACTTCATGGTGGATATGCCACTACAATGATGTTTACTTGGGCTGGAGCAATTCAAGTAGTTCAAGCTTCAATGGCTCCAATGATTATGAGCTTCTTCATTTTCTTACAAATAGCTGAAAGACTTGGTCCATTAGCAAAACCAATACTTGGAGTTGCGGCGGCACTTATGATATTAGCAGGTGCCTACATAGCTGTAAGGGCGGCTCTTGGAGATTTAACTGCGGTAGCAAATTTGGGTGTAATGATTGCGGCGGCTGGAGCTGGTATGGGATTGGCGGCGGCAGTATATACAGAAGCTCCATCTTACCAGTATGGAACTCGAATGGTTCAACGGACTGGACCCGCTATTGTTCATGCTGGAGACGTAATATCCAGACCAGACAGAGGAGATACGACTCCACAACAAGAACGTGGATTTCCAAAACATTACTATAATGTTACATTAAGTTTTGGAGATGTTAAGACTAAAGCGGATAAGGAAGAGTTGAGACCGTTAATACTGAAAACTTTGAAGGATGCACTTAATAATAAGGTGTGATAAAGATGACTGTTGTTTTTACTGAAGATTTTGAAAGTTGGAATAGTAATAGCTGGACAGTTACCGCTACTGGTTCTGCGACTTTTAATGCTGATGTTGCATCTAAAAAGAACGGTGATTATGGGGGAAACATGTACCAAGCGGCTGGTGGTTGTGGTATAGTTTGGTGTAGAAAATATATTGGAACTTACAATCCATTGCATTATCGAACATGGTTTAAAATTGAGTCAGGAGATATATATACTGATGATACTATAGGATTGATACGAATAGTAGATTCTGATGGAAATGGACTTTTCGGTTTATACCTTACTAAAAATGCGGATGGAAAGTATCGTTTATATGTTAACGATTATGTTGGTGTTAGTCAAGAATTAGCTACACATGACCTTAGCATTGGAACTTGGTATTTAGTTGAGATAGCCTTTAAAAAAGCCGTTTCTGGATTTTATAGTGTTTGGTTAAACCATTATAATGACTACTACAATCCAACGGATACTTCAGCCAGAAATAATCCACATGGTCTTTTATTCGGAGATAGTTACGGGTCTGAATCTTCATTAGCAATAAGGATTTATTATGACGATATGTTGGCGGGGGATGACCCTATTGGGGATGGTGGTGATGGTATGGGTGGTGCTATTGGTGAAACATTTACGTTTGAGATTGGGGGAGTTGGTGCAGGCGATTGTGTTATATCAGCTCATTACATTAAGAGTCATCCGAATTCAGACCCAGACACTTTTGAATTAAGACTTGTTCCAGAATGTGGAGAAACAGTAAATTTTTTTGATACAGTAACAATTAAAAAGAATGGAGTTACAGAGTTTGTTGGTTTTGTAGAGGAGATTACTCCAGAAGTTGGAGAGGATGGACTTGAATATTTAATATCTGGGCGATGCTGGAAACTTATGGTTTGGAAAAAATGGAATGAACGTTACCAAGAAAGCCGTGAAGTTGGACCAGAAGATACTGAAGGTAATATTGAAAGTGGATTTTTTGGTGCTGTTAAACCAGAAGAACTGGTTAAGTTTATTATGCGATGTCCAATAAGTGAACATCCTAAAGATTATATTAGGCATAAGATTGGTTGGGGAATAGCAAGTGATTATTGGGATTGTTGTGCAAATGTTACTGCGGATTGTTATTATCCAGAATGGGTAGCATTACGCTATATTGGTTTAGCATGGCGTGGAAGAAGTGGTGTTGAAACTTTTTATAATGATATTTTACCAGTTAATAATTTTGATAGTACTTTTACTGACTGGGATGAATATGGAGTTTCACCATATCTAAATGTTGATAGTACTGCAGGAAGAATACATGGTTTCTATCATGGATGGACTGAAGGAGATTTTGATTTTCAGGATTTATCTGCTGGACGAGAAATAATTTATGATGTTTATTTATATGTTAAATCGTGTGGCTATGCGAAAACTTTAGTAAAGCTCTATGATGGAATTAGTTGGTATAATATTGGTGATTTACAAATAACTTTTGCTGGGGGTTATGAATATAAAAGGTTCAATGTTACATCATGTTTAAATACTGTAACTAAAGTTAATAATGCTAAGATGAGGTTTGAGATTACAGGTGGAGTTGAGCATGACCCAAGAAAAATTATTTATGCTTATTTGTCTATAAGGTCTAGTGCAGAAACATCTGAACCATACCAGATGACTGATGATTGGTTCATAGTAGATATGGGTAAACCATTTGATAATGTTACTGCCATGCTGATTGAATGTCGCAACAATCCAATAACATATGCTAGAAACTATAAAATTCAATATGCAAACCTAAGTAACTGTTGTAATACTAATAATCCGCCTTTGGAGAGTGAATGGAATGATTTTACTCCAGCAGTTAACGTTACCAATAATCAAGCAAGGGATATATTGCATAGTTGGGAACCAAAAGACGATGTTCGTTGTATCCGAATTAAACTTACTATGAGTGACTGTAATGCTTGGGAAATAAGCCAAATTTATATTTGGGAAGCAGATGAACATAAATATAGGTTAATGGATGAAGGTGATTAAAATGTCTCATAATTGGGTTACACCAAGTTCGGTTCATAGTTTCTGCGGAGAATCTTTTGGTCATCTTGCAAGTCATGCAATAGACGATAATACTGCTACTTATTGGAGACATGGTACTGTAGATTTCCATTGGGTTATTTTTGATATGGGCGAAACTAAGGCGATAACTAAAATTCGTTTATATCAGAATGGAGAGCTTAGTCAACAGAGATGGGGCTGGAGTTTTGGGATGTATGTTTATGTTGGGGACGACCCTGCAAGTTTTGGTGTGGCTGTCTGGGAAGGAATTTTAAATAGTTCTGGTTGGCAAGAATCTGGAGAATTTAGTAAAAGTGGTCGTTATGTCAAACTTTTAAGTAAGTTTAGTGGTGATGACCAACGTATGTTTGAGTTCGATGCTTATTGTCTGGCTGGTGGTGATGGAAATGGAGACTATTCTGGTGGACCTTGGGTAGATTTAGGAACGATTAGTTCAATCGGAGATATAATAGGTCCATTGAACATTCCATATAGTAGAGTTTCAGATGGTTTACAAACTATTGCTGAAAAAACACTTGCGGCGTTTACTCCTTGGGAATGGTGGTTTGATTATAGTGGGAACCTTTATTTTAAACAATCAAGAGGAACTGATAAGTCTGCAACTATCCACTTAGTGGCTGGAGACCAGATAGGCGGTTCAAGAAAAGAACAGATAAGTAAGCAAACAAGCCAGAGAGTTAGAGTTACTGGTCGTGGTGAAAGTGCAGACCAAGACCGAAATACGAGTGACTGGCAAGAAGAAACAAGTGAAATGGCATCCAATAAAGTTAATGGTTTTTACGAGAAAGTTGAATCGGAGAAGAGTTTGTCTAGTAAAGAAGAATCTGATGTTTGGGCTCAAGTTCTTCTTGCCCAGAATAGCCCAGTAAGAAATGAAATTACAATTACTTTAGAAAATGATTGGTACACTTCTGGTGATGCCCCGCTTAATCCCAATAACTATGACCTTGGAGACTATGTTACTGTTACTGACCCTGCTACTAAATTAACTGGTAAATATCGGGTTAAGACAATAGAAAAATGGATTGATGGTGATGGTGGAGAAAAGGTTCAAGTTACTGTGTCTAAACGTAGAACGGATATTATGGACCGTCTTTCAAACTTGTTTAAGGTAATGGAAAGAATGAAAAACTCAAGTACATACTTGGATACTTTATATGCTGAAGGTGGAAAACAAAGGAAAATAGACGCAAATAAAGTTGAGGATATTTGGAGTCAACAGGCAAGTAATGAGTGGGCTACAGAATTACCAGAAGATAAAACTGAAGACGATGATTACCTTCAAGAATGTGACCCTTATGGAAGAATAGATTATAGTTGTACTAAAGACGAATTTGAAGTTTACGCCACAGCTCATACTGCTGTGGGGTGGGTTTATTTATATGGAACAGCCAATAAAGGAGACCCACTACTCAATTTTAGTAGAGACCCAAAATTCACTTGTGAATTTGAAATAGACACAACTGGTGCAGATAGAACAGAATGGAATACTGGAACTTTTATTTCATTTGGCATTAGAAGTATATATAACCCTGTTACTCCAACAGATTGTGGTAATTGGGGACTTAGAGGATTTGGCTTTGTAGTTAAACAAACCGCTTCCAATTTAACGTTAGAAGCTCGTTTATATATTGATGGAAGTTGCATAAAAGAAGTAAAAATAGCCAATATATCTTATGACGTAAGATATATTGTGGAAGCCCGATTAGAATGGAAAGAAAAAGTGATAAAATATTATTTTGGTAAATCAGATGTGGATAAAAATGACCTGCAGTTTGGTTTTAGATTAAGAGCTATATTGCCAATACCATTAGAAACTCAAGACATATATAATTTTGGTGGAAATGACTACAACAATTATTTATGTCCATTCCATGTTGTTTTATGGGGACAAGATGGGGCTATAAACCCTGAAAAGCCAGCAATAGTAATTTATCGTTGGAAGACTCAAGCTATTAGGGCGGTTGAGGGATAATGCTTTTAAAGTTTGGTTTGTATGTTTATGGTGATGTAAATGCCTAGAAAAGAAATATATTGGATACATAAGGCGGTGAATTAGTTTGACCGTGAAGATTGGAACTGTAGAGTTACCTAATGTTCTTAACTGGGAAGAAGAGGAAGTGTCTAGTGTTCCAATTAAACGTGTTATTCGTAAAACTACTCCTACTGTTCAAGCTCAATATTTTATTAGGGAACCTCGTAAAATTACTATTACTACTAGATTGACGAGTCTGGAGAAACAGAGTTTGCGTGATTTAAAGAATGAGTTTAACTGGCAAGAACTGTATGATTATGATGATAGTTTTGTGGATTGTGTGTGGATTGAAAAGTTGGATGCTAGGTGGGCACGGGCTGAGTTTCATGATACTCCTTGGGTTTATACGGTTTACTTGATTTGTAGTGGTTGTGTTAACGAACCCTCTGCTGGATGTTAGTTAATTATTGTGACTTTGAATTTAAGGGGATGTTCATCCATTTATTATATTCTTTACAAACAGTTACACAGTTTACGCCATAATCTTCATAGTCAAGATGACCATGTTCAAGATTTTCAGTTGTTCCGCAAAAAATACAACGGTCATTTAATGGTATGTGATTGCGAGCATATTGACGGGCGGGCTACTTTTTTATGATTAATATTTCTTTTCCACCAAGTTAGTGGATGTTTTAATTTATCACTTTCATAATGTCTTCTTTGAGACTCTGGATGATTTAAGTCCCATTGTTCTTTAAGTTTCTTATGGTATTCCCTTGCTTTTGGATGAGTAACCATGTATTTCCTATGATATTCATTGAGTTCTTTGCGGTGTTTCTTTTGGTATTTCTTCTGATAGTTTGGGTCTTTATAAGTTCCTTTATGACTTACCATTATTTGTCCACTTCATTTAACTTATATTTATAGTTATTCATGGTGATTTTTCCTTCAACACTAAGAACATCTAATAATCTACTTAGTTCTCTTGGTGGTATTTTATCGTTTAACAGTTTTTGTATTTGGTCTGAACTTTGAGGGATAAATAGTGTTTTCAATATTACTTTTTTGTTTACTTCTTCCTTATCTTCGATACTAAGTGGTTTTCCTAGTTTGGCTTGGTGAATGTCTATTTTCTCTCCTTGTTCCCTCTCTTCCAAATTCTTACTCAGTCTATAAATCTTTGGTTTACTGCCAGCACTTTCATCCCAATAGATTAAGCCCGCCGCTTCCAAAGTTGGGATTATCTCTTCGTTAAGCCTTTTGGTACTTAATGGTCTTTGATATTCCTTCAAATAAAATGTGAATATATCCCGTTTGTTGAATCCATCATTAACATTTTTTTCTATTACTCTATGATATATCTCATATATTTCTGGGGAAATTCCCATTTCATTAGCCTCACAAATCTTACTATAGAGAATATATGCTACTTCAACATCTATTTGGTTAGAGTAAATCATATCCCCTTCTCTTTTCCGATTATGAAAATTCAACAAAGCCCAATATTTAATGAGGCGTAGAAGTCTCTGAAAATCTCTCATATGACGTGGATTGAGTTTTCTTTCTCTAATGAATGATTCGGCAATTTCTTCACTATTAGAGATAATCACGTCTTTTATAGACGCTTCTTTTATATCCAAAATACGATTTTTCAACCTTAATCTATCAACATTCTCTCTAATTCCAGCCTCAAACTTTCTGCTTTGCCCATTCCTTCTAGCAGTTAAATGAATTGCCTCTTCTATTTTTTCAACATATATATCTGGACTTAACTGGAAAAATCTGGTTGATTCTTGAAGGTTTATTTTTTTAGTGGCGGTACACATAATAACTGTTGGAAATCCAATTATAATAACATTTTTAGCCCTAAAACCAGATTTTTGGCTTTTATCCGTAAATTTCACTTGTAATTCTTTTTCATCATGACTTAACAAACTTCTTAGTCTAGCCATCAAAGACATTGAAGGCTGGTCTTTAAATATAAAAATCTTCTTTTCCATATCAACCATACGGGCATGTCTATCTTTATCATATGGACCGAACTCATGGAAGAAAGCTGTTGGTGAAGCATATCCAATTCTTTTAACGTCTTCTTGGGGGAAATATTGGGCAAGTTCTAATGCTATATAGGTTTTACCAGTTGAACTTTCAGACCTAAACATTATATTGCTTTGTTCATCACCGAGATATGTTCCAACCATTATTAACAAGGCTATAACTTTATTTTCCCTATCTTGTTTGATTGTCGTGCCAAGAATATCTGCTATCTCTTCCAAGTCCATTTCCTTATTTATTGATTTCATTGCTTCCTCTTTAGCATTCAATTCATTTTCCATAGACATGTTATTTATCCCCTACTATGGGGGTATTATTACCCCCCTTATTAAAGATAATATAAGTATATTTATTACGTCCACAATTAGGACAAATCCACCGTTGACTCAAACCTTTCTTAGTACGCCTTTTACCATTCTTAACCATTTCAGTTTTACACTCTGGACACTTCAACATATTTCACTCACTCAATTATATGATAAAGTGATATATAAAAGTTACTATTGAAGAAAACTTCTTCTTTATAAGTTTATTTATTACTAACACTAATTAACGGAAAAGAAAGGGATAAAGATAAAAAGGAATTTAGTTGGGTTGTTTTGGTTCTGGTGCTTTGGAAGTTCCAACCCTCTTTACTGTGCTATCTTGTGGGGGAAGAAGCAGTTTCTTCTCTTCTTCTTCACGTTTCTTCTTACGTAGTTCTTCACATTTCTTGCTTGTATAAGCTGGGTCATATATAAACTGGAACAACTGTGCGTCCCAAAACTTGTATATTGTTTCTATTGGAATAATAAAGCCCATCCAAGTAATAATATCCACGCTAAAGCCAAGTTGATAACCGCTTATTCTAGCTGTAACACCTATATATTCATGTGTTTCATCCATAAAGTCACTTCCGCCACTATTACCGAATATAGTGTTAGCAGTTGACAACCAATATTCTTCATTCTCTATAATGTCATGTTTACCCATTAAGATTCCTTTGTTCAGAATAGGTTCATGTCCCAATGAACAACCACAAGAGCAACTTCCCATTCCAATTTTGATTTCATCAGATTTACCTTTCGGGTAAAGTTTTGCAACATATTTGAATGGTTTACTTGTCTTCAATTTTAGCAACGCCAAATCATATTGTTGGTCCCAAGCCATAATCTCAGCATTATAAGCAGAAGCCCCAGTAATCGTACTCATTTCTTCATACTCAAAAATCTCCACTTGCACTAACTCACGAACTTCAGTTTCAATAGTTCTATCAGCAAAAGGATGTTTCTTCTTCACTTTCTTAATAGCACTTTCAACAACGTGATGGCACGTCATAACATAAGTTTCATATTTCCCATTGTTATCTGGAATTGGCTTACTATAAACAATCAATCCAGAACCACCCGCCTTAGCCGTTCTCACCCGCACCGTAGGATAAATCATATCTTCATGTTCACTTTTTATCCGTTTAAGAGTTTCTTCACTAAATCTGCTCATTTAATCACTATCATATTCTATATTGAATTCTCCCTAATAAAAGTTGTGGTTTTTTTTCTAAACATTTAAATATCACTTCCCCTATTAACTATTTGATAATATTGTTTGAGAAAATAAAATTTCACGCTAATCTAACGCTTGGCAATTTTTGGCTAAGTTGGTTTGGGAACTTTGGTAGGGAACTAGGTTCTAATGTTCCACATTCATTCGGAACAAATCCATATGGCGATGAATTGTCACATAGAATGTTTACTGATAAACCATCGGAATATATGAATTTTATTGATTGGTGCATTAAACGTGGAAAAGCATGTTGGATTACTTCCCAGCCAATGCGTGAATATGGTGTGCCATTGGGAATAGAAAAATTGTTTTTTGATTTTGATTATCCATTAAAAAAGAATTGGAATATGACTCCACGAAGAAGAGAAAAAGTTAAAGAACAAGTTTTGGAGTTTCTTAAACCATTAGATTATGAACCATTATTAGTAGCTACCCGCAAAGGCTTTCACGCTTATATTTTCTTACGAAGAGTTTACGAGTTTGAACCACAAAACTTTGATTTCGCCAAAGATGTTTTTGGCGTATTAGCATTATCCATGATTGGCTTACCAAAATTATATGAACAGTTAGAAGAGGAAGACCGTAAAAAGTGGAAGTATCTTGATTTTGTTCCGTTAGGTGATATTAATCGTATGGCTAGAGTACCTTTAACTCCACACGAAAAAACTGGTGAAGTCTGCCAGATATTAGACCGTAAGTTGAAACCAACTAAAGTTAGAAGTTTAGATTTGTACCGTACATATGGTCTTCGTGAAGATAAAATTCGTGAAGCAGTAGAAATAGTTAAGGATTACTACCAAAAGAAAGTGAATAGAGAAAAAAGAAGAATTGAATCTGGAAGTAAAGACTTTGCGAATGGCGGCGGAAAATTTCATGGGCAAATAAGACCGTGTTTTCTGGAAAGAATGAGAATTGGAGAAATGGTTCATCAACAACGACTTGCCTTTCTCATTGAAATATACTGGAGTAAAATAAAAAATCAAAGACAATGGAGTAGAATGAGAAAAGAAGAAACAATGATAAACTTTTTCCGTCAATTCAAAGATTTCAAAGAGAAAGAAACTAGATACTACGTTAATTATTTTCTAAACCATAACCCAAATAAATTTCCACCATACCGTTGCAAAACACTAGAAAGATTAGGTTACTGCTTAAAGAGTGAATGTCCATTTTACAAACAATAATAATACTTATAAACATTATCATCATATTATTATATGGTGATAATAATGGGTTTTTCGGAGTGGTTGTTGAGTAATAATAAACTTGAAAGGTTAAAAGCTTGTTTTTATGCTTTAGAAATTGGAACAGTAATTTGTAGTTTAATAGATAAGATAACTACGTTTATTGCTTTAACATATTGGGGAGCAATCGAAATAAATCCTTTTGCAAATCATCTAATGAATATTATTGGTGTTGTTCCAGCCCTCATTATAGGATTCTTAGCTTCTATAAGTCCAATATTACTAATTCATTATGGCATTCGCAGACTCAAATGGAATAAAGAAGGACACTATTGGATTTTCACAATATTCATGACAGTTTATTTTGCTACGTTTTATAAATTAATTGAAGGTCAAATAATGGGGTGTCTATAATGAATTACACTATTATTATTATCTTTGCAATATATATGTTTCTCATATTATTCTTGAGAAAGAGATACAAAAAGGCAAAGTGGAATCCGTTTGAACAAGCAAAAATGAATTCTATTATCAAGCGGGAAAACGATTGGGTGTTTGAGAGACCATTTAAACGTTTTGAATATGTCAACAAAAAAGTAAGTGATGGAACAGTAATTGGAATATATCTTATTCCAAAACCGAAAACCAAGAAACAAATTAAGTATGAGAAACTCTGTAAGAAATGGCGATAGAAATACTTATAAACTAATTTTATTATTATATTAAGCAGAGTTGATAATAACATGGATGATAAGTTTATAGTAGCGTTGACTGGAGTTGTTTGTATCACTTCGATTAGTGTTGCTTGTATCGTTTCTGGAATAGACGGAGTTGTTGTAGGTTCTGCCATAGGTGCAATATCAGGCATTATTGCTGGCATATTTGGCTATTTGAAAGGTAAAGGTAATTAATTGGTGTGAATACAATGGTTGTTGCAAAAACCGATGTATTTGAACCAACAAGAAGCTACGTTAAAATGCTTTCTAAATTAATAAAGTCTCTTCAAAAAGCAAAACCAAAAGACAGACTAGATTATTCTGTTGAAATAACAAAGTGTCTAAATGCAATACTGGTAAGCGTGAAAGGTTGGAATGCATGGTTAACCAATTTGGAAGCTCTAAAAGTTTTATCATTAGAAGATTTACAACAAGCCTACCCAAAACTATTAGAAACAAGTATTGCTTTTCTCAAGATAGATGTGGAAGTCACAAAAAAGAAATTGCTTGAAGCTTCAGTTAAGTATAACGAAAATAAACAAAAACACAAGTCAAAGGATTATAGAGAACCTTACGTTTCCTAAAAGCAAAGATTTATATATCGCCTTTCTAACTATATTATTATAAGGTGTAAATAATGAGTAAACAAGAATCAGGCTCTTTTGTTCCAGAAGAAAAACAAATAAAACCACCACCACCACCGCCAATTAATCCCAATACTGCTTTACTTGTGGTAATGCGTGAAATTAGGGACGCAGTAAAAGAAAACATGGAAGCACTTAATAGTCTTTTGACTACACTTGTTGGACAAACAAGAAATGAATTTACAACTCCACAAGGAAAAACCACAGTTACAACTTCAATAAAAGAAACCCCAGCAAAAGAAACTCCACTTCCAATGCCAACATTAACTCCAGAAACCACTTCAGCTACAACTCCAATAGAAAACATTAAAATGATGTTTCCACAAGACCTAGAAAACCTATTAGCATTCACAGATGAAGGAACTTACATTAAAGTTAAGCCACGTCAGTTTTTGGGTTCAGACAACTTTGCCAAGATAGCCTCAGTAGTTCGTGCCGCAAACGGTGAATACAAGTCTGCTGGAAAAGAAAGCCATTTCAGAATACCAAAGAGATAGGTGAAATCTATTGGAAAAGACTTGCAAATTCTGTGGCAAGAAATTCAAAACTTACAATAGCAAACGCAAGTTTTGTAGTCGTAAATGTTTCTATGCATGGTTAAAGAAGGTAGCTGAAAATGATTAAACCAGCAAACAATAATTTGAGAGGAATGTTCCTAGATGCAGATGATGTACGAGTTATAACTATTGATTTGCCACTAATAACTAAACGTCTTGTCGGTAAGAAACGTGTTTATGGAGAATTGGCTTTAATTGGTGATTTCCATTATGGGCACGAAGAATTTTCTCATAGTGTATTAAATGGTTATCTTAATTATTTCAAAGCACATCCTTACATACAATTCGGATTAATGGGAGATTACGTAAACTATGCTGAAACTTCATGGCACGTCAGAGATGAAACAATGACGATAGATAAACAGATAGAACAGTTTTGTGGTGATTGGAGACCATTCAAAAACCGCATTAAGTTTATGCTTTCTGGAAATCACGATGAACGATTTATTAGAGTAACAAAATCATATCGTTTTCTACGTAACTTAGCATTGGAAATGGGGATAAACCCAGATAAATGTTCTATTGGTGAACCGCAAAGAGGATTCTTTCTAGTTGTAAAAGCTGGAGAGAAATTGTATGGTGGATATGTTCATCACGGTTCTACCAACGCTAGAATAAACCGTAAACTTCAACTGAAACGTATGGGTTCTAATAATCAAGTATGTTTCATAGCACATGGACACACTCACGAATTGAGTTGGGGAGAAAAACGCACATTCCGTAGTTTAGAAATTATAAATGGAGAAGTAAAAAATGTTGTTCGAAGACAATTCTTAATTTCAACTGGATGTTTCCTAAAATATCCAAGTTATGCAGAAGCAAAAAGTTATCCATACACGGATGTTGGATGTCCAATACTTAGGTTTTATGCTGACGAATCAGAAATGGAAATATATGATTTAACATCTCACTATAAACAATTTCTATCTAAAGGTGGAATATCTTTTCAAGGAATAAAAAAACCCTTATCAACAGAACTAAAGAAAATACTTCCTAAAAAAACAAAATGTCCAAATTGTGGAAGTATAGCCTCTCAAAAAAGAGGAATTGAAGTTAACAAAACTGGTAAACGTCAACGTTATCAATGTTTGAAATGTGGGAAATGGTTTAGCGTTCAAATGGAGTGAATCATGTGACTGAGGGAAAATGTGACAGTTGCGGGGCAATTGTTGATACCTTAGTTCCAATCCGCATTTTATGTGAAACTAACGGTGCTATGGAAATGCAACTTAGACACTACTGCCCAGAATGTTTTATGGAGATGATGGATAATTGGGAACGTGATAAGAAAGATGAAGAAAAATAAATTCTTTGGGAAGAACGAAAAGAAATGGAAATGGGAGAATTTCAAGTCAACTAAAGGATTTCCTATTCCAGACGAACTTTTAGCATGGGTTATTGGACAAGACAAGGCTTTAGAAGAATGTAGATTGTGTATTGATGAGTGGGTTCAAAAACTACTTCATCTTAAAAAGAAACAATGGTGGAAAGCTTTTGAAGACCCAGAAAAGGATAAACCGCCACCAAAAGAATGGCTTCCTAGTGGTCCTTTCTTGTTAATGATTGGTGACGCTGGAACTGGAAAAAGCCTTATAGGAAGAGCATTATCAACTTACATGACTGACTTATACAAAAGGAAAGGAATTGAACTTAACGATGTTTTAAGTTGGAAAAACAAAGCAATGCCTTCCACCCCCAAAATAAGCATTCATCCTTCTGGTGTTGGCAAAAAAATAGTTCAGAAACTTAGATTAAAATCTTTGAAGAAAAGTCGTTTTTCGAAATGGGGATTTAGGCTTTTGGAAGGTTTAATGATTGGGTTTGGGTCATTTGTATTAGGAGTTACATTTTATAGTATTGGGTCAAGTTGGTTTGGCATAAATGCACAGGGTTATCCTATGCAACTTATTTATGAAGGAAATTTCATACAATATCTTATTGATTCGTTAATGGCTAATGTTATGATGATTTATTTGGGTATTGGCATATTATCTATGGGAGCAATGATATTTATTTTCAAGCATATTCTCGGTGGTCTTGGCGGAAGCAAAAAGGGTATTGGTGGAGCCGAGTCAGTAGATTCACCTAAATTGATAGTTGACAATTCAAGTGGAAATGCACCATTTATAGATGCGACTGGACATGGAAGTTCCCAATTATTTGGGTCAATTGCTTGGGACCCATACCAGACGGGTGGACTTGGAACTCCAGAACATCAACGTGTTAGTGCTGGAGACGTTCATCGGGCTCATCTTGGTGTTTTATATATAGACGAAATTAAGAATTTGAAGGGGGCAGAAGCAACAACACTTCTTACAGTCTTAGAGGACGGTCAACTTTCAATAGCACTAAGAAGTCAAATGCATGGTGGAGATACTGCCGCAATGGCTGTTTCAACTGAACCAGTTCCAGCAATGAACTTTTTTATAGCGGCTGGAAACCTTGATAGTGTTCCACAAATACACTATGCTTTAATGGATAGGATTTATGGTTATGGAAAAGTTGTTTATATGAATAATGACATGGATAATTCAATAAAAAACAGAAGAAGATATATTCAGTTTATAAGTCAAGAAATTAAACGTTTTAATTTGCTTCCTTTCAATCGTGAAGCTTGTATAGAAGTAATTAATGAATCAAGTAGAAAAAGTGATATGACAAGTAAACTTTCAACCAAGTTTAGACCAATGATAAGCATAATAAAAACAGCTAGTATTCTTGCTCATAACGAAGGAAAAAAGATAGTTGAGGAGAAACATGTTAAAGAAGCTATAAAAGAACATTGTAAAACTATTCAGTTGCAAGTTTTAGAACAAATAACCGAAAAACGTGAAATATATAATATTATTAATCCAGAAAGTAAGCCGATAAAAGGACAAATATATGGTATGGCAGTTTCTCATTTTGAGGGACAGAAAGGAGTAGGCATTATACTTCCAATCAAAGCTTCAGTTGAAAAACTAAGTAAAAATTCTAATGGGTATTTCCGTGTTACTGGCGTAAAAACTAAAGATGATTCATGGGTTCAAAATTCAATTAGTAAAGTAACAACTGTAATTCAGCAACGTTACAAACACAAAAAGAAACTTGGAATTCATATTGATTTTGCACAGTCAATAGGAATTGATGGTCCAAGTGCTGGTGTAGCAATGGCTTTATCTTTAATATCACTATTTGAAAAGAAAGCAATAAGACAAGATACTACTGTAACTGGAGAAATAAACATTAGTGTAGAAGACAAAATATTAGTTACTCCGATTGGTGGAGTTAGAGAAAAAATATTAGGTGCAGAACAGTCTGGATTTAAACGAGTCTTAATTCCTAAACGAAACTATGAAGTTAACATTAACCCGTCAGACTATAAAATAAAAGTTATTCCTTGCTTAACTCTTAAAGATTATGAAAAGGAGATTCTGGTGAAAAAGTGAAAATCTATTACGACAAAGTAAAGACTAAGGAAGTCAACGATAGGATATGGGAAGTTTGGGGTAGCAGAAAAAAGAAGTGGGCTGAACATGGATATAATGTTAGTGAATGTAGTGGTTGTGAACTTAAATGTTATTGCAACAGAACTGGAATGGAACAGAAAATAACTAGAAAATCCATAGGATTCTTAGTCTTCGGCATTATTGCAGAATCAATTGTTATGGAGATTTATCCAGAAGAACAAAGACAATATGAAGCTAACTTAAACGAGATTGTTTGGGGACATATGGATGCTTATGAAGACCTTACTTATGTAATTGAAGGGAAAGCAACTGCCAAAAGAATATTCAAGGCAAAAGATTTACCAGTTGTTTGGGTAATGCAGATAATCAATTATATTACAATGAGCAATTCAAATAAGGGATGGTTGTATATATTAGATATTTTCACTCGTCAGTTCTCGGCTTTCTGTGTTGAATTAACAAGTTCTGAGAAACTACAGCAAATTGAAGAGTTAATGGATAAAGTTTCACGTTTTGACAAAGCAATTCAAATTAAAGACCCGTCAAATCTACGGATTAACCCAGAACAATATACACTTTGTAATTACAAGAAAGATTGTCCTAGAAGACAAGAATGTAAAGCGAAATATAAAGAGTTGAAGAAGAAATGAGCTTCTGGAAAACGATTATTATACTTTTTCTTATAGGTATTTTAATGGCTGTAATGTTCTATCATATGACCAAACCTAGTTATCCATTAATTGTCAATTTGTATAAATATAGATATAAACAAATGTCTGATTCAAACGCTAAAAAACAATTAATAGATTATACAAAGTCTATAAACGACTCTATTGAAGGACTTAACTATTCAGAACTGTTAGCTTGGGAACATAGACATCTTATTTATACAAAAAGTCATTTGAATTCTCCACGACCAGAACTTCCAATCCCAATAATAGAACGAGGTAAAGGAAGATGCGGAGAATTTGCTTTATTATATACTGGTCTTTGTCTTGCCAATAATATTCCAGTTCGTCTGGTTATAGATTGTTCAGTCAAAACTGACAATCGTTCTACTGCTGACCATGTGTGGAATGAAGTATATGTAGATGGAAATTGGTTGCATGTTGACCCAACAGAAAATAAAGTTAATCAACCACATCTTTACCGAGATGGATGGCACAAGAATGTTAATTTGGTTTATGCTATTTTTTATGAGGAAATAATTAACGTAACTGAAAAGTATAATTAGAATGGTTCATAAATTATTGATGTTTTATTTAATGGGAAAAAGAAAACTGGTTGATTAAAAAAACTTGTTTTCCAATGAATATAAATTGTTGTTACATTAAAGGTTTCAGCTAACAAAATAAAATCTGTAAATTTTCCACATGAAATCCACAAATTTCCTATAATATAAGATTGTTCCACATTAAATCCACGCTTTTCAAGAATTTCAGTAAGTCCATCAGTCACATCATATATGTAATCCTGAAGTTTTTGTTCACCCAAAACTCTTGTTCGACTAAAAAAAATAGTTCCCACTAACATACCTACTATAAAAACAAAAATAAATATTAAAGCAAATATTATTTTTCTCATTTTTAATCTTCCAAGACAGTTTTAAGCATATCTATGAATTCTTCGCCAGACAATTCTTTTATTACATCTTTTTCTCTTTCCAAAACATTATTTAAAAGTTCAATTCTTTGTTTTGCTTTCATTTGTTTCTTTTCTATCCAAGCCCTATAAATAGTTACTAGAAACATTCCAACTACAACAGCCAGATTTAAAACGTAAATATCAAATAGACTAACCATTATGGTCTAGCTCCGCATATATTTCATTAAATAATTTGTGAAATTCACATCGGAAACACTCATCAATATCTTTTTTACCATGTTTCTCTTCACAATGTTTGCACCATTCAGTATGTATCTTCTTAATCTTTTCATATGCTCCCAAACCAAACAACACCATTAACTATAATTACTTCGTGCCTAATAAACCTTACCATTTTATACCATATAACTCATCAATACTTAACTCTTTCTTTTTCTTGTCTTTAGGCAATTTTTTAAGAAACTCATCCAATATGTTTCCGCCTTCTTCAACTCTATAATCAACCATTCCATATTGACAACTATCCAGAGAATGGTCATCAATCTTACGAATTTTTCCTTTTCTCCAACAAGCCTTACGTAATGACTGAGTTAAATACCAAAACTTTTTTGGAATAACAATCTTATGTTTCTCCACGAAGTTTATGATATTATAAATTCTCGCAAGCTTTTCCGATTCTGGAATAATATAAACTGAATATCCCTTGTCTTCCATTTTCTCGTTCAAGTGTTTACCCGCTACTGCTGGGTCTGGAATGAAAGTCCATGTCTTCCATTTCTGCATACTATCATGTATCCAACTAATCTTTTCTTCTTCCCTCAACCCTAACTGTTCATCATTAAACAATACAAAAACAGTATCTTCTTTACGACCAAAAACAGTTAATGCACAAGGAGCTTCTGATACTCCATAATCAAATCCAGCACGTCTTTCCAGAATATATTTTGTTGGGTCTTCTGGAGTTCCCAACTTTAACAATTTAACTAATGGACATTTATTTGTGTATGGTTCACATTCGTCACAAAGGTCACAAATAACAACGTCTAAATCATCCTTTTTAAACACGGCTCCACTAGCCATACTTGCTCCGCCTAAAGCCATTGACAACCATTCCTCATCACCTTTTGTTTTACGTTTCTTACTTATTTCTTCTTGTGTCATCCACCAAACATTAGGAAGCCAATGTAACGGGTCTTTATCCAAATAAGTTTCTATAGGTTTCTTCCCACTAATATGTTTTGCAATTGCCCATTGATAAGTAGTAAAACCATACTTCTTAGGGTTCTTCATATATTCATAGAACATTCCAAAAATATAATCAGCCGTTGAAGTAAGAATAAGTCGCCCAACTCTTTTCCCAGTTAACTGCCACATAACAGATTTAACTGCTTTAGCTCCATCCTCACTCTTGTCTTCTGCGGCACATGCCTCGTCTATATCAACTTCGTTAACGTGTGGTCCCTTACTAGACAACATGCTACAAGCGGGAAATCTACATTTACTTCTTCCCAAAGTATAACAAGCCTTTTTAATTCCATGAAGACTTTTATAAATAATTTTTCCAAGCATCGGAATATCCATTCTCCAATCATCAATATATTCTTGAATAAGTTCACTCTGTTGACTACTTCCACCCATACAAGTAATTGAATAACGGTCTTGAGTTGAAATCTGCCAACAATTCCATATACCTAAACAAAATGTTTTTCCCGCACCACGACCAGCCGCTAAAAGAATCAGTTTGGATTTTTCTTTCCACAGTTCATACAAAAATGTTTTTTGGTCTGAAGACAAAACAATATGGTACGGTGTACCATTCACTCTAAACTTTGGATGTTTCTTTTGGCATCCTTCACACCATACTTCTGGGTTATTATCTGGCTTAAAATCTGGATGTGACGGAACATCTTGTGGACACGTTAATACTTCCTCTGCAAATCGTATTGGTCCAGCTTCACGCCAATATTTCTGCCAAGATTCAACTTCAAGTTCTTTATGTTTCTTATCTTTTTCACTCTTCAAGAGTTTACCAATAGACTCAAACGTTCTTGAAGAAGGCATAGTTAATCTTCCACGCCAGCCTTCAATTTACGAATTAAATATTCAAGTCGTTTTTCTTCTTTAACTAAGAAAGTAAGAGCCAACCGATTCTCTTTCAAAGACATTTTTTCAGCACCTAAAAGTTGCTTTCTAGTTTCTATAGTTTTAACAATAGCCATCCAACGCTTAATTTCTTTTGGTTTACATCCTTCAAGAATTTTTTGTGCTTCCGCTAACTTTTCATCTAACTCTCTTAATCTCCCAATAAGCTTATTGTTTTTCTCAACAATAACATCAACAGTCTCTAACCTAGATTCTCTCACATGATACAATTTCTTCATTAACCCTTTAAGTTTTTCTAATTCCAATTCTTTTTCACTCATACTAAACACCTTTTATTTTTAAAAAAAGAAAGGTTGTTTTATGGTCTTGGTCTGCGAGACCTTATGGTTTGAGTTGCTCTGTATATGTCTCTAACTGAAGTTGGTATTGGTTGTCCATACTCCTTGCAAACTTCAACTGCTTTATTCACATCAATTGGATATTCCTCTACTTTTCTTCCAACATCAAAAGTTATTGGTCCACAAGCCGTTTTATGAAGGGCACAAGCCCAAAATAGCTTTCCATTCAAACATCTCAGCCAAGTATGATTGCTTCCACATTCAGGTCCAGTTCCACCTTCCTTTTGTCTGCATGGCATTGTATCAGCAAAGAAATCCCATTCTTGACAGTAAATCACACCGTCTCTAACCACTATTTTCTTTATTGTAAGTTCTCTTTTCCAGCCTTCACCAGTCATTTGACTTTCTTCATTTTTCAAAGTTTCAATTTCATCTTTTGTTGACATTTTACCATTCTCCCTCTTCGCCTTGACTTCTCATTTTCTCTTGAAGGTCATGTCCACAATGAGGACACTTATCTGGAGTTCCAACAATTACATTATGACAATGCGGACAGAAAGTAACTTTTTGATTTGGCATACGCTGTTCATTCTTTCTCAACTGCATCCAAGCTTTACCACCAATCAAAGCCTTAAACAAACCATCAATTTTCTTCAAAGCTTTCCTTCGTTCCTGAACTGTAACTTCTCCATCCCTCGCATAATAAGCCTTATAATAAAGGTCTGAAATCAAAGCTTCTGGACTATCATATTCTTCTGAACCAGCCTTTCTAGTTACTGGTGAAGTAATAGTTGCTTTCCCAGTTGGCGGTGTTTTCTTTTCTGGTTCCAATTTCTCTGGAGCTTTCGGAGCCAACATATTAACTAAAGACTTAACCATTTCCAATTTTTCTGGAGTAGTAAGTCTCTCTTCAATATCAGCCATTTGTTCATCAGTCAATTTACGTTCTTTAGCAAATTCTAAAAGAGATTTCTTTTCTTTTTCAAAAGATTCTAACGCTTGCTTCTCAAGTATAGCTTGTTTCTCTGCTAGTTCTTCTTCAATCTTTAATTTTTCATCTGCCAACTTCTGTTCTTTCTCTTCACGTTCTACCTTTTCTCTTTCAAGCTTTGCTTCCAACTCAGCCTTTTCCTTTTGAAGTTCATCAATTTCTTTTTGTCTTGAAACATTTATCTGAATTTTCCTAGTTTTCTTCTCTTTAACTTCAACTTCTTCCTCTTCATCAGTTCCTTTAGCATCAACCTTAGGGTCTTCTTTCTTATCTTTTTCACTCAATTTAATCACTAACTTATAAGAAAGTAAACAGAGACATATAAAGAAGCGTTAAACAATATCTCATTTAATATTCTCATAAAGGATATATATAGTGAACAACAATTTAATGTTAGAGTGAAATAAAATGGGAATTACATTTGAAGAGACTGTATATGGCTTTCAAACAAGCGACCTTCTTGAAGCGGCTACTACTGACACTAAAGACAGACTTTCTGGTGGATGTGCTTATGCGGCTTGCGACTTAATTCCAGTATTACTCTGGAAAGAAGTCAATCTTGGAGCTACTTGGAAATTCGTTTTCCGTAATGCTGTTGAAGAAACTGACATGTTGATAGGTGTGGACGGAAATAGTATTTGTGTTCCATATCTTGACCGTGACGAGTTTACTGCTTTGACAGCTTCAGAAGACACAATAAAAACAGATGGTTATACTAAAGCAAAACTTGCTCCGAAGTCTGCATGTCTATCAATTGGCGATGTGGTTTATGTAGCAACTTACATAACAGACATCTTGCGTGAAGATTCTCCAAGCCTTCAATGGGTGAGGGTTAACCTTCAGAAGATGGGTCAAGCAGTAGCTAAAAAGATAGATGAAGACATCCGAGATTGTTTGCGAAGTGCTTGCACCGTTGTTAACGGAAACGTTAACGCCGCAACAACTGCTGGAACATTAGATTATGATGACGTTGTAGATGCAGTTGCACACTTGAAAGGACTAGGTTACTGGGGTAAAGATGATGGTCCAATGTTACTATTCATTAACGTTGACCAAGAAGCAGATTTGGTAAAGGACACACGATTTACAGATACAGCAAGATACACAACTGCGGATATTCCATTGGGAGCTGGTGTGGGTGGATTTAACATGCCAGAACGTGGAAGATTTGCAAGTTGCCGTGTATTCGTAACTGATTTGGCAATGACAGATGCTAGCGGAAGTACAGCTTACGCATTAGTAGTTGCACCGCCAACCAATCCATATGGTCCAGCGGCAATGCTAGCGTGGAAGCGTCACATAAGACAGAGAACAGAACGAAGAGAGCAATATGAGAAAGACATGTTTGCTATAAGCACTAGATATGGTGTAATGGTTAAATTTGCCGATGCCATAAAGCTCATCTCAGACTGCTAGTCTAAAGTCTCTAATATCCAATATTCTTTCTTTGATATAGCGTAGCTTTTTTTGTAGATAGTTACGCTTATTCAAAACAAAATGAATAAACTTTTAAAATAGTTTATCTATTAATCTATTGGTGAATATAATGTCATATTGTCAAAGTTCAGATGTTCTTGATGTTACGGGTTTAGATTATGCTCGTATTATAGAACTTAGTGATAGGCTTGCAACTCAAGCTCAAGTGGACACTTTAATTAATGATTACATAGCGAAGGCTACCCGTGAAATACGGAAACAATTGGGTATTCCAATCCCAGTTCATTGTGAACTTCACGAAGTAGATAAAAACTTAGCAAATTATACAAGTAGGGTTTACTTGGGCAATTTTGATGCGTCTTATTGTGATTATGATGAAATGATAGATACTTTTGACGTTCAAGGAATGGTTCAAGCCATTTTACGTGTTTATATAGGTGGAGTAAGACGTAAACGAACTGATACTACTTATCCTTGGAGTTGGCTTGGAGTTGGAGCAACATCTGGTTATATTACTTTTACTAATGCTAACTTAGTTGATGGAGACCTTGTTCAAATAACATATACTTATGACCCTTATGCAATTACTGGAGCAACTGGAGTTCCAGTTAACATTGAAGAAGCAACTGCTTGTTTGGCTGGAATTAAACTGTTAGATATGTTAATTGGTATTAGAGTAGTAGATACTGACATGGATGCTCAATCAGAAAGTGGAGTTACAGACCCAACAAAAGACAAATTGATTAGTAATAGAAGTCAACTTAAACAACGTTATAGAGACGCTTTAGCCTCAGAAGGCTATGGATTCAACTTTGTTCCGATGCGTGGTGGATAGTCTTGTCAACGGGAAAATTTAATCAGACAAAAGAAGAACTTAAAACTCAAATTAGACTTGCAATTCCGGAAGGAAAAGTGACAGGGAACTGGCGTGTGGATATTCACGACATAGTTAGGAATCTTCCTTATATTAGTGTCTGTTTTAGTCCAGAAATATTATGGGATGTTTATGACCGTAATGTTGGCGGAGAAGTAGCTGGTAGCATAAGTGATTATCATATGAGCATTCACGTGTTCCATAGTAATTGTTATAGTGAACCAACTTGTGAGAAAGGTAAACATGCTCAAGACGTTGGTATGCGAATTATGAACCGTTTGTTAGGTGTAGGTGCTCCGTTAAGTCTTCCCCCAGTTGGATGGGACATTGACAGTTTAAGAATGAGAGAATCGGAGTCGTCAAGAGGAGCACATCGTATTAGTCGCTGTATTATCGAAGGCACAATCCATATCAAGAGGATTGACTGAGAACACCAATACTTTTAAATAGTTGTTTCTCTATTTAATATTTGAACAGATTTGAAACGCTTTATAATGGCGATAGGCGACTCGCCTTTTGCTGGGACTGGTTTCGGTGAAGAGTTAAGACATGTTCTTTTTAGGTTAGCACAGAATGAACAGTTTGATGTTAGTTGGCAAAGCCTTCAACATCTTGGTTATCCAATTGACGTTCCAGACACCATGTTTTCTGACATTCCAAATAGACATGGTAAAGTAAAAATTTATGGTAGTCATGGAGACCCACTTAGTTTCGGAGCTAATGCTTTCCTAAAGAATTACCGTGATATTAATCCAGAAATGGTCTTGTTTATGGGAGACCCAAGAAACATTAAATCTTACATAGACTATAAAGTTCGGTTAGGCTTTCCTTTTATTCATTATGTAACGTTGGATGGAACTCCAATTCATCCTCAATGGAAAGACTATCTTAAATATGTTAATTTACTTATTGCAATGACGGAGTGGGCACAAAAAGAATATCAGAAAGTAGGATTAAATCCAGCAATGATTCATCATGGAGTTAACTGTAAATGGTGGAAAGTTAAGCCAGAAGAAAAATATTCTTTGAGGCGTGAACATACAGTTTCAGATGATGCTGTAATATTTGTTAATTGGGATATTCCTCAACATCGAAAAAGAACCGATGCTTTACTTCGTTGTTGGAAACAATTTCTTAGAGGAAATAAAGACCGTCAAAAAAGAGCTATTTTACTTCTTTATACTGATTGGAATCTTGGCGGAAGTATGGGATGGAATCTTGAAGGTTTAATAAGTCAATATAAAATTCCACGACAGAATATTATTAGTCCAATTCAAATTCAAGGAGCACCGAAATACTGGAGTAGTGCTGAAACTCCAGAACAACTTAAAAAAATAGTTAGTATGGCTGACATTATGGTTTCAACTACTTCGGGTGAAGGTTTTGGAAAGACGGGTTTGGAAGCTATGGCTATGAATATTCCAGTTGTAATTACGGATTATGCGGCTAGTAGTGAAGTTCACAAGAAAGGAAGTATTCTAGTTCCAACTTATAGGGGAAGAGCTGGAAGATATAGGATGGATGACCGTAGAAGAAGCGTGGAAGCTGGAATAGTGGACGAGAAAAAGTTTGTTGATGCTATGATTTACCTTTATGAAAACGATAGGGAGAGACGTAAGTTGGGTATGGAAGCTAGACGATGGAGTAAGGAATTTGATTACGACAAGAAGATAGTTCCGCAATGGGTGAAGCTTCTAGGGGGATTGGATACTGACTTGATAGCCGCTAAGGAATTATTGAATATTTAATAGAAAAGTTTAAATATTGAGAGTGATATATTAGAGGTGATGAAGATGAGTGAAGTGAAATATCCAGTAAGCGACTTTCTCAAAGTAGTTGAAGCAGTAGATATTTACAAGACGGAGAAATGGTGGAAAGCAGTTCTATTAACAGAAAGCAAGTATGGAATGCAAATAGGAGTTTACTTATGGACTATAGATAAGAAGACTGGAGATTGGAAGCGTAAGCAGAAGATGGGTATTAGAAGTTTGGATGAATTGAACAAAATTGTTGAAGCAGTAAAACAATATCTAGGGAGAATATAAATGAAATGTCCTAAATGTGGTCATTGGGATTGGGTTTCTTATACACATAGCAAAACCATAAAGTGTTTAAGATGTGGTTATGTGGGAACTATTGAGGAATTTGCTGATAGGAGTGATTAATAAATTGCCTTATGTAACGGATAAATGGAAATATAAATATCAACGTTGTCTAGTTCATCTTGCTAGTCGCCTTATTGAAGATACTATGGGTGGAAAAGAAAATACTGGTGTAGTTGTTTATGTTGTTTATTTGCTTCTGAAACGGATTTATGGAGAAGGAAACTTTGAAGTTCGAAGTAACGCTTTGAAAGTTTTGGAGTCTGCTAAACTAGAATATTATCGTAGGGTTATAGCACCATACGAAGATAAAAAGATAAGAATTAATGGAGATGTAAAGTAATGGGTATTATCTGGTTTAATGTTCCCGAAGCCTACAAGTATCTTATGGAACACGGTGAAGTATATACTTTACGTGACCATCTTAAAAAGGAAGGTAAGGCAATGTTGAAGTCTTCGTTGGAAGGCAAACCTTACTATAAGGGAATGGTAATCATCAAACTTATCTCCGCAAAACCATCTTATCCGTCTTTGACTTATTACAAAAGTTTTAGCGGTTGGATAGAATATCATGTTGGAAAGTCTGGATTTAAAACGGTTGAGGAATGGCTTTCTAAAGTTGATAAAGAAGGAGAATTATTTTTGTTTCATGTGAGGAAAATGTAATGCCAAGAAAAGAAAAAACTCCAGAAGAAAAGTTTCGTGAAATGGTTAAAACCAGCGAAGGCTGGGAAGACTTTGAAAAGACACTTAAAGAAGTAAACGTTAAATGTGAACTTCAACCATTAGCGGAAGATAAAGAAAGACAAATACTTTTGAATACTGGAACTGTCTTTGACGATTTGCTTGGTGGTGGATTATCTGCTGGACAAACTGTAGAATTATTTGGTGAATATGCTTCGGGTAAAACTCAAACTTGTTTTGCTTTTATTGTTGAAGCGGCTAGTGAAGGACTTGTTATAATAGTGGATTCGGAAGACACGTTTAGTCGTAAAAGAATACTTCAGATTGCAGAGGTAAGAGGAAAAGATATAGAAACTATCAGTAATAATATTATGCTTTACAAGCCAGAAAGGTGGGAACAACAAGTGTCTATTCCAGCTAATCTTCCAGACCCATTACCAGCTAAACTTAGGCTTGTTGTTATTGATTCGTTAATGGCTTTGTTCCGTTCAACACCAGAGTTCGCTGGAAGAAGTAATCTTGGTAAACGTCAAGAACTTATTCGTTGGCACTTGCGTCAATTCAAGAAAATAGCCAAAAAAGAAGGGGCAATAATAGTTTATACTAACCAAGTTTATGATGAACCAGTTGCTAATCCTTTCTTGCCTAAATGGGCTTGTCAACGTCCCGTAGGTGGACACTCAGTTGCTCATATAGGTGATTACCGAATATTCTTGCGTAAAGCAAGGGGAAATGTTAGAATAGCAAAGTTGATTGATAATAGTGAAATTCCACCAGCAGAACGAGTATTCCAAATTAACGAAAAGGGCATTGATGACTTGTCGCCAGAACAACGTGAAGAAGCAATGAAGAAAGAGAAACAGTTTGCGACTAGACAGACGGCTGGAGAATTTGTGAAGAAACGAAAAAAGAAAGAGGAAGACAATGAGTAGGTATATTCTGTCGAAGAAAATGAAGAAAATTCTTGAAGCAAGAGGACATAATCTAGTTTGTAAGATTTGTGAATGTCCCATACTTGTTGGTGACTTAGTAGAAAGTAAACAACAACGTAAAGGTAAATGTAAGTTTTATCATGCTAAATGTTATGATGATTCAATGTTTGATATTCCGAATGGAGACGATGATGACGATGATTTCTTTGCTTGTCCACATTGGAAACCAGATTATAAAATAACAATAACAATTGACAAAGGTAAAATTTTCGATTTTGGAATAATATATCGCATTAAAAGATTATTTGGGCGGGACAAATAGACATGCGGATTGTTGCTCCGAGAGGAACAGAGATTGAATTTATTGGACATAAGGTTAAAAATGTGAGTGGTGGGTGGTATATAAATGGTGGAACGTTTTGTTGCCGTTGTAACGTAGCATTTGATTTTGAAGAGAGTAAAAAGATTTATTTAAGGGATATGCAGATGGGACGTGAACATGGGATTCCCCGTTGTCCCCATTGTGGTCAATCTCTTAGGACACGTAGTAAGCCTAATCCTAGAAGTGGTTTTTGGGAGAGGATAGAGGAATGAAGACAATAGGCATCTTCGCTGATTCTCCTTCCATGCCAACGGGTATGGCTATTGTGTGTAAGAATTTAGCGTTGGGTTTGTCTAATTATCCAGTTAGAGTAGTTTATTTCGGTAGGTTTGGACAACAAAGAGGAGTAGGTAAAGAACCAATATTACATGAACAAGCAGTAAACTATGATTTAGTTCCAACTGAAGGTGGAGTTTGGAGACCAAGAACTGTGATAACTGCAATAGAACAATATGATATAGATATTATTTTTACTGAAGACGATTTTTTTAGTGCTGGCGGATTGGTTAGGGCTTCAAAGAAAACTGGTAAGCCACTTCACTTTCTTACTCCTATAGATAGTTTACCTATTAATCCTATGGCTTACCGAATATTCAAGGAATGCAAGAAAGTTTATGTTCCAAACAGCAGTTACAAACTAATCAAGAATGGAGTTTATCTTCCGCATGGATGTGACCGAGAAGTATTTTATCCGCAGAAGCTTTATCGTGACCCAGACTTATTCACGTTTGTTTGGATTGGACGTGACGAACCACGTAAGGCTATGGGAAGATTTATATTTGCAGTTGAAAAAGCAATTAAAAAAGTTGATTTTCAAGTTATTATTCATAGTGACTGGAGAGCTAACTTGGCTAAACGGACAGCACGTTATTTACGTTATAAACGTGATTTACCAGTAATAATGACTCAGATGGAAGCTGGCGGTCAAGAACAACTTAACCGAATATATAATACTTCTGACGTGTTAGTTTGTACTTCGAAGGCGGGTGGTTTTGAAATGAGTCAGACAGAGGCTATGGCATGTGGCAAACCAGTTATTACTACGGATTGGACTTTCATGAATGAGGTTGTAGAGAACTATGAGAACGGATTTAAAATTCCAATTACAAGTGAATGTGGTGATACTGCTATATTATATAATGGTAAACGTTGGGGTGTTTCGTTAGGACGTAAATGGGGGGAGATTGGAATTAATGCTTTGGCTGATGCAATGAGGTATTGTGTGGATAATCCAGATGTGGTTAATCGGATGAGTGAAACTACTTTCAAATATGTTGAGAGGTATGATTGGCGTAAAATAGCTGGGAAATTATATCGGGAGATTATGGAATGAAAGAAGTATTTCATGGTAAACCATGTAAATTAATTAGAATCTTGGGAAAATATTATGCGGTATATGGTACTTGTCTTAAAGCAAGGATTGAAGTTTGGGATTTAGACGAAAATGGCAATATTCAGAAAGACAAAAACGGAAACATTAAAGTTAAAATTATTACCAAATATATAAATTGTATAGATATTTGGGCTCCTAATGATGTGGATTTAACTGAGGTTGAAAAATGAGAAAGAAAAAAGATAAAATAGAACGACAAAAAATTTATTACCAGCGAAAACGAATAAGCCTTTACTACCCAGTTCCTATAAGAAAAGGTTGCTGTGTAGCTTGTGGAAGATGCAAAAGCAAAGGAGAAATCAAGACTACTCAACTCCATCATACTGTATATGCTTACGAAACTAAGACAGTATTAAAGAATCCAGTTCTCGCATTAGAAAACACTTTGGAACTTTGCTTTGGTTGTCATAAACCAGCAGATGGATTCCGAGACTTGTTGCTTTCTAATCCTAGAGGAGCATTACGAAGTATCAACCGTATAATTCAAGTTGCAGAGTTGCTTCCACCAGAACAACAAAAACACTTTACAAGATTGTGTAGAATATGGTTAAAGAGGAATAAACATGGTTAGATTTTATATAGCCCATAAAATAACTAGGCGACATTATATTAGAGATGACATATGTCCGTTTCTTCATGAAAATGGAATTGAAACTATTAATCCTTTTTATAATATGGATGGAACAATAAGAAAGGAACGTCCAGAAATAAAAGCTATAGATGAAGGAAGAATGGGAGAATATGATATAACACGGAAAGTTCAGTCAAAAGACATAGTTGAAAAAGACTTAAAGAGAATTAGAGATGCTGATGGAATAATAGCGATAATAGAAGAGTCAAGTATTGGCACGTCAATGGAAATTTTTTATTGTGCAAGATGGTGTAAAAAACCAGTTTTTATTGTTACAACCAGTTATACTGGTCATCCTTGGTTAATATATTTAACTAATATGAACGGTGGAAAAATAATAAAAAACAAAGAGGAATTAGTTAAAGCAATAAAGGGATGGATAAAAAAGAATGTTTGAAATGCTTGCTGTGATAGGTTCAGTTCTTCTTTCGTTAACTATGTTGTTTCAGTTTCGCAGAACATATATTGAACGTAAAACATTAAAGGATTTAAGTTTTGCTTCTTTCCTTACTTGTTTTCTAGCATCAATCTTTCTTTGCATTAGATTTGTTGAAATTGGAGAATGGGCAATGTTTGGAATGGAGTTTCTTTGTGGAGCAATTGACATTATAACGTTATATTGGATAATACAAAGTAGTGATTGAAATGAAGAAAGTTTGGGTTCACGCTAGTTTCACATTGGTTGACCCAGAACATAAAAAACCAGACCATAGAAGAGTAATAATGTTTTCGGCAATTACTCCCATAGATGAACTAAATGAGAGTTTAAAAAAAATAGAAGAATTAATTAATGAAGGCTACGTTATATCGGAGATGTGGGTTACAAGTGGCTAAAAATGGCAAAAGGAAAGTTAGCAAGAAAAAGAAGGCTACTCAAACATATAAGTGGATTAAGCAACAATTTGCAGAGTTAGACGAAATCAAAGAACGACTAACTAAGCTGGAAAAGAGGTTAGATTTGATTGAATGGTTTCTAGGCGGAACTAAATCAATGAGGAAGGTTAAGAAGCAGAATGAGTGATTTAAACATTAGGAAGTTGATTATTCCCAAATTTACTTATTCTAAGTATTGTAGTAAATGTAAGTTTTGTGTTAAAGCAGAATGGAGCCGAAACGAAGGAGTTAAGTATGGAATGTTAAATGTGTATTGTTGCGTGAACGGTGGAAGTTTTCCTAAACCAATTTGTCCACATGGAATAGCATGGTGGACACCTTTGGGAACTGAACAAACATTTAATCCAGAAGATTGGGGACCAGAAAGATTTAATAAGAAGGAAACATTTACATATACACTAGAAGAACCTAAAGGTGAAAGAGAACCAAGTAAACAGAGGAAACTTTAATGATAAATAATCTTCCTATAAATAAAATAATTCAAGGAGATTCTATTAAAGTTTTATCTAGTTTTCCAGCAGAGTCAATAGATTTAGTAATGTTTAGTCCACCTTACTGGGGATTACGTGATTATGGGGTTGAAGGACAAATCGGGTTAGAATCGCATCCCCAATTGTATATTGACCATATGGTTGAAGTTTGTAGAGCAATTAAAAGAGTGTTAAAAAGTTCTGGTAGTATGTATATTGTTGTTGGAGACACTTATAATTCTGCTCCGCCTTCTGGAAAACAAGGCGGTTGGAGAAGACCTTCAAGAGAAAACAAAAATATACCTATAAAACAAAAACGTATTTATGAGGGAAATTGGTTGCAACCTAAACAGAAACTTATGATTCCATCACGACTATGGATTGCCCTACAAGAGGACGGTTGGATATTACGAAACAAGATTATATGGTTTAAACATAATCCTATGCCAGAAAGTTGTAAAGACCGTTATACTCAATGTTATGAAGAAATAGGATTTTTTGTTAAGCCACCAGCAAAAAACTATTATTTTAATATGAAAGCAGTTTTGCAATCTTTGAAAGGAACGACTATTGAGAGGTGTAAACGTGGTTTTTCTGAAGAGGGAAAAGGTGGATATAGAATGAGACATAATAAAGAGTATGCTAAGAAAATAAAAACATCTCTCAGTCCGAAATATACTGGGACAAATGGACATTCTAATCGTGCTGGTTTAAACCGTGAATTATCATATCATGAAAAAAGAAGATTTGAAGTATTAAATATTCCAATTGCTTTATATCTTAGAAAATACATAAAGAAACATCATAAACAAGAATTAAATAAAACTTTTGGAGAGCATCGTTGGACACATTGGGTAAGAACTGATACTTCTGGTTCTTGTTTGCCATCCCCAGATGATTGGCTTAAACTGAAAGAGATATTGGGATTTGATGAGAAGTTCGATAAGACAATGACTGAAACAGTAATCGTTGATAATCAAATAGTAATTGTTGGTCGTCACCCTAGAGATGTTTGGCAAATTAATACTAAATCTTATCATGGTGCTCACTTTGCTGTTTACCCAGAAGAACTGTGTATAGACCCAATTAAGTCAATCCCACAAGACGGAGTTGTTCTTGACCCTATGTGTGGAAGCGGAACAACTTGTGTAGTAGCTCATAAACTTGGTAGAAGATGGATTGGTATAGAACTAAATTCAGAATATGTAGAGATAGCTAGGAAAAGACTTAATAAGGCTGGAGCGTATAGTAAAAAGTTAGGAGATTTTATATGATAAATAAAAGGTGTTTTAATGCCTAACAGACAAGCCCACGAAAATGTAAGCGTGATGATTCTAGGGCATAAATACACTCGTGTCCATCAATGGTTAGATGGTACTTTTACTAGGCGAAAATGGAGAACGCATAGGCTAGACAGACATCATTTACAAGCGATAAAAAAGAAGTATAAGGAAGGTTCTGGACAATATAAAGCGGCACTTCTCCACGTATTGATTGACCTTCAACATTCTTTCGGCTTATTATATATTCCTAAAGATAGAGAAGACATAAAAAGAATATATTTAGAACATGGAGCCTTGTAAAATGAATAAAGTATTATGGTGGGCACCCACACCTTGGGAACATGACGGTGGAGCTGTAGTAGATTATTATCTTTGGCAAGAGATGAACTTTCAAAAACCAGAACTTGAAATGCATGTTATACCAAAAGTATGGGGACAAGCAACACCAGAACAAATGCCCTATTTGAAGTGGCATTCAGTAGGAACCAAATACTTTGGGGAAATTCCTAAAAAAATACCACAAATAATGAAAAAACACAAGATAGACACTCTTATTATGTTTCATATTCCTTGGGAGTATTTCCCAATAATAGATGAAGTTCATAAAATGGGGGGACAAGTTATAAACCATCAAACTATACATTGGCGTAATGATGTGTTGTTTATGAGTGATAAACTTCATGATTTTGACTGGTGGGTTCCGCCTACTCAATATGCTAAGAATGTTCTGGCTGAAGTTGGCGGAGTAGATAAAAGTAAAATGTTGGTGATTCCACATGGAGTTGATATGTATAGATTTTTCGCTCATGGCACACAGTTCCGTGATAGTCTAAGACTTAAACCTAACCAGAAGGTAATATTATTTGTTGGAAGAGCACAATTGACTAAGGGAATTGTTCCTATGATGTTAGCCACAAGAAAATTGTGTAATGATTTTAACTGTCACGTAGTGTTTAAAGCGGGGGTTCATGGTGGAGTTACTAAAGCAAGGGAAATGGCTTATTTGCTTAATAAAATGACCACATGGGACAAACGAATACACTTCCTACCAAACTGGTATTCAACAGATTTTGCAGAAGATTTAATAGCAAGTTGTGACATTCTAGCTTGTCCAAGTGGACATGAAGGATTCAGTCTTCCACCGTTGGAAGCAATGGCTTGCGGTAAACCAGTAGCAGTAACGGATATTCCAGTTCATAGGGAACTGATTGGTGGACAAGGCAAGTGTGGATTGTTAATGCCACCTTCAGACCATACTGAATATGTTAATGATGTTCAAAGTGTTACTGTTCCAAACAAGGATATGATTTATGGAACGTTAAAGTGGCTGTTGGAGAATCCAGATGAGGCGGAAGTTATGGGACAGAATGGATTAGCAAGAGTTAAGAAATATTACGATTTGGAAAAGATAAGCGGAGATTGGATTAAATTATTGGAGAAATTATAAATGAGGATTTTGTATTTTTATAGAGGAAGAGAAAATTATCATCCAGCTTGGGATTCACTAAGGAAAAGCCTAAGTGAAATAGCAAATGTAACTCAGTTGGAAGCGGGACTAGAATATGATGGAGAAAAACTGGTTAGACAAATTAATCCAGAAATTCTTGTTATTGGGGCTTCCTCGATAAGAACATGTAAACTTATAAGAAATCTGGATAAAGTGAAAATACCAAAAGTTATATATACAATTCATGAGTTTATATTTTTGGATGACTATATAAAATTTATAAATGATAAACAAATTGATTTAGTTATGACGACAGATTTGAAAGAATCATATCTAGGCAAAGTTCACTCATGTTTAGTTAAAAATTGCTTTCCTTCAGTAGATGAAAACCATTTTAAAGATTATGGTTTAAAACGAAAGTGGGATGTTTATTATTCTGGACTAAACAAGTTCCGTTTTAGTGATTATCCATTAAGAGTTAAGATTGTAAGAAGTTTACTTCAAAAACCAAACATTAAAAGTTTTGTTACGTTTGATTTTACTTCTCCGCTTGAATACGCTAAAGAATTAAGTCAAGCTAAAATAACCGCTTTCGGAAATAGTATTTATCATGCATTAACTATGCGGATGACTCAAGCATGGGCAAGTAAAACATTGGTTATGTGTGATATGCCTAAAGTTGGATTAGAAGCGGGCATGAAACCAAACTATAATTTTGTAGAGATTAATGAAGAAAACTTTCTTGAGAAAATTGAATATTACTTAAAGAATGAGAAAGAAAGAAAACGGATAATTGAGAATGGATATGTTGAAGTTATAAATCATCATACTTCTGATATTAGGGCTAAGGAACTTCTAAAATTATTTGAGGAGATTATATAAATGAAAATGGATTATATAGATAAGATTGGGATAGAGAAAGAATTCTGGCTTGTAGATAAGGATGGAGTTATCCAAGAGCCAGCCATCTTTAATTTTCCATATGACGAGTATGGATTTCTAGTAGAACTCAGAACAAAAGCTTGTATGAATACAAAGGTTCTTTTAACAGATTTCAATCAGCGTGTTCATTTGTTAAAAGTGAAAGCAAAAATACTCGCCTTTAAATTATCTGATGCTCCACAGATGTCTATACCAGAATTTTTCCTTGAGTATTTATCTCCTAAGTATAAGTATGGGTCTCTTCAAGATTTAACTGCTAACATTCATACTGGCGTAAAATGTTCTCATGCTACTGGAGTATTTGAAGATTATTTGACGGCTGGGATGCATGTTCACTTTAGCAGACATGACCAGTTTGGTAGGAGAGTTCAACTTCCGATAGAAATTATTGTTCGTAAAATGGATTGGGATTTTAGAAGTGTAATTATGGAAGCCAATCGGATACTTGGTGAATACGAAATTAAGTCTCATGGTTTCGAATATAGAAGTTTACCAGCAAATGCTCCAATAGAAAAAGTAGTTAAGAGAGCATTTAAAATATTGGAGAGTTGCAAATGACCAGAATTGGGTGGGTAGCTGACCATTTCTATCCTCATGTTAAACGTGGGGCTGAATTACATACTAGAATATTAATTGAGGAAGGCAAACGTAGAGGATATGATATTGTAGAATGTGAAGGAAAGATAGTTAAGGATGTTGACTTGTATATTGTTGGAACTTGCGTTGACAACTTTAACGCTGGAGAATTACTTGCTTACTTATCAAGGAAACCTTATGTTAATATGGAACATGACTTGCGTGCTCCACATATGGCTTGGTATAAAATGTTTGCTAGTCAAGCTTTAATTAATGTTTTTAGAAGTCCATTGCACGTTCAAATAATAAACAGAATTTCTGGAAATTACAAGCATTTCTTACATCCAAATTGTATTCCAGAACAATTTAAAGACTTAGGATTAAAACGTAAACCTAAAAATCAAGTGTTATATGCTGGAGATTATAGTTGGGAGAAAGGATATAGAGGATTGCTTGATTGGATAGAGAGCCATCCTAAAGCTACTCTCTGGCATTATGGGGCTGGCTTTCCAAAGAAACACTCAAGGATGAAAGAAATGGGACAGACTAGCTATGAAGAAATGCCGAAAATCTATAATCAGTTTCAGTCAATGATTTTCTTGCCTAATTACCCGCAAGCTTGCTGTAGAATTATGTGTGAAGCCTTCTTATGTAAAGTCCAAAACATTATAACCAATGACAAGTCTGGCTTTATGAGCTACAACTTCAAAATGAAGGATTATGAGAAGGTTAGAGAATTACTTGTTAATGGACATAAAAAATGGTGGAATAAAGTAAAGGAATTTATATGAGTAAGTTAAGCGTTCTTATTGCAATTGACTACTGGGGATGGGCATTTGATTTTGTTAGTAGAGGAATCCAAAAATATAGTAAACATAATGTAACGGTTAAACGATGGAATGAAATAGACATTTTCGACTTTAGAAAACACGATGTTTTTTTCAGCATGAATGATAGTTGTTGGTTTTGTATGAACAATAAAAATAAAGAAATAATTAATAGATTGAAAATTAGAAGATGTGTAGGTATTCGTGGATGGAAAGGAAAACATGCAAACCGTATTTTGAAGGGTTGGATAATTGGTTGTGTGAACCAGAAAATTTATGATGATTTAATGAAAGAAAAAAACTTACCAGTTAAAGGGGTTTATCTTACTCGTAATGGAGTTGACACAGAAATTTTCAAGTCGGTAGATAGACCAGAAAAAAGATTTGTTGTTGGTTGGGCTGGAAATTCACATCGTCCTGAAAAACGCTTTTCTCTTCTGCGAGATGTTGATTTTCCATTGTTAGTCCAAAACAAACACGACAATAAATATCGTGTTAAAGGAAGAAGCAGAGATGAAATGATTGTTTTTTATAATAAGATAGATTGTTTTGTAAATGTTAGTAGTGGCGAGGGAATGCCCCAAACTATATTAGAAGCCGCCGCTACTAGACTTCCAATTGTTGTAACTGATGTTGGTGGAATGTCAGAGTTTATAGATGAAAAATGGATTATTCCAGCCTTTCCAGTAAAAACTTGCATAAAAACATTAAATGAGAAACTTCAAATTTTAAAAGATAATCCGAAATTACGGTTTGAAGTTGGAAATAAGAATCTTCGGAAGGTTTTAAATAAGTGGGATTGGAAGTATATAGTAGAGGATTATGACCGAATGTTTGAGGGAGCATGATGTATCCATATCAAAAGAAAGTTTATAATTTAAGTTTTCTGATTGAAAGTCAATATTGGAGTCCAGAACGACTTCGTGAATTACAATTAGAAGGATTTAAGGCTATAGTTAGTCATGCTAGAAAACATTGTCTTTACTATCGGGATTTACCGATAATAAAAGACATTGACGATATTAAAAACATTCCAATACTAACTAAAGCAAATATAAGAAAACATTTTAACGATTTGCATATTAGTAATGTTCCTTCTAAAGTTATGGAAACTGGCGGAACAATAAGCAGAGTAAAAATTGCACAAGACAATCTTTTATTTAAGCGAATTGGAAAACAAAGGTTTGAGTCGTGGTATAGAACATCTATTAGGAGAATTGCTCATCTCTGGGGAAGTATTGAGGGGAAACAATTTAATTATGATGGAAATAAATTATGGATGCCAGTTGAACTTTTAACAAATCAAGATATGGCAAAAAAATACTTGGATAAATTAGTTGAAATGAAACCAGATATGCTTCACGGCTATGCTCTTCCATTAGTTACTTTAGCTCACTATGCCAACAAACTAAACATTCATCCATATTGCAAAGTTATAAAAAGCGAATGTGAAACTTTAACCTCTATTATGAGAAAGGAAATCGAAGAAGCATTCCCAACTAAGTATGGCTTGTTTAATTTTTATGGAAGTAGAGATTTAGCTAGTATGGCTCAAGACTGTAGGAGACATAATGGATTACATTTGTTTGATGAACGATTTATTACAGAAGTAGTTGATGGAAGATTTTTATTTACGGATTTAATGAATTATGCTTTTCCTCTTATTCGATATGAAAATCAAGACATAGGAGAATTTACTATTAAACCATGTAAATGTGGACGGGGATTAAAAACTATTTATCCAGTAATTGGAAGAGTCCTTCACTATATTAAAACGAAAGGTAATTCTTGGGTTACAGCCTTCATATTTTATCTTCCAATAAACTACTATGATATTCATCACGGAACAAATATTTTCGGATGGATTGAATCATTCCAAATTAGACAAAGAGAAGCTGGAAAAATAACTTTATTGTTTAAGCCTTGGGATGGAGAGAAGCCACCAAAAAATCTTGATAAAACCAAACAAATTTTAGACCAGCATATTAAAAAAGAAAACTTTGATTATAACATTGAAATAGTAGATAAAATTCCCTTGAGTAAAAGCGGAAAACAAATAAGTGTTGATACGACTTTAATGAGAGAGTGGAAATAAATGTTTGAGGTTTTAGATGTTGGTTGTGGAACCCATCCAAAAGGAGATGTCAATGTTGATTTGTATGTAACAGTAAAAGAACGTAAGACTCAAACATTTGTTGATGTAAAGTTTATTGAAACAAAAAATTTGGTTAAGGCAGATGCTCATCACTTACCTTTTAAAAATGAAACCTTCGATAAGATAATTTGTAGTCACACAATTGAACATTTATTACAGCCATATATAGCTTTAAAAGAAATGTATAGAGTTTTAAAACCAAATCACCTTTTATTTTTAGATTTGCCTAATTCATTTTTACTTTTAAAGACTGGCAAGGTTGAACATCTAACACATTTCTATTCTTGGACTCCAAGTTCTCTATCACACTTACTTGAACAAATAGGATTTAAAATATATCGCACAACTGAAGTTGTGCATCGAATAAACATGCAAGTGGTAGCTAAGAAATGATGGAAATAGTAGGATTAGAAGTTCATGTTGAACGCTGTTCTCAACCAGAAGTTTATGGTCAAATTAAAAGATGGGTATTGACTCATCATTCAGTAAGATTATTGTTTGTAGGTACTGGTAAATATCGTCCTTCTTGTAAACAATTAAATGCATTAGCAAAAATATCTCCAATAGGACTACATACACATTTAGCATTCTTTTCTATCAAAGACCAAATTGAACATTTTCGAAAGATAAAAGAGTCTTTCGCAAAGAAAGCCGAGATTTTAACAGATATAATGGATTCAAAAACCTATGAATATCAATATGCTAAAATTAAAACTGGATTGGATTATTTTAATGATTGTGGATTAAAAAATATAACACATTTTACTGCTGGTAACTTCTGCTTTAACAAGGATACTATAAAAGCTTGTCATTTGCTAGGATTAACCAACTTTCATTGGACTATTTATCCAAATTGGAGCAATAAAACTAAAGACAGAATAAAAAATCTTGTAACATGGGGAAAAAACACATATAAAGACATGGAATTTATTTATGTGAAAGCATGGGTACACGATAGGAGTCTGTAAGAAATGAAAATTGTTTGGCTTGGACATAACATGAAAAGGAGAATTCCATTCTCGCCTTATTCTTATTGTATGCAAGTAGAAATGAGCAAGTTGGCTAACGTGGTTTTTTATGGGGGGGGTGGCGGTAAGTTTATTCCAGAGTTTGACGTGGAAAAAATAGTGGGTAAGGAACAGCCAGACGTTCTTGTATTTTTTAATAACCAAAAATCATTCGTCAATATAAGCAAAGTGAAAACTCCCAAGTATTGCAAATGTAGTGACCCACATGAACCAAACTTTTCAAGGCATATTGTCTTCATAAATAAATATAAGGCAGATTTAACTTCGATATGTTGTTGTGAAGGGATTATGGAGAAGTATAAAGCAAAGACAAAACAGAGAATAGTCTATCTGCCAGATGCTACATGTTCTGCTTTCTTCAAAGATTTGGGGTTAAAGCGAGATTTGGATGTTTACTTTGCTGGTTCTTCCAATCATAAAACTTACCCTCTGAGAGCCAGATTAATAACCAAGCTTTCTAAAGAGAAACAAATAAAGTTTCTTCTGCGACATAGTGAAGTTCAAAATGTTTCTGAAGTAGAATGGGAACACCAATTAACACGATATGTTATAGAACTTAATAGAGCAAAAATAACACCATTTGGAACAAGTATTTACAATTATGCGTTAAGAAGATTTGGTGAGGGAATGGCGTGTAACTCTTTAGTGTTGGCTCCAGTTCCAAAAGATGCTAATTTCTTACATTTTATTCCCAATAAAAACTTTATCCAAATTAACATGCTTAATTTCATGGAAAAAATTCACTATTATCTAAAACATGAAAATGAAAGAAAAACAATAGCTAAAAAGGGTTTAGAAACCATCAAAAAATATCACACGGTTAAAATAAGAGCCAAACAATTATATGATTATTTGAGGGAGATAATTGAATAGAAATGAATTTACACTAATCCATAACCAAATAGTAAATAAACATAAAAATAAAAAATGGGATTGGAAATGGTTCCTAAATAAAGTTCTAAATCTGAAATGGAACAATAGATTTGGATGGTTTATAAGGACAATTCCTAAATATTTAGAGGATGGAATGAAAGTTTTAGATATTGCTGGTGGATTTGGACATTTCGGAGTTTACCTTATGGTTATTGAAAATTACAAGATAGACTATGCCGTCTTTGATTTACCAGTTATGGAACCTATAACCAAAGATTATTTTAAAAGTTTTAAAGTAAAAGGTAAATTTATAAGTGGAGATATAACAGTACTACCAAATTTTTTCTCAGAACAATTTGATATGGTTTGGCTTTTTAGTTGGTGTCAAATTGGAAAAGTAAATTGTAAACAATTATTTTCAGAAATCTATAAAATTTTAAAACCAAATGGGACATTTATGTTTAATATGGCTTACAAGAATTATCGAATTAAATTTTACCGTGAAGAAGAATTAATTAGACTTTTAAACAAAATTGGATTTAAAGTTGAAATATTAGTTAAAGATGGTACATTTGCTCCAGATAACATGGTAGTGGCTTTAAAAAAAACCGAAAGCTTAAAATAAGACTTGATATATAAATTATGGGGATGACAAAATGTCCGAAAAAGAATCTTTTGAAGTTCATGAAGGATGGATAAAATCTAAAGTTAAAAAAGACAAGTGTCCATTCTGTGACAATCCAAAGAAAAGTCATTGGTATTATGATGATGGAAATCTTGTAGTGGCTGACGATGCTGAAAAGCCCGATTGTCTAATTCTTTTTCCACTTGAACATTATCCTCAATGGGTTATTTTCGGAACAGAGAAAAGTCGTGAATATCTAAAATTATTGACTGGAATCGCAAGAGTTAAATGGGGAAGAAATGTAAAATATAAAATAGATTGGAAAACCAAAATATATGAACATGCACACATTCAATTAACTATGATAAAGCCTGAATGGATAAAAGGGAAAGGTATAATAGTTACAGATGCTAAAGTTGGTAAGGGAACACAAGTTTGGCACTATGTCATTCTCTTTAAGTGTTCAATTGGGACAAATTGTATTATAGGTTCACATGCCGAGATAGGTGGAAAAATTGGAAATGGCTGTAAAATTCAATACGGGGCTTTTATACCAAGAGGAGTAGTTTTAAGTGATGATGTTTTTATTGGACCAAATGTCACGTTTACAAACGACTATTTTCCAAGAGCATTAGGTAATTGGGAAATAGAACCAACCTATGTAGGGGAAGGGGCGAGTATTGGAGCAAATGCTACCATATGTTGTGGAATTACAATAGGTAAAAAGGCAATGGTTGGATGTGGAGCTGTTGTTATTAAAGACGTTCCAGACAATGCTAAGGTGGTTGGTAATCCAGCTAGGATTATAGGATATGTAAAAGAAAATCCTTAAATAATAGAAGAGAGATAAGTATATAAGAGGAATAACTATGAGAATTCTTGTAACTGGTGGAGCTGGATTTATTGGCAAGTCCCTATGTAGAAGACTGCTTAAAGAAGGACATGAAGTTTGTAGTCTTGATATAGTCGAAAGCACAATTAAACATAGAAACTTTACATCTTTAATCGGTGACATTACAAACCCTAAATATATTGACCCAGATTATGGGGGATTAGAACTTTGGAGAGACGTGGATTTCTGTTTTCATCTGGCGGCTATGGCAAACGTTGATGAAGTTAGAGAACACCGAGATAAAGCTTTCCGAGTAAACTTGTATGGAACATTCAATATTATTGAAGCTTGCAGAAAAATGAATATCCCATTAGCTTATATTAGTACAGCATGTGTATATGGGCATACTAAACAACACCCTTCAACTGAAGATGGACCAACATTACCAGTTGATTGGTATGGAGTAACCAAACGTGCTGGAGAAGAACTTGTTAAAGGATTACTAAACCGATATGTAATATTACGTTTTGGAACTACATTAGGAGCTGAAATGAGACCCGCCTTATGTACCCATATCTTTCTTAAAGTCGCAATAAACAAAGAAGCTTTTCCAATTAGGGGAACTGGAAAACAAACTCGTAATTGGATTTACATTGACGACCTTGTTGACGGTTGTGTTAAAGCGATGGAACATTGCACAAGTGGATGTCACCTTTGCGAGAAAGACACGTTTAATCTTGTGGGTCAACCTTCTTATTCAGTTAAAGACTTAGCTCATATATGCCAACAAATAGTAAATAAGAGAGTGGCTATAACAATTGATAAGTTACCAGCTAGACCAGATGATGTTATGAGGGAAGATATTAGTATTAAAAAAGCACAAGACTTATTAGGTTGGTCGCCTAAAGTTAAGTTACAAGAAGCGTTAGTAAGAATTTATAAGGAGTGGATGAAAGATGGAAGAAAAGGAAAACGATAACATTATAACTTGTCCAAGATGTGGTTATGCTGTATTACGTAAGGACATGAAATTGTTCGGAAATAAATGTCCTCGTTGTGGAACGTGCATTGCCTGTGATAGTGTTTAAAATGAAAAAAATTAAACAAGCAAAATCAATGGGACATAAAAGTAAGGGGACACATGGGTCACTTTCCAAGGCTGGTCGTATTAGAGGAGAAAATCCCACGCAGTTCGTTAAGGATGAACGTGGAAATTTTAAGAGGGATAAGAAAGGAAGGAAAATTAGATTAGGCAAGAAACATAGTTGTCCGATAGTGGCAAACCGTCATAGATACAAGAAGTTGATGGAGAAACCTAAAAGAGATTTTGAACGAATGAGAAGAGGTTTTAAGTAAATGTATCTAATGACAGAAAAATTTATAAGGGGGGAATCGCCATGTGTTTGATGATAATGGAAGTTATTCGCTTTAACACTTGGGATGCCTTCAGCAGAGCATATCTTAGGGTTGTAACTAATTATGGAGATACGCCAATTCATGGACAAATTTATTTGCCAGCTCATTACACGTTTAAGTCATGGGATGAATTTCATATAGCAGTAAAAGAAATTAGGAAACTTGGAGAAAAAATAAGTAAACAAGTACGTTTGTCTTCTCCCAATTTGAAAGCTGGATTTCCAGATAGTAATGAGAATGATGCTTTGCCTAGTGTATATGGCGAAATTTATGTGGAAATAACTGACCCTTGGATTAGAAGGTGGTAGAAACGAGTAAGTTAACTGTGGTTGATTGTTGGGCGGTTTGGTGTAGTCCATGTCGTGTAATGGATGCTTCTTTAGCTAGTGTTAGAGAGAAGTATCAGCAAGTAGAATTTGTTAAAGTTAATGTTGGAGAAAACACAGAGTTCGCAAATAAACATAATATAGTTGGTATTCCCACTTTATTGTTTATGAAAGATAGAAAAGAAGTTGGTAGAATAGTGGGGGCAGTTACATCTTATATTATAGAAGCTGAAATACAAAATTATTTGGGTGACTAAACAATGAAGAAAGATTTAGAGTCTGCTTTGAAACGTAGAAAGGAAATGTTTGAGAAACGACTTGAAATACGAAAGAAGAAATGTCATGATTACGCTGGAGAAAAGAATGTTTATCAGAACTTTGAACGGGTAGCAAGACTTATTAAGGAACTTAATATTGATGTAACAACCAGTTGGGGATGTTGTCTCTTCTATGTTATATTAAAGCTTGACCGAACATGTAACTTGCTTTTCTCTGGTAAAGGTAAACCTAAATGTGAAAGTTTAATGGATACGGTAGCTATTGACTTACCTAACTACATTGACCTTTTAGACGAATTACTTTGGGTTAACGGGTTTTACGAAGAATAGAAACACTTATATCTATGTTCCTTCTTTATATCATTAGATGATTAAATTGAAGATTCCAGAAGTTTTTAAAGGAAAAAAGAAGAATAAAAAGGAAAAACCAAGTAGAACTGAAGAAGGACATAAAGTTATTGCAGAGAAAAAAGCAAAAAGGGAACAGCGTGAACAAGCTCAATTAAAACTTGAAGGTGACGCTAAAGAGTTTTTTGAAGTTAAAGCTGAAGAAACTGGAATGTCAGTTCCCGAAGTCATTAATAAAGTAATAGAAAACGATGTTATGCTTATAGAATTTAATGAAACAACTGGAAAAGCAAGTTTAGTCTTTAAGTCTTGGGCTTCCCCTTCAACAACACTTGGAGAAAACCAACCGTTATCACAAAAAATAATTAGTGAGTTTCGTAAACTAAGAGAAAACTTTGCTCCAGTATCGGCTGGAATAGAATGGCATAGAGACTTCACTTGTTATGATAAAGAAACAGAAGTTTTAACTGAAGATGGCTGGAAGTTATTCAAAGATTTAAATGATGGTGACAAAGTTGCAACATTGAATTCTAATGGTGAATTAGAATATCAAAAACCTTTGAGACGAATGACCTATGATTATAATGGGAGATTGTGGAAATTCAAAAATCAACAAATAGATTTACTTGTAACGCCAAACCATAAAATCTTGAGAAGAACTGTTGGGAGAGACAGATTTAATAAATCGTTTGAATTGATGAAGGTTACTGATGTTATACAATATCAGAAAACAGAAATGAAAAAGAACGCAAAATGGAATGGAGAAGATATTGAATTTCATATCCCAATAACTATAAAGAGAACATCTGATGTAATAAAAGACAATATAGACTTGAATGATTGGCTTGAGTTCTTTGGCTATTGGCTATCAGAAGGCTCTGCTACTGCAAAATCAAATGATTATGTTATTAAGATTTCACAAAGCAAAAAAGTCCATCCTAAGACTTATGAAAAAATACGAAAATGTATAGAAAGACTAGGATATAATTATTATGCAAACGAGAAGTATTTTACTATTTCCAATAAACAACTCTATCTTTATCTTAACCAATTTGGTAAATCATGGCAAAAATTCATTCCCAAAGAAATAAAACAATTACCACAAGAAAAGTTAGGTATTCTTTATAATGCTCTTATTGATGGAGATGGAGTTCGATATAAAGATACAAATGGATATAGTTCAACATCTAAACGTTTGATTGATGATATGCAAGAAATTCTATTAAAACTTGGATTTGCTGGTAATATACATTCATGCCCAATGAGAGATTCTTATATAAAAGGACGAAAAGTCATAGCAAAACATCAACGTTATAGAATATTTGAGATTGATTATCGGGGGTTAACTCCAGTTATTTTGAGAAAGGATATTGAACCAATCCATTATAATGGAAAAATATATTCTTGTGAAGTACCTAACCATATATTATATGTAAGACGTAATGGTACTCCAATATGGTCTGGCAATAGTGGCGGTGGCTTTATTGTTCAAACAAACGACCCGAATGACAAGCATAAAATTATGACTCGTGACGAAGTTAAACAGTTTTGTAGAGATGTTTATCAAGACCAATATACAACTGGTTTAGATAATATTTTGGATATTATGATGGATACTGCTTTAACTGATGGTTGTTCAGCCGCAGAAATAGTTTATGATGAAGAAGTAGAATTTATGGATTATGTTAGCGGATTTGAAAACGTGGTTATGAAAGATAAGGAAGGAAAAGATAAAGTAGTTAAAGTTATGACTCCTAAAGAACCAGATTGGCATGGAACTCTTAAACGAATAACACGTCTTAAAATTATAGATGATGCATATAATAGGTTACGTCCATATCGTCACCCGAAGAGTGGTGAAGTATTATTTTGGAGTTTAGATGAGAAAGTTAAAAGTGAATGGACAAATAAAAAAACGATAGCTAAAAACAGTATTAAGTTTCATCCTTGGGAGATTTTCTGGTTAAGCTGGAATCAACGTGGAACAAACCTTAAAGGAATGAGTCTTATTCAACCAGTTTATACCATAGCAAAGTTTGTTCAAGCAATACAAAAAGCTGTTGGAGTAGGCTTTAATCGTTGGGCAAACAAGAAATACTTTTTTGTGTTAGGAACTGAAAAGCGTCCTTGGAGTAAACCAGCTCAAACAGCATTTTTAAAAGCTATGGGACAAATGATAAAAAACAATTATATTGGTATTCCAGTTCCAGCAGGATTTGACATTAAAAATATTGGTGGAGAAGGAACAGTTTTTGAAGGACAAAACCTTCTTAACTATTTAACTGGACAAATCTGTACGGGCATGCAATATCCTAGAGAATTTCTGGAAGTTGGTAAAGGAACTCAATCAGCAAGTAGTAGTTCATGGTTGGCATGGACTGTTCGTTACGGTAGAAATCAACGTCAAGTTAAAAGAGCTATTGAACAACAATTGTTTAAACGTCAATTATGGTGTTTACACGGTAAGAAATATCGTGTGTCAAAGAAGGGTGTTCCAAGAACTGAACAAGAACAAAGGGATGTATATATTCCTAAGTTGCAATGGCGTGCTGAAGGACGTTGGCACAGAGAAAGAAAAATGGAGTTGTTAACTAGCACTTTAAACGTTGCTAATCCAGCAGACCCACCGTTAAAGCTTGGTGTAGAAAAGCTTATGTGTGACATTCTAGGACTTGGAGAACTTGATTGGGAAACTACTATTAAACTTCACGAAATAAGAACTGAATCTCAACTGCTTGAGGCTAAACTTAACAAGTTAACTGCTGAAGCTAAATTGAAAGAAGCTGAAGAGTTAGGTGTTGAGGGACTTTTAAAGAGACTTAAAGAACGAGAAAAAGCTAAGTTGGCTCAACCAGTTGGAGAGAAACCAGTTAAAGTTCCAACTGAAGAAGAATTGACTCGTAGAGGAGAAGAACGATTGGCTGGTGGAGTAAGTCGTACTGATAGGGGTGCTCCAACACAGAAGGGTAAAGCTAGACCTATGGGTGGAACTAGAGAACCTAAACGTGTTGCGGAAACTATTCCACAATTACCGAACATTACGATTGTTCAGTATCCAAAAGAATTAACGGAGTCAATGATGGAAACAGAGAAGATTAAACAAGAGAAGATTAAAGCTGAATTTGAGAGACAACAGAAGAAGATAGAAATGCTTGATGAGTTGGAAGAAAGAATGAAGAAAAAGAAGAAGTTGATTAGAAAAGAAGAATCTAAACCATTACCTTTCGTAAGTACTGGCAGACCATTTCCAATAAAGGAGAAACCTAAGTCAGAACCACAAAAGGTCAAATTGGATATTAACGTGAAATCTGAACCAGTTAAAACTGAAGTTGACGTGAATGTTAAGTCGCCTAAAGAAATTGAAGAAACTAAACAGAAGGCTAAGGCTGAATTGGAACTTATTAAACAGAGGAAAGTGTTCTTGGAAACCCAGAAGGAAATGTTAGAGGAAGAAAAGAAAGAGAAGGAGAAAGAGAAGTTGGCTAAGAAGAAGTTGCGTGAACGTAAAAAGAAGGTTCTGGAGAAGATAGAAAAGAAGGTTGAGGAAAAATGAGAAAGTTTAAGTATGCACCCAAATCTATTCCACTATTAACGGAAGAACAATGGAAAATGTTAGAGGAAGAAATGCAAAAACCAATGATGGATAAAGAAAAGGAAATATGGCGTAGAGTAAAAAGAAGAAGGGATAAAGATGAGAGTTAGTTGTACTGATGGATATGTGGCAGATGTTTGTTTTGGTTGTGGAAAAAATACAGCGGTTGAAGATAAACATAGGTTTGTTTGGAGTGAAGGAAAATGAGTAAGAGTGATATGCAATTTATTGGTAATATAGAGTTGTATGAAGATGAGAAACTGCTTAAACCTTTAGTGAAGGATTCGGAAGGAAGACCTTTACTGAAGATTCCAATTGTTAATGCTGGAGAAACACGAACTGTTGAGTTTTACATTGTTAATCGTAGTGAACACAAGTTTGAATTGGAAGAAGTTAGTAATGCTGATGCAGACGTATTGTTTAAGTTTGATAAGGAAATATTAGAGAAAGACCAGCCAGTTATGGTGGAAGTTACTTTTGCTCCTAAACCTGAACGGGCAAGCGTGTTAGATGCTGGATTCAAAATTAAAGGACGTTTTGTAGTGGAAGAATGGGTTTAAGGTGACTTATATTGGTCTTGATAGATTCTTGTATAGTTGGGTCAACCAGCATTCTCGCTACATGGAATACTTATCCAAATAATGTTAATTCTCCAAGTGCTAGAGGACAAACTTTTGAAACAGATGGTGGTTGTTACAAGTTAACTTCTTGTCAGTTTGAACTCAAAAAAACGGGTAATCCAAATGGCACCATGAAGGCAAGACTATATAAAATGACAGCTAATGATTTGGGGGATGGTGGTAAACCTTCGAATGATGTATTTCCTACCATTACTACTCCTTTAGCGGTTAGTGACCCAGTTGACATTGCCGTTTTAACTGGAGTATTGCAATGGATTACATTTACTTTCTCTGGAGCAGAACAATATGAATTGGAAGCTAACACTTGCTACTGTATATGTTGGATGCCTGAAACTGGAAGTTTTTTGGATGAAGATAATTATATCCAGCATTCTGGATGTGTTGCAAGTGTTTGTGAAGGAAACGGTTTTCTTTATCAAAATGGACAATGGGGTGGATATACCGCTCCTGACACAAAGGATAGAAACTTCAAGATATATGGAGATGTAATAGCTTGCGAAGAAGACCTTTGTGGTCCCCTCATAAACAGTTACGATGAAACTCATCACGATAATAGTATTGATATAAAGAGAAGTTATTATTGTCATGACGTTGGAAAAGTTTGTGCTGTTGGTCAATGTTTTAAAACTCCAATGGGACAAAGGTATGAACCTTGTTCCGCAAAATTTTATTTGAGGAGAAAAGGACAGCCAACTGGTATGTTATGGGTGAATTTCTACGAGATTGATGGAACATGCGGAACAGATTGCATACCACTTGGAGAGGGAGACGACAATATAATATGTCAGACCAATTGGATTGATGCTATGAGTATTGCGAATACTTTCACGTTATATGAGTTTAATGTTATTAAAGGTTGTGCTTGTCTCGAAGCAAACAAATGTTATGGTGTTGCGGTGATAGGATGGGGTGGTTTTGACGATAATAATCTTATAGAGGTTGGTATAGAGAAGGTGGGTTCTCATGCTGGAAACACGTTTTACTATACTACTAGGGGAGTGGGTGGTAGCGGTTGGGTTGTGGCTCCTCAAACCGATACTATCTTCTATGTTTATGGAATTCCATGTGGAAGTGCACATGAAGGTGGTGATGCACCAGTCGCAGTTAGTAAAGCTGAACAAGAAGGTCCACGAAAGATTATTTGGTATAACACGGAACATTTAGTTTTGCATACTCATAGTTCACTTGGAAAGAATATTGAGAAGCCTTGTTGGATACGAGGTTTTATTGGGCGACTTGCACAGCCTATTGTAGTTGTGGTTAAGGCTGGCTTGGGCATTCCAGCATTCTTTGAAACAGTTGTTAAAGCTGGAATAAAAAGGGCTTATGAAGAAACATTGCATCTTCAAAGTAAACTGGGAATTAAATATGCTGAAACTTTAGTTATGAAAGAAGACGTTAGAGGATACCTTTTAGCACAAAAAGTAGTAATGAAGAACTTTCAAGAATCTCTTATAAACTTTATGGAATCGCTTTCTAAGAAGCAATATGAAGCAAAGAAAGATATGGAACTTCATAAGAAGAAACAGAAAAAGAAAGATAAACTTCGTGAATTATATGAAGATACTAAAGATGTTTAATAAAAACATTTATATATTGGTGTTAGCATAGTTAATTAAGGTGTAGATATTGTCTGAACATCCATTAAGCAAAGAACAAAAACTACGGTATTTTAAGGATGCTGAATGTAGAGAACCTATGTATGCTATTGAGTTTCCAGACCCAGTTGTTAGAGGAGAAGAAAAAGCCGTGTTAACTGTTTATGCTAAGAATGTTACGCCAGAAGAACTGGATAATTTACAGTTTATTCCTCAAGACCCAGACTTGAAAATAGAGTTTAGTGCAAACCACGTTAAACCTTATGAAACTATAATGTTAAAGTTTATTTTTACTCCAAGCGAAACCAGAAACAAAGCCCTTGACGCAGAATTTGTGGTGCAAGGAAGGGCAATCATGAGGGGTTCACATAAGAAATAATTATAACCACTTTAACTCATTAAAGTATTCTTTTTCTTCAGTTGTTATTTTCCCCATTATCTTAGTGTAGATTGTCAAAGAGAACTCCCAAGTTATAGGAGCTAGTATCTGTTGTGTTTCTTCAAAACTAACGATGAAAGTGCATTCTACTGGAGAAGTTTCTTCAAATGGTTTCTTAATGACCGCTTCAACCATTTTTGTTTCTTGGAATCGTCTTGCGAATTTTCTACAAATGATTCGTTTTATTTCCTCAAAGAGGTTAGCCGTCTTACTTATAATCTTCTTTGTTTCTTCAAGATGTTTAATTACATCTGCCCTAACTTTCTCTGATGGAACATGCTTAAACTTGTAGATGTATTGCCATAATGGCTTTTTTCCACCACCAATTACTCCTTCGGATGGTGGTGGACCATAACACTCACATGTTTTTGGTGAACCAAGTGTAACATAACCAGAGTAACCACTTGCATTGCCAGCTCTTACTCGGTATAAATAAGCTACATTACACTTAACATTCACGTCAAGATACTCAGTAGTATTTGCTGGTAACGTGGCAATTACATGCCAACCACCATCATCACGTTCAACATAATAAGCCGTTTCGTTAGTAGCATTATCATTCCATCTAATTCGAATTCCATAATTTACACATAACACAACACAACAATCAGTACGAAATGATTTTTCACTTCCATATCCCCAACCACTACTATTATGAGCTTTAGTTCGATAATATATTATTGTATCACATGATAAACCAGTTAAGTTACAAGTGAAAGGTCCAACTCCAAAATTACCAAGTGTCGTTACACTATTTGGATATGGACCGCCACTTACAAGTCCCCATTCACAACCTGTTTTATCACAGTTTTCCCCACCAGTATTAACTATGTTTCCATGTCCAGTAGCAGTTGTTTTTCCAATATCAGTAACGTCACCAGTAGTAATAACAGCTTCTCCAAATATTTGTGGGTCTCCACTCCCATCATATCCGACATCCCAACTAAGATTTGTATCTGGAGTTCCAGCATCAAGGTCAACCAATCCATCCTCAAACGCAACACCAACAGGATGTGTATAATCACTAATTAAAGTATTTCCTTCAGCCGCAGATGGAATTGTACCATCTTCTTGGAAAACAACACACATGCCATGTTTCGAAACACTATCAGCCGCCCTATTATCTGCGTCACCAATGTTTTTCATTAAAGACGCATAAAGACTGTTAGCATCACCAATATAAGGAACAAGGTCGCTTTTAGCTTCTGCCCATCCACTCCAATGTCTCATCATGGTAAAGTATCGTATTGTGGATTCTGGAGAGATGCCCCAAATCGCTTCGCCAGCTTGATATGTCCAATCAGCATTACTAATGTTTGCTACGTGAGTCCATGCTCCAGCATTTTTATATTTAACATCGCCTTTACCACCAAGACTATAAATACTATGTCGCCATCCACCACATATTGAGTTTCCAGCTGTACCTTTAATATCAAAAAAAACATTATTGGTATATTTAAAGCCTGCAATAAGTTTATAATGACTTAGAACCCAAACAGCCTTTGTTGTAACAAAGTCAACTTTTCCAGCATCATCCTCTGCAAAATCTGCATTTGTTTGGGGAAAATACAACAATAATATTTCGTCTGGGACCTTATAATATTTAAAGGTTATTGGTTGTAAAACACGACTAATTGTCCAAAATGTCCATGAAGTACCAGAAATTACTGGATATGAATTATATGTTTGACTACGAAATCTAGGATTAACATAATCAGCCTTTGTGGTATATTTATATTTTCTGTCATTTGTAATATCGCTATCTCTTGCTCCTTTGTAAACTATACGTTCAACTAAAAATTGTTGACTAAAATCTGCTCCAGTAACACCAAAAAATACGGTGTGGTGTGTACCATCTCTGTAAAGTTTAACTAATAAACCTTCAGATTCAGAGTTTACTGGGTTGACAGCCATATACCTATCTATACCCATGTCACTATCAACAACTCGCATATGAATTTCCTTGTAGTATCCAGCTACTTGACTAATTTCATCAGCTACAGTAGTAGTTGTGTTGCCCATTTCATTAAGTGTGTAACCGTCAAATACTGAACGATTATAAATCATGATTTGAACTTTATTATCTCCATCTGGCGTAACGGTAATTCTAGTTCCAACTAAACCAGCAGTTCCCTTGACAACTCTAACACGTAAGTTTCCAAGCGTGTAAATATTAGCTAAGGGATTAGCCCAATTATTAGTTCCGTCAATCCAAAAAGCTCGATTTGCTGGAGCATCAGTATAATAAGTGTTCAAATAACCAGTTTTAGCAAGAAACATTAAAAGATTACCAGTATCTTCAGTATTATCACTCCATATAACTCTTCGTTTCCATAAAGTACCAAGAGGAAAAATTGCTTCTGCCGTATAACGTACTGTGCCTTCAGTTACAAGATTTTGTGGGAATGTTCCACCACCAGCAGTATTTCTTGCCTTTACCGTAGCAGTTTCGGTTCCATCAGTTACTTCTCCATATTGCTTCCAAACCCAAACTGTAAAGTCTAATCCATCATGAGTATAAGTAACTCTTTCTGTTGGTTCTATCATTCCAGTTGGAGTCACATATTTCCAATAGGGACTAAAAATACCCATAATTATTCACCTATATACATTCACAACACGCTCGTATATCAGTTGGGTCATCTGGTAGTGGTGGGGGTGGTGGAGTTTCTTCTGTCCCCCAAGTTCCATGAGCTGGGTCATTACCTTTAACATTACTTACATATTTACGGATAAACAAACAGTCAATCCAAAGTCTTCCAACCGTTCCAGCATCTTGGTCAGCACCATGGTAAACATTAAAAAATTCTGGGTTTCTCATAGTCCAGTTGCCAGCATGCCACACACCATCAAGGTATAATCCAACAAATTTTTGATTTACCCAATCATAATAAGCTTGAATGTGATACCAAGTATTATCTGCTAAAGTCGCAATTGCATGATATTGACTAGCATCAAGATAGCTGAAGTGATTTGCACCATGGTCATAGTATATGTTTGCTGTTTTAGTGCCGTTAGATACTGAAGACCGTGCATAGTAGTCACAATCCTTTATTCTACTATACCAATCCATAACTATGTAATTACTGAATGATTTACCAGATATTGTTGTTTTGGCAACTCCAGCATCACAGTCGTTTATTTTGTGACTTCGGTCTCCATATTTAAATTGGTCATTTTGCACAGTAGCACTACAAGTATTCTCACTATTATCTACCCAACCAACTGGAACTGCTCCAATAGCTGTTTCTTGGTCATCCTCAGCTACTTGAAAAGTGTTAGTCATGTTCTCTGTTGTAGCTGTTGCTCCAGTCGTATCGTAGTAAATGTAAATTGTAACATTACCAGCCGTTAAGTCACCAGTCAGTTCAACCCAGAAAACAGCATAGACACCAGATGAAACATCATCATGCATCCAGTAATCCAACAAAGTAGTTCCATCTGAAGCAGTAAACCTTATATCTCCAAAGTCATTCTGACAGTTTCCACCACAATACACCTTGCCCATAGTAACATCATGATAAGCCTCTGTTCCATCAGCACCAACACCTTTATACACCTTAATGGGTATTTGATAATGGTTTCCAGCTCCCGCTTGTTGAGTCATAACATGACTCTTTCTTTTATTCCAACCAGCTAACCAACCCAAATTTAACTACTCTCCTTTTTAATTTTAATTGTAACTTCTGATTGATAAGTGAAAAAGTCTTCTGACTTCACGTTCTCCAATAATTTATTTAAAGTAAACCCAATACTTCTCCAGCCAGTACGCTTCATAATAGCTTGAATCTTATCGTAAAGTTCTTGGTTAATTCTAACGAGAGGCATTAAATCCCCACTTAAATATGGATTTTCCCATTTAAAAGTGTTTATGTCAGTTAACAGAAAACATAACACTTAAATAAGACTTTCACTATTAAATATTTAGTGGTTGATTTGACTAAGAAAACTTGTCCCAAATGTAATGGAAAAGGATATGTCCTACGAACTTATCCTAATGATTTTCCCTGTTTCATGTCAATATTCACATATTTTCCATCGCCAATATTTCATTATGAAGTTTGCTCAAAGTGTAAAGGTAAGGGATATTTAGATGAAAAAGAAAAATAAGAAAGTTAAGAAACAACTTCCAATGGTTATGCTTGTAACCGTAAACAATAAAGGATTTGTGAATGAATATACGGCTAACGCTAGGTTTAGTATTGGTTGGGTGTTAGGGGCTAACGGAATAAAATCAATAGCTTACACTTATGATGCTCACCCTATTAGTCTTGCTCGTAATTTAGCAGTAGAAGAATTCTTAAAGTCACCAGCGACACATCTATTCTTTCTGGATAGTGACTCAGTTCCAAAAGCAGATATAGTTTTACGGTTGCTACAATATGATAAGCCAGTAACTAGCGGATGGTATTTAGACCGAGGTGGACATGGATTGCCAGTAGTGTTGCGGATTATTGCTAAAGTAATGCCTAAATGTATGAAGTGTTTAATTAAGGAACCAAAGAAGTTTCCAGATTGGCGGGCTTATAAACTTGGAGAATTATTGACTATCCCGAAAGAAAAGAAGACTGGACTGGTTAAAGTGGATGGTGTTGGAGCTGGAGCTTTACTGATTAAACGTGAAGTATTCTCCCACCTAGAGAAGCCATACTTTTATGAAGACCATTTGAACGTTAGAGGGTTTGGCGAGGACTTATGGTTTGGAGTTAACTGTAAAGTTCATAAAATACCAATCTACGTTGACATTAACGCTTTAGTGGAACATTGGAGTTGGGGGCTTATTGGAGAACGTCATGTTAAAGCAATATTGCAGAGAGACATGAAACAGCAAATGGAAGAGAAAATGGGAAAGAAATAAAGTCGCCTATGATATAAACTAAGGTCTTGTGTTTTTAGTGGTGTTGTGTTTTGGGTGGTTTGTATTGGTCTTATTGTTTGGTGAAAAAGAAGTTAGATGGGAATAGGATAGTTCATGTTTTTCACATATGGTTTCATAGGAACATTTGTCCGTATTTGGAATTGACTATTTATAAGATTGTGAAGGGGAATGTTCTTGTCTGATGTGGAAGTTTGGATTCGTGGAGATAAAGTTGTTAAGTTAATTGTTGATGGAGAACGTCTTAATCCGAAGATACGATTCAAGATAGATTGGAACTTTTGGAGTAGAGATATAATTACAATATATAAATGGAATGATGGTTGGAGTAATGCTGACATGGTAACGTTCAAAGGATTGTTTCAGATTGTTTTTTCAATTAATTAACATAAAGTTTATATACTACCGTAACAATATAACACTTACTATCCTCAAGTCCAAGAGGATAGAATAGTATTATCCATGAGTTATGATGGGAGACTGATGGAAGGGAAAAACTGAATAAAAAAGTTAGACCGTAATTATATATTATCTCATCAATATTCTTTTTGTTGGTAAAAGTTTATAAGGCACCGTGATATGATATATTAGTGGTTAAAATGAAAAGGTTAGTTAAGTGTCCGTGTGGAAGAAAACATTGGGCTAAAGTATCTAAGATGAAGAATACAATTACTGGTAAGACAGTTAAGTTTGTGTTGGAGTCAGATAAGATGTGTCAGTCTTGCAAGAATAGAATAAGGCAGAAGGGAATGAAGAAGAAGCCTCGACTTAGAGAAATTCCAGAAAAATATAATTCACAAATTACTCTTAACGAATTGTATCAGGCTGAGGGGAAACGTAGGCAAGAAGAAAAGAAAGCAGAACAAGAAAGAATTAAATGGAAGAAAACGAAATGATTGGGGAACTTGAAAAAAGAATAAACAAATGGCAAGATGATGATATGATGCTTTTCCAGTTGGATATGATTCGGAAAGGAGACATATTAGAAATCATTGATGAGATGCGAGGGGATATGCCCAAACCTAGATTGTCAAGGGATTGGGGACTTGACCTCGAAGGTAAGTGTAAGTATTGGATTATGCCCACTAATAAAGATTGGGTTGAATGGTTTGAGAGATGGTTTGGTGATAAGAAATGAATGAAAAGTATAGAAAGAAATTGTTAGGAGAGTTTCAAGATTTATTTCCAAAAGAAAATCCATTATTTAGGGAAGGTTCTGGAGTATCATTCTTTATTGATTGCGGAGATGGATGGTACAAATTGATTTATGATTTGTGTCTTTCTCTTAGGGAAATGTTGAAGGAGAATCCTATTGAAGGTTTCATGGTGGTTCAAGTTAAAGAAAAGTTTGGTGGATTAAGATTTTATATTGGTGCTGGTTCAAAAGAAATATTTGATAGGATAAATAAAGCTGAACAAGAGAGTTATCATATTTGCGAGTTTTGTGGTGGAGTTGGGAAAGTAAGAAATGATTTGGTTTGGATTAGAACTTTGTGTGATAAGTGTTATAATGATTATAAGAGGAATAAAAAATGAAGAAGTTAGACCTCAAGAAATATAGGGTGTTCAAGGAATATGATGGTTCGATAGGCTACGCTAGGTGGTGGAAAGGCAATCACATTGGAGCTTCTACGCCTTGTCAAGGACGATGTAGTTATAATCTTGATGGGGCAGATGTTCCAGACCAATGGAGAGCATTAGACCCGAAGAAACATCATAAAGTAGTTGGGGAATTAAAGAAGTTGGTTAAGGAAGGAAAGATAAAGGTAGAACCAGTTACGGATAGTTGGGGAAATATTGACCCGTTTAATCCAGAATTTCCTAAGGTTCTTGGCGTGACGTATTTAGATGGGGAATGGTGTAATGCTTTATCTCCAAAACAATATTACAGTCTTAAAAGAATGAGTAGTTTCTTTACTGCTGGGTTCTTCTTGTTATGGATAATAATAGTAATGTGTTTACCTTATTAGAGGAATTAATATGGAAGAAATAATACCTAAAAAAATATTAGTTGACATGTTAAGTAGAGGAGCAAATATTCTAGCGAATCGTCAGATGGGTAAGACTAACTTGGCACAAATTATTATAGCTGAAATGGTTAGACAACAGTTACCGTGTCAAATTAAAATTGGAGATACTGCTCAAGTTTGGAGACATAATTTCTTATCAAGTTTTAAAGTGCAAGAAATTAATGAGAGAACAAGACAAGTATATAATGGAGACAATCTTATTTATGATATTGAATATGAAGATAGCGAAAGAATAATGCAGTTTTTGGGTAACAGAGTTTTAAAAGATTATTTAATGAATAGACAGAGAAAGAAAGTTAGTAATGGACACTTGAATGATTGGGTATTATATTGCTTAGAGGAAGCACAGAATAGTCTTGGAAGTTACAGTTTAAACCGTCAGACTGGTAGAATATGGTTGAAGATGATTAGTGAAGGAGCAAACTTTAACTTAGCATTTATAATGATAGGGCAAAGACCAGCAGACATATCTACAAAGGCTATAGAGAGAATGCAGACTTACTGGATAGGTAGAACAACTGGAGATAATAATACTCGGAAATTAAAGGGAATAATAGGAAATAAGGCTGGAACAGAACAGTTAGGATTACCATTACATGAGAAAGCTAAAGAGTTAGAGAGAGGAGAGTTTATCTTTTGGAATGGGGCTGAAGCTTGGTTGTTTAGTTGTCCTAAGTTTGAAGATTTATATCCAAATAATAAACCAGAATTGGTTGAACCCCCAAGAAGTAGCTGGTTAAAGCTATGGTAAAAATAAAAATTGTGTTGGGAGATTGTGATTGTTTCTCTTTTCAGAGAATTCCACATGTTTGCTGGAAAGAACATAAGATTTATTTGGTGGCAGAGAAAAAAGATTTTGATTGGATTACTGATTTGATGGAAACTTGTTTGAACCATGAAATTATTCATGTTGTTATTGACGAGTTGGAAGGTAGAATACCAGCTAAAAAGTTTGATAATGTGTTTGATAAAACTAGAGAAGTGGTGACTGAGGAAAATGGTAGTCCATTCTATTAATTATTGTCCTCATTGTCCCCGAACCAGATTGAAACAAAAGTCTAATGGTTCATGGAAATGTCCCAAGTGTGGTTGTATCTTCAGATTTATTCTGGTGAGATGGGATACTCTATGTTTTGCGAAGCATCATCCAGACTATGGTGTGATAACTCTCAAGGAAATAAGAAAGAAGAAACGTAAGAGGAGAAAAAAGAAAAAGTGAAAAAGAAATTAACGGAGTATTTCCACCCTCAATTAGTGGAGACTGGAAATGAAGAATCGGACTTGGGTAAAGAAGGATGGATAGCTGAGTTGAAATGTGATGGTTCAAGAGCAATTGCTGAGAGAACTAAAGAAGGATTCAAATTGTATGGGCGTAAAGGATTAACTTATACTGAGACTATTCCAGAGATTACTGAACAGTTAGAACGGATTCCACAGTTGTTCCGTTTAGATGGAGAAATAGTTTATATAGATAAGGATGGACACCAGATTTTTAGTGGTAGCCAAAAGAGGACACAAGTTAGTAATCCAAAGAAAGTTAACGAGTATAAAAGATTGTATCCAGTAGGCTATTACATATTTGATTGTGTAATGCTTAATGGTATAGACTTAACTGACGTGGAATATAGAGGAAGAAGATATTTGCTGGAAGCATTCTTTAAACTTAATAATGCATTATATAACTTGAGTAATATTCGACTGGTTCCAACTTCAACAAATCATAAGTTACTATTTGATTGGGCTATCAAAAATGGTTTGGAAGGAGTGGTATTGAAAAGATTGACTGGGAAATATGAAGTTGGTAAACGAAGCAAGAATTTCTTAAAGCTAAAGCGGAGAGACCACTCAATATTTACATTGGCTAATAACGGGCGGAGTTTACATTAAACCTTTATATAAGGCGAAGTGATAAGAAGTAAGTGATTAAAATGTTGGTTGCGTTTATTGGATGTATAGCTGTTGTGGTTGGGGCAATATTCAATCGTGATAGTGGCATAAAAATAGGCTTTGCATTAATACTAATGGATTTAGTGCTTGAACTGGCAAACATTCACAATACTTTAACTGCAATTGGTAAAATAATACAAAATCTACGTGAGTGGATAAGAAAATAAATATATAGGTGATTAAATTGGAAGACCAAGAAAAGAAAGAAATGATTGATATTATCCGTCAAGCATTGAAACCAGAGAGTGAATTCTCGCTGGCTAATAAACCTTTTGCTGGAGAAGAGAAGGAAGAATCAGAAAAGTTTATTTTGAAGCCTAACGAATCTAAACAGATAGACAAGAAGTTGGAAATATTTACTACTGGAACTTTCATTGACAGTTTATTCTTGAATGGTAAAGGTGAACAAATCGGGGGAGTCCCTTTTGGCATCCAACTAGGGATAGCTGGACTCCCTGATGTTGGTAAAAGTATTCTAGTTCAAGAGATAGCTTTAAACGTTTGTAAAGACAGAAAAGTATTGTATATAACCAGCGAAGACGTGTGGCATACTGATACTGCACGTTTTGATTTGGAGTCAAGGATGAAGGAGAAAGCTGATTTCATATATGAAAAGGTAATTCCAGCAGATGAAAGACACATATCAAAAGAAGAGTTTTGGGATTTAATTAAAGAAAACCTTTTTGTTATGGATACAATTACTTATAGTGAACTTAACGATTGGTTTACTTTTGTGCAAGCTTATAAACATTGTATAGAGAAAGAAAAGATAGACTTAGTAATAATTGATTCAGTAACGTTGCTGGATAATTATCGTGGAGCACTCAAGTATAGATTGATGGAGCTGGCAAAGTTTAACCAGTTAAACGGGGTTACTGCAATCTTTATTAATCAACGTTCAAGTGATGATTGGGACACGTATAAGATGGCTGGGGGAATAGGTATTCCACATGGATTAGACAGCACATTAATTGTGGATTATGGTAAAGCTTGGAATTCATTGGTTAAGAGAGACTTAGATGTTAAACAAGGAACATTTGTTAGGATAGCACGGTTGACTGGCTGTAGAATTTCGGGATTCATGGGAAATTACATAGAGGTTGCTATTACTAAAGAGGGATTTTTAAGAGTAGTGGTGAAACCAGATGCATGAACAGAGATTAGTTGAGTTACTAGCTAATGCAGTTGTATGTTTTGAAAGGAGTTCTAATCCTTTCTCTAATAATGAATTGCTCAGGCTTAATGTTACTGCTGATGAATGTATAGATTTAAGTGTGGAAATAGCTGATATACTTCAGAATGAATTGTATTTGATGATAGGTAGTAAATATGCTGAGGGTATATTGGAGAAGGTTAGGGAGATGAAACAAAAATGAGATTGGACTTAGACGAATTGGGATTCTTCGGAGTATTCATAGCTTTCACTCTATATATGATTACTATAGTTGAAGGTGTAATTGCTAAACTGTGGATTCTCGGTTGGTTATTGTGTGTTCTTGGCTTTGCAATTTACGTATTGAAGGAGAGAGAACAAAATGAACGATAAACAAAAGTGGCGACAAGAACATAAAGACGAGATTAGGAAATATAATAGGAAATATCGTGAAACACATAAAGAACAAATTAAGAAATACCAGAAATATCATAAAGAATACTGGAGAAAATATTATAGAGAACACAGAGAACAAATTAAAGAACGTATGGAGAAATATAATAAAGAAATAAGGATGAAAGTGATTGAGTTGCTTGGTGGAAAATGTATTAAGTGTGGATTTAATGATTGGAGAGCATTACAGATTGACCATGTTCATGGTGGTGGATGTAAGGAACGAAAAACAATCAGAGATACACATACATATTACTATCATGTAATAAAGGAAGTACAAAGTGGAAATAAAGACTACCAGTTATTATGTGCTAATTGTAACCAAATAAAGAAGTATGAAAAGAAAGAATTTAGAAACGTATTGGTTAAGAGAGATGATGAGAAATGACAAAAAAGAAAAAGTTTAAGTGGCTAGAGGAACACCCGTGTAAAGTGTGTGGACGAATGATACCGAAACCCATGATTTACTGTTCATCAAAATGTAAGGAAATTGATGAGAAAAGAGGTAGTAATAAAATGAAAAATGATATACCTAAGTTATTGGAGTGGGACTTGTAATGGATTATTATCGGATTGTGGCGGTTATACTTTCAATGGTTCTATTACTCGTAACTTATGCAATTATAAAATATCTTAGTTGGAAAGAGGAAGATGAATATGCCTAAAATATTAGTGAAACAAATTAACAATGATAAATCTACTACTATAGTTTACGCTGGAGAAAAAAGAGAAGTTGTGTTGATAACTGGAGTTAGCCCTTGGGTTTACCAAGTTGATGTTGTAAGCAAAGATAAAATGTTTGATAAGTTGAGGGAGTTAAAAGAGAATGAAGTTGAGAAAAAAGAAAAGTAAAGCAGTTGAATATCACGTTAGCTTTAAAGGATGCGACATTAAATTTAAAACTGAGAATGGTAAACGACATAAATATATTGAGTTAACATTGACTGGACTTGCTAAATTGCTTGTTCTTGTTCGTGACCGAGATGACTGGGGCATATTTACTGAATTGATGCAAGCTGTTGTTGAAGAATTAGATGTTAATGCTAGGTTTGTTGAAGAGAAACCAACAAAGATAGAAAGAGATTACGTTGTATAGAGAATACCCCAAACCTTTATTAAGCATAACTACTATATATATAAGTGGTGAAGTGAATGACAAACAACAAGACTCTGCTCATACATCGTGTGGGAATTAAGAAACCTTACAAGATGAAAGCCTATCGTGAAATATTAGAGAAGCAGATTGACGATACGCCTAGGCTTGAAAGTTTCAAGTAGTCCCCCACCTTTTTTATAATTTGTTTGAGTTTGAGATGATAAATTGGAAAGTAACACGGCAAAAAACACAGCTACTTGGACAGATAAGTTTGGAGTAATTCACTTGATACTCTGCGGTAAATGTAAAACAAGACTTTACTACTTGACATGGATGGGCATTCAATTTGTTTATTGTTCTAACTGTGGCATGAGTAAGGGCTACGTGATAGGAAATTCTTAGAAGCCCAAAAATAATCGCCTATGCTAGGATATGTGGCTTGGATTATTCTTGGTTATAACGAGTTGTTTGTGTAGTTGTTGATGGATTTGTTTCGGTAATAGCGAAAGTATATAAGGGAAAGCGAAAGTGGATTTGAATGTGGAGATAGTTCGGTAAAATAGTGATAGTATAGATAGTTCGTTAAATAGTGAATGTTCGGTGTAAAAACGAAAGGTTTAAATAACTGAACATTATATATATTAATTGGTGGATAATAAAGATGACTTCGGAGAAACATAATAGGTTGCTTAAAAAGGTAATTGAAAGCGTAAGAAAAGAAGGATATACTGTTGTTAGACTTGATAATAGAAATATTCCAGATGCTTTTTACATAGGTGAAGACGGAAAAATAATAGCTATTGAAATACAGACTGACCAGAGTATTCCGTATGCGAGATGTCCAGAGTTTAACGGAATTCTTCTTGTAAGAAGGAAGTATAGAAAGTTTTATCATAATGCGGATACATACTCCTTAGTATTTGAACTTAGAAAAAAAGGATTAACTATAAGACAAATACAGAAAGAAGTTAAGAAGAGAGTTGACGTATATATTAACATATCTACAATAGATGATTGGCTTAGAGGGAAATCGGTTCCTAAAAGTATTGTTTTGCGTAAATAATGAACTATTTGATTGTATACTTTTGTCAATATATTAGATATATTGCTAAAAGTATATTTGTTGTATCGGTAAAGTGATGTAATCTCGGTAGTTACCGAAGGTAGTTTATTCGATATATCCGTAACGGATTTATTTTGGAGACCCAACACATATTTCATTGAAGGATTTACTCCACGTATTTTAATGAGCAGTTCGGTTTTTGTTCGATAATTATATAAAGGTTAATGTGGTATTTAAATATTTGCTTAAAAAGTTTAATTAGAAGTGAATAGTCATGGAGAAAAAACAATTTTGTAACGGTTTATTATAAGTTATAACAATTTCGATTTGCTTCGAAACACAATTTTTTCGAAGTAAACCGTATTAAGTTTTTAAAAAAGTTATGGTAAAATCTTATGGAAACAGTAAAAATTCATACTGTTCTCAACAGAAAGTTTAACTGTTCGAAAACCTTCGTTAATTATTCGATGCTATAAAAACCGATAAGGTTATATAGCTGAAATAGAAAGTTATATTTCTAATTTACCAACTAAAACCTTTATATAGTTTAGCTTCTAAAAACGGAAAGAGTTCGCTGAGTTTAAGACGTATAGATAAGACGGACAAGAGTCTTATGGTAAAATTGCTGGATTCGATAAAATTCGATGTTTTCGAAGTAGCCTTTTTAAATTGGAAGTTAAACTTTACAATAACAAGTTCGAAAAACTTACGTTTTACCATAAAACCAAATTAACGTATTAATGGTAAATTTTTGTTTCGCATGGAGATTATGGTGGCTCCATGAAAACGATAATCGAAGTTAACCAAAAATTACCATCTGCGACTTGGAGAAATTTTATAAAAAAAATTCGAAACTACGATTATTGCGACTTCCATGAATTTTATAGGTAACATGGTTTTAATGTTATTGTAATAGCTTAACAGATTTTAACGGATTCTATTTTGTTCAGTTTTTCAAAACATAGGTTAGAGGAAACAACATTGAACACCAAAAACACACACGTAAACCCTACACATAAACCTAAAAGGAAACTGAAGCGTAGATTTAACAGAGATTTACAAATACGCAAAATTAGACAATTAGTGAAGGAAATAGAGGACAGAGACAAATATGGATTGGACAAGGATGAACTGAGGTTTAGACGTGTAGGTAGCCGTAGATTATGGGAATTTGTTTTGCCAGAAGGCTCTTCCGTAGTTAACGGTGTAGTATTCCGAGATACTCAAGAAGGAAAGAAAGAGTGTCTGGGTAACATAAGGGAATTTGTAGGGGGACTTGGAGAGTAAAGGTAGGGAATGAGTGAATCGTAAGAGGGATATAATTGGGTAAGAAAAAAACTAAGAAAGAACTTATTGAACAGATAGAAAGAGAACATAAAGAACTTGCTAAATGGTTGCTTAATAAAGAGAAAGAATTAGGGAAAGCCAGAGAGATGTTAGTTAGCGTAATTGGTGGAACAGAAGCCGTAATGAGAATAGTAAGAGTGGAGAGCAATATTGGGTATGCTGGGAGAGTATTGAAAGATGGATATTGGTGGTTAACACATGGGTAATTTTAAGAGATTAACAAGACAAATCAATAATAGTAGAGTAACACCGAACCAGATAATGTACAGGGATATTGAAGGGTATAAGGGACGTGGAGACAGAATATTACAAATAAACACTAATGGTAGATGGTGTAATATTACTTTTCCAGACTTATTGCATATGTTAGACTTTATTTTCAAAAACGAAGATAAAGTGTATCCAGTAAGTGATGGACATCGTGGAAGATGGTATTTACATGAAGCCATACAAAAACTGGTAGCTGGAATGTCAGTTGAAGAAGTATTAGAAGGGTATGGAGACAAACACAATGGCATTTAAAGAGAAAGAAGAAGCGTATTGGAGAGAGAAACTTAGAAGTAATGAAGTATGTGTTAGTGTAGGTGATATGGATGAGTTATAATGGAACAATGACTTATTTCAAAGAGTTATTTAATGAAACAATGAGGGATGCAACATGGATAATAATTGGAATAATAGCTTTACTAGGTTTTGTAGCAATAATGGAATTCTGGTTGAGATGGAGAGAGATTGATAGGAGATATTAACATTGAATAAGAAAGTACTAAAGAGTAGGGCTAAAATGATGTTTGACGTAGCAGACAAGATAGAAGATGTGGATGAATGGGTGGATTATTTCTGGAAGAACTTGTATGTTGGCATGGAATTAGAATTGGAGAATGACGATAGATTTAGAAATAAGTTAAGACGTGCTTTTGGAGTGGGACAAACAGCGTATCATGAATATGGAGATTGTGATAGTTGTGAATTTAGAAGGAGATGTACTAATCAGCATAGTCCAGAAGGATGCCACGTATTCTTTAGGGATAACTTGATAGTTTCAATACAAGATGACGCAACAATTAACGGAAGTGAATTTTTACTTCATACTGGGACAATGAGTACACAACAGTTTATTAAACGTTTACCAATACAGAAATTTGAAGACTTAGGTTATCACGCTGGAAGAAACGGAAGCATTCACGTACACCTGATTATTCCGTATTTCAAAAGGGATGTTCCAATGGTTATCATGGAGAATTTCTATAATTTGTTCAGGTATTACTATTGCGGATTTGCATATTTGGTTGGAACGACAAATGGTACTTGTTTGCGGAGAAGTCAATATTCCAGATTTACTGATTATAGAAAGACATTACAAGAATTACTTAGTAGTGGACATAGAGAAGCAGTAAATACTGGAAATTTCAGATGGAACAGAACAACTAATATTATTACTAGATTAGACGTGGAAGTTAGAACAGCAGATAATAGTTTAAACGTAAACCATATAAGTTTAGTGCGGTTTCTAAGTAGGTTATTATGGATTAGAGCTACGGAAATTAGCGAGTATGGAAAATATATGTTGCGGGATACTATTGAATGGAAAGCAAGAAAGAAAGCAATAATAACACTTAACAATCATAGAAAACTTAATCAATTCAGTAGTTATGATAGGGAAACATATAAAATAGAGATGACGGAAACAGTTAAGTTAATGAAGGAAGTAAGCGAGGAATTATACGTGGAACTTCAACATTTAATGACGGAACAAGAAAAAGATATATTCAAAGATTTTATTGAGAAGCCCATCTGGTTGAATAGAACTGACAAATTAGTTAACGTAACAAAGAAAAAGAAAAGTAGTATATCAGAGTTTGACAGAGCATTATTGTGTATAGTAAAAACTAAAAGCGTAATTACTAGTTCACGTAAACAATACTATAAACAAGTAGCTAAACAATTAGATACTACAACAGATTATATAAGGACTCGACTTGGGAAAATAAATGCTAAATGGAATTCGGAGATAGGAGCATATCAAATTAAGCATAGGTGATATGGAATGAAGTGTAAAGAAAAAGGATGTAATAAAGAAGTTGCCGACTGTGAAATATATTGTCCAGAACACGCTGAGAAATATTGCATGAAAGATTGCTTTAGATGTGGAATAGGAGATAGGTAGATTAACGGAGATTTGAAGAGAATGAGTGTAAAATTAATGGAAAAGAAAGAAGAAACTTATTGGAAAAAATCAACGAAATATATAGTTGGAATAAGATTTAGTGAATATGATAGCATTGGCGAATTTGATTCGTTAGAGAATGCAGATAAATTCTTAGATAAAAACAAAGCATTACTTGAAAGTAAACACGTAATTAATTATTGGGTTGCAAAAGTATTATTTGAGGGATAAATTAATGGAGAAACCAAAGAATATAACAGATAAACCAAAGAAGTATATACTCGTAGTAAAAGGATGGGATAGGGAAACAAACGTGTATGGTTTCACATCATTGGAACAACTAAACGAATATTTGGAAAAGTATCCATACATAACAAAAATAAGTAAAAAATACTGGATTGCAAAAGTAGTAATAGAGGGATAGATAATGGTTCTACCAGAAGAAATAAAGAAAAGAGAAGAACTTGACGGAGTAAATAAGAAAATGGAAAAGGAAAAACAACAGTTGGAAGAGATGGAAATGTTCAAGAAAATATTAGAAGGACAAAGAATATTTAAAGAATTATCAAAAGTAAATAAAAACGTAAAACCACAAATAACTGCACCAATAATTAAAGACGGAAAAATAACGTTTACTGTATCATTTCCGCTTTCGTGGATTAAAGGATATACTGGCGACTGGGATAAAGATGGAGTTGATAAGTGATGTGTAGAATGTGCCTTGGATTTACTCAAAAACCTACAGATATAATGCATCAATTCTTTAATAGTTGGGAGAAACGTCAGACGGATGGATTTGGATATTACTGTAAGACAAGTCACGGAAATGAATACCTACTAAAGTCTCCATATAACGAAGCATTTAAAATGCGTAGGGGAATAAGGATTTTCTTGTTGCATTGTAGATTGAAGACTAGCGGAGAAAAACATGGTAATGGTGGCGGAGTAGAAAATCATCCATTCCTTAGTGAAAACCAGACTTTATTGCTTAGTCATAATGGAATGTTAAGCGGATATAAAGGCTTACGGAAACACTTGATTAAATCGTTCCATCATAAGTTTGCAAGTAAAGTAGATAGTGAAGTATTACTACACTTGTTTGAAGACTACCATAAGAAGTATGGAATGACAGTTAAAGCAGTTAAAGAATGGCTTAGAGTATTAAATAAGTTTAACGTAACTGGCACAGCAAACGTGTTATGTTTAAACAGAACTAATATGGAATGGATGGCATATTCAGAAGGTAGCATTGTAGTAATTAAACCTTTAGGAAGTAAAGACTTGTTTGTTGGAAGCGATGACGTACCATTAGGAGATATTCCATTCTTTAAGTTTAGCTTAAAAAGTGGGTATTGCATTATAGGCAAAAAGAATAAAATATTAAGTATTGAACAAGTAGGAAATATTGGAAGTCACGTTAACAATTACGGATATTACGGAGTTGGAAGCTATAGTAACGTTAAAGAGTTTGGAAGGAAAACAACACGTTTTTTAAAAGATACTTCAAACCCATATTACAACTATTAAAATAAGGAGAGATTAGAATGAAACCAAAAAGTAAAATAAACATTGATGAGTTACTAAAAGCGGTAGAAAGTAAAAAGACACAAGAACTGATGAGTCCAGCGAAACCATTAAAGAGACAATTACATATTGAAATTTTGAATTGGAAAGACAATAAAATAAAGACTAAATTAGCGATTAAACCAAAGGATATAATAAGTAAAATGATTGTAGAGTTTAACGTAGCAAACCGTGAAATACTAAAGATAAAAAAGATAAAGGGACAATTAATAGATATAAAAGGATTTTTAAGAATGAAACCATACGCTGAGAAATATGGATATTCTGGAGCAACATTAAATACTATATTAAATAATATGTTTCCAGAATGTAAAGTAAACGGAGAAAAAATTGACTATTGGAAATTAACAGAGAGAATTTACATATTTACTCATGCTACTAACATGGAAAGAAAAGACTTAGCGGTTGTTGGAATACTCTTTAAAGATAAAGTGAATAAAGCAACTGGAGATATAATTAATTATAGTGGAGATATAACAAGATTTGCAATGGTAAACGATAAAGATAAAGAAATTAAGGAAACATTAAGTAAGATTCAAACGTATTTTATTAAGAAGTTACCGATGATTCGTCTTGTAATAAATAAAGGAACAAAAACATGGATAGAACTTATTGGTAGCAGAAAACTGAAGGATTATGGCTGGTATCGTTCACATGGAGATAATGATGGTAGACAAACTGGAAGTCTTGATGGATATTTCCCAAGTAAGATAATAACGAAGTATGGATGTACTATCCCACTTGGAGAATATGTAGTTTTAAGTGATGAAGCAAAAAGATTTTATAGGGAGACAACTCCACATAGAATAAGACCAAACCTATCAGCTATATTTGATGGATTACATGGAACATCACCAGTTGGTAGTATGATGGATTTGAGAAGTCAAGTAACAGAGGATTTGCAAAATGATATTAATGCTGAAGTTGAATATTTAACGAGTGAAGGATATGACTCGGAAGAAATTGATGAGAGAGTTGACCAGATGGTGGATGATGAAGTGGAAAGACGGTTGGAACTAAGAAGAGAAGCAAGAGAAGCTGAAGCATTACGAATAAGAGGAAACTGTCGTAGTATTCCAATTAGGGATGTTAACGAGGAAAGTTTCATAATTCCAAACGGAATTACTGTAATGATTGCAAAAGGAAATGATAGTGGAAGACGCGGATTAACTAATGAACCAGAAATGTGTACTATAGTTGGAGTTGAAACACCACTACATCATGTTTACTATAAAGCGGAGTTTTCTAACGGAAGCAGATGGAATGTTAGACCAGAAGAGATTACGGAAATAATAGGGAGATTAACAAGGTATAATGGAGAAGAATTGCCACTTGAAACTGAAGTGTTAATTAGAAATGGAAATGCTAATGGAAGAACCAACTTAAATGATGGAATACAAATGTGTATGATAACGGATGCTAAACACTTATATGATGCCACAACAAGACGGTATGCAGAACTCGGACAATTTGATTATGAAGCAAAGTTTCCAAACTACGGAGACACATGGTACATTAAAACAGAGGAAATCACAGACGTAGTGAGTGGGTAAACATGGAAAAATTATGTGCAAGACGGATTCAATCATTGAAAGACGTAAACTTTATAGTACATGGCATAAAACAGGGAATAGAAAATAAAGTATATAGTGATTTAACATTGATGGAAACTTTACGGTTAATAAGCGGTAAAGACGTAACATTCTATATGTTTCTAAGTGGATATAGTGTAAATGCAAAAGACATATTAGTTCCAGTAGGATTTGGAGCAATAAGAAATGATAGAGAAGTGTATAAAGTATTTGTAACACCACAAGCAAGAGGACATGGATTTGGAACTCGGATTAGTTTATGGATTAAACAGTTAATACTGAAACATGGTTACATACCAGTATGCTGGATTAAAGAAGTAAACGTTAAATGGAGTAAAACAATAAAGAAACAAGGAATGACGGAAATGGAAAGTGGTTTCAGTTGGAAATCAAAGAAGTACATGTTGACGAAATTCGATATATATATAAAAGCTATTGAAGAACATAAGGTAACAGAGATTACTTATATTCCAACAGTTAAGAAGAAACCTAGAATAGTTATGCCAATACATAGAATAGGGTGATTGAAATGAGTAAGTTTCACATAGAATATATAGCAACTAAGCCTAAGAGTAAAAAGACGGATGAAACGAAAATAACTAAGGAATGTAATCACGAAAATAATCGTAGAGATGGAGAATGTAGTTTTATGGCGTGTCCAATACACTTTACAGATAGTGAATATCAAGCTGGAAAAGAATCGTGTAAGTTTAGAGTAGCTAAAAAAGAGATAGAAGGTGGAATGAAAGAAATGGTTGAGTTCATAATGGAAAATGGATTAGGCAAGGATGGAAAGAAATTATCTGAGGATGAAGTGTTGGAGATAGTTGAGTCGTTAGATAAGGAAGAATTAAAAAAGTTAACTATAGCGGAGGCTGAGGAACAAACGGAGATAAATAGAAAGTTAAATGAGGATAAACTAGAGTTAGCTGGAACGTTAGAAGAAGAAGGACTTCTAAGCGACCAAGATAAAGAATGGTTAGATAAAGAAGGATTAGTAAGATGTGGTAATTGTGGAAGCCATAATGAGCCTGAAAATAGAGAATGCTGGTATTGTGGAGCAGTAATGAAACAGTATAATGAAGAGGAAATATCAGATGAACTAATACAATATACTATTATACATAAAGACGGAAGAACAGAGCATAAATGGCTTACACAAGCGGAATATGATGAGTTATGGAAATATGGAACAACTATAAAGAACATTAAGGTGGAGTAACATGGGATTCTTTAGCGGAGAAAACTTCGAAATGGAATTAGGACTTGCAACAAGTGATTGCATAAAATATCACGGATGGGGAAACATACGATTAACATTGATTCCAATAAGCGATAAAAAAGACGAATTGATTGGGGTATCCCTAGGCTTAAACGTTGACTTAGAAACTAATGAAGTTGAATTACAAACTTTTGTGGAGAGCCGGAAAGACGCAATATATATTTGGTTGGATAAAGAAAACGCTAAATTCTGCTGTAGTTGTTAGGTGGAGTAACATGGAAACTAAACGGATTAACTCACATAGTCCCCCATAAGCTTAAATAGAACAAGAAACATATTATAATTTGGATGATAAGAATGAAGCAATGTTCAAGATGTAAACGGATATTACCAGTATTGGAATTCAGTAAGGATAGGCGTACGAAAGATGGATTACAATCTCAATGTAAAAGGTGTAAAGTTGAATCGAAAAGAGAATGGAGATATAAGAATCCAGAGAAGCGGATGGAAATACTTAGAAGATGGAAAGATAAGAACCCAGATAAAGTCAAGGAACAGCGAAAGAGATATAATCAACGTTATCCAAAAAAGATTAAGGCATATCAGTTTATAAGTAATAACAAGCTGGAATTGGCTAAGGAATGTGAATTGTGTGGAAACACGGAGAATTTAGAGCATCATCATCCAGATTATGATTACCCAGAGATTTACGTAACTGTGTGTAAAGAATGCCATACTTGGATACATCAACCAATAAGGATAGAGTCACGTAGCTCTCCTACCTACTCTGAAACGTAAAATATTGAGGGGGGTGATTCTGTAAATGACAAGGTATATTGTAACGGTTGAATATGAAGTGATAGCTAAGGATTATGATGAGGCATTAAAAACGGTAGGTTCAGAGTTAGATAAAGCATGGAATAGATTCAAGCATATTATCGGATATAACATCACGGATGCAAACGTAGCTTAACACGTAAAACCATATTTTTTTTTGTTTGTTACTTATGTGTCTATGTATATATGTAATCCGTGAAATATACATTGAAATATACATTTATTTATACGTTTAAATATACGTTTACTGTTTGATTAAACGTAAGTGGATATGGAGAATTAAAAGGAGACGAAGTAGTTCGAACTGGATAAGTGTATATGGAGAAGTTCGAAGTTTATGTGTATTTTTAGACATAAAGGTTATAAGAGACATAACATTTTGTAAAGTTTTACGTTTTAGGTTATGTTTGTAGCATATTAGTATTATACTACTAAAAGGAATTTTGAATGGAGAGGTAGGTGTCGAAGTATTTCGAAATGGAAAAAGAAGCTTATTTTAAACCGAATTTAACGTTTTAAATATGTGTTAATGTAGTATTTTTGAAATAGAGATTACGTAATGGTTTCTTTTAGTTTATAGTGTATGGTAAACGTAACGAATAAAGTCGAAATAAGCGTATTTTATGGATTAAAGGATAAATTAAGGATATTGAGGCATATATAATACTATACGTTAAAAAACATGGATTTTTAAGTTTTTGTGTAAAAAGACAAATATTCTTATTTTATATGGAGATTTATCCATATCTGGCGACTTAGCGAAAAACACAAATAAAAATTTAGTTTTGTGTTGTGTATTTGTGAACATATCGAATTAGGTTAATGGAAATATCGAAGTATTTGGAGATGTTAATGGAAACGTTCTAAAAACATATATTGAGGAATAAGCAATGAGCAATAAGGAAACACCACTATTTGAATTCGTGGAAATAGCCGACATACCTAAGACGCACAGAGGAAAACAAAACGCAAATTATGACGCAGTAATTAAAGCATTTAGACACGCAAAACGTGAAGCCGTAAAGATTAACTGCTCTGTATTCGGAGACGTAAAAGACGTAAGTATTGCACACACTTTTAGACAGAGAATCAGAGACGCAAAACTTAAAATGTCGGTTCGATTAGACACCACGAATCACGTAGTATATCTTAAAAAGGAAAGCCTATAGAATCAGTAAACCTAAAATCTCTTTTTTTTATAGAGTTACCTAAAAAGTAACGTAACAAAACGGAGATAAAAACCATGAATAAAGACAATGAACAAATATTTCATAAGAGCAAAAAAATAAGCTATATTCATTCACAAGACGGATTTATTTCATTCCAAAATGAGTATGGTAAAAGTGTAATAGATGGATATATCAGCAAAACCTAAAATCTCTTTTTTTTATAAAGTCGAACACTTAATAATGTTTGACGTAACAAAACGGAGATAAACAAAAATGAAACGAAAGAAAATCGTTAAAATCATTCAACATTACCCTACTGAATTGGTAGGGTTAACTGGATGGTCTGAAACGATAAAAGCAATTAAAAAACGGAAAGTGAAAAACCATGTATGCAAAACGTAACGGTAAATGGATTGAAACATTTTACGGCTTTAAAATTAGAGAAATAGAATTTAAAGGTGTAAATTGTTAATTCTCTTTTTTTATAATGGTTAAGAGTAAACGTATTCTTAACCGTAAAAAACTGGAGATAAAAAATATGGATATAGAAGCGGTTGCAATAGGATTATTGCTTAACATATTGTTTTGCTTAATCCTTATTGCATACACAAAATATTGCGGTTGGATAGATAGACAATGCTGAAGCAGACGAAACTTAAAGAATACATAGAATTTAAGGAAATAGCAAAACGGTACGAATATAACATGAATTCGTTAGAAAAACTTATGAGAATCAGTAAAGCAAAACCGAAACATAAAGAATTTAGAAGATGGAGATTGAAACCATGCAGATAGACACAGAATTCAAATTTGAAATATGGCAACGTGGTATTTGGGATTTATTGCGTGGCGAATCAAGTTATTTTAATCCTAGAACACAAACAATAGCAATATATTACCATAAATGGCTGAACAATCCTAAAATAGCATTTAAAACCGTAGTTTCAGACGTAAACCACGAATCTATACATTCAATACTTATGCAGTTAATAAATAAGCAAACATCCATGCAATACGATAATATAGCCACAAAAATTCAAGAGTATTGCTACACAGACTATAAAGAGATAACTGAAACATTCAAAGAAGCAACAAAGAAGGTTAAAGAACAATGCAAACAAATAGAATAGAACTATTATGCAGAGACTTACACAAGCCAAAAATGAAGCGACTTATTCCAAAACATAAACCTAAAAGCTACAGCTTAACCTTAACCACAACTGAATACTTACGCTTAAACAATAACACAGAATACCAGTATTTCTCAAGAGGGATAATTAATGCAAACATGGTTTAAGAGATTACCTAAGAACTTAACACAGAAAACGTGCAAACATAAAGTCGTAACTGCTCAGGTAGAATATGACTGTATTTATGGATATACTCTGATAGCTTTAAGATGTATAGAATGCGGAGCCGTACGTAGTTTAACCATATACAAAACCCAAAAAGGAAATAGAACCACATAAAGCTGTACTGAATCGTGTATTAAATTACATGGTTTAAAGTACAGCTTTTTTTTGGAATCTTGATTTGAGAATTTAACTTTTTATTATACTACATAATTCTTATTATCCTTAATAAGAGGGGTAATATCAACATAGTTTATTGTAGTAGAGCAATATATCTATCAACGGGGGTAAAAACACCCCTATTCAAAAGGATAATTAACACACCACACCAAACCAGCACTCAACTATAACACTTAACATACCATACTATACTTAACATAAACTCTTGTGTTGTTACTGTATTGTTTAATTGAATTAATGTTTAATGGTGTACCATAATATTACGTGATGGAATAAGATAAGGATTAAGTAACATTATATATCTTCTACTCTCCCACCTAATACATAAGTACCAATACACATAAACTAGGAAATAGGTGTTGTGTGATTGGGGGGGTATTTTGGGAATGTTTATATAGGATGGGTGTGTATATGTGTATTGTAGTTGTTGTGGAAGGTGGTGATAAGTTGAATAAAATAGTTGTTGTTGTTGGACCAAGAGGAATAGATAGACAGTATTTTACTGGTGGCGACTTAGAAATTATTAACAAGGGCAATCTTGGTGCTAAATCTCTATCAAAATTGACTGTGGATATTCCTAACACGTTAATAATTAAAGATAGTGGCAAAGTAATAGCAGTATTTAATCAATGGCAATATTGGCGTAAACTGCCAATAGACTAGAAAACACCAAAAATTTCGGTTAGCCCTTTAAGGGGCTTGTTCCCATTTTTTTAGGGAAACTCTTTTATAGTGGTTTACAGTCTTATTAAGTTGGTGATTAAAATGAGTAACTGTTCATTGTGTAACCTTGACTTGAAAAACGAAGTTATCTATGGAGAGTATGGTCCATTTGTAGTGTTAAGAACTAAAAATTTGAAGGGACATCGGGAACGTATTATGATTGTTATTAAGGAGCATGTTCATAATATTCCGTTTAACTTGTATGAGGGAGCATTGGATTTTCTGGTTGAGATTGGAAAACGAGTGTTTAGTTACACTCCTAAATTTGTTATTATGGATAGTACGTTTGCAACTAACAAGCAACATTGGCATTTAGTAGCTACGGACTTAGACCCTAAAGCAGAAGATTTCCAGCAAATATTAGATACTAAATGGGTTAAAGTTGTAGAAAAAGAATGGGACTAATTAAGTATTATTGTTGTTCAGTAATACTCAAACGAAACCTTTTTATATCACCGTGCTACTACAAACTTAGTGAAAAAAATGTATGAAAGTTTAGTAGCCCTCTATGAGACTGTAATGGCTAATCCATATAGTAGAGCATTTGTCTTCGGTATGATTAGAAACTTTACTGGTTATATACAAACTAAATGGTACGAAAAGACTGGTAAGCCTTATGATGCTAAAATATTTGCTTCGACAATAGTTAAGTATGAAGTAGCTCTTAATGCGGCAGAACAAACATTGCCACTATTAGGTCTTCCAACAGAAGCAGTAGGTCCAGCAATAATCATTATAGACATAGTACAGTCTTGGGCTAGAAAAATATTACGTAGGTAAACACCATAATCTTTTTAAATCTCTTCCCCCTTTATTTTGTTAGTGATAGATATGACTAAATTTGATGAGACTGTTCTACAAGCTATGGTTGAATTGGAAGGTTACAGTTTTGAAGAAGCTAAACTAAGTTATGCACGAAGAGAAAAACTTCCTTCAAGTGCTTTTTGTGGTCCAAACAGAACTTATCCAGCTCATGATGCCGCACATGTCCGTAATGGATTGGCTAGGCTTTCACAGTTTGGTGGAAAATTAAAGCCAACAGTAAGAGCAAGAATACTTGGTTGTCTAAAGAGACGGGCTAAACGATTTAATGTGGAAGTTGGCGAAACTGTTTCTGGAAGACTTTGTCTAGCTAAGTGGGACGAGACTATTCCAGAAAAGAAACGTAAACAAATGCTTCTTGATATAGAAGAAACAGTTAATTGGTTTTCAGAAGCAGTCCAGAATGGGAAGTATAAAATAGTTAAAACTAAAGCTGGTAAGTTTGCTGTTATGGTAGCAACTGGAAAGAAGTTTCCACCTTGGAAAGTTGTTAAAACTTTTGATTCAAAACCAGAAGCCAAAGCTTTTATTCAAAAACAAAGTAAATAGGTGATTAAATTTGCCTATTCCAAAACCAAGACCTAAAGAAGAACAATCAAAGTTTATTTCACGTTGTATTAGTGAACTCCATCATATAGACCCTGATAGACCTGATAAACAAATTACAGCTATTTGTTATAGTACATGGCGTAATAGTAAACGTAAAAGAACTACGGCTGAAACCAAAGCCATAGTAGAATGGTATGAATCTAAAGTGAGAGCTGAGTAAAAATGAAATGTCCTAAATGTGGAAGTGAAAATGTAAGGCGAGTTGGTTGTTGTGGAAATAAGTATTGGGAATGCTTGGATTGTCACAATCAATGGCGGTGATTTAGATGAGATGTCCAGAATGTGATAGCACTAGAATAGTTAAAAGAGTAGGTGGATGTC
>Ga0209121_10000117_pt1 | contig 78961 bp, 60 predicted proteins | sample Cruoilmetagenom3_FD_187292 | JGI IMG/M metagenome (GOLD analysis project Ga0209121, IMG submission 187292) | Oil polluted marine microbial communities from Coal Oil Point, Santa Barbara, California, USA - Sample 3 (SPAdes) (version 2) | ecosystem: Environmental > Aquatic > Marine > Oil seeps ...
CGGCACTTCAAGTTATGCTTCTGGCAAGCATAACCGCGGAGAACCGGACATGCCCATGATGACGTTGTGCTTTCTCATCGTGAATGAATTATACAGGATTAGAGGTAATCTTTCAACTGCCGGGCCTTCTGCGGGTGCCGCAGCTGGCGCAGAGCCTTCCCCTCAATCTGACGGATGCGCTCCCGAGTGAGTCCGAATTTCTGGCCGACCTCTTCCAGCGTATACGACCGGCCGTTATCCAGCCCAAAGCGCAACCGTAAAATGCGGGCTTCCCGCGGAGAGAGTGTGTTCAGCACTTCATCAATCTTATCTCGCAGCATGGATTTATAGGTTACTTCCATTGGCGAGGGCGTTTGGTCATCTTCCACAAACATCCCAAGCTCCGAATCTTCCTCGTCCCCCACCGGGCTTTCCAGCGAGAGCGGCAGCCAGGAAATGCGCATCATCCACTGCACTTTGCGGATATTGACCTTCATTACCTCAGCAATCTCATTGGCGAAAGGTTTGCGGCCGAGGTTCTGCTCCAGTTCATGACTGACCTTGTATAGTTCTCGGATGCGGTCAATCATATGCACCGGAATACGGATTGTGCGGCCCTGGTCTGCAATTGAACGGGTGATCGCTTGTCGGATCCACCAGGTGGCATAGGTGGAAAAGCGGAATCCCCTTGTATAATCAAATTTCTCCACTGCTTTCATCAGGCCCAGATTACCCTCCTGGATCAGATCCAGAAACGGGACGCCCCGACCGATGTATTTCTTCGCAACGCTTACGACTAAACGGGTGTTTGCTTTGATCAGATGCTCCCAGGCCAGCTCGGAATCCTTGCTGATCGCCCGTAATTCCTGTTGACGTTCTTCCGCAATTCCGGTGTCTTTATCATTGAGTTCTCCCCGCGCATTTCGGCCAGCTTCAATCCGTTTAGCCAGAGAAAGCTCCTCCTCCACACTCAGGAGGGAGACGCGGGACATCTCCTTAAGATAAAGTCCTACGGTGTCATCCGTGCCCACATGTTCCATGCTGGTCCGGGATGAGGTTTCTTCTTCCTCTTCCGCAGAGGATTCTTGCTGAACAGTGTCATGATCAATAATCTCAACACCCTGCTTGCGTAAGGAGAGGATCAGGCTGTTCAACGCATCATTATCATCATCCCCCTCAGGAAAGGCCTCCATAAGGTCTTCGATGGTTAGAAATCCCTGAGAATCGGCGCGTTCCAGCAGCAATTCAACCGCACGTTCTGTTCTTTTGCCCTGGCGCTCACTGGCCATCTATAATTCTCCCCTAGACCAGTTTATACTATTAACTTTTTTCCATCCCACCTTGAACCATAAATCCATATCAGATCGTTTCTTCGCCTTCAACGTTTTCAAGCGCTGGTGGATTGGTTTGATGCTCACAAGTCGCATCGTTCAAATTCGTTCCGCACACAACACAGAGACCTTTGCAATCGGGTTTACACAACCGCTTGATGGGCAATGCCAATATCAAGTATTCCCGAAAAAGCGGCCGCAGGTCAATATAACCATCGCTGGGAAGGATCAAATCTGTCTCTTCCCGGGTTCTTGAGGGAAATTGGTATAATTCCTCAAAACCAAAATTAATGGTCAAAAAGAAATCATTCAGACAGCGCGTACAATCTGTTTCCACATCAGCTGTCCCCTCAGCCTGGATAAGAAGACCTTCACGGGTGCGTGAAATCACGATCCCGCTTTTCAAGTCATTGATAACCAGGTCATCCAGTTCTAAATGTTCAACAGTAATAGGTATTTCACGACTGTAACCAATGGGTTTATTATAAAAATACCCAATACTCAGACGCAAAGGATTATCTCGAATATTCACAATTATTAATTCTGCAAGTCTAATGGGTAAAAAATGACACGAGTTGAATTATAACATGCCGGAAAACGACCGTCAACGCAATTTAGAGTTGTATTATCGGATTTATGGAGATTAATTATGGAAAAAGTTCTGCTGGTTGCCTCAGCCAACCCCGGAAAGGTCCGGGAGGTTAAAGCCATCCTGAATTCACCGGAACTGACCGTTCTCTCAGCTATGGATGCCGGGATCACCATCAAGGTCGCTGAAACAGGCCAAACCTACGAAGAGAATGCCTGGCTCAAAACTGAAGCCTATCAGAAAGCCTCCGGATTGATCATCCTGGCGGACGATTCCGGATTGGAAGTGGACGCTCTGAACGGCGAACCGGGAATTTACTCTGCCCGATACGCTGCCATCCCCAATGCCAGCGATGCTGATCGACGGCAGTATTTGCTCAAACAGCTTCAGGGGAAACCCCAACCCTGGCCGGCCCATTTTCACTGCACCGCTGTCCTGGCAGGCCCCCAGGGACGTCTAGCCACAGCGGAAGGCCGCTGTGACGGCATCATCATCCCAGAGGAACGTGGAACAGGTGGATTCGGATATGACCCAATCTTCTTCATCCTGGAAGAAGCCGTTACGATGGCCGAACTCACGGAGAACCGAAAGAACCAGATCAGCCATCGGGCGCGGGCTTTGCAATCCTTATTCCCGGCACTCCGGAAGATATTCAATTTAGCGTAAATCTGTTCTGTGAGCTTAAGAGAAAAAGCCAGGGAAATCCCTGGCTTTAGCCATTTATTTCTTCCGGCTTACCAACAGTTCTTGTGAATCCGAGCCTTCTCGTAGCGATCCACCGGTTCCGGTGTCAGCGCTGAATGCCCTACTGCAACCATTGAGACCGGGCGGATGTCCTTGGGCATATTCAACAGCGCCTGCAAGCCCTTCACACGATCCGCATCGGGGAATACGCCCAACCAGACTGCCCCTAATCCCATCCCATGGGCTGCCAACAGCATATTCTGCGTTGCAGCGGCACAATCCTGGATCCAGGTAGCGCGTTTGCTTTCCAGCTTGCGATCGCTGCAGACCAGGATCGCCAGCGGCGCATATTTCAGCATCTGGGCATTGCGGTGGAATTCCGGTATCTTGTGCAGGACCTCCTTATCATCTATTACGATGAAATGCCAGGGTCGTTCATTCTTGGCGGAGGGTGCCTGCATCCCGGCCCGCAATAATTTCTCAAGATCCGCTTCACTGACAGGGTCTGGACGAAAATCCCGCACACTCCGGCGGGTCATAATAACATCCAATATTTCCATAACCTACTCCTACTAAGTACGATCAAACAGAATGGCATCAACATATATATCCATATAATCCGGGACCGTCGTCAACTCGACATAGGTCATCCTTTCCCGGATGGCCTCAGTTTCCCTGCGGCTTTGCGCATTGATTAGCATCATCTGGGCACCAATCCCGGCGGCATTACCGATCTGCCGGCAACGGTCCTGCGGCAATCGAGGAAACATCCCGATCCGCACCGCACTTTCCAGGTTCAAATAGGTGCCAAATGCGCCGGCCACAAGGAAATGGTCAATTTCATAGTCGTGTGTCCCGGTCTGGTGTAATAATACCTCCACACCAGACCGAATGGCAGCTTTTGCCAGTTGGATTTCACGGATATCGTTGCGGGTCACCAAGATCGGTTTCCCGGTGCCGGAATTCTCTGCTGAGACCAGCTCAATCGCACCCCCCTGAGGATAATCCACCCGACGGGCGATATTCTCGGTGAACCGGCCTGACTCATCGATCTGGCCGGATGTCAGCAGTCCCGCGACTACATCAAGGATACCCGACCCGCAAATCCCCACTGGTGCGAGTCCATCCACGGTGGAGATATGCCAGTCGCCAGAATAGAACTGTGCTCGTTCAATTGCCCCAGGCACAGCCCGCATCCCGGCATGAATGTGCGCGCCTTCAAAAGCCGGGCCCGATGCGCAGGAACAGCTTACCAATGTACCGTTTTTGGAAAGGCTGATCTCCGTGTTGGTGCCAATATCCAAAGCAATTGCTGTGCCCGAGTGTTGTTGAAGCCGGCTGGCCAGCAGCATGGCTGAGTGGTCTGCGCCAACATATCCGGCGATATTGGGCGGCATATAAACAAAAGCCCCTGGCGCACTGTCCAATCCAATCGACCGAGCAGGGAACCGGACCGCCTGAGAAACCGCGGCGACATAGGGGGCTTCACCAAGCTGACGTACGGGCAGCCCCGCAAAGAGATGATGCATAGCTGTGTTACCCACAACCACCAAATCCACTACCTGATCAACCGTTATGCTAACTGATTGACAGAGTTCAGCAATTGCAGTATTGATTGTTTCCACCACCCTGCGCTGCAGGGACAGCCGGTCGGCCTCACTCTGATTGGCATATGCAATCCGGGCAACCACATCCTCACCATAGGCAATCTGGGGGTTCATCGCGCCCTTGCGGGCGATTGTCCGGCCCGTGGCAAGGTCCACCAGAAAGATTGCCATCTTGGTCGTGCCAATATCTACTGCAACACCGAAAGGATGCACAATCGGTGCAAGCATGCCGACTACGGTCCCATCTTCGGCCAACACAATCGGACCATGCCAGTGGTTTTTCCGCATTTGTGAGGATAACTGCGCCATCACAGCCGGGTCCGTCTGAGCCACAACGCCTGCTTCCGACAGAGCATCGGTCAATCGTTTCCAATCAGCGCGCAGGTCGGTCAGGCTGGGTGGGTCAACCCACACCTCTTGGGTGCGCACCGCCGGTACCAGGGAAATATACTGCTCTATCCCTTCCAACTGCAACCGGTGAGTAGCTGTTAATGAGTCTGACGGGATTTCAATTTTTAAATCACTTAGGGGAAAAGCCTGACAGGCCAGACGCCAGCCGTCAACTAATTCTGAAGCCGAAAAAGCCTCGTTTTCTATTGATGTGGGAGGGGACAAGGTCCCCGCCATCAGACGGACCTTGCACGAACCGCAAATGCCCGCCCCGCCGCAGACGGCCGCGATGGACACCCCGGCTTGTTGGGCAGCGGTCAGCAAGCTCTGGTCCGGGTCCGCATCCACCCTCCTGCCAACCGGTTCAAAATCAATCTGAAAGAGCGTCATGCGCTCACCTTTGAAGAGAAACGAATAGAGGTAATGGTCATCGGTTGGCAACCTGTTTAGTGTTTATAGCCAATCATCCGCAGGAAATCCTTACGCCATTGGATGCCATCCTCGTCCTCAATCCCCTCAGGTTTCTTCCCATCCGCCACGCCCAGAATTGCCCGGCCTTCTCCGACATCCATCACAACCACATCGGTCGTATTGGCTGTGGCACAAAAGATCTGGCAAACCTCAGGCACACTCTTGATCGCATTTAGAACGTTGATCGGATAGTACCCCTCCCCCAGAAAGATGATGAAAGCATGACCGGCGCTGATTTCCAGTGCGTTCTGCTTTGCAAGATCGATCATCGTGTCATCCGTCCCGCTCCAGCGCACCAGGCAGGCTCCAGAAGCTTCACAGAAAGCCAGGCCAAACTTGATCCCAGGCACGCTGCTTACAAGCGCCTCATGAATATCCTCAACGGTCTTGATAAAATTCGACTGTCCCAGAATGAAATTAATTTCCTCAGGTTTCTGAATTCGAATATTCTTGATCTGCATAACAGGCACTCCTTTCAGGGTTATAAAAATTTTAACACACTTCCCCTGCCGCTCCAGGATCGAAGGTGGCAAAACCCATCTAAACTTTCCATTAAACCCTAACAGTTCACTCTGGATGAAAAAAGACGTCCAGGTGGACGTCTTATTGATTTAATCGATATCTAGATTATTCTGCATAAAGCTTACGATGGACAGTGGATAGCGCCTGAACCTGTTCACCGGCGTGGTAGGACGAGCGCACCAGTGGTGAGCTTTCCACCCACTTGAAGCCCAATCCAAGGCCATATTCCTTGAGGGCTTCAAATTCTTCCATCGTGTAATAACGCTTGATCGGCAAGTGCTTCCTACTGGGCTGCAGATATTGGCCGATCGTGAGGATGTCCACGCCCCAATCCTGCAGGTCCCGCATGGTGACCTGAACTTCTTCAAAGGTTTCACCGAGGCCAACCATGATGCCGGATTTGATCAGGACATCCGGTTCCAGCCTGCGGGCATGGGACAGAATCTTCTCAGACCATTCATATCTATCCTGCGGCTGTACCTCTTTGAAAAGCCTCGGCACAGTCTCCACATTGTGGTTGAGGATTTCCGGCCGGGCAGCCATCACGATCCGCAGGGCTTCAATGCTTCCCTTGAAATCGGGGATCAGCACTTCCACCGAACAGCCAGGTAATAACTGACGAATCCTGCGGATGACCATCGCAAAGATTGGGGCGCCGCCATCGCGGCGTTCGTCCCGATTCACGCTGGTGATCACTGCGTGCTTCAAACCCATTTTCATGACCGCCTGAGCCACACGTTCCGGTTCTTGCCAGTCCATCACCTCAGGGCGGCCGTGCTTCACGTCACAAAAGCCGCAGGTGCGGGTACAGACATCTCCCAACATCAGGAAGGTCGCTGTGCCACTTCCCCAACATTCACCCATATTCGGGCAGCCAGCTTCTTCACAGACCGTATGGAGCGACTTGCTCCGCATCAGGTGCTGTAAGTTTTTATATGTCTCACCACTTGGCGCTTGAACCCTGATCCAACTGGGCCGGCGCAGCGGGGTGGTATCAATTTTTTCGGGATTTATTCTATCTCTGGTCGGATTTGTCGGCATTATACCTCCACGGAAATTATACCATTGAGGGTTAGGCGTGACAATCAGACCAGAAATAGCTTAAAACACAGATGATCAAACTTCGCTGGGCTTTACAGGGACGATCAGCCACATGATCAAATAGATCCATAATCCGGCTGTTCCGGTCAGCGCCAGGAAGACAAACAGCAGGCGGATCAGAGTTGGGTCCGCGTTGAGATAGTCCGCCAGGCCCGCGCAAACGCCGCCGATCTTTCCCTCGTCCATATTTCGATACAACTTCTTGGGTTCATTCATGTTTTTTTACTCCTTTATCTATCACAATTTACGGAGATTGACTAAAAAGGTTGCATTTTCGACAAATTTCCCACCCATTCCCAGCATAGGCAGGAAGTGGTATAAAATAGAACAATAGCTGACCCATCAAAGGCGATCAATGGACTATCCGAAGACAACCTGGCGTTTGATTGAAACTCCCCCTGCCAAAGGGGCCTGGAACATGGCCGTGGATGAAGCAATCCTTGAATCGGTTTATACCGCCGATTCCATCCCCACTCTAAGACTATACGCATGGGAACCGGCTTGCCTCTCGTTGGGACATGTCCAGCCTTTCGCCGAGGTCAATACGGAGGCCTTATCCAAAAATGGCTGGGATGTTGTCCGCCGTCCCACCGGCGGGCGCGCCATCCTGCATGTGGATGAACTGACCTATGCCGTGATCGCTCCGCAGTCCGAACCGCGGGTTAGCGGCGGCGTATTGGAAAGCTATCTGCGTCTGTCACAAGCGCTGCTCCGGGCGCTGCAGATCATCGGCCTCTCGCCCGAAGTCAATGAAAAAAAGGCGACCACCGATCCCAAACAACCCAACCCAGTATGCTTTGAAGTGCCATCTAATTACGAGATCACAGTTGGTGGCAAAAAGCTGGTCGGCTCTGCCCAGGCACGGCGGAAGGAAGGCATCCTCCAACACGGGACGCTGCCGCTCTATGGCGACCTGACCCGCATCATCACCGCCTTGAAATTCAAAGATGTCGCCCCTCGTGAAAGGGCCTCCCAGCGGTTGCTGGACCATGCCACCACCATGGAAAATGTTCTGGGAACCGCTCCAACGTGGCAGCAGGCAGGTGAAGCTTTTAAGGAAGCCTTCGCCGATGTCCTGAACCTGGCCCTTGTCCCCGGTGAACTATCAGTCCGCGAATTGGAACGGGCGGCTGAACTTGTGGAAAATAAATATGCCAATCCTAAATGGACGGAACGGATTTGAGCTTATGGATATACGCCGAATCAGACAATGGGGCATCACACTGCTCCTGATCGCCATCCTCAGTGGTGCAGCAGGTTGTGCCCAACCGAAAACCCAAGAGGAACCCACCCCAACACCTACGGAGGTGGTCCTGCAAGCCACTGAGCCTGCCTCAACATCCACTCCCCGGCCGACACCCACCCCAACCGAAGCACCCCTGGGGGAACCCGCCAACCCGATCACCATGGCCTTTGTCCTCCAACCCGAAGAGACCACAGCCATTGACGCAGCCCAGGAGGTGGTCAGCCTGATCAGTTCGGATACTAGCCTGGCCGTGGAAAGCGTGATCTACCCGGACTTCCTCAGCCTCTCCACCGCCGTTATTGATGGCGATGTGGACCTGTTCTGGCTCAACCCGCTGGAGTACCTCTATCTGAACGGCCACGGTGCGGCCGATGTAATGCTGGTCACTAACCATCTTGGAGTGTACGTCTACGGCATCCGGTACCTGGCCAACACCAACCGGGGGTTCACCAGCTATTATGATGCCGACCTGGACGGGAGTTACGGTGATCCACTTTCAGCTTTGCAGCAGTTCGCCGGCACCCGGCCCTGCTTCATCAACCCCCAATCCCTGCCCGGCTATTTGACCCCCCTGGGGCTGCTGCAAAATACCAGCACACCCACTCTTGACCCCGTCTTCGTATATGGCTACAGCGCGGTCATCCGAGCGCTCTACATCGGCGGAATCTGTGACTTCGGCGTCAGCTATGCCCTGATCGGCGATGCCCGGACGGCAGGCGATATCCTTCAGGACATCCCCGATGCTGAGAATGTGGTTGGTGTGGTCTGGCAAAGCGAAGGGATCATCCCCAACCTGAACCTATCCGTCTCGCCGGTTTTGCCGCTGAACCTGCAGGTCCAATTGCAGGAAGCTGTTCTGGACCTTGCCGATTCCCCTGACGTGCTGACCCGTCTCTCGACAGCCCTGAACTATGAAGTCGGCGCACTGAAAGTTGAAGCGGATAGCTTCTACACACCACTGCGGTCGATACTTGCGCCGCTGGGCTTGGATTATCAAAGCATAACCCAGGAAACTCCTTTTCATTAAGAGTCGATCATGCGAAAATTACTTAAAGCCCTTTTCAATATCCTGATCTACACAACCATCAGCGCCTTCTTCCTGACGGGCTTCCTGCGCGTTGGGATGTTGATTGCTGCCTGGCCGCGGACCAAAATCGCTGCCGAATCCCGCACCGCGCCGGTGGCGCTGGTCCTCGGGGCCGGTCTCAACCGGGATGGTACGGTTGGAGTCGTCCTGCAGGACAGAGTAGAGACCGCTGCGGAGCTCTACTTCGCCGGTAAAGTCGAAAAACTGCTGATGAGTGGTGACAACAGCACCATCTACTATGATGAACCTGGCGCAATGCTGGAACACGCTCTTTCTCTGGGTGTGCCAGAGGAAGATATTGTTCTCGATTTTGCCGGCCGCCGCACCTATGATTCCTGTTATCGGGCTAAGGCGATTTTCGGCGTTGACGACCTGATTGTGGTCACCCAGGCCTTCCACCTCCCCCGCGCGTTGTTCCTCTGTAATGCCTTCGACATCACGGCGACAGGCGTTCCCGCAGATGATGCCAACTACCGCCTGAGGAGTTACACCTACTGGTGGGTCCGGGAGGTTTTCGCCACCCAGGTGGCCTATTGGGATGTCCTGATCGAACACCCCACCCCCATCCTGGGGGACCCTGAGCCGATCTTCCCTAACAACTGATCCCCTTTCCCCCTCACCAACCCTTAATCCAATATTGCCATGACTGGCATCAATATTGCACGCAAAGGACTATATTATGAACAGAGATGAAGCCTACACCATCGTCACAGAGTACGTTAAAAAACCCAACCTCATCAAGCACATGCTGGCTGTGGAAGCCGCCATGCGTTTCTATGCCCGGAAATTCAGCGAGGACGAGGAAAAATGGGCGGTTGCCGGACTGCTCCACGATTTTGATTGGGAAATTCACCCCACCATGGAAGAGCATCCTCTGGCTGGGGAGCCAATCCTGCGTGAAAAGGGTGTGCCGGAGGAAATTATTCATGCCGTCCTTTCTCATGCCGATCACACCGGCATCCCACGAGAAACCCTGATGGAAAGAGCCCTCTTCGCCTGTGATGAAATCACCGGCCTGATCACGGCTGTCGCCCTGGTCCGACCTTCCAAAGCGCTCTATGACCTCAAAGCGAAATCCGTCAAGAAGAAATGGAAGGATAAATCATTTGCTGCCGGTGCGAACCGGGAAGAAATGGCGCAAGGTGCTGAGGAACTGGGGATTGAACTTTGGGAGCATGTCACTAATGTCATCGAGGCGATGAACATGATCGCAGATGATCTTGACCTGGCAAGTTCCCTGGAGAGAGAGCAGTAAGGGCATCAAAATGACCCTGACCGGCAAAGGCTATTACATTTGGCAGGTAAAACAGTGCGAAAACGGCGACCCCGACAGGATCGCCGAATTGGCGCGCGATTCCAACTTGAGCCATGTCCTGATCAAGGTCGCAGATGGCGCATATCCATACAATGTCGACCTGGACAGCGGTTATGACTATGCCAGGCCCGCCATTAAGAAACTCCAGGCACAAAACATCCAGGTTTGGGGTTGGCAATATGTCTATGGCGATTATCCCAGCCAGGAAGCTGAGATCGCGGTCAAACGCGCCCTCGAATTGGGCGTGGATGGCTTCGTGGTCAACGCCGAAATCCAATACGAAAACAAATCGAAGGCTTCAGCAGCCACGAAGTACATGACCATCCTCAGGAACAACCTGGGGAAGATCCCGATCGCTCTCTCCTCATACCGCTACCCTTCCTACCACATGAATTTGCCCTGGGAGAATTTCCTCAAGCTCTGCGACTACAACATGCCCCAGATCTACTGGGTCAAGTCGCATAACAATGCCGGAGAACAGCTCCAACGGTCGGTGAACGAATTCCAGCAGATCCGTCCCTTCCGGCCTATTATCCCCACCGGCCCAACCTATAAAGAATCAGGCTGGATCCCGACCAAAGCAGAGGTCGTGGAGTTCATGACCACAGCCAAGTCGCTGGGTTTGACCGCGGTCAATTTCTGGTATTGGGATGGCGCTCGCCGCTATATGCCCGAATTCTGGAATCTGGTCCGGGACTACCAATACACCGATCCTATCCCCGAGGTAAGCCAACCTAATAAATTTGTAGCCGCCCTGAATAAACACGATCCGGATGAAGTGGTTAAGCTCTATGCGGACGACGCTGTTGTCATCCGGCCGGATAAGGCCATTCAAGGAAAAGAAGCCATCCGGCAATGGATCGCTTCTCTGTTTGAAACCTATTCAGCTGGGTCATTCAATTTACTTGGCGAATCCCAGGAGGAGAATGTTTACTCCTTCCATTGGGAAGCCAACGCCAACTCAGGCAAAGTCATCAACGGCCGTGATACTCAGGGGCTGGTGGAAGGCAAGATCAGTTACCATTACGCCTTCACTCGCCAGATCTGAACTCCGCAGACGAAAAATCCCAAAGCAAATCAAGTCATTAAACCATATCCAGAGGGACGGTCATTTCAACGATCTGATCGCCCTTTTTCACGTCAATAACGCTGGTGCTTTTTTGCGTCCGCTTACCGCTGGGCGCATCCGAGACATGCACCAGGCGGCTGGCAGCATCTTTGAAATGCACCACACCGTTATGGGTCTTTAGCCCAATCATCACCCCGGCAATCCGCTCATCCTCAGGGAGTTTCCAGGCAATTACGCCCAGGCCATAACGCCCTTGAACCGGGAATTCATCCGGATCGATCCGCTTCCCGTTGCCCAGATTAGACACCAGCAGGACCTCACCCTTGCGGGAGGCAATCCCGGCCCCAACGACCTCATCCCCTTTGCGGAGCTTAATGCCGTTCACGCCCGCAGCCACCAGACCCATTGTGCGGACTTCCTCCTCCGAGAAGCGAATGCCCATCCCATCCCGTGTGCCGATCAGGATATCCTCTTCACCTTTTGTGAACAGGAGTGAAACCAATTCATCCCCCGAATTGACCTTAACCAGCGTAAAGAGATGAGCAGAGGGACCGGGCAGATCACTCAACAACGAGCGCTTCACCATCCCCTGACGGGTCACGCTGAGGATGTAACCGTCCTCCTCTGTCAAATCAGGAGGAGTGGAGACCAGTAATTTAAGTTTTTCCTTCGAGTCGAACGTTGAAATGGAAGAGACCAATACGCCCTTATCCAGGTCATTGGCGACCGGTAGGGCGTGAACCTGTAAAGCAGCCGCTTCACCATTCTCTGCAACGACATAAATCGTTTGGTGGGTCGTTGTGCGCAGCACCATCTTCGGCGCATCAATGCCCCACTGACGGAAGGATTTGTCATCACTGGTACGAGCGATCTTATTGTCCGGTGAAATCGCCACCCAGACCTGTTCCTCAGGCATGACATCCGAGGTAGTTAGCAGGTCCACAGCGGTTTCACCCTCATCCATCTGAATGATTTGGGTCCGCCGCGGGTCGGCATACTTTTCCTTAACCTCAACAAGTTCAGCAATAACCACATCCCGCATCTTCTTGGGTGATTTAAGCAAGTCCTTAAGTGCCTTGATCCGCTTGGACACCTCTTGATATTCATCCTCGATCTTTTTACGCTCCAGGCCAGCCAGACGCCGGAGAGGCATATCCAGGATCGCCTGGGCTTGCACCTGGTCCAGATTGAATTTCCTCATCAGGTTGGTTCGGGCTGTTTCCACCCGCTGTGAACGCCGGATGGTATCAATCACCTCATCCAGGTTTTCCAATGCAATCAGATAGGCCTTAAGAATGTGCTGGCGTTCTTCGGCTTTACGAAGTTCATATTCGCTCCGCCGCTTGATCACTTCCAAACGGTGATCAGCATAAACCTTCAAAGCCTGTTTCAAGTTGAGCTTGTGCGGCTCACCTTTCACCAAAGCCAGCATGTTGATCCCAAAGGTGGACTGCATGCTGGTGCGCTTATAAAGCGTTTTCAGCACTTCATTAGGGTTGGCGGACTTGGTCAATTCGATCACAATCCGCATCCCCTGCCGATCCGATTCATCTCGCAGGTCACTCACCCCATCCAGCGTTCCATCGCGGACAAGGTCTGCCACCTTCTCAATCAGAGAGGCTTTATTGGTCATATAGGGCAGCTCAGTCACGATGATCCGTTTACGGCCGCGGCTCATTTCCTCCAGCCGGACTCTGGCGCGGATCTTCACACGGCCTTTGCCGCTGCCATAAGCCTGAGCCAGCGTTTCCGTCCGGTCATCCGTAATGATCATGCCACCGGTTGGAAAGTCCGGCCCCCTGACGAACTGCATCAGGTCTTCGACACCAATCTCGTCAATCTTGGACCAGTTATTCAGCATCATTACCAAGGTATCAACCACCTCCCCCAGGTTATGGGGAGGGATGTTGGTGGCCATGGCGACAGCAATGCCGGAAGAGCCATTGACGAGCAAATTGGGGATGGAAGCCGGGAGCACATCCGGCTCGGTCAGTGAGCCATCAAAATTCTCAGAATAGTCCACCGTTTCCATATTCAACTGGCGGAGAATATCCATGGAGACTTCGGTCAACCTGGCCTCGGTATAACGCATGGCGGCCGGGGGGTCGCCATCCACAGAACCAAAGTTCCCCTGCCCTTCCACCAGCAAATACCGCTGGGAAAAATCCTGCGCCAATCGGGCCATGGCCTCATAAACAGCCATATCGCCATGGGGATGATATTTACCCAACACCTCACCGACGATCCTGGCGGATTTCTTATATGAAGTATCCGGACGCAGGCCCATGTCATACATGGCATATAGAATGCGGCGCTGAACGGGTTTCAACCCATCACGCGCATCCGGCAAGGCCCGGGAAACGATCACGCTCATCGCATAATCGAGATATGATTGCTGCATTTCTTCGTTGATATTAATCGGTCGGACAGTTCCAGTTCCAGAGTTCATAGATACTCCTCCAGCCCAATCTTATACTCTTCCAGGATGGGCGTCAAGAAAACCGGTAAAGAGAGAACATTTGTTTCATTGTAACATAAAATCCCGAGGGGATGCCTCGGGATCTTAAATATTTATGTAATTTTTGAGCCTACTCGATGATCTCTAACTCATCTTCGTCATCATCAAGTTCCTCTATGAGATCTTCTTCTTCGATTTCTTCTTCCAGGTCCTCGTCGTCAATCTCGTCAAGGACATCGTCTAGGAAATCATCCACCGGGTCATCATCAAAGAGGTCTAAAACGCGGCCTTCCAAAGCCTTTCCGGAGGGTTCCTCACCCGGAGTCTCGTCTGAGAACTGGCCCGGTTCGAAGCCTGTACCAGCGGGGATCAGCTTACCGATCATGATGTTCTCTTTCAGACCATAGAGCGGATCCTCACGGGAGGCCACTGCGGCTGCGGAGAGCACCTTGATGGTGTGCTGGAAGGAAGAAGCAGACAGGAATGAATCAGTTTCCAAAGCAGCTTTCGTCACACCAAGTAAAACCTCAATATACCGTGCGGGCTTCATACCCTGGCCAACAAGCTCTTCGTTCGTCCGGCGGATCTCCAGTCGGGAAGTCAGGTCCTGCGGCAGGTGGTGGGAATCACCCGGGCGGATGATCTGTACCTTACCAAGCATCTTATGAATGATCACCTCAAAGTGTTTATCATTGATGTTCTGACCCTGGGTACGATAAACCTGCTGAATCTCACGGAGCAGGTATTGCTGGCAGGAATCCCGGCCTTTGATGCGCAGGATGGTGTGCGGGTTCAGAGAACCCTCGGTCAGGGGTTGACCGGCATCGATCTTTTCGCCATCCTGAACGATCAGGCGGGAAGTCGTCGGGATATCGTATTCTTCCGATTCCTTGACCTCGTATGAAACGATCACTTTCCCTTTTTCTTTCCGAACACGTCCCGCATGCTGGGCTTTGATCACGGCATCATCTTCGGTGGCCAATTCAGCACCAGCCTCGACTTCATCCTCTTCCTTGACGGAAACTTTCCAGCCCTTCGGGATTTCGTATTCATCCGAGACCATTTCACTATGGTCCACTTTGACAATCCGCTGGTCAGTGTATTTTTCAGAGAAGATCACATGCGCTGTCCCGGCAATCCGGGAGATGATCGCCTCACCTTTCGGAGCTTTGCGGGCTTCGAACAGCTCTTCAACACGGGGGAGACCGGTTGTGATGTCGCCACCAGCCGCCACACCACCGGTATGGAAGGTCCGCAGCGTCAGCTGAGTACCAGGCTCACCAATGGATTGGGCTGCCACGATACCGACTGTCGAACCGAGTTTGACCATGTCACCACGGCCCAAATCAACGCCATAACAGCTGGCACAAATTCCATGGACCATTTCACAGGTCAGAGGTGAGCGCACCTTGATTCTTTGCACACCGGCATTGATCACCTTTTTGACATTCTCATGCGTCAGGAGATCATTCACCTCAAAGATGATCTCACCCGTCTTGGGATCAATCACCCGTTCAGCTAAAACACGGCCGTAAATTCGTTCGGACAGTGTCTGTCCGGCAACATCATCTTCTGCGTCAATCCAAATACCATTGGTTGTGCCGCAGTCCTCTTCATTGACAATCACATCCTGAGCCACATCAACCAGACGGCGGGTCAGATAACCGGCATCCGCAGTACGGAGAGCGGTATCAGCCAGACCTTTGCGAGCACCGTGGGTGGAGATGAAGTACTCAAGAGCATTCAGGCCTTCGCGGAAGTTGGAGCGAATGGGCATCGGGATGATCCGGCCGGCGGGGTCAGCCATCAGGCCGCGCATCCCAGCCAGCTGGGCAATGGAGTTGAAACCACCTTTGCTAGCGCCGCATTTAGCCATGGTCGCCAGGTCGCCGGTTGGGTCGAGGGAATCCTTGACCTTCGAAGCCACCTCATTGGTGGTGTTTTGCCAGATCTCGATTACTTTCTCGTCACGTTCCTGCTCGGTCAGCAACCCGCGCCGGAAGTCCCGGTTGATCACATCCACATTATTCAAAGCTTCCTGGATGATCGCTTCTTTCTCAGGTGGCACGGTGATATCCGCAACCGCAATGGTGGAGCCGGAACGCGTGGCATATTGGAAGCCAACCTCTTTGATCTGGTCAGCAACGATACAGGTTTCTTCCTGACCGCAAACTTCATAAACTTCGGCGATCAGATCCTTCACGCCGCCCTTATCCAGTTCACCGTTGAAGAAGCGCATCCGTTCGGTGAGGGCATTATTGAAGAGCGCCCGCCCCACTGTGGTATCTATGATGCGTACTTCAGAATCAGCCAAACGCTGGTTCATTTCGTCATACCAGGTTTCGGTCTGAATCTTGATCTGTGCGTGGACATCCACCTGACCCATCTCGTAAGCCATCTTGACTTCATCAATATTGGAGAATATTCGCCCATGGCCCTTGAATTCCTGGTCAATGAACATGGTCAGGTAATAGACACCCAGCACCATATCCTTGGAGGGGCTGATGATGGGTTCGCCGTTGGCGGGCTTCAGGAGGTTCTTGGTCGCCAGCATCAATTCACGGGCTTCAGTCACAGCCTTCTGCGAAAGCGGTACGTGGACAGCCATCTGGTCGCCATCGAAGTCCGCATTGAAAGCGGTCGTGACCAGGGGGTGCAGCTGAATGGCACTACCTTCCACCAGGATCGGCTCAAAAGCCTGAATACCAAGGCGGTGAAGCGTAGGCGCACGATTCAACAACACAGGCCGGTCTTTAATGACCTCTTCCAGGGTTTCCCAGACTTCGGGACGGTTGCGCTCAATGAAGCGCCGGGCGCCCTTGATGTTCGCAGCATATTCCTGCGAAACCAAACGGGAGATCACGAAGGGGCGATAGAGTTCCAATGCCATGGTCTTGGGTAGACCGCATTGATGCAATTTCAGATAGGGGCCGACCACGATCACGGAACGGCCGGAGTAGTCCACACGTTTACCCAGCAGGTTACGGCGGAAGCGGCCTTTCTTACCTTTAAGCATATCGCTCAGGGAGCGCAGTTCGCGCCGTCCACGGCGGGAGAGTGCCTTGCCGCGCTGGGAGTTATCAATCAGGGAATCAACGGCTTCCTGGAGCATGCGTTTTTCATTCCGTACAATCACATCCGGTGCACCCAGTTCCAAGAGCCTCTTAAGCCGGTTATTCCGATTGATCACCCGGCGATAGAGGTCATTCAGGTCGGAGGTAGCAAACCTACCGCCATCGAGCTGCACCATCGGGCGTAGGTCGGGCGGGATTACCGGCAGCACAGTCATGACCATCCATTCCGGCTTGTTGTTGGAGCGGCGGAAGGATTCAATGATGCTCAACCGGCGGGTGGCTTTCTTGCGTTTTTGCTTGCTGCGGGTGGTTCGGATTTCTTCCCAGAGTTCTTCAGACATCGCGTCCAGGTCAATCCGCTTGAGGATGTCATAAAAAGCTTCCGCACCCATATCGGCTCGGAAAACCTGACCCCAGCGGGATTTCAAATCCCGGTAACGAGACTCGCTGAGGAAGGTGAAGGGTTCCAACTCATAAAGTTCATCGCGCAGGTTGGCCGATTCGGTCTGAGTTTCCTCAGCCTGATCTTCCAAAGCATTGCGCAGTTCTTCCATTTTCAATTCACTGGCCGCTTTGACCTCTTCCTTGCGGATTTTGATCTTTTCAATCTCACGGCCGCGTTCTTCCTTCAGATCAGATTCAAGGTCTTCCATCATTTCCTTGACGATCTTCTGGACTTCAGTCAGATGCGGGGAGGTTACTTCCTCGCCAGCATCAACGATCATGGTCTCGGTATCGAGGGCATTGAAGACGATCGCTTTGCGAATCTTCTTCCCCATCCGGGTCGTGATCTCACTCTCCAGCCGCTGACCTTCCTTGATAACCGGGTCAATCCGGCTGCCAATCTGCTCATCATAGCTTTCTTCCATTGCCTGACGATCTGCATCCAAGGCCTTCAAATTAATGTCACGCTGATTTTTGACATCGGCGATTTGAGCATTAATCTGCTGACCGAGTTCGCGCTCGGAAACGCTGATCTCATCTTCAAGCCGCTTGAGGGCTTTCTGACGGGCATCCTCATCAACATAGGTCACAATATATTGTGCGAAATAGAGCACACGGTCCAGATTCCGGCGGGAGATATTGAGCATCAACCCCAGGAAGGAAGGGATCCGGCGAGTGTACCAGATATGCGCAACAGGCGCGGCCAGTTCAATATGGCCCATACGTTCACGGCGGACGGCCGAACGGGTGACTTCCACACCACACTTGTCACAAATAATACCCTTATAACGAGGGTTCTTATATTTTCCACAATAACACTGGTAATCACGGGTGGGGCCAAAAATGGCTTCGCAGAATAATCCATCCTTTTCCGGACGAAGCCGCCGATAGTTAATAGTTTCTGGTTTCAAGACTTCGCCATACGACCAACTGCGAATAACCTCTGGAGAGGCAAGTCCGATTCGCAGCGCTTTTAATCCCTTTGTTTCCACTAGGAGCCTCCTATAAAGAAATGGAAATCGAGTCCTGCATTAATGCGTTAACGCGAGAAAAACCTAGAGAAACGAGATTTTTCTCAGGTGTTTTCAATTGGGGAAGGTTTTCCTTTCCGATGCATGCAAACGGTAATTATAACAAATTTATATAGTGTTTGTCAACCAACTTGAAGCCTCAATTTTACCATGCCGCCCCCCAATTGTCCAGTCAATCGACCTTTTTTGTCTAATTTAGTGGGATTTGCAGATAAAAACTGCTCCCCCGGCCCAATTTACTCTCAAACCACACCTTACCCCCATGCCTTTCGGCAATGGATTTGACGATGGCCAGTCCCAAACCACTCCCGGAACGTTCTTCCACCCCCACCTGGTTTTCGGAATGATAAAAGCGCTTGAAGATCTTGCGTTGGTCCAGAGGCGCAATTCCTGGGCCAAAATCTTCCACCGTCATCACCACCGATCCGGCCTGTTTCTGGACTTTCAGATTGATCCGTCCCTTATTCGACGAGTACTTGATCGCGTTTTCCACCAGGTTCTTCAGAGCCTGAACAAGGAAGGCCGCATCGGCCCTTAACATGATCGGTTCCTCGGGTAGGCTCACTTCCAGGTCAATATTCTTCTGCTTGACCTGAGAATCCATCGATTCAACCACCCGCCGGACGACCTCATCCACAGCAACTTCCCTGATCTCAAGCGCATCATTGGAATCCAGCCGCCCCAGGTCCAGCAAATTCTGCACCAGGGATCGCATCTCATCCACGCCCGAGATAATATTGTTGACATAGATCTCCTGCTGATCGTTGAGGTTCCCTGCCAGTCGTAATATCTTGGCATAACCCTGCATCAGGGTCAGCGGAGAGCGCAGTTCATGTGAGACGGTGGTTACAAATTCGGTCTTGGTCGCGTTCTGGGCTTTGAAGGCGGTGACATCCTTGAAAATATAGATCATGCCCAGGGTCCGCTGATCCACCTTTAATGGCTCAACCAGCAGGAGATAGGACTTCTCATCCGGGATATGGATCTCTTGGGTCAGCGAGCTGCCTAAAGGCGTCTCGATCGCTGCCGAGAAAGCTCCCTCCCCCAGGACCATCGCCAGGGGTGCGCCCGCTGCCGCTTCCTCAATCAACCCCGGAAGTTGGGCGGCCGCAGGGTTGGCAAAGGTGATCATCAAATTCGAGTCTGTGACCAGAACGGCGTCATCCAGCGCAGCCAGCACAGCTTCCAGTTGTTTCCGCTGGGTTAGTGACTCGTCAAACGCTTTATGATTCACAATTGCCGTGGCGGCCTTTTGCGACAGGTCAACAAAATAGGATAATTCCTCTTCCCCAAGATCTGGCTGCCGGTCAGATGCCAGCCAGAGTGTTCCCAGCAGCTTATTCTTCCAACGCAGCGGGAGAGAGACCAGCAAAACCGGTGAGGTCATTCCATTGGTAAGGTGGAAATTCCGACCAATCTGCGCACCCCGCATGATCCACTGCCCCCGCACCCGGGTCACCGTCAGGACATCTTCATCCAGAGGTGCCAGCATCCGGGCATCCTTACCCATTCCGAACTTCTGATCCGGCGAGACCTGGCTGGAAGGCTGGGCTTCATTGAGCAGGACAATCCGGGCGGAAGAAATGCCATGTTCCAAAGCAGCCACCAAAATTACCTGCAGCGAATCCTTTAATTTAAGCTGTCCCGTGATCCGTTCGCTGACGGTCAATAGGTCCGACTGGCTTTGCAGCCGGGTCTTCACACTGGCTGTCATCTGGGAAAAGCGTTCCGCCAGAGGCTTAAGCCCAGAGGAATAATGATAATTCGGGTTGGGCAGCGAGAGATCGCCGAGAGTGACTTTGGCCGCTTCATCTGCCAGATGTTCAGCATCTTGATTGAGTTTGCTGAACATAAGCACAGCGATACCGGCCTCCAAAACGATCAGGGCGAACCCGGCAAGGATCAACGGGGTCACTTCCTGAACCGCCTGAAATTGGATGAGATAATTCGGTATTGAGGCAATCACAGACCAGCCGTTATTTTCCAGCGGCTGGAAATATTCCAGATGATGCGTGCCATCCGTATCAATCGTTTCAAAATAAGTTGCTGTCTGGAACGTAGAACCTGAATAAACCATGGAATCCCCGCTCAGGTCAGAGGCATAGACGATCTGACCTCCCCCATCCACGACCAGCACTTCGCCTCCTGCTGCAGTTAAGGCGTCCGTCTGGATTAATGCGATCTGGAATGCCTCAGATGTTTCCAAATCCTTCAGTCCCCAAAGCACGCCTGAAATCTGCTCTTCCGGAGCGGTTATGGGTGCAAAGAAGGAAAGACTTGAGCCCACACCCATCGGGTGTACCGAAGTACCCGTCAAAATTTGATCAATCGCTGCCTGTTCTGCAGTAGTCGGGAAATCCTCGCCCTCAGCCAGCAGTGGATACACCGCCAACAGAGTCCCATCCGGCCCGGTCAGCGCGATTCGGTCAAAATCCGACAATCCAGTCCACTGATTTTCCAAAGCAAGCTGGGCATTCTCCGGCGTCAACTGTGTCGCATCAAGTCCATCAGCCGCTTGGGAAATAGCGCTCTCACTGACTGCAAAAATTTCAGAACCCCCCCCCGCCAAAGATTGCGCAGTTGTGGTCATTTCCTCCACAACAGAACGGCGGGCAAATTCCCGGGCGGATTTCCACTGTCCGGCAACCGTGGCCGCCAGCAGCACAATCGCCAGAGGCAGGGCAATCAACACATAACGCAAGCCCAAATTCTGGGTTGTCATCTCTTCTTTGGTCAATTCCTTCACACCAACCCAGCGCTCACCCGTCAAAAGCTTCACACCAAAGCAACCCAGCCCTCCCAAAAGGGCCATACCACCCAGAGAGAGATACGCTGGCAGGAATTGGTTAAGCGTGGCCACCATGCTGGCGGCCATATCACCAGCTGAATTTAGGAATAGGGCAATAAAAGTCAGAGGGAAGAGCAGCGCAACCGCAGCCAGGGCCGCAATCGGTGGGATGCGCAATAGTCGAAAAAGAACACCCTGATGTTTCTGACGGATTGCCAGGTTAAAAACGACCGCTATGCTCATGAAAAGCAGAGGTGTGAAAATGGAATGGGTGTCGAGATAGGCCAGCAGGACGCCGGACAACCCCGCCAAAAGAAAACTCGGTGCCATTCCCAACAAACCGCCGGCCGCCATCCATGGCAGGGCAGCCAGGAACATCAAATGCGGCGGATTATTGCCAGCCTCGGTTGGGATGGGAATGCCCAAAAAGGGCGTGAAGATCAACAGCAGGACGCTCAACAGCGCCAGCCAGGCCAGCGAGGCCCGATCCAGATCAAACCGGCGATCCCGATTACGGACCGTGATAAGGACCAATACCACCAACCATACCAGCCATCCCACCAGCGAAACAGCCGATTGGGGGATGTGGATGGAATATTCTGGCAAGAGTGGCGCGATAAATTCAGGCATTTTTCAGTCTGTTGAACTTGGATAATTCATTATAGCATCAGAGCGACTCTAAATCAGATTCGACTTTACCCTGAACGCTTCACCCCCATTAACACCCAAAAGCACTTATGGTCGCTTAGCTTCCCGATCGAATTTCTTCCAGGCCGCCTGATCCAAAACCGGGCGGAAATTCGCTTCCGGCAATTCTTTCACCGACTCAAGAGCCTCGGCTTCCATCCGAGCCGCTTTTTCAAAGCATTCGCGGGTGTAAGCCAGCTTTTCAGCAGGGGCGGCGCCGGAATTCTCAGGCAGGTTCTTCAGGAAATCTTCCTCAAGTTCAGCCTGTTGGGGTTTGACCACATTGATCCGGATCGCATAGTCCCTCATGATCTCCCGATACAGGTTCTCGTGTTGCCACCATAGAGTCTGGGCATTGTAGAACTCAGTTGGTGATGGTCCCAGGTCGGGCAGACCGCTTTCCAACCAGACAGGTTTGAAAACCGATGTACAGGGGGCTGATGTACCCGTGACCCAGTGGGTGTTCCCAGTCTTTGTCAGATGTGAGATCATCGATCCCGTGGTCTGGCTGATGCGGATTGGGCCAAAGCTGGCATGCATACAGACTTCCGCCCCGGCGATCTTCTTGCCCGGCTGCCAGTCCTCATCTGCATCTGGCCCGTGGCTCCGCAATAACCGCATGGCAAAAGGCACATCCACCTTGCCGATATTTGCCTGGAGGCTGTCCCGCGTCTGGCAGAAACGGTGCCGTCCTGCCGCAAATGTCGAATAGAGAAAATCGCTGTAACAGGCGCCGAAATCAAAATCCTCCTTATCCTTACACCAGCCCTTGGACACAGCAAATGAAACCAGATCATCCGAGGCCCGATCCCAATGGTTGCTGATGGTGATGATGTTGGAAATTGATCGGACGTCCACCACACGCTCCGCCGCCCAGTGCTTGCCGGCTGTCTCAAAGACCCAGGCGGTATCTTGATCGGCAATCAGGAAGCTGTTGTGATAATAGATTTTATGCAGATAGCCGTGGCTGCCGCCCTGACCATACTTTTCCAACAGGTCAATCATCACATCCAGAGCCTCATCAGCCGTCGCTGCTCGTTCCAATGCCAGCCGGAGGAAATCCATCCCGATCAGGCCGGGTTCCTTGTCATAAGACACCTTGGTGAAAACAGCTTCGTTCCCAATGACCACCCCATGTTCATTGGCACCCATCTCCGCGCCCCAAATCCAGAACGGCTTAGAGAGCAAAACGGCGTTGGTCTCTCTGACCTGCGGGACCGAGATATAAGTGCACTGCACTTCCGAATCCTCCGAGTGGGTTGCATGAGGGATCAGGACAAGTTCCTGGGCCTCGTTGGGGTCTCGGTCACTATTCTTGCCAAAGATAACAGATCCATCCCTGGTCGCGTTTGCCAGGGCAACAAATGTATCACACATGATCGACCAGTTCCTTTGCCTTTGCCAGAACACCCTGAATTCCCAGGTGATCGGCATTGATAATAACAGCATCCTCAGCGGGTTTGAGGGGCGCAATCTTCCGGCCGGAATCAATCCGATCCCGGTTCATCAGTGAACTAAGCACCAGATCATAATTCGCTTCTTCACCCCGAGCCAACAATTCCTTATATCGGCGTTCAGCGCGGACCTCAACAGAAGCGTCCAGATAGATTTTCAGATCCGCATCGGGCATCACCACCGTGCCAATATCCCGCCCCACCATAACGACCCGGTTTTCATGAGCAATCCGGCGCTGCTGTTTGGTCATCGCCGCACGAACTGCCGCATAAGTTGAAACCGGGCTGACCGCGGCATTGACCTCTTCTTTACGAATCGCCCAGGTCACATCCTCGCCATCCAGCAAAACGTCGTAGGTCCGGCCATCATCCAAGCTTGGTGGGCGGACATCAATCCGCACCTGATCCGCCAGTCGGCCAATCCCATCCTCGTCCTCAATTGCCAGCCCGTGCTGGATTGCAGCAAGTGTCACCGCCCGGTACATCACCCCTGTGTCAAAATAGAGGTATCCTAATTCCCCTGCCAGGAGGCAACCCAGGGTGGACTTGCCGGAACCAGCCGGGCCATCAATCGCAATTGTTTTCGGTCGTGCCATGCGTTTTTCTTTTCCTTTATTGAGAAAACTGGGCATCGGGCATCAAATCCGTCCGAACCCAAATAATGACATTTTCAGTAACCACCGGCACATCCCGGGTCAGCAGCCAGCTGACATAATCAAACATCCTCATTTGTGACCAGAGCGGCTGGCTTTCCCAGACCAGATCTTGTCCCCGGTATCCGCCGGCGATCTCAGGTATTTCCTGATCAGAGGTGATCAGGATTCCCGGATCCGATTGAGGCACCGCAGAGGAGACAAATTCAACCGCAGGGTCATCGCGAAGTAGCCAGCGCAAACTCGGTCGGTCGAAATCGGACACAAGGATCTCCACCGCGCCTTTTCCGCTGGAGTTCCAATCCTCAATATCATCAATCGTGCCACGCAGCCAGACGGTCGTCACCTGCGATTCCTGAGGGTACCAGAGTTCCCACGAGCGTTCCGGTGCCATCCCTGTGGAATGGATGCTGAGGGCAACCAGTCCGACCACAAAGATAATCGTCAGACCAAGCAAAAACCCCGATAGGGCAACATCTTCTGACCAGCCAAAGCTGACCAAGAGGGCAATCGCCACAAGCAGGACGGCCCCGCCGATCAAAGCCAGAACATAATTCACCCGCAGTTCCTGCACCAGTGTTGGGTTGATCAATCCCCGATAGACCAACAGCATAAAGGCAAAGACGGCCACCACCATGATCGTGGTCAGCGCCATAATGCTGCGAGAAGACTCAGGCAGCCGCCAGGCAAAGAACATTGTCCGCACGGTCAGCAGCCAGAGAGGAGCCGTCACCCAGATGATATCTGCTGCGGAACCAGCCGGATATAGCAATATGAAAACCAGGCCAAAGAGCCACCAAATCAGCAGGAAAATGCCGAAACGGTCTCGGACCAGGATGGCCCGGATACTGCCCCAAAGCCCAATGAGAAGCGCTTCAACCGTATAGGCGACCAGCGCCAATGGGATCTGGAACGGCGCAGTGGTTCGGTAGGCGGCAAAACCCTGAACGAACTCGACCAAACCGGTAAAGATCCCGCTCAGGTTCGCGGGCGCCAGGAAGAATCCGGTCCCCACCACCAAGAGGGTCGCGCCAAAGGCAACGCCCAACCTCAGCCAGAAATCCTTCCGGTTATCAACAGGCAAAAAGTTCCGCAAAGGTTCATCTTTGAAAATGATTTTAAATAGGAGAGCGCTCGCGCCCAGAATAACCAGGCCCATCCAAAACCCCGAGCCGCTCATCAAAGCCAGGGCGAAAGAGCCGCCTGCCAAAATTGGCCGCTGCTTAAAGAACAGCCCCAGAGCAAGCAGCAGGAACGCAAAAGCCATCATCGGTGAACCGATGATTCGGGAAAGCCCCACCATTTCCGGTGAAATTGCGAAGACTGCCCCCAGAAGGAGGGCCGGCCAGCGGCCAGTCCGCTCCCGGAAGAGCCACGGCACAAAGACCACCAAAGCGCCAGCCAGGGCAAACCAGAACCGCGCCATGAAATTACCCGCAGAAAAGAGGTAAAAATCCAGCCCGGTCAGACCGACATAGGCTGCAAAAGAGCCAAAATTTGTCATACTCCGCTGCGCCGCGGCCAGGGCCTGAAGCGCAATCGAGGCTTCCATATCACCCAATGGTAAAGCCCCCAGACGGATCAATCGCAGTGCCAAGGCTACCGCAAAAGACCCGAAAAGGATCAATATCGACAGGTTCACATTCTTTGAAGTCTTCATTCTAGGTGCTATTATACTTGTCAATCCTTCCGTCAGAAGCGCTTGATGAATTAATTAAAAATTGTCAGCTTAATCCAGCACCTGATAGATAATCGTGCTGCCATAGCTATACACTTCCTGCCACAGGACGCCATCATAAAGCTCGAACTTCGCCAGTCCGGCAGCGGAATAAAAAGCCTGCTCCAGTTGGCCAACGACGATATAGCTCACATTATATTCAGTCAAGAAATCTTCAACTGTGGTGCGATCTTCAGTCTCATAGAAGGTGTTCACCGCGTCCACCCGCTCCTGAACGATATTACTCTGCAGGATCGCCCGTTGCTGACGCTGGTGCCAGTTCCACCCAACCACGCCCGGTAAACCGGTATAGATGGTGAAGCGGTTACCCCAGCGATACTCGTAAGCCTGCCCTTCCAGGATCACAGGGGACCCTTCCACATTATCCTGCATCCAGCGGATGGCCTCGTAGTCCTCCACCAAATTCATGGTCAGTCCCATGTCATAATAACTGGCATAAGCCATATAGGCCATGCCATCGAGCGTATGAGGCGCGTCCACCGCCATGCGGTCGTCAATTTTATCCGAAGTGGCGAGGACGGGGAACAGGGCTGTGGAAGCGACCAGGATAAAACAGATCACCTGCCAGACCAATTCCAGACGGGGTCGCCAATAGCGTAAAGACAGGACTGTCCAGACAAAGCTGACCCCGGAGGCCAGAGCAAACATAGTCCAGGCCTGCAGGTAGAGCTTGAAAACGGTGTTCATCCGTCCGATATCCCCGGGAAGATAGACCATTTCCGCCGCCAGGGTAAGCGTGAGCGCAGAGCCTATCAGGAACAGCATGAAACGCCGTCCATCCGATTGCCCGGGCCGCAGCAACAGCACAATCACCCACAGTCCCAGCGGCAAGGCAACCACCGCAACCACAACGCCCAGGATCAGGAAAGCGACAAGGAGGATCAGAAAGAGGATTAATATCGCATACACCCAAGTCAGATGCGGCTGCAATTCCCTGAGTGCGGATTGCGGGGTGGTCTTCATCCAGTGATAGGTCTCCCATCCCATCCAGCTCACAATCAGGAACAGGAACAGGCCCCAATGGGTCAGGTAAGAATTCAAGGGCGTGCGGTCGCCCGTCCAAAGGGATACAGTGTTATAACCCTGACCGAACCAGTGGGCAAAAGGTTTATAGAAAATGATAGCCAGGGCAAGCAAAATGACAACTGCGCCGAGGGCCACCACCAGTTTTTCGATCAGGCCCGCGCGGGGAACATTCCATTTCAGCCGGGGACGGTAATGGCGGAAGACAGTGTAAAAAACCGCCACTGCAGAAAGCACCATATAGGTGTAAAAATCCCAGGTGTTGGTCGCGCGTAAAGCGCCAATAGCCAAACCACCCACCAGGAAACCCACCACTGTACCCGAAACCCTGAAACGACCATCGCTCTCGCCCCAGCGGCCTTTGCTCAAAACGACCGAGAGACACCAGCTGATAGCCAGCACCGTGATCGGGAAGGCCAGCAGGTGCGCGTGCAAATCGGCATAGAGGAAGGTGAAATAAGGGAATTCCGTGATCGTCTCACCGGGAATCACCCGGCTGGAATACCAATACCAATCCCCGGGATAAAACGGCATGGGTGTGCCCTTGATGAATTGGACGAAGCCCTGGAATGTCCAGGTGATCTTTTGGCCCAATGTGGCATCAGCCAACACAGCACCGCCCGAAGCTATGGATTGGTAACCTTCCACGATCTGGCGAACCGTGCCGAGATTGCCCAGCACAGCCAGCACCAATACGGTGACCAGGCCAGCCCAAAAAGCATTGCCCAACAACCGCTTGGTTTTAGGTTCTCCTGCCCGTAAAGCCCGGGACCGAGGAATGCCCTCATACAGGTTCCAGCCCACCGAAAACGCGCCCAGCACCAGCAGGCTGTACCAGATCGGTAGCACAATATTATAGGCAACCGAGGGAATAATCCCCAACAGCTTGATCGGCACTGCCGCAATCACAAAGCCATAATAATAATAATTGATATAACCGCCCACAAACCAGGGGTCATAGGGGGGGAAGGTCGTGCTCTTGAGAATGGCGTTCAGGTACGAAAAGTCCATGGGCTTTTCGCCACCCTTGTAGGGGTGCCAGAGGTCCGGGTTGCCCAGCCGGATCAGCAGGAAAGCCGTAAACGCGACCAGGGCCAGGATTTCCACCGCCAGGAAATACTGCCATTTCGAGCGCAGTTCTTCCCGGAGTGTCTTGCGCTGCAAGAAGGCAAACAGGACAGCCAGCAGAACGATCACCCCTAAAACCACAAGGATCGTTGTCCTGTTGAAAGGAACGCCCGCAGATCCCAGAATCCAGACACCGAAAGCCAGGATCAATAGCCCCGCCATCTTAGAAAGGGGATAGCCGCGGTCAGCAAGGCCCGGCAGCGCCAGGCGGATTAGGGGATAAACCAGCCAGCCCAGCAGCGTTACCAGCAGGTAGAAGACGATCACGGCCAAAGGCTGTGAGGTGTTCAGCAAGCTGTCACGATTAAACAAATCCGACCAGGTGCCGCCAGTCTGCTGCTCTTCCAGCCGGTCTTCCGGCAGCATCAGGGTTGCCTGAGGGCTGTCAGCATCCACCCCCTGATAATCCGCTGCATCGCCAGGCGTGAAATACACGACCTTACTCAAATCAACCGATTCGAGCAATTCACGGACCGCGATCGGGTCATAGGAACCGGTTTTTTTAAAGATCAGCACCTTGGGATGATCATAAACCGTGAAGGCTTCTTCCGAAGCCTGGTCATTGATCTTCAAAGAACCGAGACTGGGGTCATTTTGAAAAGTTGCCACCAGCTCAAACCCAAGATTGCCCTCGAACATCCCCGGTTCAGCGACGCCATAGCACCATTCAATGCCCTCCCCTTCCGGACAGCCCAGCAGGTTCTGATAATAGAAAGTGGCCAGCGGGTAACGCTCCGGAACACGGGTCGTCGTCCCCCACTGGCGGCTCGAAGTGATGAAAATATAATCAGCCAAATCGAGGTTGGTCTCAAACTTATCCAGTTTGAGCTCGTTATCCGCCCAATACATTTCAAAATTGATATCGCCGCGATAGATCCCGCCCGTTTCGCTGTAGGGACTGAACCCATTCACCGGGTACGGCACGGCATCATCCCAGGTGCTCTCGTGGGCGGGCGCAGCTGCGTGCGGCACCAACCTGGCACCAGTTGAAGATGTGGAAAGGGTCACATAAAGCGTCTGTCCGGCTTCAACCGCCAGAGGTTCATCCAAAATGAAGGTGTAAGCCTCTCCGCGGGCATCCTCCCCTGGGGCAAATTCATCCCGCAGGGTCGGGTTGACGGTGGGGCTTGCCGGATCGGAGATGGATAGTGTGAGGGTCAGGTCTTTCATGCCCGCCAAACCCATCTGGTCCACCAAATAGGGCACCTGGACCCTGGTGATATCTCCGGTCCAGACCATCCGGACTTCCATATAATAATTTGACCCCTCGCGCACACTCTGCATCAGGCGAGGAAGAGGTTGGGAATAGGCCCCCCCCTCATAAGTCACCAGATTGATCTCTGGCGAACCGTTGAGCTGCAAGGTCGATTCCCCTACTTCGATGTCCAACTCAAGGTAATACAACTCGCCCTGTTTCAGTTCAACGCCGTTCTCGAAGAAGAACTCGTATGAAGAACCGCGCCAGTCACTTTGGGAAGCCATAAACTCACTGGCAACCATCGCCTGCCCCAGTGGGACATCCCGTTCTGTGGCACTGGTGATCGTCAGACCTACCTGGGTCGCACTCGAAACACCCGTGGTATCCAGGATATGGGGCATGGTGACCGAAGAGACCAGACCGCTGGTTTCGGCGTAAAAAGGAATCGCGAAAGGCTGGTTGGGCGCGAGGGTATCTCCCGCCCGATAAGGCATCGGCTGCAGCAGGACCCCATCCACTGTATCCACGGAAAGGGTCAGCGCACTGGGGATATTTTGATAGATCCACTCGCTGGCCGCTGCCCGGGGCTGCGGGAGGGTGTAAATCCGGCTGAAAGCAAAAGCCCAGGCTGCGGTCGTGAGGACCACGATCACGGTCAGGACAATTCCAATAATCCGGATCAACTTCGGCTTGAATCTGACAAACCAGACCTTGATTTCTTCCCGGGCGGACCAGAGCTTCACCAACCCCCACCCGGCAAACAGCGCCAGAGCGGGATAGATCAGCATCTGATAGCGCATGGAGCGGACCCAGGAGACCGACTGCCAGATAAAATACAATCCGGTGAAGGCCCAGAGCGGCAGGTTTTTGTCTGCATCCCGCTTACGCAGGATCGCCCAGCCCATCCCCAGATAGGATAGCCAGGCCACGATCCCCAGCGGCAGCCCCAACCCCCACTTCACCAGGTTCTCCAGTGAGAAGGTGAGCGGACGCCTGGCCCACTGCAGGGCGGGTGGAAAATCCACGTCGCCAGAGGCTTGCGCCCGCAGGCTCTGCATGCTGGACCACCAACCGGAGTTGATGCCCATGTTAAAGAACCCCGGCCCGTTGAAAGCATAGGGCTGACCGATCCGGAAGGCCAGGAAACTGACCACTGCCGCCACGATCACGTTGCGCAGGCCGAGGAGCAGCGCTTTTTCACGCGCGTCTTCATCCAGGCGCATGATACGCACCCATTCCACCAGCGGCAGGACAATCGCCACCACAACGGCGTTGATCTTGGAAGCGGTCGCCGCGCCCAGAGCCAAACCAAACAGCAGATAAGGCGCCAGGCTGATGAAGATCCGTGAGAATTTGGATTGTTCTTCCCGGAAGATAGGTTCCGGCCGGGTCAGCGCCCAGACCGCGGCCCAAACAGCAAGATAGGCAAAGGTATTGGCAATAGTGTCGACCGTGGCAAAGTGTGAAAGTTGGATGGGCAGCACAGCAAAAGCATAAAACATCGCGCCCAACAGACCCACCCATTTGTTGTAGAGCCGCTTGCCAATCGCGAAAACCAGTAGAATCGTCAGGACATCAAATACCGCTGAAATCGTACGACCCAGGAGGGTGATCGAGTCATAGCCAACCTGCCCCAGGGCTTCCCCAAGATAACGCACCATGAATAGCGGCAGGGTGCCGTAAACAAAGAACCCATATCCCCGGTTGGCCGGGTTCAGGGTTGAGGTCTCCGCGTTGAAATAATCACTGAGATTATCCACCGGGACAATCGCCTGCCAGACGAGACTGAGAAAACGCTCATCGGGGTGCATGTGCTGGCTGTCATCCCAATTGACACCCACCATGCGGAAATAAGCGCCCGCCAGGAGCGTGAGGATCAGGGCAATGATGACAACAGCCGTTTCCCAATGCACTTTTTGGGAGTGGGCTGGCTGATTCGATGTCTCCATCATCAGGGTGTGTCTCCTTGGGAAGGTGGAACGGTGAAGATCATAAAGTCCTTGTTTTCCACCGCAGAATCATATTGGCGCAGGATGCCATCCGGGAAAGTCCCCTCCAGCAGGTCCATATTTTCCAGGTCGTTGATATTCAGGAAGAACATCTTCGCACGGGGGTCATTAGCAGTCTCTGGAATCTGATCCGCGAAGATGGCATAATCCCAGCCGGCATAACCCGAATTGATCGCCACCAGGCGGGAATCCACCCAATAGGGATACCCCACCACGTAGGTCGTCTCCGGGCTGCCCTCGGTTTCGATGAAGAGCTTGGCGACTTCGCCAATTTCCGAGGTATTCCAGCTGGCATTCCGATAGATCGTGGCATACTGGTTGAAGACCAGATCGTAATTATTAACCGCCGACCAGATCAGCATAAAGGCCAGCACGCCATAAGTCACCAGCTTGCCAATTCGGCCGCTCAGGCGTTCCTTCAGGGTCCGGATGGTTGTTTCCAGCGCAAACCCGACTACCACGAACACCGGCACAATCGCCCCGGCCGAACGGTTCAGGCTGGGGTTCTCGCCCGGATAGGCCAAAGAAAGGATCGAGGGCATCAGCAGCATCGGAATCGAAACCAGCAGGAAGAGGTCGATCCAATTTCGTTTGCGAATATAGCGAATCAGCAGGCCGGCAAACCCCAGGAAATACAATGCGCCCGAGACCACTTCCAGCGCCGGACGGTTCGGGACGGAATGCGCCCAGATCACGCCATTATCCCAGAAGAACATGATGCTGGCCTTCCAGAAATTCTGGAAGAAGATCACCATCGGCGAAGTTTGGAAGGCCACTTCATCCCCGGTCAACCGGGAGAAAGCCCGATAGGCAAAGGCCTCCGGGTTGGCCAGCCAGTAACGCAGCAGGGGCAGAAATACCACCACCGAGACCAGCACGATCAGCAACAGGACAAATAAGGTTTGCATACGCCGGTCACGGGAGGGCCTATGGAGCAGGTAGATCAGAATGCCAATCACAACAAGAATCGGCACAATCCGGAAAGGGGTGTAACCATGCAGGCCGATCCCCAGGAACAACCCGGCCAGCAGGATATCATTGACATTCTGCCGCCGCAGGCCGCGAATCATAAAATACATCACCGGCGCGGTGAAAAGCGGGTAGAGCGGGATGCGCAAGGCCAGGCGTGTGAAAAGCAGCGGCCAATAGGCCATCCCGGCCATCAGGGCTGCCCCCAGGCCCACCCATTTATTACCAACCTCCTTACCCAGCAGGTAAATAAAGAGCAAGGTCAGCAGGTTGGTGAAAACCGCCACGGCTTTCAGGGTGAGGAAGGAAACCGGTAAGTTAAACAGGGCAAAATAAGCCGCCGTCAGGTAATAATGGATCATTTCCCGGCCGGTATTGCGGGGGAAATAGGTTGGATGCCAGCCATTGAGGACATCGTTCACGTCCAAGAGGGTTTCAGCATGGTCCGAGACCATCTCCGGCGGTACGGAATCCAAGTGGTAGAAGTTGAAGAACAGGATCACAGCAATCGCGGCCAGAACGACCAATGTCCAGCGAGTAATCTTCACCTGCCAGCCCTGATCCGAAAACTGCGCCCAACGGTCTTTCAGGGTGGGATGCGGACCCGGTTTGGCTTTCCAAAAGGCCATAAAGATGAAGACCAAAGCCATGATCCAGAGCATTGTGTTCACGAAACCCACCGTCCCGGTGCCAAACAAGAGGAAGGCAAAGACGGCCAGAATCGCACCCACCAGCAGGTACTGTGCTTTGAATGTCGTTTCCATCGGTTGGCCGGAATCGGGTTTCAGCGCGGGAAGCTGCCATTCCTTGCGGAGTATGGCCGCCATCAGGCAGCCCAATGCGGCTGCATAGAGTGCCAGGCCCGGCCAGGGTGTCCGCCCGGCGGAGGGCTCCAGGGTCAGCTGGGCAACCAAGGCCAGAACCAGCGCGCCAAAGGTTAGCCCCGGAAACTGAGTTTTTCCCTCAGGTTTCACCACGGGTTCCAGCGGTTCTTCTTCCGAAATTTGCCGGTCCCAAAATTTTAATTTGGCGACAATATGGTCCCAAACGCTGGGTTCTGTCATCGGAGCCGGATCTTGTGATTCTGACATAAATAATTCCTGGATGTTTTTTGAATGATTGCGTTCTGGATAGGCTAACGGAAAATATGATACTCCACCACGAAAACCCTTGCAACCCCGTCAACCGTGGTTAGCGTTGTGGGTTAGGCTTCCCGTGTGGCGAAAAGGTAACCGATATCCTCATGGACGATGTTCTGCCAGAAGAAAACCCGGTACCCCGCTTCCAAAAGAGATTCTCCCAGGGTCAGGTGGTTATGCTCCTCATCCAGATCGTGGTATTCCATGATGATCCGGTCCACCAGAGAAAGGGTCTCCCGGGATGCCCCCATCAGGATCGGATATTCCGCCCCTTCGCAATCCAGCTTCAAGAGGTCAATCCGCTCAACAAACTGCTTATCAAGTACATTCTGCAGGCTGACCGCACGAACGCTGCGCCCTGCCCGACCTCCACCTGTACCGTCCGGTTGATTACTGGAAATCTGCAGCGGCTCCCCAGCGGTCTGATTTAAGTTTACCAAACCGGCTTCCTTCCAGACAGCCTGCTTAAAGGGGTAAATGTTATCTAGGTGATTGGTACCAATATTTTCACCCAGCAGCTCAAACGAGCCGGCAAAGGGTTCATAGGCGATCACCCGGGCTGCTGGATGACTATACGCAGCCAGGATGGAGAAATCCCCCACCCCCGCGCCGATATCCACCACCGTCCAGCCATCCTGCACGGGTACGCCATACTTCATGTAAAACCTGTCCAGATAGGTCTCCTTGACCGCCCAAAGGTCCATCGCGCCGCGAATCGCCAGGCGGACGGGCGGATTGCGCAGGATCACCTCATGCCGCGAAACGTCATTCCGCCGCAGCAGCAAAGCCAGCATCGCAGGCCAGTTACGAACGCCGCCGATGATCTCCAGCACCGACCAGGCATAATACGCCCATTTTCTCAAGGTTCTCATGCGGGCCTCCGGGCAATGAAATAGGTGCAAACGCCCTGCTCCGACCGGGGCTGGTCCAGCATCTTGCGGGTCAGAGCCCAGGGGATCACCAGGTTCCAGCGGGTTGATACCAGCACCCACTTGCCAAACAGTTTCTTGCTGACCCAGGCAGGAATGCCTAAAGGGTGTCCCCATTCCAGCACATGGAGCGCTTCCGGTGGAAAATAATCCCAGGTCTGTTCCACTTCCAGTCCTGCATGATTCAGTCGCCCTGTCCAGACCTCGGGTGAATCGGTATGGGCATGCCGGGCAATCTGATTAAAGAAGCGGCTGTAACCCGCCCCCAGCCCTTTCAGCCCCAGCTTGTCCAGAACCTGCCGCCCCCACAGCAATTCAGGAAAGCGATGATTGGGCACGCAGAACACAAACTGCCCATCGGGCTTCAGCACCCGGGCGATCTCCGCGATCACCGGATCAATGTCGGGGATGTGTTCCAAAACCGAAATGCTGGTCACGGTGTTGAAACTGGCATCTTCTGCCGGGATTCGAGCACCCTCGCCCAGCACCAACATCCGATAGGCTTCCCGTCTGCGGGCTTCCACCATCGGCGCAACCCAGGGGTCCAGACCGATGTCCGGTTTACGGTTGAAGGCGACCGAGGCAAAATGCCCATCACCGGAGCCGAGGTCCAGCAGCGGTTCGGTCAGAGCAATCTCCTGCAGGAAGCGATCTTCCACTGCCCGCAGAAAACCGCGGAAATAGGGCAGGCTGGAAATATGCCGCCAGAGAATTTGATCGAGTGCAGCTTTGTCCAAGGGTTGTTTTTCAACCATGTTTCGATAATACCTTTTCAAACAGTGCTTCATAGGCCCGGGCAACAGTCTCGGGGGCGTAAAAGGCCGCCAATTCTGCAACGGTTTCGGGTGAGCCCGAACCCTCGCCCTGCATCACCTCAATCACAGCCTGGGCCAACGCAGCTGCATCCCGAATGGGGATGATCTTGCCCATCCCGGAAGAGAGCACGGGCTGGCGTACGCCGGGCAGGTCGGTTGCCACTGCGGGTGTACCGCAGGTCATCGCTTCCACCTGCACCATTCCAAAAGATTCGGTGCTGTTGATGCTGGGTAGAACCAGCACCTCGCTGACTTCAAACAAGGCCCGTTTTTCCGCATCCGTCACAATACCCAAAAACTGCCAGCGGTCACCCAGGGCTTCCGTCAGGGGCAAAATTCGATCACGGTAGGCCTCTTCACCGATTACGTTTAGATAATTGCCGCCATAGATCACCCGCGCCCGCGGGATGGCCGCCTGAATAACGGGCAGCGCTTCCAGCAGATATTCCACGCCCTTTTCAGCCGCCAAACGGGTCAGCATTCCTATAATCCGGTCACCTTCTTGGTAGTGAATCTTATCCTTAAACTGCACGATCTCAGCCTTGTCCGCCGGGGCGACCATGATTGGCGGCTGGATCACGACCAGCCTATCTAAATAACGCTTGAGAAAGGGAGAATGTTCCACAAAATCACGGGTATTGTGCACAATCACATCCCCCAGTTGGATGGAAACCCAATTGGTGAAATGGACCGCCCACCCAGCCAGCCGACTGATCAGCCCTCTGGGCATATCCAAAAAACAGTGATAGGTCAGCACCACCGGTTTATGCTGCCATCTGGCGAAAAGCGTGAATAGGGCCGAATCCAGCTGCGGCAGATGCAGATTGACCACATCCGCCTCTTTGATCAGCCGCCAGGCAATTCCTGGCAGGCGGGGCATCACCACGCCCTTGGAAAGGTGAAAAGCCACCGGCACCCGCACGATCCGCACGCCGTGGTCAACCTCTTCGAGCGGCAGATCGGGTTCAAACTGCGAGGTCAGCACAGTGACCTCATGTCCCAGCGCGGCCAGGGCACGCGCTTCCCGCACGGCATAGATCGTCAGGCCGGATTTATTCGGTTCGTAATAGGTCAGCCCAATCAGGATCCGCATGGGAATTACTCACCTTCCCTCTGCACTGGAGACTTGTGCACAGCCCGCTGATAAAGCGAGACCAAAGCCTGCCCCTGCAGCCGCAAGCCGATCAGACCCAGGATGCCGGTGAAGGCAATCGCCAGGGCATGGATCACAACAGCATGAGTGAAAGCCAGGTCGGCATTCACGCCCAGCAGGGCAAAGGCCGCCACCATTACCCCTTCAAAAACACCCAAACCGGCTGGCGCAGAGGGCAGCGCAGCCCCAAAGGCAGCCATGCTAAGCACAAAGATCATCCACCAGAAGGGTGGATTGGGTTGCAGTTGGTTAAAGATGATATAGTTTTCGCCAAAGGAGATCCCCCAACTGAGTGCCAGGCTGCCAAAGGACAGCAGAAACGCACCGGGGGATTTGAGCACAGCCAACCCGGCCAGCAGTTCCTCTACGCGCGGGGCAACCCGGGTCTTCACCCATCCTGTTCGCTCACCCCACTTTGCCACCCAGCCATTGATCCGTTCATGGTTTCGAGCCATCAGGAATAATACGACCAGCCCCACAACTGTCACAACTAAGGCCAGCCAGACGATCCGTTGGTCAAAATCGCCGCCAATCACCCGGGGCAGCATAGCCAGCACAAACACCGCCGCCAAAAAGACATCAAAGACACGTTCCATCACCACGCTGGAGAGCACCTCAAAGGTCCGCGGGCCTTCAGTCCGATCCAGCAGGAGGGCGCGGCCGATCTCACCCAGGCGGAAAGGAAAAACATTGTTCAACAGGTAACCCGCGTTCATAGCAAAAAAAGCGTCTTTAAAGGAGACCCGTTTCTGCAGGAGGATATACCAGGCAAACACCCGCGCAAACATACTAACGAAATAGACCAGCGAGGCCAGCACAATGGCCTGCCAGCGTATTTTGGAGAGGTTTGCGACAAATTGAGAAAAACCGACCTGGCGCAGCACCAACCCGATCGCCAGGGCACTGATCGCCAGCGGGATGAGCCAGCGCAGGATCTTCCCCAACTGGTGCTGGTTTGGGGCTTCGGTCACGATTGATCCAACCTTAAAATCGCCATAAAAGCTTCCTGGGGAATTTCTACACTGCCGACCATCTTCATCCGGCGTTTACCCTTTTTCTGCTTTTCCAGCAGCTTCTTCTTCCGGGTGATATCACCGCCGTAACACTTGGCCAAAACATCCTTACGCATCGCTTTGACATTCGCGCGTGAGATGACCCGCCCCATGCCATAGGCCTGGATCGGGACCACGAAGAGCTGCCTGGGGATCAATTCCTTCAACCGGGAAACAAGCGCCTGGCCTTTGTGATAAGCATCCTTTTTATGCACAATAGCCGTCAGCGCGTCCACAGCCTCACCGTTGACCAGAATTTCCAGTTTCACCAGGTCCTCCCGGCGATATTCCTTGAAATGGTAATCCATTGAGGCATACCCGCGAGTCCCGGATTTCAACTGGTCAAAGAAATCAACAATCAGCTCCGAGAGCGGGATCTCAAAATGGATCTGTACCCGGGTAGGAGAAGGATATTCCTGCTCTACAAACACACCCCGCTTCTTGCGCACCAGGTCCATCACCACACCGTAATAATCGGTGGGCGTGAAGATCGTTAGATCCATCCAGGGTTCAAGGATCTCGGAAATCGTGGCCTCATCCGGCAGTTCCGCAGGAGAAGCGATCACGACCTCTTTTCCGGTGACCAGCCCCACCCGATATTGCACGGAGGGCGCCGTGAAGACCATGTCCATGTCATATTCACGTTCCAGCCGTTCCTGGATGATCTCCATATGGAACAGCCCGAGGAAACCACAGCGGAAGCCGAAATTGAGCGCTTCAGAGGTCTCCGGTTCAAAGGTGAGCGAGGCATCGTTAAGTTGTAATTTCTCCAATGCATCCCGCAGGTCAGGGTAGTCCTCCCCTTCCGTGGGATAAACGCCCGCAAAGACCATAGGTTTGGCCTGCTTATACCCCTGCAGCGGTTGAGCCGCGCCGTTGGTCGCATAGGTGATCGTGTCACCCACCCGGCATTCCGAGACAGTCTTCAACCCGGTGGCAATATAGCCCACATCTCCAGCGCTCAACAGCTTGATGGGCTGCATGATGGGGGCAAAAACGCCAATCTCAACCGGAGAGGCCTTAACCTTGGTTGACATCATCAACAGGCTATCATCCGATTTGATCTTGCCATTAAACACCCGGACATAAGCCACCACGCCCTTATAGGAATCGTAATGCGAATCAAATATCAAGGCTTCCAGCGGCTTGTCATCCACCCCCTTGGGTGGCGGCACCTGAGCCACAATCGCTTCGAGGACTTGCTCGATATTCACGCCGGTTTTGGCGGATATTCGGATGATCTCCTCCTCAGGAGTCCCCATTAAATTATGAATATCCTCGACGACCTCATCTGTCTGAGCAGAGATCAAGTCAATTTTATTGATCACAGGGATGATCACCAGATTGGCTTCCAAGGCCAGATAAAGGTTCGCCAGGGTCTGCGCTTCAATTCCCTGGGTAGCATCCACCACCAGCAGCGCACCCTCGCAGGCTTCCAGCGCCCGGCTGACTTCATAATTAAAGTCCACATGACCAGGGGTGTCGATCAGGTTAAATTCATAGGACTTGCCGTCCTCGGCGTCATAGTTCATCCGCACGGCTGAGGCTTTGATCGTGACGCCCTTTTCGCGCTCCAGGTCCATACTGTCGAGGATCTGGTCGGTCATATCGCGGTCAGCCACGGTGTGGGTCAATTGCAGCATGCGGTCCGCCAGGGTCGATTTCCCGTGGTCCACATGGGCAATAATACAGAAATTTCTTACGTTTTCTTTCATATCAACAGAGTATAACTCATTTCAAATCAATCCGGTAAATGCTCGAGCGCCGTGCTGATCATACCCTCCAAATCGGTCATTTTTGAGGATGGCTTCAAACGCAGGTCCACCAGGAACTCCACATTTCCCTTGGGGCCTTTGATCGGGGAGGCAATCAGCCCCATCGGCCAGAATCCCAAATTCAGGGCCTCATCCAGCGTATCACGCAACACCTTGCGATGGACCGCCTCGTCCTTGATCACACCGGCATGGACGGCGGCCGCTTTGCGCCCGGCCTCGAACTGAGGTTTGATCAGGGCAACCGTCTGGCCGTCCTCACTTGCAAACCACTCCTTCACAGCCGGCAGGATCAGCCCCAAAGAGATAAAGGATGCGTCAATTACCACCAGTTCGATAGGTTCGGGAAGCGAATCAACATAGCGGGCATTGGTCCGCTCCATCACCACCACCCGCGGGTCCTGGCGCAGCTTCCAGTGCAGGATGCCATAGCCCACATCAATCGCATAGACCTTCTCTGCGCCATTCTGCAGCAGGCAGTCGGTAAACCCACCCGTGGATGCGCCCACATCCGCACAGACCTTGCCCGCCACGGGCACCTCAAAAGCGGCCAGGGCGGCTTCGATCTTCTTGCCGCCACGGGAGACAAACCTGGGAGGCGTTTTCACCTCAATCTGGGCATCTTCGCTGACCAGCGTGGAGGATTTATGGATCATCTCGCCCTCCACCCGCACTTCACCAGCCATCACGAGGCGCTGGGCGCGGTTACGGCTTTCTGCCAGGCCGCGCTCAACGAGTAACAGGTCAATTCGCATCTTTGTCATACCCTCATTTTAACCCAAGATGCAAACACTATTTATGAAAATCAATGAGTCGTAGGGTGTGCACCTTCTTTCTGCACATCAGCATTTCGGTGCGCTCGACCCCCGAGCACATCCTTCAATTGTGTCCAGCCTTCGTAGGGTGTGCACCTCCTTTGTGCGCACCACCTCTTGTCATTGCGAGTGAAGCTGCAGGCGGAGCGACGAAGTACCCGAAGCACAGCGAAGTGGTAAACAATCTCGGAGCACACCCTACTTAATCTGGGGATGGTTTCAGGAATGTTTTCCCTAAGCAATATATTGGATGCGCTAAAACGAATTATGATAAGATTGAAACATGCTCAAGAAATTCGGCTATTTGATCCAAACCATGCGTCCCAAGCAGTGGCCCAAGAACATCTTTGTGCTGGCTGCGCTGGTATTCGACCAACAGCTTGTCTCGCTGCCCGCTCTCGGGCGGACCCTGGCGGCATTAGCTCTATTCTGCCTGGTTTCGTCCCTGGTTTATATCATCAACGACCTGGCCGATATCGAATCTGACAGGCACCATCCTGACAAGCGCCACCGCCCCTTGGCGGCCGGTTTGCTGCCGAAAAAATGGGCTATCACTGGCGCGGCCATTCTGGCTGTCACCACCCTGCCGCTTTCCTTCCTGCTATCCACCGGATTTGGTCTGGTGATCAGCGGGTACTTCCTCCTGATGCTGGCTTATTCCTTCTGGCTGAAGAACGTTGCCCTGCTGGATGTGATCATCATCGCCATCGGCTTTGTCCTGCGGGTGGCCAGCGGTCTGACCGTGATCGTCACCCACCAGTTCTCCCCCTGGCTGTTCCTGGCCACCACCTTCTTGGCGCTCTTTATTGCCCTCGGCAAGCGCCGCTCTGAGATGGCCCTATTGGAGAAGAACGCCGGCGAGCACCGCAGGGTGCTTGAAGGCTATTCACTGGCCTTGATCGATCAACTGCTGATCGTCGTGATCAGTTCAACCCTGATGACCTACTGCCTCTACACCTTCTCATCCACAGCCACCTCAGGCAATTACAGCATGATGCTCACGATTCCCTTTGTGATCTACGCCCTGTTCCGCTATCTCTACCTGTTGAACACGGGACATCTCGGCGGCGCACCGGAAGAGGTGATCCTCACCGACCATCCCTTCCAATTGGCAGTCGCCCTCTGGGGATTCACGGTCATCCTGCTGCTCTATGTCTTTTAGTCTGGAGTCTGAATGCCTGTTATCTTTGGTAAAGCTCCCGGAAAGATCATCCTGTTTGGCGAACACGCTGTGGTCTATGGCCAACCGGCCATCGCCATCCCCGTGCTGAACGTCACCGCCACCGCGCGGGTCACGCCCATCCTGGGAACTGAGGCAGGCAAAGTCCATATTCAAGCCCATGATATCCAGCTCGATACCCTCCTGAGCGACCTGCCGGAGGATCATCCCCTGGCAGCGGCCATCCGGGCCACCCTGCAGGAAATCACGCCCAACCACACCCCGGCTTTCACCATCCAGCTTGATTCCAAGATCCCAATCGCGGCAGGCATGGGATCCGGCGCAGCCGTCACCGTGGCAATTATCCGGGCTCTATCCGCCTTCCTGGGCCGGCCGCTTCCCAATGAGCGGATCTCTGAATTGGCTTTTGAAATTGAAAAACTCCACCACGGTACCCCTTCAGGCATTGATAATACTGTGGTGACCTTCCAAAAACCTGTTTATTTCCAGCGCGGTGAACCCCTCCAAACCCTCACCCTCACTCAGCCCACCTATTGGGTGATCGCAGATACTGGCGAGAAGACTCCCACATGGGAGACCGTTGCTGATGTTCGAGCTCTGCATGACGAATCACCTGAGACCTGTGACACCATTTTTGCCGAGATCGGACAGATCACACAGGAAGCACGCCTGGCGCTGAGTCAGGGAGACCTTGACCGTCTGGGTTCGCTGATGAATCGCAACCAGGCTCTCCTGCAAGACCTCCAGGTCAGCAGTCCCCGCCTCGAAAAACTCATCACAGCCGCTCATGAAGCTGGCGCAGTGGGTGCCAAACTGTCCGGCGGTGGACGGGGGGGGAATATGATTGCCCTCGTACCTCGCGAAAAAGTCAGCCAGGTGGAGAACCACTTGCTGGAAGAAGGCGCAGTTCGCATCCTGACCACCATCCTGAGGGAGACCGCTGAATGAAGCCCGTTCGCCAATTAATCTTCCTGAAACTCGGTGGGTCGCTGATCACCGATAAATCCCAACCGCTGACCGCCCGGGGAGACATCATCCACCAGCTGGCAGAAGAAGTCGCGGCTTTCCACACCGAACATCCCGAGACACAGTTGGTCCTCGGGCACGGCTCCGGCTCCTTTGGCCATGCCGTCGCCAGCCGCTACCAGACCCAAAAGGGTGTCCATTCAGCTGATGATTGGCAGGGCTTTGCTGAAGTCTGGGCAGCCGCGCACCAATTGAACCAGCTCGTGATCAGGCGCTTTGCCTCCGTTGGCCTGCCCGTGATTACTTTTCCGCCCTCAGCCGGAATCATCGCCGACAAGGGTGAGGTGGTCCAGTGGGACCTCAACCCCCTGCAAACTGCCCTGGCCCACAACCTGATCCCCGTTGTTCTGGGGGATGTCATCTTTGACCAATCTTTGGGCGGGACCATTTTCTCCACCGAAAAGGTCTTCCAGCATCTGGCAAAGATCCTCCACCCCAATCGAATTCTGCTGGCAGGGATTGAAAAAGGGGTCTACCAGGACCCATCCCAGCCTGATAACATCGCTCAATCGATCACCCCTGAAAACACGGATGATGTTTTCCAGCAGCTCGCCGGCTCAAACCAGGTGGATGTTACGGGCGGAATGCAGTCCAAAGTAACCCTGATGATAAATCTGGTGCAGGAGCATCCCGGTCTGACCGTCCGGATTTTCTCCGCCGAAGCCCCCGGCAGCCTGTATGAAGCCCTCAAAGGCGAAAATCTCGGCACCCTGATCGCAGGTTGAGCCTGCTGCGGCAAGAGCCTTCCGGCATCACCAGGCCTCGTTTTTCCGGTATAATCTGAACTTGATTGATATTTTGGAGAAAAAAACATGATCTTCACGCGTCAGCAATTGGAAGAACTGGAAAACCAGAACCTCGCCCCCTATGGCGTTCAAAGCCGGAACAGCAAGGGCCGCCAGTTCCCGGAAGATGAACCCGATTACCGCACCGTTTTTCAGCGGGATCGGGACCGGATTCTGCATACGACCGCATTCCGCCGGCTGGAATATAAGACTCAGGTCTTCATCAACTACGAAGGGGATTATTATCGTACCCGTCTGACCCACACACTCGAAGTGGCCCAGATTGGGCGCAGTGTGGCGCGGGCATTGGGCGCTAATGAGGATCTGGTGGAGACAATCTGCCTGGCCCATGACCTTGGTCACCCGCCCTTCGGACACTCCGGTGAGCGCACCCTGGCACGCTTGATGGTGGATCACGGCGGCTTTAATCACAACCACCACTCCTTCCGGATTGTGACCCAGCTTGAGAAACGCTATCCTGAATTCGATGGCCTGAACCTGACCTGGGAAGTCCTGGAGGGGATCGTCAAACACGAAACCGATTATGACGTGGCTGATGCCGCTGAATTTGACCCCGAACTGCGCGGCCATCTGGAAGCCCAGATCGCCAATGTGGCCGATGAACTGGCCTACACAGCCCACGACCTTGATGATGGGCTGCGCTCCGGGATGATCACACCTGCCCAGCTTACCGGCGTCTCCCTATGGGAGGTCATCAATGAAAGCATCGGCCGCCGCCGATCAGATACGCTGGACGACCTCGCCCGGCACCGCCTGATCCGCCGCCTGATCGGGATTGAAGTCAATGACCTGATCCAATCCATTGACCGGATGATCCGCCGCAGCGGCATCCATAATGTGGAAGAACTGCAGCAGCTGCCCTATAATGTGGTCGGTTTCAGTGAGGACATGCATCGCCGCAACCGTGAATTGAAGGATTTCCTCTTCAAGAACCTTTACAATCATTACCGGGTGGTGCGCATGGCCGTGAAAGCGGACCGGAACCTGGAAAGCCTCTTCCAGGCCTATGTTCAGGAACCCACCATTCTCCCCGGCCCAGTTCAGGCCACCATCGAAAAGAACGGCCTGGAGGAAACGGTCTGCGACTATATCGCCGGGATGACTGACCGGTTTGCCATTGACGAACATCAAAAGTTGTTTGATCCAACAACACTTCCCTAATTGGTTCAGGAGCGACATCGAAACAGAAGGAATTTAGAATGATCGAAACAAAATATCTCACCCCCGAAGGCAAGGCCAAACTAGAAGCGGAGTTGAAAGAACTGAAGACCAAAGGTCGCCTGGAGCTTGCCGAACGCTTAAAACAAGCCATTTCCATGGGCGACCTCTCAGAGAACGCCGATTACCACAAAGCCAAAGAAGATCAGGGTTTCATGGAAGGCCGCATTCAGGAACTTGAAGCAATCCTCTCCAACTCGAAGGTCATTGAGACCAAAAGCAAATATGATGAGGTCACTCTCGGTGCCCGGGTAACGATCAAGGAAGCGGACTTTCCCCCCGAAACCTACCATCTGGTGGGTGTCAACGAAGCCAACCCCCGGGAAGGGCGCATTTCGCACGAATCCCCCATCGGAAAAGCACTCATCGGCCACAAATCAGGCGAGAAGGTGGATGCTGTCCTGCCCAACGGTGAAACTATCCGGCTGGAGATCCTTAAGATCGAATAATCACTAGCAATAGAAGAACAGACACCCCCAACGGCTGTTGGGGGTGTCTGTTTATTATAAGAAAATTCGGGACTTTAGAAGGAACCCCGTTCCTTTGACCAGACAGAGAGTTCAAGCGTCACCCGTTGGAAGAAGCTCTGGTCCGGTGCGGCACCTTCGCCGTATTCCATATCCACAATTCGGGCTTCCAGTTGTAGGGTAGCGGTTTCCAGCAGGATCACCTTACCGGGTTCTGCGAGGATCGGTTCGCCCTTGGATTCAAGGCGCATCCGTGTTTTGCTGTCTTCATAGACATGTTCGCTCATCACAACCTTGGTCACGGTCTGGATATCATTTTTATCGAAAAGCCAGATCTCAAAGGCGCTGACCCGTTTGGGTTCGCCAACGCCAACCGTATCCGAGATACCCACACCGCATTCACCCAGGAATTCGCCGGTGGGTGCATCAATGCTGAAGGAATCATCATACAGGTCATCACCCATCATATAAGTAGTCATGAACTGCGCCACAGGTAATTGCTGTTCTTCTTCCTCAGCAGGGCTGAAACCGGATATAGGTTTGGTATAACCCAGTTCTTCCTCGCCATAATCCATGGCCGCGGAACTCTCAGCCATCCGCTCACGGACGATTGATTTCAGATCTTCCTGTTGTGCCTCACCCAGTTTCCTGGGGCGAATGACAAAGAAGTAGATCGCAATGGCAGCACCAACCAACAGGACAATACAGAAACCACCCAGGAGCATCCAATTCGGCCCGCTGCTTGGTTCCTCTTCCTCCTCGGCGGCAGGCGTTGCGGCAACATCCGCTGCTGTCTCACTCGTCGGCTGGACAACATCTACGCCTTCCGCACCGACAATGCTCTCAAAGTAAGTGATCTGTTCGGGAGTGATATATCCCATATTCGCACTGACGGCTTCGAGGGTTTTATCAGCGGTGTCTTCCAGTTCAGACCAGGTCTTATTAGCAATGGAAGCGTCACCGGTCATGGAGGTCGTGAAGATCGCCATTCGGAGGTAGTCTTCCCGCAGGTCCGCTCGAAGGTGATAAGGGGCAAGATCGGTCCATTGCACAGGCCAAATTCCCCAGCCAATCAGCAGACCCAGTAAGATCCCCACTACGACACCGGCAATCAGAACAATTCGCCAGTCTTTGGTCAATGATTTCAATTTTTCTGAGTTCATCTTAAACTCCCGTCTTATTTTTTACGTAAATTATTCGCATTCTCACTATTGTAGAATAATTAAAACATTTCCGCAATAGAATCACTCAGAAAATAGATTGCAAGACTTATGCCACTTCAGCTTCCTTCAAAATTTCGTCCTGAAGGAAAGTTTCCTCACAATCCAGACATTTTAATTGTCGTTTGTTGGCAATGACCAGAACACCCCCGCAGCTTGGGCATTTCTCTGCCACAGGCTGCTTCCAGGAAGTGAAATCACAATCCGGGTAGCGGGAACAGCCGTAAAATGTCCGGCCTTTGCGGGTCTTTCGCCGGACGACCTCACCCTCCCCACAGGTCGGGCAGGTCACGCCGATCTTTTCAAGATAGGGTTCGGTATAGCGGCAGTCGGGGAAGTTGCTGCATGAAATGAATTTGCCATAGCGTCCCCAGCGGATGATCAGATCATGGCCGCAGCGGGGGCATTCCCGTCCAACCTTTTCCAGTTCAGCCTTCTGCTCGGGCATCTTTGCTTCGGCATTCTCTAATCGTTCGGAGAAGGGACCGTAAAATTCGCGGATCACTTCCACCCATTCAGCGGAACCCGAGGCGACCTCATCCAGCTCATCCTCAAGATTCGAGGTGAAATTGATATCCACAATGCTGGGGAACCATTCCACTACCAGATCATTGACCAGAAAGCCGGTTTCCGTCGGTTCCAACCGCTTTCCGTCCCGGGTCACATATCCCCGATTCTGGATCGTTGAAAGGATTGGGGCATAAGTGGAAGGACGGCCGATGCCGTTCTCTTCCAGCACCTGAACCAGAGAAGCTTCTGTAAAGCGTGGGGGTGGTTGGGTGAAATGCTGCTCAGGATAAAGCTCCTGCAGAGACTGGGGCTGATTCTCTCGAATATCATCCACCGGGATTTGGGCGCTGTCGCCTTCCTCGTCTTCCGCCTGGTCTTCATCCTTGCCTTCTTCATATACCACCAGGAAACCAGGAAATTCCAGTTGACTGCCGGAAGCCCTCAGTAGATATTCATTACCCGCATTCCCTTTGCCCATCACTTCCACGGACAATGTCTTGTAAACAGCCGGGTTCATCTGGGAGGCCACAAAACGCTGCCAGATCAATTGGTAAAGCCGGTATTGATCGCGCGAAAGGTACTGCTTGATAGCCTTGGGCTGTCGCAGTACTGAAGTCGGGCGGACCGCTTCATGCGCTTCCTGGGCCGATTGGGTTCTGGTTTTATAGGTTGGTGGTTCCTCAGGCAGGAACCCATCACCATAGCGTTCCTTGATGAATGACCGGGTTTCGTTCAACGCGATTTCCGAGATATTAGTCGAATCGGTACGCATATAGGTGATCAAACCGTGCGTCCCCTCACCATCCAACTCCACACCTTCATATAATTGCTGCGCTACAGACATGGTCTTGCGAGCAGTGAAGCCCAGTTTGCGCGAGGCATCCTGCTGCAGTGTGCTTGTAATGAATGGGGCTGAGGGGTTGCGGCGGCGTTTGCCCTCTTTGACAGACTCAACCGTATAGAGTGCGGACCGCATCTCATCCAGGATAGCATCTACTACGTCCTGGGTTGGCAATTCGGGTTTTTCGCCATTGATCCTGGCAAGTTTTGCGCGATAAGCAACCTGGCCGCCTTCGGGCAGCAAGTCTGCTTCAATGGACCAGTATTCTTCGGGCATGAAATTGTCAATCTCGCGCTCACGCTCCACAATCAGGCGTAATGCTACAGACTGCACACGCCCGGCGGAAAGCCGGCTGCGAACCTTCTTCCAGAGGATCGGGCTGATCCCATACCCCACCAGACGGTCGAGGATCCGGCGAGCCTGTTGAGCATCCACCAGGTCCATGTCAATCGTGCGGGGGTGGGAAAAAGCGTCATCCACCGCGTCCTTGGTGATCTCATGGAACACGACCCGGTTGGTGCGTTTTTCGTCAATTTCCGCGGCTTCCATCAGGTGCCAGGCAATCGCCTCACCTTCCCGATCGGGGTCTGTCGCCAGATAGATCTCTTCCGCTTTACCGGCCAGTTTCTTCAATTCCTTGACGACTTCCCGTTTCTCATTGGGAACCCGGTATTGCGGCTCGAAATCGTTATCCACGTCCACCGATAATTTGGACCGCAGCAGGTCACGCACGTGGCCAACTGACGCCCGGACGGTATACCCCTTGCCAAGGAACCGTCCCACGGTCTTAGCCTTGGCTGGGGATTCGACGATCACCAGCTTCCCCTTACGGGGCGGAGCAGCCTTTTTCTTTCGGACCACTTCCGGCTTGGGTAGCCCTTCATGGGCATCCGTGCGGCCCATCCGGTAAACCTTGGTGCCACAAACAGTGCAGGTCCCCCGGGTCACCGGTGCACCAGCTTTGTTATATTCAGCTATAGGATCTTCAATTTCGCGTTTTTCGCGACATTTTACGCAATAAGCTTCCAATTCCAATATCTCCTACAAATAATCTTCACGACCGTCCTGTTTTAGATAATTTACAACATCGCGAACCCGTTGAGCTTGTTTTCGGTCGCAAACGAGTATCGCGTTGCCAGATTCAATAATAATCAGGTCTTCCACCCCAACCGTTACGATCAGGCGATCCTGAGTATCACCACAAATGAGTGTACCGCTGGTGTCAAATGTGATCGGTTTACCCCGGAGGACAATATTACCCGATTCGTCCGGATCAAGGGCATCAAAAAGGGATTCCCAGCTGCCAACATCGTTCCAGCCCAGGTCAATGGAAGGAATCACAGCCGCTTTGTTGGCGTGTTCCATAATGCCATAATCGATGGTTTGGGGTTGAATGGTGGGCCAAACAGCCTCTATCATACCCTTAGGTTGCGTTTTTTGCCAAGACCCTTCAATTTTCTTCAATTTAGCATAAAGTTCCGGCATCTGGCGTTCAAACTCAGCCATCACGGTTGGAACTCGCCAGATGAACATCCCGGAATTCCAGACATGGTGCCCATCGGAGACCAGTTTCTCTGCCAAAGCCAGCTCCGGTTTTTCCTTGAAAGCCTTGACCTGGTAAGCCTCAACGCCCTCAAAAGTCCCCAGCGCTTCGCCCTTTTCGATATAGCCATAACCGGTTGCCGGGAAGGTTGGTGTGATCCCCAATGTCACCAGAGTGTCCTGCTGGGCGACCTCATAAGCTGCCCGCAAAAGCTGGCGCAAGTGTTCAGCATTCCGCATCAGATGGTCGGCAGTGAGGATCGCCATGGACCCCTGTGGGTCACGGCTTTGGATGGCCAGGGCAGCCAGTCCCACAACCGAGGCAGTCCCGCGCGGCAGAGGCTCAATGATGTAGTTTTCCTCCGGGATGGAAGGCCATTGTTCCATCAGCAGGGCAACCTGGTCCGCAACAGTCACGATCAGGATCCGTTCCTCCGGGAATAAGCCCGTAAGCCGGTGAACAGCCTGCTGGAAGAGGGTTCGCTCCCCATCAACAGCCAGGAGCTGTTTCGGACGGCCTTTGCGGGAAAGCGGCCAAAGCCGGGTCCCGCTGCCTCCTGCCATAATCACTGCATAATAATCTTCATACATGACCAACTCCTTATTTCTTGTTGATCTCGCGGATAGCTGCATATCGCATGCCCCCCACATGCTGGACCAGCCCCTTCAGTTCCATCATGGTCAATGCCGCGGTCACTTTTTCCACCGCCAGTCCGACTTCATTGCAAATCTCATCCACATGGACCGGTTCATAATCCATGGTCTGCAATATCTTAGCCTCAGTTGTGTCTGCTGGCAAGGCCTGTCTTGCCGCTTTATATTCCTCCACATGGGATAATTCCAGCAAGTCGAGAACATCCTGGGGCGAAACCAGAGCATAGGCCCCCTTCTGGATCAGCCGGTTGGTCCCCTTGCTGGCCGGAGAAAGGATATTGCCCGGCACCGCGAAAACATCCCGGCCCTGCTCCACCGCAAAATCAGCCGTGATCAGTGCCCCGCTGCGTTCACCTGCTTCCACTACCACCGTTGCCAGCGACAGCCCAGAGATGATCCGGTTACGCGGCGGGAAGTTGACGCCTTCCGGCTGGGTTCCCAATGGGTAATCACTGATGATGGCACCGTTCTCAATGATCGCGTCAGCAAGCTGGCGGTGTTCCGGCGGGTAGATCACGTCCACCCCGCTGCCCAGAACGGCAATTGTCCTGCCGCCGGCCTGAAGCGCTGATTGATGCGCCAGGGCATCCACCCCGCGGGCCAGACCGCTGACAACAGTCAGCCCGTGCCCGGCCAGATAAAGGCTGGTATCCCGGGTGATCTGCTGACCATAGGCCGAAATCCGCCGGGTGCCTACCATGGCCACTGCGAAATCATCCGCAGGCAGGAGTGCCCCTCTGACATATAACACAGGTGGGGCTTGTTCGATTTGTTTCAGCAGCTTTGGGTAATCCTCATCCACCGACGTCAAAACCTGAACACCCTGTTGCTGGATGGACTCAACCAACGAGTCGAGGTCGGTTTCCTCCCGCAGGCGCAGGAAATTGGTCAATGCCCGCTCAGGTAAACCGGCTTCCCTAAAGGCCTCGGCAGGCGCGTGCCAGGCAAGCGAAAGGTCGCCGAAAAAGGACAGTATCTGCTGAAAGCGAACCGCACCAATCCCGCGAACTAAATTAAATCCAATCCAATACTTTTTATCATCTGGCATCAGTCCCCCTCGCCATACCACTCCAATCTGGTGACTATCATTTTCTCCTGGTCGAAGTCCACTTCAAGGATGGTGTGTTCGGTCGCCGGAATAAGGGTTTCCTCGCTGGCATCATTTTGAACCACATAGACATCATTGGCACCGGTTTCGATGATCTCCTTCAAAACGCCCAGATACTTACCTTCCTGCTCGTAAACATTCAAACCAATCAGTTCATGTAAATAATATTCCCCATCCCCCAGCGCTGGCAGCTGTTCGGTGCTGAGATAAACCAGTTTATTCGTGAGGGTGGAGACCTCTGTCCGGTCGCTGATTTCCTTAAATTTCAACAGCAGAAGATCAGTCTTCCAGCGGGTGGCTTCAATCGTTAACGGCGCATGGTCCTTACCAACATACACCAGACTTCCGGGGACAATAAGATCCAGAAGCTCAGAATAGATCTCCAGCGGGATCTCCCCCTTGACGCCATGTGCCCGACGCAGCTTCCCGAAGAGTAGAAAGGCAGGCTCGCTTTCAGAGTGCGAGCCTGCATCTTTGTTACGACTTAACTGAGACATGTGTAAAAAGGGTCAAGGATTAATCTGGCTCGACAATATCGAGCTTGGATCGGTTCCCATCACGGGCAGCAGCAACTTTCAGCAGCGTTCGCAGAGAGTTTGCGACCCGTCCGCCCTTGCCGATCACCCGGCCCATGTCTTCTTTTGCCACATGCAGGTCCAGGTAAACGGTGTTACCTCGGGGGTGGGATTCAACATTGACTTCTGTGGGTTGATCGACCAGTGACTGGGCGACGAACTCAACCAAACCTTGCAGGTTCTCACCTTTCATCTTGCCACATGCCTTTCTGAACTATGAATTTGCCGGCGGGTTTGTGCGGGGGTCAGTAACCCGCTCATCATAAACCTTTGCACCTTCTTCAGTCAGGCCCTCAACATCCTCGCCCGCTTTGAAACGTTCATAGCGGTCCCAGAGTTCGGTCTGCTTGAAGAGACGGGCAACGGCTTCTGTGGGTTGTGCGCCAACGCTCAGCCAATAAAAGACACGGTCATCTTTCAGCACGATTGTGGAAGGTTCGGTCCGGGGATTATAATGACCAACCACTTCCAGAAAACGCCCGTCACGGGGTTTTTCTTTGTCAGCGATAACAACACGATAACTTGCCTGATTCCGGGATCCAACCCGGCGTAGTCGAATACGTACCATCGAAATACTGCTCCTCTTTAATTATATGTTTCTAATTTTATCAGCCTGAGTCCTGCAAAAGGCATGAGAGAGCGTTGAAGGAAACGCTGACCTTTCTCGTACGTCTGGCTATCGCATCATACGGCCTAAACCTTTGCCGCCTGATTTCTGTAAAGTTTTAATCAGCCGCTTAGTGTCCCGAAAGCGCTTCATGACCTGATTGACCACTTGCACATCCAGTCCGGAACCCCGCGCAATCCTGCGCCTGCGGCTGGCATTCAATAATTTCGGGTTCCGTCGTTCGGCCAACGTCATGGAGTCGATCACCGCCTCAATCTGCTTGAGTTGACCCTCAGCTTCGTTCGGGTCAACCTGGCGGGCAACCTGCCCCATTTGGCCGGGCATCATATCCAAAATCTGCCCCAGCGGTCCCATCTTGCGCATCTGCTTCAACTGTTTGGCGAAGTCCTCCAGGGTGAATTCACCATGCATCAGCTTTTCAGCCTGCTGCGCTGCCTGTTCCTGGTCGAAGTTAGCTTCAGCTTTTTCGATCAGGCCCAGAAGGTCACCCATACCCAGGATACGGGAGGCTAACCTCTCTGGATTATACTCCTCAATTGCATCCACACCTTCGCCAACACCCAAATACTTGATCGGCACGCCGGTCACTTCCCGGATGGAAATGGCTGCGCCGCCGCGGGCATCACCATCGATCTTAGTCATGATCAAGCCAGAGACGGGTAGTTCCTTGCGGAAACCCTGGGCCACATTGAGCGCTTCCTGACCGATCATCGAATCCACCACCAGGAGGATCTCGGTCAGATGCACCTTCTTTTGGATCGCAGTCAGTTCGTCCATCAGCTCAGAATCCAGCTGGGAACGCCCTGCCGTATCCAGGATCATAACCGTGGTGCCGCCCTTTTTGGCAGTTTTAAAAGCTTCATCCGCCAGCTTGGGTGGGGCGACCCCATCTTTAGCAAACACTGGGACATCAATCTGTTCGCCCAGCGTCTGGAGCTGTTTGACCGCGGCCGGCCTGTAAGGGTCCGCCGCCACCAGTAAAACCCTTTCGCCTTGGCTGCGCAAGCGCTTCGCCAATTTTGCGGCGGCTGTGGTCTTACCGGAACCCTGCAGGCCCACCAGCATGATCACGAAAGGCCGTTCGCCTTTCAGGTTCAATTCGCTGGGTTCACCCAGAGTGCCAATCAGTTCCTCATTGACGATCTTAATAACCTGTTGTGCCGGGTTGAGGGCTTTGGAGACCTCCGCCCCAATGGCACGTTCCTTCACACGCTGTGTAAAGGATTTGACCACACCATAATGGACATCGGCTTCCAACAGCGCCATCCGGACTTCCCGCATGGCCTGATCCACATCCGCCTCTGAAAGGCGTCCGTGCCGGCGCAGATTCTGAAAAATGGTGTTTAGACGGTCTGTTAAGTTTTCAAACACAATAAAGACTTAATCGATTCTTTCGGTTCAATCGTCAACCTGTGATTTTAGCGTGTAAAACGCGGATGGTCAAGGGAAATTCGGTAAGAGACCTCCATAAGCTGCCCGGAGCGGAATAATAATCACACTTAAAAAGGGTAGTTACATTCTCCCTACAGCACTCATCCAGCGATACGGGTGCCTTCAAATAGGCATTGAACAAATTCATCCACGGTGATCCCGCCCAGGTAAAGCGCTAGTTCCAGATCTTCCAGCTCCTTACGCACATCCTCCGGATCGTACCGGACACCCTTCAGTGCTTCTTCCAGAGGATCCAAGTCAGCCATCCCCATAAAATCACCGGATATTTTACAGTCCTCAATCAGCCCTTTTTTGATATTGGCCCGAATTTCCAGCTTGCCATTCGGGAAACGACGGCTGTTCTTAAATTCAAAGGCTGGCGCATGACCAAAATTCCAGTCCCAGGATTGGTATTTCTCTTGCTGGAGTTTTTCAACCTCAGCGAGCATCTCCTGGGTCGGTTCAAAGGTTGTGATCGGTTCCTCTTCGGAGAAAGCGGCCAGAAGCGCCTGCCAAAAAGCATGAATGTCCTCAAATTGTCCGTCCGGCAGATAGTCCTTGATATTCATCACCTGGCTTCTGATCGAAGCGATACCTTTTGATGCGACTTTTGCCTTGTCCACCTGCAGAACACTCTCCAGCGAATCCAGGTCGGAGTCATAGAGCAAGGTGCCGTGATGCATCAACCGCCCTTTTTGGATGCGCTGGGCAGTGCCCGAGATCTTCTTGCCATCCAATAGCAGGTCATTGCGTCCTTTGATTTCCGCCGGCACACCGATTTGATTAAGCGCCCTCACCATCGGACCGGCATAAACGGAGATTTCCTGCCGGTTCAGGCCGTCAATTGGATAAATGAAGGTGTAGTTGAGATTCCCCAGGTCATGGTAGACCGCGCCGCCGCCCGAGGGCCGGCGAACAATTTTTGTGTCCAGCCTCCGGGCTGCTTCGAGGTTGATCTCGCTTTCAGCGTTCTGATACCGTCCAATGATGATGGCATTATCATTTTGCCAGAACATTAATATTCGCTCAAACTGGACCAGTTCCTTCAGACCAAATTCCTCTAAAGCCAGGTTCCAGGTGGGGTCTGTTGAGTGCGTTTCGATGTAGATCATGTTGGTTCTATCCTGATGATTTACAGTTAATTCTACGGTTAAATAAATTCAACCCCTTATTTTTACCCGATTAATCAATACCTGTCGTATTTATTGAGTGAAGGGTTTGTCTTCCAGGGAGGTCTTCCGCGAATTAACGCGCCAAGAGACTTTCCATTCACACATAACAGAACAGCTGGAATTTTACTTGGGCCTAATAAATAAATTTTTACCCCCTATTCGATTTTTATAAGAACCCTTCAGGTATCAAAGAAAAGCGGCCCCACTTATTCTATTAGAGGAATATCAAAATCTAACAATAATCCATCATCATCGACTTCCAGCTTTGGATTATCAATCTGGATACCCTCTTTCTCATAAACCTGAAGGGTATATTGTTTTAAAAGCTCATTACAAGTGTTAAATTTCTTGAGTAATTTCTTATATGCAGGCGAATCCTGCATAAAATCGCGTTTATTGATCTTTGCGATCCAATGTTTCAAGCGATGAAGCTTTTGCTCGTTATCCTCCAGCTCAATAAAGGTCAGAATGCGATTCTCGCTTTCATCTTCCAGCTCCTGCTGGAACGCTTCACACTGTTCCAGAACCTCTTGATATTCTTCCTCGCGATCCATGCGTGCTTTGTTGATAATGGCTTCATCTGTGGCTTCATCAACCGATTGTAAAAAAAATAGCTGCGATGTAGCGCCGTTTTCAGTGATGAATAACTGAAGCCGTTTCAGGAAGGTCTCATTCTCTTCCGTCCGGGGCAATAACCAGGCTCCATTCTGATTGGATATAGTGCCTTTGTTTTTCAACCTTCGCCAGACGTTAACTCGCAAACTGGAGGGAGTAGCTGGTAGCTGCGTCATTAAAAGCAGCCATTCCATTTTTGCCATAACTCAAACCTTTCGGATCATTTTACGATCTATCATAATCCATTTCCAACCTCTCACCTTTCAGATAGGCCTTATCCCATACTGGCTGAGAAAGCGAGCGGTAATCCGCTGCATATTGATCCATCGCGTCAGCATACTCGACATCCACAAGGGTCAGCTCAGCATTTATATCTATGGCATCAGGCTCATATTCCTGAATGAACTTCCTCAGGACCTTGTGATGGTCACGGATGAGACAGGGCATCAACAAATTCCCGTCAACCTCATTCTTCTGCCAGCGTCGGATTCGTTGGAAGAATGGATTGTCGTAAATGGTATTCAAATTACCACCCTTTGAGTATATATCATTTACGTTGACAGGTGAAAACGGAACAAAAACGCAGGGGGTCACATTGCCATTCCAATCAATATAGAAATATCCGCCGTTATCATGGCCACCCGCCGATAAACATCCATCCACGACTGTGCCGTGGTTCCAGAAGTCAGCAAGGAAGACCCGCTTTTCATGAATCAATTTCCAGGATTGCCGCCACATCTCAAGTCGCTGCTGCGGTGTTGGCATCAACTGGGTGGTAAATGCCCGTCCAATGGGCATATACTGAAATACCCACCCAATCACGGCATGTTTTTCTTTGAACAGGAACTCAATGAAATCGTCCGAGAGAATTTCCTCGGCATTTTGGCGAGTCGCTGTCAATGAAACGCCATATAAAACGCCAGCCTCGAAAAGGCGGTCCATGGCTGCCATGACTTTATCGTATACGCCTTCACCCCGTCGTTGATCGGTCTTTTCGCGCCACCCTTCCAATGAAATAGCAGGAAGGACATTCCCCAAACGGGCCATTCTTGCCGCCACTTCGTCATCAATCAGGGTGCCGTTGGTATACATCATGAAGAATGTTTCCGGATTTGCTTCAACGATATCGAGAATGTTCTTCCCCTTGGAACGGTATGCTAGAGGCTCTCCTCCGCTGACGACCACAAACTGGGTCCCCCACAATTCCCTGGCATCCTTGACAATTTGATTGACCAGATCCCAATCGAGCGTGCGGACCTTTTCATTTGAGTCCGCATAGCACCCTGTGCAACGAAGATTACAGGCCTTGGAAGGGCTGATAACAATAAAACTCGGGGTGATATAACCGTGCTCTTCTTTGAAAAGGATTGATTTTTGTTTTCGCAAGCTCTGATTGATAAACAATTCCTTTACAACGATGTCTGTTAGAGATGTTATGGTCGATTCGGAAAGATCATATACGCCCAGAGCCGTTCTCACCGATTCAAGGATTGCCAGGCTCATTGCCAATTTATCGTCTTTGACGCCCGGAGGCTGGTTCTCAATTTCTTCCGGCTGTTTCCTTGAATTGTTCTTCAACCAGCGTTCAGCGTAGCCTAGTGCTATGCGTTGAAGCCCCCGGTTTTTGATTAATTTGGTCTCGCTGGCCTCAAGCCATTGAACTAATCGGCCCGTATCAGTATTGGTATCAAATTCAGTGATTAATTGGGTGTCCATATTTCTCTCCCTTTTTTTTAGTTTTCAACTATAATAACATATGTTCATCAAAATTGCAACAATTGTTTCTTTTATATGTAACAGATCTTTAAAAATAGCCCGCGCAACGTTTCCAGACAAGGTGGGTTAAGTAAGATGATATTAATTTGCTCATACCACGATATAGGTTTTAGAATTGTGAGGAAGTCGTTATGTCTAAAGTAGCCATTGTTACAGATTCAACTGCTTATCTGCCGGATGATCTGATCGCCACGTACAATATCACGGTGGTCCCTCTGGTGGTGATCTGGGGAACAGAAACCCTGCTGGATAACGTAGATATTGGACCAAAGAAATTCTACGAACGCCTGTCCAAGGCCAAGATCATGCCCTCCACCTCCCAGCCCACCGTCAAATCCTTTGCAGACGTATATGAACAACTGCACGGTGAAGGGTTTGAAATCCTTAATATTGTCATCTCATCCCTCCTTTCCGGCACCGTGGATTCCGCAAGCCAGGCTAAAACGATGGTCCCCGATGCAGTCGTTGAAGTTGTCGATTCAAGGATGACCTCGATCCCTTTGGCCTATATGGCTCTGGCTACCGCCCGGGCAGCCAAACGCGGCGCTTCCCTTGCAGAATGCAAGCACATCGCTGAGGAAATCCGCGATCATTCCCAGGTCTTTTTTGCCGTGGACACCTTGGAATTCCTCCATCGCGGCGGCCGGATTGGTGGGGCCTCCCGGTTCCTGGGGACAGCCCTCAACCTGAAACCCATCCTCTATCTGAAAGATGGCAAAATCGAAGCACTTGAGCGGGTTCGCACATCCAGGAAGGCGCATGCCCGTATGATCGAATTGATTGGCGATAAAATGTATGGCCAGACCCCCATCAACATGATGGGTGTGGTTGGCGCAAATGCTGAAAAATCCGCCAAGCACCTGCTGGATAAAATTGAGACCCGTTTCTCTCCCCGAGAGATCATGGTCGCCAACCTCAGCCCAGTCATTGGGAATCACACCGGCCCCGGCACGGTTGGTGTAGGTTATGTCGCCGGTGTAGATCCGGAACTTCTCAAGTTTATTTAATATCCATTTATCCGTCCTTATTGGTAAACCGAAGGAGGCTGTCCTGATGACAGCCTCTTCTCTTTTTACCCAAATCCCATCCCATGTGCATATAAATTTCGGATAAAATAGAGCCGTAGAGACTCACCAACCATAAAGGACAGAATAAATGAACCTTCCTCAGGACATTGGCATCAAAATACCGGATACTTTACTGCCAAAAGTGGACATTGACCCTCAAAAATGGGCTGTGATCGCCTGTGACCAATTCACTTCGGAACCTGAATACTGGCAAAAAGTGGATGAGACAGTCGGCGATTCCCCCTCGACTTACCATATGATCCTGCCTGAAGTGTACCTGGAGACGCCGGAAGAACAGAAGCGGCTGGCCTCCACTCAGGAAGCCATGCGCCAATATCTGAAGGCCGGGCTGTTTCAGTACGTGGACGACCTGATCTATGTAATACGTGAAGTGGATGGCCGCTGCCGCAAGGGATTGATGGTCTGCCTCGACCTGGAGCAATACGACTATAACAAAGGCGCTCAAACCCTGATCCGCGCCACCGAAGGCACAATATTAGACCGGTTACCTCCTCGCATCCGCATCCGCGAAGGCGCACCCCTTGAACTCCCTCACATCCTGGTCCTGTTTGATGACCCGGATGACACCGTCTTTGGCCCTCTGGATGAGCAGTCCATGGGCTTCAGGGAGCTTTACGATTTCGACCTGATGCTTGGCAGCGGTCACCTGACCGGCTTTGCCATTAACAATGAAACTGTCCGCCAGAACATCTTCAAAGCCCTGGCCGATCTGATCGACCCGGACACCTTTGCAGAGAAATACAACCTGATTCCGGGGCATCGTAAACCCCTGCTCTTCGCCATGGGCGACGGCAACCATTCACTGGCAACCGCCAAGGCGATCTGGGAACAGCTCAAACCCACTGTCGGCATGGATCACCCCGCCCGTTATGCACTGGTGGAGATCGAAAACATCCATTGCCCTGCTCTGGAATTTGAACCAATCCACCGGCTGCTCTATGGTGTGAAGAAGAATATGCTGGCTGAAATGCAGGCCTTCTGGGGCAACCGGCTGGTCGTAAACCCCGTGGGATCAGCCCAGGAAATGGTTGATATCGTGGACGAAGCCGAAGCCGCCGGACATTTGGTGGGCTGGATTGATCCCGAGGGATTCAAGGTGCTGGAGATCCGCAAACCAGAAAACAATCTCCCGGTCGGCACTCTGCAGCGTTTCCTCGATGGCTATCTGGAAAATGACGGCGCTGAAAAGATTGATTACGTCCACGGGTCCGAAATTCTGGTTGAAAAAAGCCAGATGCCGGGCAATGCCGGTTTTTACGTGCCGGGCATGGATAAATCCGACCTATTCAAGACGGTGATCCTCGATGGTGCGCTTCCCCGCAAGACCTTCTCGATGGGTGAAGCCCGGGAAAAGCGTTTCTACATGGAATGCCGGAAAATCCAGCCTTAATGCGAAAATTCCTTTTTCTGTTACTGATTGTGGTTTTGAGTGCTTGTCGCCCGTCTGCGGTGACAAGCACTGTTCTACCTGCAACTGCCACAACCGCGCCTACCCAAACCGCCCAGCCTTCGCCCACCCTCAACCCCACGGCGGTTCCGCCAAGCCCAACCCCAACGGAAGAGCTTTTTGCGGTTTGCTCCCCGCTGGAGGATGAAACCTTCGAGTCACTGCCCCTGATTTTGGCCAAGCCTCTGGAAAAGCCCTATGCCTGGGGAACGGACTTCGGCCATCCCGGGCTGGATTTTGCATATTTCACGAAGGGTGACCGCGCTTCCATTGAGGGCATCGAAGTCTATGCCATGTTGTCCGGTCAGGTCGCCCTAATTCTGGATGATTTTTATCCCTATGGATACACCGTGGTGATCGAAACGCCGCTATCAATGCTGCCCGGAGACCTGCAGCAGTCCCTAATGACAGATTATGAACCCGTGCCGGAGGACCTCGAATACCAGTACAACTGCCCTAACGTCCCCACCCCCTCGCTCACGGGCGACTATTCGCTCTACCATCTCTATGCCCACGTGGGGTCCCGACCTGAGTTTGAGAAAGGGGACGAGATCGTCTGCGGGCAGCTATTAGGCTATGTGGGCAACAGCGGTTGGTCCAGCAATGCCCATTTGCACCTAGAAACGCGGATCGGGCCATCAGGGCTGGAGATCACGACCATGGCGCACTACGAACCCTCTGCCACAGAGGAACAAATGAGCAATTACTGCCTCTGGCGGTCCAGCGGCTATTACCAGGTTGTAGACCCGTTTGACATTATCAACTATTACGCAGAATAACCTACCCCAATGGGCCTTGCAGTGGAACCAAGTCTAACTCATAACGCACAGGGTCCGTAATGCCAAAAACCTCATGGAACGTTACCAAAACCGTAATCCGTTCTGTTTGGCCGACAACGAAATCAGAGGGTAGCTGATAGGTTTGGCTTTGGTAAATGTCCAGAATGCCATATTCCCCTTCACTTGGTCCACTTCCTCTAGAAAACACATCCAACCTGATCGGGGTTTCACCTTCTCCCCGGAAAATTTGGATGGTGACAATAAAAGGAGGATCGTCATATTCCACTCTGGATTCCGGAATTTGGTCCTCGGTTAATCCAGAGCATCTAAAACCAAACTTGAATAAGGTGCCCGCAGCAGGATCAACTTCGATGAAAGCAGCATTTAATATGATCCCATAGCCCTTTTCAGTCACAATCGAATCGGGCGAGATTTCAGGATAATACTGTGCATCGGTTTAATCAGCAGGTACAGCCTCTGTCGGCGAAACGGACTGTTCTGGTCCAGAAGGAGTTTGGTTTACTGAGTCCACCGCGGATGTGGGAAGCTGAATTTGCGGTAAACAGGCTGTCAGCAGAATACAAGTAATCAATAGGATAAACTTTATTTTCATCAGTTTTCTCCTTATAATTTATTCTAAGCGTTGTTCAATGGAATCCTAACGCCTTTTATTACGTTTACCAAGATACATATGTATGGTCACCAATAAACATGATATATATCGTACGAAATACTGAAGGGATGTAGTCATTCCCAACCAGACTTGACACACTGAACATTTGTGCTAAAATATCATTGTGGCTGACAGTCGGCCCAAATTGCATTATTCTACGCAGGAATAAAAAGTTTAACCAAACAAAGGATGGCGACATGGATGAGGCAGCAAAGAAAACTGTTCTGGAAAAAGCCCTGAAAGATATCACCAAGCGCTACGGCGAAGGGTCAATCATGCTGCTCGGCGAGGCCAAACACATGGCGGTGGATGTGATCCCCACAGGCTCCCTCTCGCTGGATATCGCACTGGGTGTCGGCGGCATTCCCCGCGCCCGGATCACCGAGATCTACGGGCCGGAATCTTCCGGTAAGACCACCGTCTGCCAGCATATTGTGGCTGAGGCCCAGAAACTGGGTGGTACAGCAGCCTTCATTGATATGGAACATGCTCTCGACCCAGCCTATGCCGCCAAATGCGGCGTCAACGTGGACGAGCTGTTAATCTCCCAGCCCGATATGGGCGAACAGGCCCTGGAGATCACCGAAACCCTGGTTCGCTCCGGCGCGGTGGATATCGTCGTGATCGACTCGGTCGCTGCATTGGTGCCCCGTTCCGAAATCGAAGGCGACATGGGCGACCCCACCATGGGGACCCAGGCCCGCCTGATGTCGCAGGCCATGCGCAAACTCTCCGGTGCAATCAACCAGACCCGCACAGCCGTGATCTTCACCAACCAACTCCGCCATAAGATTGGCGTGATGTTCGGCAACCCCGAAACCACCACCGGCGGCAATGCCCTCAAGTTCTATGCCTCCGTCCGGCTTGATGTGCGCCGTATTCAGTCCATCAAAGTTGGCGCAGAGATCATCGGCAATCGGGTCCGGGTTCGCGTGGTCAAGAATAAAGTCGCAGCCCCCTTCCGCACAGCGGAATTCGACATCATGTACAACGAGGGTATCTCCAAGGTCGGCGACATTATTGACCTCGGCTCCGATCTGGACATTGTTGAGAAGCGCGGCTCTTGGTATTCCTATGGCGATATCCGCCTCGGACAAGGGCGTGAAAATGCCAAAGAATATCTCCACCAAAACAAGGCACTCTCAGATGAGATCGAAAAATCCGTCCGCGAACAGTCGCTGGCGGGTGGTCTTCCCAACCCCTGGGAAAAAGATGATGATGATTATGTTGATGAGGATGAAGAAGTGATGGAAGACGAATAAGCCATTCATCTACCTCTGATAAAACAATCAGGGACAGGTCACTATCAAACCTGTCCCTTACTCTTTCTCAAAGAAAGAAACACCCCTTTCTCTCGCTAATTCACGAGAAGAAAGGGGCGTTTTATTATCTGATGTGATGCAACGAAAGTTTACGTGCCCTCTTCCCAGGAGTTCAGGTACTTCACCTGCTGGGCGGTCAGGGTATCAATGTTTACGTTCATCGCTTCCAGTTTCAGGCGAGCAATTTCGTTATCGATATCCAGGGGAACACCGTAGACTTTCTTTTCCAGTTCCTTGGCATGCTTCACCATATATTCAGCGCTCAGAGCCTGGTTGGCAAAGGACATGTCCATCACACTGGCGGGGTGCCCTTCGGCGGAAGCCAGGTTGATCAGGCGGCCTTCGCCCAGAATATGGATCACCCGGCCATCGGGCAGTTCGTAGGCATCCACGAAGGGACGGACCAGTCGTTTTTCAACAGCCATCTCCTCCAATGCGGGGATATTGATCTCAACATTGAAGTGACCGGAGTTGGCGACGATCGCGCCATCTTTCATCACCTCAAAGTGATGCTTATCAAGCACGTTGATATCGCCGGTCAGCGTGACGAAGATATCGCCAATCGGAGCGGCTTCCATCATCGGCATCACCCGGAAGCCATCCATGACAGCTTCCAGCGCCTTCAAGGGGTCCACCTCAGTGACGATCACGTTGGAGCCCATCCCACGGGCACGCATCGCCAGACCGCGCGCACACCAGCCATAGCCGCCGACTACGAAGTTCTTGCCGGCCAGCAGGATGTTGGTCGCCCGGATGACGCCGTCAATCGTGGATTGACCGGTGCCATAGCGGTTGTCGAAGAAGTGCTTGGTCATTGCGTCGTTAACTGCGATCACTGGGAACTTGAGCGCGCCATCGGCAGCCATCGCCCGCAGGCGGATCACACCGGTGGTTGTTTCTTCGGTACCACCGATCACCTCTTTGAGCTGGTCGCGCCGCTCTTTATGCAGCGTGCTCACCAGGTCAGCGCCATCATCCATCGTCACCTGGGGATGATGATCCAGGGCAGCATAAAGGTGCTTGTAATAAGTCTTATTGTCTTCGCCTTTGATCGCAAAGACAGGAATCTCAAAATTGGAGACCAGGCAGGCTGCCACATCGTCCTGGGTTGAAAGCGGGTTTGAGGCCACCAGGACCACATCCGCGCCGCCAGCCTGAAGCGTGCGCATCAGGTTCGCCGTCTCGGTTGTTACATGCAGACAGGCAGACATACGGATACCCTCGAAAGGGCGCTCCTTCGCAAAACGTTCCTGAATGGAGCGTAACACGGGCATTTCCCGTTCAGCCCATTCAATCCGGCGTCGGCCGCCCTCAGCCAGGTCCATATTCTTGACATCGTACTTTTCCATTAAATCCTCCATAAATGATTTGGTGCGTTGCGCAGCAACGCAGCTAATTTACTAAACTGAGATGATCGCATCCAACGCGCCCTCGTCATCGAAGATCGTTCTGAAACGGGCGATAAAATCGTTGGTCAAATAACATTGTGATTGGGTTCCTTTTTCCTCCAGACAATAAGTGGCGGCCAACGCGCCCATTTTTGCGCAAAGGAGCAGGTCAAACCCGTGGACATAACCTTTCAGGAAGCCACCGCGATAGGCATCGCCCACCCCGGTCGGGTCCATAATCTGGTGCGGCGGAACGACAGGCACATCACCCAGCAGCTTGCCATTCTGATAGACCCGGGAGCCTTGCTCTCCCAGGGTCACGACGGCAAAATCCACCGCGTTCAGGATCTCACCAGCGGTCATTTTGCAGTGCTTCTGGAGCAGCTCGAATTCATATTCATTGGCGAACAAAGCCTTCGCCCCCAGAAGACCCTCTTTCAGTCGTTCACCATCCAGACGGACAATCTGCTGGCTAGGGTCAAAGATATAAGGGACACCCAGTTCCTGACACTCCAGTGCATATTTTATCATTGCATCCGGGGCATTTGGGGAAATCACGACCACATCATCGGGTGTCAGGTCCAGGTCCTTCATCGAAATTTCTGAAGCATTCGCCATCGCGCCCGCATAAAAGGTCGCAATTTGAGCATTTGAAAGGTCGGTATTCACAAAAAATGAGGCGGTAAATTTACCCTGAATAATTTTAACACCAGAGGTATCCACTCCTGCATCGTCCAGGGTTTGCCGATAATCGCTGAAATCCATCCCGGCGGTGGCCACCAGCCTAGGTTTTTCACAAAGCAAACCGAGGGTGTAGGCAATATTGGCTGCCACCCCGCCGGGCTGCTTGGTCATCGCATCCACAAGGAAAGAAAGGCTGATCGAATCCAAATGTTCGGGGAGGATATGGTCTTTAAAATAACCGGGAAAAGTCATCAGGTAATCATAAGCGATTGAACCGGTCAGGATAATGCTCATTCTTTGTCCTCAATTTTCATGGCTTCAAGAAGATTTTCTTTGAAAGGCGGCTTGATCACGCCCTTATCTGTCACCCAGCCGGAAAGCAAGCGGTTGGGGGTCACATCAAAAGCAAAATTGCGGGCGGTCGCCTTTTCGGGTGTCACCCGTCGGCCCATCAGATCCAGAGCAAGGACTTCCTGTGGGTCGCGTTCTTCAATCGGGATCAGGTCACCCCGTTCAAGGTCAAAATCAACCGTAGAGATCGGGAAAACGGAATAGGCCGGGATACCGTTATCGTAGGCGGCCAAAGCCAACATATAACTGCCGATCTTGTTGGCAACATCACCATTTGCGGCCACCCGGTCGGCCCCGAAGAAGACCTTTTGGACCAGGCCCTTTCGCATCATCAAACCGGACGCACCATCCGTGATGATGTCATAGGGGATGCCATACTGTTCCAATTCCCAGGCGGTCAGGCGCGCGCCCTGCAATCGGGGGCGGGTCTCATCCACAAAAACATGGATCTGCTTGCCCTGCTCATGCGCCATTCGGATCACACCCAGCGCAGTGCCATAATCAACGGTTGCGAGGGCACCAGTGTTGCAATGATGTACAATCGTGTCGCCATCTTCAATCAACGTCGCGCCATATTCGGCCATGCGGATATTGGTCGCCACGTCTTCATCAGCCATTTCGCCCGCCAGTCTGATCATCGCCTCCCGGATTTCTGCCGGGCCGCCTTCTATTGCCTGGGCTGCTTCCTCCATCCGGCGGACAGCCCAAAACAGGTTCACCGCGGTTGGGCGGGACTGGTTCAGAACCTCACCGGCCTTTATCAAGTCAGCCAACAGGGATTCCCGGTTCGTGGCCTTGGAATGTAATGCCGCCAGCGCCAATCCATAGGCTGCTGCAACACCAATCGCGGGCGCGCCGCGCACCACCATGGTTTGAATGGCCTCGGCTACGTCTCGATAATTATTGTAGTTAAGGATTTCGAATTCGTGGGGTAGAATACGCTGGTCAATCATTTGCATGACCTGGCTTTCCTCATCCCAGGTGATTGTTCTCATCATCCGCTTTTCCCTTTTCGTGAAAAAACGCCCTTTTGGGCGTCAACTGAAGATGCGTTGAGATTTTACCATTGGTTGGCTGCTTCGTCAAAACATTGACACACGCTAACTCTTACATTATAAAACCTAATATGAAGAAACCCAAAGCCTTATATATCCTGATCCTGATACTGACCCTGACATCCTGCGCCCAGCCCACCGGCTCGCAGGAGTCAACGCTCATTGTGAGCACAACGGAAGTCATCGCCACAACCGAACCCACGGCCACCCCCACGCCCGCGCCAACTGCCACGCCTCTGGAACAGACTAATGATGGCGATCGGGCGATCTTCGCGGGGGATTATGACAGGGCAATTGAGATCTTCAATAACGCCCTGGCCAGCTCCTCTGATTCCGAAATCACCGCTAAAAGCAATTTGGGCATCGGGCAGGCTTATCTTGAACTGGATAATAACGCGGCCGCGTTGACCAACTTGCGCCTGGCAGCCGCCTCAGAGGATCCGGTTCTAGCCGGCCGTGCAAATTATTTTCTGGCCCAGACTTATATCAACCTCCAGCGCTATGACGAAGCCTTTCAGGCTTATTCGTCTTTTCTTTCGCTGCGGCCGGGGGTGATCGATTCCTTCATCCACGAAAAGATGGGCGACCTCTATCTCGCGGTGGGTAATCCCCTGCAGGCCATTGCCAGCTATCAGGAAGCCTACCTAACCGAACCTAACGGCGGGACAGACGCCCTGGAGATCAAGGTTGCAGCCGCCTATCAGGAAAGCGGTGATATTAACACAGCCCTCAGGCTTTATCAGGAAATCTACAACACCACATCCAGTGACTATTACAAAGCGGAAATGGACCTGCGAATTGGCCAAATCTATTACAGCCAGGAAAATTATGACCTGGCTTATACCTATTTCCAGGATGCTGTCAACAATTTCCCCTATGCCTATGATTCCTATTCGGCTCTTGCTGCGCTGGTGAACGACGGCGTGGCAGTGAACGAATTTCAGCGCGGGCTGATTAACTACAACGTGGGCAACTACGCCCTGTCCGTTGAAGCCTTTGACCGCTACCTGGCCACCGCGACCGAAGAGACAGCCGATGCCGCGCTGTATTACAAAGCGCTGGCCATCCGGGCTGCTGAGGCAACATCAGGCGATGGCCAATACGATCAGGCCATCCTCGTCTGGCAGGATTTGGTCAATAACTATCCCACCAGTGCTTATAATTTGGATGCTTGGGAGGATATCGAATATACCCAGTGGGCGTATATGGTCGAATACCTCCAAGCCGCTGAGACTGCGTTGGATTATGTCGCTCGTTTTCCTGATTCAGCGGAAGCAGCCGACTTCCTCTTCCTCGCCGGCCGGTCGTATGAAAGGGCAGATGAACTGGACCTGGCTTCCACAACCTGGCAGCGGATCGCCAACGAATACCCCAGTTCAGACAATGCTTTCTTGGCAAGTTATTTTGCCGGCATTGTCACCGTCCGTCAGGGTAATTGGGCAGCAGCCCAGCCGCTGTTTGCCCGGGCTTTGGTGCTCACCAGCGAACCTTCCGAAATCGCAGCCGCTAATCTCTGGATTGGCAAATGCCAGGAAGCCCTGGGCGATATCAGCGCCGCCCTCGACAGTTGGAAGCTGGCCCAAACGGCCGATCCCTTCGGTTATTACAGCATCCGGGCGGAAGACTTGTTGATCGGCCAGAACGCCTTCACCCAGCCCCTCTCGTATGACCTTGACCCGGACCTGACCCCTTACCGCATGGAAGCAGAAGACTGGGTCCGCACCACCTTCAACCTTGCGGCCGATACCAATCTCGCAAGCCCCGGTTTGCTCGCTAATGACGCCCGTTTCCAACGCGGACTGGAATATTGGGCGCTGGGCCTCTATCCCGAAGCCAAGGCCGAGTTTGACTCCATCCGCCTGGAAGTCGCCGCCGATCCGGCACAAACTTTCCGACTGATCCCGGCCCTGGTGGAGATCGGGCTGTATCGTTCCGCCCTGGTGGCAACCAACAGCCTGCTCAAGATGGCCGGGTTGGAAAATGCCGCCGCGCTGGAAGCCCCAGAGTTCTTCACCCGGATTCGCTTCGGCGCTTATTATCTGGATTGGGTGCTGCCGATTGCGGAAGACAGGGATTTTGACCCCCTCCTGCTCCTCTCAATCATGCGGCAGGAAAGCCATTATGAGGGTTTTGCTGAATCATCCGCCAGCGCCTACGGCCTGATGCAAATCATCCCCACCACCGGGGAAGAACTCGCCAATGAGTTGGGCTGGCCGGAGGATTACACCACCGCGGTCCTATACCGGCCTTATGTGAGCATCGTTTTTGGTACCACCTATCTGGCCCGCCAGCGTAACTACTTTGACGGTGACCTTTATGACATGCTCGCGGCCTATAACGGCGGCCCCGGTAATACGCTTTATTGGCAGGAACTGGCCGGTGATGATATTGACCTTTTCCTGGAGACGGTCCGTATTCAGGAGACCCGTAACTACATTCGCCTGATCACCGAGAATTACACGATTTACCGCTGGCTCTATGGGACCATGGCTGAAAGGTAATCGCGGATATTTTTCTCCTCGTTGAATCTAAAAAGGGCTGTGATTTCTCACAGCCCTTTTATTCTTAACGAAAAGGTTTTACAGCATCAGCCGCATCGGTTCTTCCAGATAACTGGCGAGAACCCGCATGAATTCCGCGGCTTCCGCCCCATCGGTCACCCGGTGGTCAGCAGAAATTGTAGCCTTCATTTGAGAACCAATCGTCAATTCGCCATCCACCACCATGGGCACGTCCTGCACCGCACTGACGGCCAGAATCCCGGCCTCGGGTGGGTTGATGATGGCCGAGAAACTCTCAATCCCATACATCCCCAGGTTGCTGATCGAGAAGGTTGAACCTTCGATGTCCTCAGGCCGCACTTTGCCCTCCCGCGCCCGGCCCACCATCTCGCGGATCTCACGAGCAATCAGGCGGATCGTCTTTTGGTCAGCATCCTTGCTGACCACGGTAAGCAGACCGCCTTCCACGGCGACCGCCACACCGATATTGACATGTCCATGACGCACAATGTGCTTAGCATCCATCATTGAAGCATTCAAATTGGGATATTGCCGCAGGGCCAGTGCAGCCGCTTTGATCACAAAGTCGTTTACCGAAAGCTTATCCGTTTCCGGCAGCAGCTCGTTAACTTCCTTGCGAAGTTTCATCATCGCACCGGTCCGGTAGGAGCGGGTCAGATAGAATTGCGGGAAGTTCTGATTAGAATCCTGCATCCGCCGGCTGATCGCCTGGCGCAGCCGGGTGAGATCCACCACCTCATTCTCGGGAATTTCACCCAAGCTGAAACTTGAAGCGGATGGCGTTGTCTTGCCGCTCCCACTGGAGCTTTGCCCCTGGCTCAATGAGCTGAGATAGATTTCAATATCCTTCTTAACCACCCGACCCTGAGGGCCGCTGCCCTCGACAGCCGAGAGTTGAATGTCATGTTCCTCAGCCATCTTACGTGCCAGGGGTGAGGAACGAACGCCGCCGGCCGGTGTTTCACCAGGTTCTCTTTCAGTTTCCAGTTCCTTTTCCGCTGTTTTTGAACCTTCATCCTTACTGATAGACTCAGGTTTGTCAGATTTTTTACTGGGTGTTCCACCAGCCTTTTCCACGAGGGCATCTATCTCTTCATCGGAAGGTTCTTCACCTTCCGCAGCGATCACTGCGATTGGGGCATTAACGGGCAATTCAGCTTCCTCAGCGGCCAGATGGCGGAACATCACGCCATCCAGGCTCGATTCCACCTCCACGGTGGCCTTGTCCGTCTCAATTTCCGTAATCACATCCCCTTTGGCCACCTTGTCGCCTTCAGCTTTGACCCAGCGGACCAGTTTCCCCTCGGCCATATCAAAGCCTAGTTTGGGCATCGTCACCAGCTCAGCCATTTAGCACCTCCTTGGCAGCATGGTAAATATCATCTATCTGGGGCAGCGCTAACTGTTCCAATTCCGCATTATAGGGTAGAGGAACCTCCGCCTGCGCCACTCGCTTAACCGGCGCATCCGCGTAGTCAAAAGCCAACTCATAGATCCTAGCGCTGACTTCTGAACCCACACCATATGACCGCCAGCCTTCCTCGGCAATCACGGCGCGATTGGTCCGTTTGAAGGAGGCAATGATCGGATCCATATCCAGTGGGCGCAGGGAGCGTAAATCAATCACTTCCGCGTTGATCCCATCCTCGGCCAGCATATCAGCAGCTTTCAACGCTGCCGGTACCATCTTGGAATAGGCCACAATGGTCACATCGTCACCTTCCCTTTGAACCTTGGATTTGCCTAATGGTTCCAGATAATCTTCGTCATCCGGGACTTCCCCTTTCATCTGATAAAGGGTCGCGTTTTCAATGAACAGTACCGGGTCTTCGCTGCGAATAGCGCTTTTTAATAAGCCCTTGGCGTCCGCCGGTGTACCGGGGGAGACCACCTTCAACCCGGGGAAATGGGCAAAGATCGCATCTGGAGTCTGGGAGTGCGTGGCCGCCAGCTGACGTCCGCCGCCGCTCACTGCCCGGATCACCAAAGGCAGGGTGAACTGGCCCCCAAACATATAATGCAGTTTGGCTGCCTCATTGACAATATGGTCCATTGCCACAAAAGCAAAATTAATCGTCATCAACTCAGCCACCGGCCGCAGACCGGTCATCGCCGCGCCGATCGCGCTGCCAACAATTGCCGACTCGGCAATCGGGGTGTCCCGAACGCGCTTCTCTCCAAAATGGTCATAAAATCCCTTGGTGACCGCATAGGTTCCACCCCAAAGACCAACTTCCTCACCCTGAATAAAGACCCGCTCATCGCGCTCCATTTCCTCCCAGAGCGCTCGAGAAATCGCTTCACGCATTGTCATTCGTGTCATCTTAGATCCCCTCGCTTTCAAGTTCCAGGGCATATCCACGGTACTCCACCGGGGTTGGTTCCACATAGATATTCTCGAAGAGGGTTGATTTATCCGGGTTCGGGCTGGCCTCGGCGAATTTTTCAGACTCATCAACAATCTTCAGAGCCTCTTCGTCCAGTTCATCCAGCACTTTCGCTGTAGCAATCTTGCTCTCGATCAGATATTTCCGATAGATCCCAATCGGATCTTCCTCTTCCCATTTCTTCACTTCTTCTTTGTCTCGATAGCGCTCCGGATCACCCATCGAGTGACCCCGATAGCGATAAGTCATGATCTCCAGCAGGTATGGTCCACCCTCTTTACGGATTTTTTCCAAGACTCGGGCGACCTCCTTGCGGACCTCCATCACGTCCATGCCATCTATCCGTTCATTTGGCATACCGTAACCTTCCGCTTTCTGGCGGATCTCAGACACTGCCGAAGCCCGCGCGACCGCTGTTCCCATTCCATACTGATTATTCTCACAAACCCACAATACAGGCAAGTTCCAGACCTTGCTCAGGTTCAATCCCTCATGGAAGAAACCAATATTGGTAGAGCCATCGCCAAACATACAGATCGTGACGGCATCATCATTCCCCTGGTAGACATCACCAAGAGCCAACCCGGCGGCCAGAGGGATATGTGCTCCGACGATAGCATGCCCCCCCCAGAAATTCAGGTCGGTGTCGGCCATGTGCATCGAGCCGCCCTTCCCCTTGGAACAGCCATCCACCTTGCCCAATAATTCAGCCATCACGGCATTCGGGTCAATCCCCGCGCTGATCGCCCAACCGTGGTCGCGATAGGCGGTGATCAACCGGTCCTGGGGCTCGCGCACAGAGGAAATCCCCGCGCTGACAGCTTCCTGTCCGATATATAAATGTAAGAAACCGCCAATCTTACCCTTCTGATACAGTTCAGCAGCCCGTTCTTCCAAGCGGCGGATGATGACCATTTCTTTATATAGGTCAAGTGATTCCATTTTATCCATTCACAAATTTCCCTTCATGAATCTAGTTACAACAAATTTCTCTTGTTTAGATAACATTTTTATTATTTATTATGATAAATTATACCATTTTCATCTAGTATTAAATCATAGAGTTTTATTAAACTCTACCCGTTATCACCTCTTTCGGAAAGTTAAATTAAAGAGGCTGCTCAAAAGAGCAGCCTCTCAAGATGGTTAACAGAAAATTGTTAAACTAGTCGTTCTTAATTTTCGCCTGGGCAGCAGCCAAACGGGCCACCGGCACACGGAAGGGTGAGCAGCTCACGTAGTTATTGCCAACCAGGTGGCAGAACTCGATGGAGCTGGGGTCACCACCATGCTCACCGCAGATACCAACCTCAAGTTCGGGTCGGACCTTGCGGCCTTCAGAAATAGCGCTTTGCATTAGGCGGCCAACACCATTGCGATCCAAAACCTGGAAGGGGTTCTGGAGCAGAATGCCTTCTTCCACATATGTGATCAGGAAGTTGCGTTCGGCATCATCACGGCTGTAACCAAAGGTCATTTGGGTCAGGTCGTTCGTGCCGAAGGAGTAGAACTCCGCCACTTCAGCGATCTCGGTGGAGGTTAGTGCTGCACGGGGGATCTCGATCATCGTGCCGAATTTATAACTGAAGGTCACGCCTTTTTCTTCCATCACCTTCTTGGCAATGGATTCAAGTTCAGGTTGAACTTTCTTGAGCTCGTTCACATGCCCGGTCAGCGGGATCATGATCTCGGGGTGCACATCAATGCCCTTCTTGGCAGCGTCGCTGGCAGCCTCGAAGATTCCCCGTACCTGCATCCGCATGATGTCGGGATAGACAATACCGAGGCGAATGCCGCGCAGACCCATCATGGGGTTGCTTTCGTGCAGCTTGTTGACTGCGTTGAGCATGCGCTCTTTTTCAGCCAGGCCCTTGGTTTCGCCCTTGGTTCGCATCTCGGTCACTTCCACCAGGAGGTCTTCCTGGGAGGGCAGGAACTCATGCAGCGGCGGGTCGATCAGGCGGATGATAACCGGATAACCGTCCATCGCCTCAAACAGGCCGTAGAAATCGGAGCGCTGGGAGGGCAGCAGTTTATCCAGAGCAGCGAAATACAGTTTCGCTGCTTCAGCGTTTTCAAGTTTGTCCTTGGCGGCAGCCAGTTCCACATCAATTTCTTTGCGGATTTCTTCGTTCGTCATCTGGCCATCAATCTTGCCAGTCTTGACATAATGCTCAAGCCGTTCAACATTGTTAATCATGTCCTGGGCATCTTCAGCGTTCAGGATCATTTCCTGAACATAGGGCAGCCGTTCTTCTTCAAAGAACATATGCTCGGTTCGGCAGAGGCCGATACCCTTGGCGCCAAAGGTGCGGGCGCGGCGGGCATCCTTGGGATAGTCCGCATTAGCCCAGACCTGCAGTCGGGCAATATCATCGGACCATTTGAGCAAGGTCATCAGTTCTTTTTGCTCTTCAATGTTGGGTTCGGTCAGCTCGAGTTTGCCAATGAAGGCTTCACCCGTACCGCCATCGAGAGAGATCCACTCGCCCTCTTTAACAGTCACGTCATTGGAGGTCATTTCGCGTTTCTCGCCATTGATCACCATCATGGATGCGCCAACGATACAAGGTACACCAAACTGGCGGGCAACCACAGCAGCATGGGAAGTGGCTCCGCCCTCAGAGGTCAGAATCCCCTTGGAGGCCAGCATACCATGCACATCATCTGGTTTGGTGAAAGGCCGGACCATGATCACGTCCTGGCCTTCGGATTCGGCCATCTTCTCGGCAGTGTCAGCGTCAAAATAAACCTGACCCACAGCAGCGCCGGGGGAGGCATTCACACCGGTGGCGAAGAGCTTACCGGCATCGCGGGCAGCCTGCATCGTGCTGGCATCAAACTGCGGGTGCAACATCTGATTAACCTGTTCGGGTTCCACGCGCATTACAGCGGTTTCCCTGTCGATCAAGCCCTCATTGGACATATCAACAGCAATCTTGATCGCGGCTTTGGCAGTGCGCTTGCCAGTCCGGGTCTGGAGCATCCACAGACGACCTTTTTCAATCGTGAATTCCACGTCCTGCATGTCGTTGTAGTGCTTTTCCAAACGGGCAGTAATGTCCATGAACTGGCCGTAGACTTCGGGAAGGTCTTCCTTCATTTCGATGATCGGTTTGGCGTTGCGAATACCAGCCACAACATCCTCGCCCTGAGCATTCAGCAGATATTCACCGAACATCTTCTTTTCACCGGTCTGGGGATCACGGGTGAAAGCAACACCTGTACCAGAATCCCAGCCCATATTACCGAAGACCATGGTCACGATATTGACAGCCGTGCCCAAATCGTCAGGAATATTGGCCTTACGGCGATAGTCAATGGCGCGCTTGGCATTCCATGAATTGAAGACAGCTTTGGTGGCCAGTTCGAGCTGCTTGACAGGGTCCTGCGGGAAGTCAAACCCTTTGGCATTCTTCACAACGGCTTTAAATTTCTCAGTCAGGTCCTTCAGATCCTCGGCGGATAGGTCGGTGTCGCTGGCTGCGCCTTTGGCCTCTTTGAAGCTCTCGAGAACATTCTCGAATTTTTCATCCGAAATCTCGAGAACGACGGAACCGAACATCTGGATCAGCCTGCGATAGGAGTCATAGACAAATCGCTCATTCTCGGTCAGGGCAACCATACCCTTGGCGGTCTCATCATTCAAACCGAGGTTCAAAACGGTGTCCATCATACCGGGCATGGACATCTTAGCGCCGGAACGGCAGGAAACCAATAATGGATTGGCGGGGTCGCCAAACTTCTTGTCGGTTTGTTCTTCAACTACTTTCAATGCAGCCAGGGCCTGGTCCCACATATTCGCAGGGAAGGACCGATCATCCTGGTAAGCGATACACGCTTCGGTTGTAATGGTGAAGCCGGGTGGCACAGGCACGCCAATCCGGGTCATTTCGGCCAGGTTTGCACCTTTACCGCCGAGAAGACCGCGAACGCCGTCCCAACTACCAGCATATTCTTCAGCTTGTTCAACTTCATTGAACAAATATACCCATTTCTTTTCTGACATGCTTCCTCCTAAATAACAATCAAACTAAACAAATAACGCGGAACGAGTAAAATTAATTGCAAACACACAATTCTACCATATAGGTCTAGTTAATCCAAAGCACCGACCTTCTGTGAGCATTATTTTTGCCCCATCAATAGATGCAATAGAAATAGTAAAGCTCAAAGTGGTAAATTTAATAGCGCCTGGTGTGCTTCTCACCATCCAGCTTTGTACTACAATAAAGCTGGAGAGTCTGCCATGGTGATGAATATCCGTCCGATCAACCCATCCGATATCCCGGCAATCCATCAAGCTGTGGAAGCCCTTTGGGGCAGCCATATTATTGTTGTGCACCTTGAGCAGTATAATTGCGATGAACTGCCCGGGTTTACAGCGATCATCGATGAGGAGCTGGTTGGATTCCTGCACTATGAAATCAGAGAAACCATCTGTGAGGTTCTGACCCTGGCAGCCTTAATTGAAGGTCAGGGCATCGGCACAGCTCTGATGTCTGCAATTGAACGATTCGCAGCGGAGAATCAATGTACCCACCTCCAGGTGGCAACGACGAATGACAATTTACATGCCATTGCGTTCTATCAACATCGGGGATTCCAGATCAAGAAAATTTTTCCAGGCCGAATCGATCAGGCTCGCAAGATCAAGCCAACTCTTCCGATGATTGGCGAAAACGGAATTCCTATTCAGGATGAGATTCTGCTTGAAAAAGACCTCTCAAGTCTCAGGATCTAAAGGAGAAATATTAATATGAAGAAAAGTTCCCGAGTCATCCTGCTTTTGGCCTTTCTCCTCATGCTGACCGCGTGCAATGGGCCTCAAGAGTCCCCAACCCCCATAGCATCCCCCACCGCAGACCAGGTTACCACCGCCACTGAGAGCTTGACACCAACCCCAACTTCCGCGCCCACCCAAACGCCATTTCCCGCTTCAGATGGTCCCTTCTTACTAATCCAGTCCGATTCGCAAACCTATGAGATCATTGATTTTTCCCTGAACCAGCGCTATCCGGTTGACCTGCCGGATGTGGAGCAGAAGATCGGTTTGAGTGGAAGCTTAAGCCCCAGCAAGACCGTACTAAAGCTCCCTGTTCAGGAAGACCAGTTGAAACTTTTCAACTTCATTACTGGTAATCTCCAGACGATTGATCTACCCAACAGCGGATTTGATCTCGCCCAGACGGCCGAACTTGCGCAGGCTGCTTTTGAAGAAATGGGATTAACCCTTGAAGCTGCGCAGGATGCCGTTCAGGCCTCCTACAGTAATTCAATTGCCAATACACAGTGGTACCAAGATGATGGCCACCTCCTGGCGGTCACAACCGGTTCACCAACCAGCACCCAGTTATCGCTGGTGGATGCCGTCACAGGCCAGGTCGAAACCCTCGAAACGCTGCCGGGATTGCTTGAGAAATTCACCCTCTCCGGTGACTGGGCGCTGCTCAAGAAAGGGCTGATCAATGAACCCGGATACTCACTGGATGACCATTATTATGTATTAAATTTAGTCACCCGGGAAACCCAACCCATCAATCTCCCCACAGATTCGGACAATCCCATCATCGCCTGGTTCGGCGCTTCAACCCTCAGCATCATCCACCAATCCCAGCCCGTCGGAGGGATTAATTTTTCAATGCTAAATTTGGATGGCATGGACACCCAACTGGTGATTGAGGGTTTGTTCTCTTCCGTCCAACGCTATCAGGATGGCTTATTGGTGTTCCGCACTGACCCGGACACCATGGAGAGTATCATTCAACTGATTGACCTCTCGGGACAAGTTATAAAGGAAACAACCCTTCCCACGGCGGGCAATCTGGTTGCCATCGTGGGCGATAAGATCATCGTTGATCTGGAAACAAGCAGTATCCTCCTTGATTCAGAGCTCAACGCAGCCGAGTTCAGCGGCCCCATCTTCCTGCTGTCCAGTGCTCCGAACGGATCCACCCGGGTATTGGTGAATCGCTCCGGTCAGACCACCCTGTTGGACTCTTCACTGGGCAACCCTCAGCCCATCGAGCTGGAAAGCGCTGCGCTGGAGGTGCGCTGGCTGTCCGATTCCTCGGCGTTCCTCTACCGCACTCTGGGCAAACTCTACCTGTATGATCTGGCCGAGGGCAGCAGCACCCTGCTGTTCGAATCTGGCCTCCTGGGTGACTACGCGAATACAAACGCGGCGTGGGTCAATATCTCTGAATAAATAAATCCCGAGAATTTTCCGAATAAACAAATCCTGTATAATTATTCAAACGCCTCTATCTTTCTCGAGGTAACTATGAAAATTCTCATCTTAGGCGGTAAACGGTTCCTGGGAATCGCTCTAGTGGAAGCAATGCTGAAAGCCGGGCATACACCCACCCTCTTCAACCGCGGAAAAACCAATCCGGAACTGTTCCCCAAGGTCAAACACCTGATCGGCGATCGCGAAAAGGACCTCAGTGCGCTAAAGCGCCGAAAGTGGGATGCCGTGATTGACACCAGCGGATATCTGCCGAGGGTTGTTCGCGAATCAGCCAAAATGCTCTCCAATAAATGCAGTACTTATGTCTTCATCTCAACGATATCTGTCTATCAGGATTTTCGGAATCCAGACATTCACGAAAGCGCCCCCCTGGCAGAGCTTGAAGACCCAAATGATGAAGACTATACCGGCAAATCCTATGGCCCCCTAAAAGCCTTATGTGAATACGAGATCCAGCAGAATTTCAAGGGTAACCTGATTGTCGTCCGGCCGGGTCTCATAATGGGGCCAAATGACCCCACTGACCGCTTCACCTATTGGCCGTGGCGGGTTGCCCAGGGCGGCAAAATGCTGGCACCTGGCCCGCCCAGCGCTGATCTTCAGTTCATTGATGTGCGCGATCTGTCAAATTTCATCCTCACCTTAATTGAGCAGGATGCCAGCGGCGTCTTCAATGCAGTTGGCCCCAAGAACCCGGCCAATTTCGGCTCCCTGCTGGTGGCCTGCCGCGAGGCTTCTGGATCGGATGCCAGATTTATCTGGGCGGATGAACGCTTCCTGTTGAATGAGCAAGTCAAACCCTGGGTGGATCTTCCGCTTTGGCTGCCTAACTCTGACCCCACTTTTGCCGGTTTTAATAGCATCAATAACAGCAAAGCCATCAAAACCGGGCTGACCTTTAAGCCGCTATCCGAGACGGTCGATGACACATTGGATTGGATCAAGACTCGTCCACCAACAAAGAAGTTGAAGGTCGGATTGAGTCTCAAGAAAGAAGCGGCTTTAATTCAAAAATATGAAAGACTTTTAGAAAGTGATTCACTGCCCAAAGATTAGAATTGGTTCCAATGAACCCGCTTGGGATCATATTGGGTGCGTGCGGGTTTTTCCTGATCAGGATAACCCACATAGATCACATTTAATGGTTTGATGTGCTCCGGCAGCTTGAAGGTTTTAGCTATCCGCTTCTCAAAATTGTGAATCGGGTGAACCCCCAGCCAGACCGTTCCCAAACCAAGCTCAACCGCGGCCAGCAGGATATTCTCCGTTGCTGCGCTGCAATCCTGAACCCAGAATCTTTTCCCCACCGGATTTTTGAAAACGGATGTATTCCCGCAAACGATAATCGCGGCCGGCGCATTGTATTTTCCAAGCAACATTACCGAACGCACCTTATCCATCACCTCGGGATCGGTCACCACAATAAATTCCCAGGGCCGGGTGTTATCCGCAGTTGGCGCGGCCATCGCAGCCTGAAGCAATTGCTCCAGTTTTTCCTTCTCAACCGGCTTGTCCTGATATTTTCGAATACTGCGCCGGGCAAAGATCGTTTCAAGTGCCATTGAATCTCCATTTTTGTCAATTTAAAACCAATACAGGCTAAATTTCAAGCCTGTATTAGTATACTTCGGTAAATTATTTGAGTACTAATGGCCTATCATTTTAAGAGAATTGGAAGAAAAACAAATACGCCCGCATCAAATTCATGGGCGCCCATATCCACAATACTGCTGCCATTTAGGTCACCATCGAGTGGACGGGTATTCCCGTCATAATCCACAGATGGGACACCTGTTACACTGTTGCCCCCCACATCAATGCAGGGAGAGTCGGAACTGAGATGGAAATTGCCGCCACCCTCATCCTCGAATAGCGGATGCTGCCCAATATTGTTAGACCATGGAATAACATGAACCGATTCGGTGGCTACATATTTCGTCCAATTCCAAAAATTATTGTATTCAATATCATAAGTCACCTCCGCATTTTCATAAATCGCAATAGTGTTATCAGCACTCGATCCATTGAAAATGTTATTGTAGAGATTAAGTTCAATATCAGGTAGTGATGAGGTATAACTTGCCAACCCAATTGCGTCATTGTCAAACCCTTCAACGCCAGCGACTCCATCTGACCCGGTGCCGCCAGAGGGTGAACCAGAGCCCCCCAGTCCCGGGGTGCCGGCTGTGCCAGCAGAACCGCCGTCAATGGGTGCAGTGGGCAAATAGAAAGTATTGTTGACCAATGTGGCCGAGCAATAGTAAGTAAACACGAGGATTGAGCCGGAGGAATCTCCTCCCCCGCCGCCATCCCCAGCATCTCCGCCATCACCACCCAGTCCGGTTGATGCACCCACACCGCCATCGCCACCTGCGCCGCCATTACCCCCGTTCCCGGCGGTCCCCCCAAAACCGCTCTCCAGGTTGTCAATGATGTTATTCGTCAAAGCAGTCGGCGTAGACGCCATATAGTACAATTGCAATCCGTAGATCATTCCGCCCACACCCCCGTCACCGCCAACAGCAC
>Ga0209121_10000118_pt1 | contig 78717 bp, 69 predicted proteins | sample Cruoilmetagenom3_FD_187292 | JGI IMG/M metagenome (GOLD analysis project Ga0209121, IMG submission 187292) | Oil polluted marine microbial communities from Coal Oil Point, Santa Barbara, California, USA - Sample 3 (SPAdes) (version 2) | ecosystem: Environmental > Aquatic > Marine > Oil seeps ...
TTTATCATAATGTGATACAGCACCAGATGGTTCTACACAAACTAAGCGATTATAAAAATTATTGTTTTCCGTGATTACTAAACTACCAATAATTGCGACTTGTTTTTCTTCAGCTATGCTTTTTAACCAAACCAATGTTTCACCATCCATGGATTCTGCTACTGAAACCGCATTCATTGTAAAACCAGAGGTAAACATTTCTGGTAAAATAATAAGGTCAATTTCTGTGGAAATGGCATTAATCTTATCCTCTAACATACGCCTATTTTCAATTGGATTTTCCCAAACCAGATCCGTTTGAATTATTGCAATTTTTAATTCTTTACTCATAGCTTAAAATTACAAATTTGATTGCAAACAAACAGGAATAAAAAAAAGCAACCTAAAAAGATTATTAATATATAAGTCTAATCGACTTTTTATTAACCTTCTTAGGTTGCTTATATAAACGAAATGTGTTTTTATTATAATTTACGTTTTGCTTTTTCTAATCTTTCTGAAAACTTTTCGAGTTTTTCAAGCATTTTTTCTTCATCATTTGGAGATAATTTCCCTTTCTTTTTTAGCTTTTCGTATTTCTTTTGCGCTTTTTTAAGATTTTCTTGTGATTTCTTATAATTTTTCTGAAGTTTATCCTTTTTCTTTAATTCTTTTTCAGCGTCTTTTTGTTGCTTTTCTGCCTTTTTCTGCGCTTTTTCAGCCTTTTTTATCGATTTTTCTTGTTTTTTTACCTCTTTTTCAGCTTTTTCTTTCATTTTTATCTTTTCAGAAATTTCAGCAGCATGCATTAAAATAACTTGTTTCTCTTCAAAATTTAAAGTTTCAGTAACGTCATTCCCATCTAAATAGATTTTTTCATTTTTTACCTCATACGTTTTTCCGTCTTTTTCTACTTTTTGAGCAAACGATGTTAACGATAATGATAAGAATAAAAGGATAATATAATATTTCATAATTTGTGAATTTTATCTGTTCACTTTTAAGACACAGAAATTTACAAAAAGTAACTTAAATTTTACATAATATTTCTGCCGCCTTTATTAAGGTTTCTTCAGTTTTTGCAAAACAAAAACGTAATACATTATCGTCTTTATTTTTTTCATTAAATACTGAAAGTGGAATTGAAGCAATTTTAAACTCTTTAGTTAAGCGTTTGGCAAAGTCTACATCGTACTCATCTGAGATTTCAGAATAATCTAAAACCTGAAAATAAGTGCCTTTTGAAGGCTTAAATTTAAATCTCGAATCAGAAATTAAACTTAAAAATAAATCTCGTTTTTGTTGAAAAAAGGTGTTCAAATCTAAATACGTTTCAGCATCTTGCATATAATCGGCAATCCCTTTTTGAGAAGGATGATGTACAGAGAACACATTAAACTGATGTACTTTTCTAAATTCTTCCATTAGATATTCTGGTGCACAGCAATAACCAATTTTCCAGCCTGTATTGTGAAATGTTTTTCCGAAGGATGCTGTAATAAAACTTCGCTGTTTTAAATCTTCAAATAAACAAGCACTTTGATACTGCTCACCATCAAACACAATATGCTCGTATACTTCGTCGCTTAACACAATTATATTAGTGTCTTTTGTTAATTTCTGAAGTTGTAACATATCCTCCTTAGACCAAATTGTTCCACTGGGATTATGAGGTGAATTAATGATTATCATCTTAGTTTTTAATGATATTTTTGAAGCGACTTCTTCCCAATCGACTTTATAATCTGGAGCCGATAATTGAATAAAAATAGTTTTACCGCCATTAATCTCAATTGCTGGCTCATAACAATCATAAGCAGGTTTAAAAATTATTACTTCGTCATTCAGTCTTATAAATGCAGAAATAATTGTATAAATCGCTTGTGTTGCTCCAGCTGTAATTGTTATTTCTTTTTCTGGATGATAAGTGCTTTTATACAATAACTCATACTTATTAGAAATCGCCAAACGCAAATCTAAATTCCCAGGCATTGGAGCATATTGGTTGTATCCATTATTCATGGCATTAGTTACTAAATCATTTAGCTTTTTAGAACTTGGATAATTAGGAAATCCCTGAGACAGATTTAAAGCCTTGTACTCGTTTGCCAAAGCACTCATTACTGTAAAAATAGTGGTGCCTACGTTGGGTAATTTAGATTGGTGTTGCATACCATGAAAGATACTAAATCTGATTTATTTTCGTTTGCGTAATATGAAAAAAACGACTTTCCTATTAATGCTTATTGTAATGGTTGGATGTAACTCACATCAAAAAAAGCAACCTTTAGTTAATATCATAAAAGATGAAAGTCTAAAAGCAGATAAAGTTCCTGAACTGATAGGAATAGACAGTACGAAATTGAGCATCAATTTTAAACCAATAGGAAATTATGCATCATTATTAGAAAATATCAGCTCAGATAAAGTATATTTTAAAAACGCATATAATATCAATAATTTAAAAGCTATTGATAGTGCTTCAAAGTATTTAAGTTCTAAATTAATTAATGAAATTGTACTGCATTGGTATGGAACCCCTTGGGATTTTAATGGACATACAAATATTCCAAATGATGGTGAAATTGCTTGTGGTTATTTTGTTTCTACAACTTTAAAACATTTAGGATTTAACCTAAATCGTTATAAAATGGCACAACAAGCTGGTTTAATAGAGGCAAGAATGCTTCAGCCAAAATTTGAACTTAAAATTTACTCAAACCTATCATTTCAATCTTTAAAAGAAAAAGTAAATAAGGCCTATTCGGATGGTATTTATTTCGTCGGACTCGATAATCATGTCGGTTATATACTTATTAAAGACAGTGTTCTTTATTTTTTACACTCAAGTTATTGCGACGATAAAGTGGTTATTGAACTTGCGGAAAAATCAGCATGTTTTGTGTCTAATATTTATGTCTTCGCAGAAATTACTACAAATAAAAAATTAGTGGCTAATTGGATTACAAATAAACGTTTGAATGTGCCTGCAAATTAGGTAAGACTTTCCTTATTTTTTATCTTTACAAAAACTCAAAATATATTAAACATGCGCTTATTTAAACTTCTTTTCTTTTTTATTGTTTTTCAGGTTTCTGCCCAACAAGGTGGTATGTGGATTCCTTCACTTTTAGAAGGTATGAATGAGGATGAAATGCAAAGTCTCGGCAGTAAATTAACTGCAAAAGATATTTACGATGTTAATAATTCTAGCTTAAAAGATGCCATTGGTCATTTTAATGGTGGTTGTACTAGTGAAGTTATTTCAGATCAAGGTTTAGTCTTAACAAATCATCATTGTGGTTTTGGTCAAATCCAATCCCATTCGTCTTTAGAAAACGATTATCTAAAAGATGGTTTCTGGGCAATGTCTTTAGAAGAAGAATTACCAAATGAAGGTTTGTTTATTGAATTTATCGTCAGTATACAAGATGTAACTGAGGTAGTCTTAGAAGGTACAAATGAAGCTATGACTGAAACCGAAAAACAATCTCAAATTACAAAAAACAGTAATGAAGCCATGAAAACTTGGCCAAAAGAAACGTGGCAAGATGTGAAAACAAAGTCGTTTTATAAAGGTAATCAATACTTCCTTTTTGTAACAGAACGCTTTGAAGATATTCGCTTAGTTGGCGCGCCTCCTACAAGTATTGGTAAGTTTGGAAGCGATACTGATAACTGGGTATTCCCAAGACATACAGGCGATTTTTCTATGTTTAGAATATACGCAGATGCCAATAATCGTCCTGCAAAATATAGCAAAGACAACAAACCATATAAACCAAAACATTTTCTTCCTATTTCATTAGATGGTGTTGAGGAAGGAGATTTTACTATGGTTTTTGGTTTTCCTGGTCGTACAAACGAATATTTACCAGCAGTTGCTATTAAGCATATTACCAAAGAATACAATCCAACAAATATTGCGATTAGAGAAGCAGCTTTAAAAGTTATTGATGCTAAAATGAAAGCAAGTGATGCTGTACGTATTAAATATGCTTCTAAGCAAGCGCGAATTGCAAATTCTTGGAAAAAATGGATTGGTGAAAATTTAGGGATTGATAAAAGTAGTGCTGTTGAAAAACGTAGAGAATTTGAAGCAACATTTACCAGAGCCTTAAAAGAAAAAGGACTGGAAGATAAATACGGAAATATTTTACCTGAATTTGATAAACTATATAAAGAATTTGCACCTATAAATATTAAGCGAAGAAATTTTGTTGAAGTCTTTTTAGTAACTAATGAGTTAATGCAAATGACTTTTAGAGCATACCAAGTAGAGCAAGCTCTAATTGCAAATCCACAAAATATTGAAAGAGCTAAGACTAGTTTAACTGGTCGTTTACAAGGGATTCATAAAAACTATGATGTAGATTTAGACAAAGGTGTTTACCAAAATGTTATGCCTCTTTATGGTAAACCAGTCGACGCTTCTATTTATGAGAAAACGGCTTTTACTAATTTAGAATCAGCTTTAAAATTGCTTGAAGGAGATGCAGAAGCTGTAATTAATAACCTAAATGCTGATGCGGCTTATGTATATGCAAAACCCATTATTGCAGAGTTTTTCAACAGTATAGATACAGAGTTTCAGCAAAAAAACGCACCTATTATAGCATTACAAACTGAATATATGACCGCACTTATGGAAGCATTACCAAATGCACGTTATTTCCCTGATGCTAATAGTACACTTCGTGTTACTTATGGACAAGTTAGAGGATATTCTCCAAGAGATGCTGTGTATTACAATCCTGTGAGTTATTTAGATGGTGTTATTGAAAAATATGTACCAGGTGATTACGAATTTGATGTGCCACAAAAACTACGCGATTTACATAAAACAAAAGATTACGGACAGTATTCAGACAAAAACGGAAAAGTACCTGTTTGTTTTTTAGGTACTAACCATACAACAGGAGGAAACTCTGGAAGTCCAGCCATTGATGCCGAAGGTAATTTAGTTGGGTTAAACTTTGATCGTGTTTGGGAAGGTACCATGAGTGACATGAATTACGATCCAGAAATCTGCCGAAACATTATGGTAGATTTACGTTATGTACTTTTTATTGTCGATAAATATGCAGGTGCAAAACATTTAATTGATGAGATGAAATTGGTGAATCCTAAAAAGGATAGCTCTAAGAAGGAAAAAAAACGTAAGAATAAGAAGAAGTAGGCAGTGTTTTAGTCTGCAGTTAGCAGTCTTAAATATTGTGAATACTAAACGTTAAAGAACACCCCCTAAAGTCCCCTCAAGGGGACAATCGTCCTATTCAACTGAGTGAATTGTCCCCTTGAGGGGACTTTAGGGGTGTGATAATACTCTAGGCTAAAAACTACTTCAGAACACTTAACTTTTTAAAACCTCTGAGGTCTTTTTTAATACTTAAAGCGAAAAAAAGGCGTTGTTTTAGTATGAATAAATATGTATTCTTCTTTTCTTTATTTGTCTTAATAACTGGATACAATGAAATTGATAAACCTATAAAAACCATTCATGTTTTCGTTGCTTTGTGCGATAATACTAATCAAGGAATTGTGCCTGTCTCCAATAAATTAGGCAATGGTCAAGACCCAAAAAATAATTTATATTGGGGAGCTTTATATGGAGTAAAAACTCATTTTAAAAATTCTAAGGATTGGACATTGGTAAAAAGCATAACATCTGATAATTCTAAGATTTTAGAACGCTTATTATTCAAACATAAAAATTCTAATACATATATACTTGCCGATGCATACGATGGAAAACACATCAAACAAACTACAATAGATTTTCTTGAAGCTACAGCAGGAAGAAATACCATTTCAATTTCATACAATTCTACCGAACTCAATTTTGGAGGAAAATCAGAACTATTAGCTTATGTTGGACATGATGGATTAATGGAATTCAATGTCGAAGGGGATTTTACACCAATTAATAAAACTAAAAGAGACGCTGTCGTATTAGCCTGTGTAAGTAAGGATTATTTTAAACCATATTTTGATAAAACCAAAGTAAACCCTTTAGTATGGACAACAGGTTTAATGGCTCCAGAAGCTTATACTTTAAAGTCCGCAATTGATGGTTGGATTTTAAATGAAACAGATGCTCAAATTAGAGAACGTGCTGCACAAGCTTATCACAAATATCAGAAGTGTGGAATAAAAGGAGCTCGAAGATTATTGGTTACTGGATTTTGATTCAGACTATCATTTGTTTTTTATAATATCCTTAATGATTTTTAGATGATGATTAGTGTGAAGTTCTAAAAATCGATGCACACGCTTAGTATTAATATTTCCAAAAAGAGGATGCTTAAAAAAGGCATTCTCATCTAAACTTTCAATTGTTACAAGATTAGATTTAGCATGTTGAAGCTGTGTTATTAAATCTTCTAATAAAATAGTTTCAGGAGGTTTTACATATTTCGGAGCTTTTGCTTTTCCCCTTGGAAAGAAACCCAACGCAAAAAAGAATTTTCCTAAAAAACTGAAATTATTTTTATATAAAGTAGGATCCGAAGATTGAAGTGTTTTAACTACACTGTTTATAACCTTAAGGCTATGATCTATTTGCCAGCCAATCGTCGCCCTAGAAATTTTAGGATTAATTACCTCATGATTTTCTATTTGTTCTTCTAAGTTAAGAAGCAACTGTTTTATTTTTTGAGAGCCCATACATTTTATTAAGAATGTGAAGGTAATAATTTAAATAAGTAAAACTGTTCTAACAAAAAAATCCCAAACACTAATGTTCAGGATTTTTCGATTATGAGATTCCTGCCTTCGCAGGAATTTTTTAGTATCTATAATGCTCAGGCTTATAAGGACCTTCAACCTCTACTCCAATATACTTCGCTTGGTAATCTTTAAGTTCAGTTAGTTCAACACCAATTTTTTCTAAGTGTAATTTTGCTACTTTTTCATCTAGTTGTTTTGGTAACATATACACATCGTTTCCGTATGCTTCTTTGTTGTTCCAAAGTTCTATCTGTGCTAAAGTTTGGTTAGTAAATGAATTACTCATTACAAAACTTGGATGACCAGTTGCACAACCTAAATTCACTAAACGACCTTCTGCTAAAATGATAATATCTTTTCCTTCAATAGTATATTTATCTACTTGTGGTTTAATTGTATCTTTAGTATTACCGTGGTTATCGTTTAACCAAGCCATTTGTATTTCGTTATCAAAATGGCCAATATTACAAACAATAGTTTTGTCTTTCATCGCTTCAAAATGCTCAGCACGAACGATGTCTTTATTTCCTGTAGTAGTAATAATGATATCAGAATTTGCAACAACAGTTTCTAATTTTTTAACTTCAAAACCGTCCATTGCAGCTTGTAATGCACAAATTGGGTCAATTTCAGTAACAGTTACGATACTTCCTGCTCCTTTAAAAGAAGCCGCTGTTCCTTTACCAACATCACCATAACCACAAACGGTTACACGTTTTCCGGCTAACATAATATCTGTCGCTCTACGGATAGCATCTACTGCAGATTCTTTACAACCATATTTATTGTCAAATTTCGATTTAGTAACCGAATCATTAACATTAATTGCTGGCATTGGTAAAGTTCCATTTTTTACACGCTCGTATAATCTATGAACGCCTGTTGTAGTTTCTTCAGATAAACCGTTAATTCCAGATGCTAATTCAGGGTATTTATCTAAAACCATATTTGTTAAATCCCCACCATCATCCAAAATCATATTTAATGGTTGTCTGTCTTCACCGAAAAATAAGGTTTGCTCAATACACCAATCAAATTCTTCTTCTGTCATGTCTTTCCATGCATACACAGCAGTTCCTGCAGCAGCTATTGCAGCAGCAGCTTGATCTTGCGTAGAGAAAATGTTACAAGAACTCCAAGTCACTTCTGCTCCAAGAGCTTGTAATGTTTCAATTAAAACAGCCGTCTGTATAGTCATATGTAAACATCCTGCAATACGTGCTCCTTTTAAAGGTTGTTCGTTTTTATACTCTGAACGCAGACTCATTAATCCTGGCATTTCTGCTTCGGCCAATTCAATTTCTTTTCTTCCCCAAGCCGCAAGCGACATATCTTTTACCTTGTTTGGTACGTAAGCAATTGTTTTTGTACTCATATTCTTTTTTTCTTATTTTTTAAAATTGTACTTGCCTTTGGGTTTATGGCTGAAATAACTAAATTCGCTACATCAATAAAAGCCATATTCGCCTTAGGCGAGGCAAAGGTAATCAATAACATTCAGAATCTTAAATGCCTTTATATAAATCGATTAGCGTAAACTCACAAACTACTGTTAAAATCTGGAAGATTGAAGAGTCTTATGATGCGTTATTATCTCCTTTAGATTTAAAACCACGAAGCTTAAAACGCGTTTTAAGCATGAAAAGTGAATTGCACCAACGTGGATTTTTAAGTGTAAGGCATCTACTTAGAGAATTTGGTTATTCTGATCAAGATTTGTTCTATGATGAAAATGGAAAACCACATTTAAAGGACGGAAAATACATTTCAATTACACATTCTTTCAACTTTTCGGGAGTTATAATAAGTAATCAAGAAGTTGGTATTGACATAGAAAAACAGCGCGATAAAATTGGAATTATTGCCAAAAAGTTTGTGGACTATGAGTTTAATTATTTAAATTCAGATTCAGAAGCTTATGTTAGAAAACTAACGGTAATTTGGGGAATTAAAGAATCCTTATACAAATTATTTGCTACACCAGGAATGTTGTTTAAAGAGCATTTTTTAGTGATTCCTTTTATGCTTAAAGATGAAAATACGGTTGCTTGGATAGATTATGAAGATAGAAAATACCGATATAATACTGCTTTCTTAGAATTTGAAGGTTTTACCTGTGCTTATGTTATTCCATAATGAATAGTATCTATAAAAATATAATTTCATCTTCTGAAAAAGGCAATAAATTACTAGCCGTTTTAATTGATCCGGATAAAATGAAAATTGAACATGTTTCAAATTTTATTGCTAAGATCAATCAATCTATAGCCACACATATATTTGTTGGAGGTAGTGAAGTTGACGAAGGAGTTACAGGCATTTTAGTTGCAGAAATTAAAAAGCATACAAATTTACCTGTGGTTTTATTTCCAGGTGATGTTATTCAAATCACTGATAAAGCAGATGGTATTTTGTTTTTATCCTTGATTTCTGGGAGAAATCCTGATTATTTAATTGGCAAACATGTTGAGGCGGTTTCAAAATTGTCAAAAATGCACCTTGAGGTGCTTCCGACGGGATATTTGCTAATTGAAAATGGAAAACAAACTTCCGTAGAACGCGTTAGTGAAACAAAGCCATTAAAAAGAAGTGAAATTGAAACTATAGTTGATACTGCTAAAGCTGGTGAATTACTGGGAATGCAACTTATTTATCTTGAGGCAGGAAGTGGAGCAACACACGCTATAGAGCCAAAAATTATAATTAAAGTAAAAGAAGAATTAAACATTCCATTGATTGTAGGTGGAGGCATTAGAAGTAAAGTAGAATTAGAATCAGTATATACAGCAGGTGCTGATTTAGTAGTAATTGGTACAGCTTTTGAAGAAGATGAATTGTTTTTTGAACAATTAAAAACTGGTCGCTGAGGAACTCGAAGCGACATAATATTAAACACTGTGACTTCGAGAACCTCAGTCACCAAAACAAAGATGAAAATATCAATAGAATTACAATTATCACCACTTAAAGACAATTACGAACCACACATCATTGACTTTATAAAACAATTAAGAGCTTCAGAATTTACCGTTTTAGAAAACCCTTTGAGTACTCAAATTTATGGAGATTACGACAAAGTAATGCCTTTTTTAACTCAAGAAATAAAACGCTCTTTTTCAGAAATTGACATTGCAGTATTACAAATGAAAATCGTTAAAACAGATCGAAGTGATTATGAGCCAAATTTTTGATTTTTTTCTTGAAGCGTATCAAAACACACCAACATTTCAAATTGAATTAGAAGCTATTGCTTTTGTTTTCGGAATTGCTAGTGTTTGGTTTGCAAAACAAGAAAATATTCTTGTGTATCCTACCGGAATTATTTGTACTGTAATTACAGTTTATCTTTTATATATCAATCAATATTTTGGTGATATGATGATGAATTTCTACTACTCTATAATGAGTGCTTTTGGTTGGTGGAACTGGTCGCGAAAGAAAAACAACACCTCTTTAGTTCCAATTTCTCGAACCACTTTAAAAGAAAAGAAAATAGGAGTCGGTTTATTTATTTTAACAATGGTAATCACTTTTCTAGTTTATAAAGCCTTTAATTACACCTTAGAAATCCCTAATTATATAGATATTGTTACGTCTGGTATTTTCTTTACTGCCATGTGGTATATGGCAACCAAAAAATTAGAAAATTGGACACTTTGGATTATTGGTAATATAATAACAATTCCGCTTTATGCTTATAGAGGTTTAGGAATGTTGTCATTACAATATCTTATCTTTACCATCTTAGCAATTTATGGCTATAGACAATGGAAAAAAAGCTTAAACAACAACCAAGCAGCTGCATAAAAATTGTGTTATTTGGACCTGAATCTACAGGAAAAACAACACTATCTAAACAGCTGGCAAGACATTACAATTCCGTTTGGGTGCGTGAGTATGCAAGAGAATATCTGCAAGACAAATGGAATAACGAGCGTAAAACTTGTGAGTCAAAAGATTTATTACCCATTGCAATTGGGCAAATGAAGCTTGAAAATGATTTAGCGCAAAAAACAGATTCCGTTTTAATTTGCGATACTGATTTGCTTGAAACTAAAGTATATAGCGAAGCTTATTACAAAGGTACATGTGACCCGATTTTAGAGACATATGCTCTAGAAAATTCTTATGATATTTACTTTTTAACATATATTGACACGCCTTGGGAAGCCGACGATTTAAGAGACAAACCCAATGAAAGAGAACGTATGTTTAAGGCTTTTGAATCTGCTTTGATAAAACATAAACGACCATACGTTCTATTAAAAGGAAGTAAAGAAGAACGCCTTAAATTGGCAACTTATCATATTGATAAATTATTAGAAACGCAGAAATGAATTTTACTAAAAACGATATACAACAATTAGAAAAAAAAGGGCTAACAGAAAAAGATGTGGAGTCTCAGATTGCGCTTTTTAAATCTGGTGTACCTTTTACTAATATTGTTGAAGCAGCAACCATTGGTAATGGCATTACTTCATTAGATGACGTACTAATTAAAGATTCAATTTCTTATTTTGAAGAAAAAAAGAATGATATCTCACTTCTAAAATTTGTTCCAGCCTCTGGAGCTGCTACTCGAATGTTTAAGTTCTTATTTCAGTTTGTAAAAGAATACGACCCTAAGAAAGAATCTATTAATTCTTATATCAATAAAAATAATCTCAAAGATTTATCGCTGTTTATTGTTGGATTAGAAAAACTTCCATTTTATCACTTGGTTATAGCACAATTAAAATCAAATAATATTGATTTTTCTAAATTATCAAACAGTGAAAAAACATATCATTTTGCAACAACAATGCTAGATGAAATTGGACTGAATTATGGCAATTCCCCAAAGGGTTTATTGCCATTTCATAAATATAAAAGTAATCACATATCAACTGCGTTTGAAGAGCATTTGTACGAATCTGCATTATATACCTCAGTTAACAACAAAGCAGAACTTCACTTTACCATTTCTGAACGCTATAAAGATAAATTTGATGAAGAGTTTACACGTATAGAGGAATATGTGGAACAAACTACTGGAGTAGCTTTTAATATTTCATTTTCATATCAACACGAATCTACAGACACACTCGCAGTGACTTTAGACGATAAACCTTTTAGAGAGCGTGATGGATCGCTATTGTTTAGACCATCTGGTCATGGCGCATTATTAAAAAATCTTAATGCCCTTGATGCTGATATCATATTCGTGAAAAATATTGACAATGTTGTTGTAAAATATTATAAGGAAGATGTTGCCAAATATAAAAAGGTGTTAGCAGGTATACTTTTAAAGCTACAAACCAAAGCCTTTGGATTTTTAAGAGATTTAGAAAAAGACATAGTTTCTGAAAATGAACTCACAAATATTGCAGAATTCTTGACGCAAGAATTAAGCGTCAAGATTTCTCGTGAATTTGAAAAATATTCCGATAAAAATAAAATCGAATATTTAAGAGAAAAGCTTAATCGACCTATTCGGATATGTGGAATGGTAAAAAATGAAGGTGAACCAGGAGGTGGTCCTTTTTGGGTTAAAGATTCAAATGGAAATCAATCGCTTCAAATCGTAGAATCTGCTCAGATTAATCTTAAAAATAAAATTCAAAAAGACATTTTAACTAATGCTACACATTTCAATCCCGTGGATTTGGTTTGTGGAGTTAGAAACTACAAAGGCGAAAAATTCGATTTAGAAAAATTTGTAGATCATAAAGCGGCTTTTATTACAATGAAAACTACAGTTGGTAAAGATTTAAAAGCTTTAGAATTACCTGGATTGTGGAATGGCAGTATGGCATTTTGGAATACAATTTTTGTGGAAGTACCAATCATCACTTTCAATCCGGTAAAAACTGTAAATGACTTATTAAAAGCACCTCATCAAATAGTTTAATTGTGGATATCTCTTATATGCCAAATGAATCTTAAAATAAACCATATAATTGGTTTCTATTGCACTTATATTTCATTAGAAAATAAAACCGTAGCTAAGGCTATGCTTGGATTTTATAACTCATCTAAGCACATTATAATTCAAATTAATTATGGCTAATTCTAAGACTAATTTGACTTTACTTAAATCTGAATTGACTTATAAATTTGTTCGAAGCTCTGGCAGTGGCGGGCAACATGTAAATAAGGTATCGTCAAAAGCCGAGTTGTATTTCAATCTTAAAAATTCAGATGTTTTTAATGAAGATGAAAAACTTAAACTAACTGAATTTTTCAGCAACAGATTAAACAAAGACCAAATCCTAATTTTAACTTGCGACGAAAGCCGAAGTCAGTTTAGAAATAAAGCTATTGTTACGCAACGATTTTTAGAATTAATTGATGAAGGGTTAAAAGAGGAGAAAAAGCGCGTACCTACGAAAATCCCTAAGGCTGCAAAAAAGAAACGTTTATCAAATAAACGTAAAACTTCAGAAAAGAAAGCTAATAGAAAACCACCAAATATTGAATAATATGACTTCGTCTCTTCGAGTAATTCCGAAGAATGAGGAATTGTATCGAGAAGTATATTAAACTCTAAAAGGTTCTCGATACAAAATTCCCAAAAGAATTTCACTCGAACTTGTACAGAACTGACGTTTATACTTCGTTTAAAATAATTCATCAATATTTACTTGTCAATAATCATTTGTTATTATCTTTGCATCGTTCTCAAAAAAAGGGGTGCTTTTTCAGTTAGCAGTCATCAGTTATCAGTATTCAGTCACAAAATGGACTTTACTACTTTTTAACTTTTAACTTTTAACTACCAAGAGGCTGAGATCATACCCATTGAACCTAGAACAGGTAATGCTGTTTAGGAAGGTGATAATCACCATTTAGTAAAATAACCAAGAATAATGACCTCTTTTTATTCGATTATATTATTTAATCGTAATGAAATTTTTATTCAACATTCTCTCAAAATCAAGTCAGCCAAGACTAACAGTATTTGTTTTTTTATTAAGTCTTTGTTCAATTTACGGACAAGAAAAACAACAAGATTCAACAAAAGTTGAAAAATTAGATGAAGTTTTAGTTAGAGCCGTACGTGTTAATGCAAAATCGCCAATTACCCATTCTAATGTTTCCAAAAAAGAAATTGCAAAACGAAATCTAGGACAAGACATACCTATGTTGCTTAACTTTTTACCTTCTGTAGTAACAACAACAGATGCAGGAGCAGGTGTTGGTTATACTGGTATTAGAGTTCGTGGCGTAAGTGCTCAGTCTACAAACATTACAATCAATGGAATTCCGTATAACGATGCTGAATCTTTAGGAACATTTTGGGTGAATCTGGGAGATTTTGCTTCTTCTGTAGAAAGCTTACAATTGCAGCGTGGAGTTGGTACATCAACTAATGGTTCTGGAGCATTTGGTGCAAGCATAAATGTATTGACAGATGCTGTTTCTAAAACATCTTCAGGTGAAATTTCTAATTCCTTTGGAAGTTATAATACAAGAAAACATACTGTAAAGTTTAGTACAGGCCTAATGAATGACCATTTTGAGATCGCAGGACGTTTATCAAATATTGCTTCAGATGGTTATATAGATAGAGCCTCTTCGGATTTAAAGTCTTATTTTTTACAAGGTTCTTATGTGGATGATAATACATTAATAAAAGCTGTCCTATTTGGTGGTGAAGAGATTACATATCAAGCTTGGTACGGAACACCATTAGCCAGAATTAATGGAGATGAAGCAGGTATTGAAGCTTTTATTTCCGAAAATTATTTAAGCGAAACTGAAGCTGAAAATCTTCGTAATTCAGACAGAAGATATAATTATTATACTTATGAAAATGAAATTGATAATTACAATCAAGACCATTACCAATTACACTGGAATCAGCGTTACAATAGTCAATGGTCAACAACCTTAGGTTTAAACTACACATATGGACGAGGTTATTTTGAGCAGTATAAAGAAGATGAAAATTTTGATGATTATGGATTTACAGAATTATCAATTGGAGGAGAAACTATCAATACAACAGATTTAATTCGTCGTCGTTGGTTAGATAATGACTTTTATGTCCTTAATGCCAATGCTAATTATAAAGGCAACAATCTAAATTTAATTTTTGGCGGTTCGTATAGTCATTATAATGGTGATCATTTTGGTGAGGTTATTTGGGCAGAATATGCTAGTCAGTCCGAAATTAGAGATCGTTACTACGATGGAAATAGTAAAAAGAATGACTTATCAATATTTACAAAAGCAAATTACAGGCTAAACGAAAAAATTAGTTTGTATGGAGATTTACAGGTAAGAAATGTAACCTATAAAACTACAGGAACCACATCTGATATTGTAGAATTTACAGTTGATAAAGACTTCACCTTTTTTAATCCAAAAGCAGGAATAACATACGATTTAAATACAGAAAACAGTCTTTATTTCTCTTATGCTAGAGCCAACAGAGAACCAAACCGTACGGATTTTGAAAGTAATGAAGCTATAAAACCAGAACAGCTTAACGATTTTGAATTAGGTTGGAGACACAGAAAAGGGAACTTTACTTTCAATGCTAATATGTATTACATGTTATACAATGAACAATTGGTACTTTCAGGTGAGTTAGACAATGTTGGTAATCCAATAAGAACTAATAGTGGTAACAGTTACCGTTTAGGATTAGAGTTAGAAGCTATAATTCCTGTAACACCAAAATTAACGTTACAGCCAAACATGACTATCAGCACTAACAAAAACAAGGAAACTATAATTCCTTTTGATGGCGAATTAGAGAATTTGGGTAAAACAGATATTTCATTTTCACCAAATTTAGTAGCAGCTAACGCTATTGTTTTTCAACCAGTAGAAGGTCTTCAAATGGCATTGTTAAGTAAATATGTAGGCGAACAATATATGAGTAATACCGAGGCAAAATCTTCTAAATTAGATAGTTATTTTATTAATGATTTTAATGTGAGTTACACGTTGTCATTCCAAAGAAACGAGGAATCTCAACCTGTTTTTGATTCTATAGTATTTTCAGGTTTAGTAAATAATCTTTTTAACCAAAAGTATATCTCTAATGGATATTACTATACTTATGATGATTCTTGGTCAGCACCTGGAACCATTTCGACTATAGAAGGAGCTGGGTTTTACCCACAAGCAACTACTAACTTTTTAGTTGGAGTAACATTGAAATTTTAATTACTAACAATAAACGTATTATTACCAATAGCCTCAACTCTATATGGTTTTAATGTACAAGGTGGAGGGTTATCACCAAAAAAAGTACCGGTGGCAAGAAGGTATGCATTACCATCATCGCAGCCACATGTTACTGTTTCACCATCGGTTTCAATAGAAAGTGCTGAGCATGCAGAAGGTGTATGATTAGGATCTGCGCCATCCCAAGCATATAAAGTGGCAGAATTTAATCGGTATAAAATTATACCTTCATTACCTTGACCTTCTACTCTAACGGAATTACCAGGAAATAAAAGTTGATTGAATTGAGGTAAATTGAGATTTACAGTAAGGTTTACTCCAACATCGAGTAAAAAATTACAATTGCTATTATTCTCGTTTTTACTACAAGTAAAAAACACAATGCAACTTAGTATTAAAAGCAATTTTTTCATCATTCAATTTTGAGAGGCAATTTACGATTAATTCAACTATACCGTAAATATTTTATATATTTGCATTACAATCTCGTCGACACGAGATTTTTTTTATGCTAATGTTATATTTAAAATAACTGACTTCTAAAAAGTATAAAATAGTATACTGTCACATTGAGCGCAGTCGAAATGCATTAATGTTCAAATTACCAAGTTTTTCGACTGCGCTCAAAATGACAGAGAACTACCTTTTTAGAAGTAGATTATATAAAACGAATGAATTATGAGTAAAGTATCTTATTATACAGCTGAAGGGTTAAAAAAACTTAGAGAAGAACTAAGTCAATTAAAAGATATTGAGCGTCCAAAAGCGTCGCAAGCTATTGCTGAAGCTAGAGATAAAGGAGATTTAAGTGAAAATGCAGAATACGATGCTGCTAAAGAAGCACAAGGCATGTTAGAGATGAAAATTTCTAAAATGGAAGAAGCTTTAGCTGGTGCACGTGTTATTGATGAGTCTCAATTAGATACCTCTAAGGTTTTAGCTTTATCTATAGTAAAGATTAAAAACCAAATAAATGGTATGGAAATGACCTACACGTTGGTAGCCGAAACTGAAGCCGATTTAGCTTCTGGTAAAATATCAGTGAATTCACCAATTGGCAAAGGCCTACTAGGAAAGTCTGTTGGTGATACGGCAGAAATACAAGTGCCAAATGGAATAATGAAATTTGATATATTAGAGATTTCTAGATAATAAATTCCTGCTTTCGCAGGAATCTATTTTTATATTATAATTTAAAAGATTCCTTTCTCAAGGAATCTTTTTATCTTTATATAATTCTTTAATTATAGTAAATTGTCACCTTGAGCATTACTGAAATGAAAATGTATTTTCATTGAAAGTACATTGCGAAGCAATTCGAAAGGTCTTTATAAAATAATAAAGGTTTCGACTGCGCTCAACCAGACATTCATAATATGACATTCATAATATTTTAAGTATATTAGACTATGGCTACACTATTCACAAAAATAATTTCAGGGGAGATTCCTTCATATAAAGTAGCAGAAACTGAAGATTTTTATGCCTTTTTAGATATTAATCCAAATTCAAAAGGACATACACTTTGCATTCCTAAAAAGGAAGTCAATAAAATTTTTGATTTAGATGAAGCAATGTACACAGGGTTAATGCAGTTTTCTAGACGTGTAGCAATAGCTTTAGAAAAAGCAGTTCCTTGTGAGCGTATTGGTATGTCTGTAATTGGATTAGAAGTGCCACACGTACATGTGCATTTAATTCCATTACATACTATGGAAAATGTGCGCTTTACACATAAGGAAAAATTAGAGCCTGAAGAATTTGAAGCTATTGCTTCTAAAATAACTTCATATTTAGATTAAGTATTAAACCGTCTTCAACTTAATCTGAATCGTTGTTCCCTTTCCTAATTCAGAATTTAGAACTTTTATTTTACCGTCGTGGTAATCTTCTATAATACGTTTTGCTAAAGATAGTCCAAGTCCCCAACCTCTTTTTTTTGTGGTGTAACCTGGTTCAAATATTTTAGTGAAAGATGATTTTGAGATGCCTTTACCTGTATCCGATATTTTAATAAAAACTTGTTTTTCGCTTTGAGAAAGTTCTAGTTTTAAGTCTCCTTTTCCTTTCATGGCATCAATAGCATTTTTAACTAAATTTTCAATGGTCCAACTGAATAGTTGTTCATTTAGATTCACCGATATGCCTTGATCAGGAAAAACACTTTCAAAATTGATTAGTTTTGAGGATCTAGACTTTAAATAGTCATAAGCTGATTTAGTCGCTTCAACAATATCAGCCTCTTTTAAAGTAGGTGCAGAACCAATTTTACTAAAACGATCTGTTATAGTTTGTAATCGATCAATGTCTTTTTCAATTTCAATAATATAATCTGGATTAATATTTTCAGACTTTAATATTTCTGTCCAGCCCACAAGTGATGATAATGGAGTACCTATTTGGTGTGCAGTTTCCTTTGCCATACCTGTCCAAAGTTTATTCTGAGCTGCATTTTTAGAACTTCTGTAAAAGAAATATGCTACAGCACCAAATAATAAAATAATGAGTAATAATGCTAGTGGATAATACTTTAGCTTATTAAGGAGAGGTGAGTTGCCGTAGTACAATATTTTATTTTGGTTTTTTAGAACAAATGGCTCATTCTCTTTGCCAAACATTGAAATCAGTTTTTCACGATTTCTATATACGAATGAAGAATCTAGAATTTTTTTTAACGAGTCATTTACTTTAGTGTTAACTCCTAAATTTCTATAACCGTCAATATCATTACTCTTAGTGTCAATCAGTAACATAGGTGTGGTAATTGTAGAGTCTAAAACAATGAACTGAGCCACTTCGTTAAAGGTTGGATTTGGGCTATTAAGATCTTTCACATATTCGTTATAAGCAAACGTCCAACTATTCATTTTTGCGCGTTCTTCTGCTTTAAAATATTGAAAGAATACATACGTGTTCCAAAGAATTAAGGATATAATAATAAAAGATGAAATAATGATAATCCAACGGATTACATTTCGGTTTAAACTAAAGGTCATTGGTTAGTACAATTGCTTTATTAAATATAATGTAAATATGTTGATATTATTGTTCTTATCTATATACAAAATACTTTTATTGAGAGTCAATTATAATTATAAGTCTTCTATAGGAATCTAAAATTTACATTAAAACAATTGTAAAATTCAGCTTTACTTCAGTAAACACTACGTTAATACATGGAATTTTTAAATTAATTATTATAAATTTTTAAATGAAAAAATTCATGTATTTTTGTTGAATACCAGTTCAATACATGATTTCATTAAACCCTCAAGACCTTTCTACAGGCAAATTACATGGTTATTTATTAAGTGCTGTTGCACCTAGACCAATTGCTTTTGCGAGTACAATTGATGCAGACGGTAATCCTAATTTATCTCCATTTAGTTTCTTTAATGTATTTAGTGCTAATCCACCTATTCTTATTTTTTCTCCAGCAAGACGTGTTAGAGATAATACCACAAAACATACATTAGAAAATGTACAATTGGTAAAAGAAGTAGTCATTAATGTGGTGAATTATGACCTTGTTCATCAAATGTCATTAACAAGTACAGAATATCCTGAAGAAGTTAACGAATTTGAAAAAGCAGGACTAACCATGGTCCCTTCTGATAAGGTTAAACCATTTAGAGTGGCTGAATCACCTGTTCAATTTGAATGTAAAGTAAATGAAATTGTTCATTTAGGCAATGAAGGAGGTGCTGGCAATTTAGTGATTTGTGAAGTTGTTAAATTACATATCGCAAATGAAGTAATGAATGACGACAAAACCATAAATCAGGAAGCCTTAGATTTAGTAGCAAGAGCTGGTGGCAGCTATTATAGTAGAGCAAAAAAAGGATTTTTTGAAATCCCTAAACCATTATCAACCATGGGAATTGGTGTAAATGGCATGCCAGAACATATTAGAAACAGCATGATTTTAACAGGTAATAACTTAGGAATGTTAGCTAATGTTGAAGCTTTGCCAAATGAAGATGACGTAAATCTTTTTATTGCAAACATAAGTGAGCGCTATCCAGATATTAAATCGGCATCACATAGAGAAAAACATAAATTAGCTCGAAATTATTTGAGCTATGGAGACGTAGAAAGTGCTTGGAAGTTATTACTTTCGTAGTCTCAAAATAATTAAATATTAAACAATTATAGATTAAGCAAAAATGGAAGTACAAGGACGTATTAAGATGGTAGGTGAGACACAAACCTTTGGAAGTAACGGGTTTAGAAAAAGAGAAGTAGTAGTGACTACAGAAGAGCAATATCCACAACATATTATGGTGGAGTTTGTTCAAGATAAAACAGATTTATTGAACAACTACCAAGTTGGTCAACAAGTTAAAATTAATATCAACTTAAGAGGTAGAGAATGGGTAAACCCACAAGGTGAAACTAAATATTTTAACTCTATTCAAGGTTGGAGAATTGAAGCATTGCAAGCAGAAGCTGCAAGTGGTGATATGCCACCAGTGCCTCCAACAGAAGCTTTTGAACCTGTTAGTGATATAAAAGATGGCGATCATGATGATTTACCATTTTAAGTAGTAAGTCATAAAGTTATATACAATTGTAAGGAGACTTGTTTTATTTTAAAGCAAGTCTTTTTTGTATCTTGAAAATAAAAAAGTCCTGATGGTTAATCAGGACTTAATATTCTGGTTTTAGGTTTGACCTCTACAAACAAACTTAAAAAAAAGCAATGATGAACAAAAAATTTATTACATAAAGGTCAACTCAAATATCAATAAAATTATTATACCAACAAAGCGTAATCCCTTATTTAACAGCAAAAATGTTAATCCAATTATGTTTTAGAATTAATTTATGTATTTTTTAAGCCAAAAAATTGAATTTCCAGATGTATCTGAAGCCTCTATTGATGGGCTTTTAGCAATTGGAGGCGACTTGTCTTCTGAGCGTTTACTCTATGCCTACTCAAATGGGATATTTCCTTGGTTTGAAGATATAGAACCTATACTTTGGTGGTCGCCAGATCCTCGTTTTGTGTTGTTTCCAAAAGATTTAAAGGTTTCTAAGAGTATGAAACAACTACTAAAAAAAAATCTATTTAAAGTTACAGAGAACAAAGCATTTAAAGATGTAATTGAAAACTGTGCACTTACAAAGCGTGAAGGACAGCAAGGTACATGGATAACAGACGAAATGATTGATGCCTACATAGAACTCAATAAATTAGGACATGCTAAATCTGTTGAGGTATGGCAAAATGAAGAATTAGTTGGCGGATTATATGGTATTACATTAAAAGATAACGTTTTTTGTGGAGAAAGTATGTTTGCTAAGGTTAGCAATGCTAGTAAGGTGGGTTTTATAGCTTTAGTTCAAAATTCAAATTACAAATTAATTGATTGTCAATTACATACTACACATCTTGAGAGTTTAGGAGCTAAACATATACCTCGACAAGAGTTTTTAAGATATCTTTAAACTTCATTGTACCTAAAACAAGACACTTCGTGATCATTAACCATGCCAGTAGCTTGCATATGCGCATAAATTACAGTTGAGCCAACAAATTTAAAACCACGCTTTTTTAAATCTTTGCTTATAGCATCACTTAATGGCGTATTTGCTGGTGCGCCTTTATAATCTTCTAATTCGTTTTTAATAAGTTTTCCATCTACAAAATCCCATATATATTTAGAAAACGACCCAAATTCTTCTTGGATTTTTATAAAAGACTGCGCATTTGTTATTGTAGCCTTAATCTTTAATTTATTTCTAATGATTCCTGCATTTAGTAATAGTTCATCAAACTTTGGTTGTTCGTATTTAGCTATTTTCTTATAATCGAAATTGTCAAAGGCTTTTATGAAGTTTTCGCGCTTCCTTAAAACAGTAATCCAACTTAATCCAGCTTGGAAAGTTTCTAAAATTAAGAATTCAAATAAGGTATCATCATCAAAAACCGGAACTCCCCATTCTTCATCATGATAAGCCTCATATAAAGGATCGCCAACGCACCATCCGCATCTGTGTTTTTCCATAACTGTAAGGAATTAAATTTATATCTACTAATGTAACAACTGTTGCTTAAAAAATAGCAATAGAATCATACATTTGTTATTATGAACACAGATACACTTTCTATAAACGATACAATTTCAGCAAGTCTAAAAAACAGTATGACATATGCTGAATACCGAAATCTAGTCACCAAATTAGTTGAAGAAAAATCAACTACTGGAAATGACAAAACGGAAGACTTGGTAAACTACACATTGCTTAACGACAGACGTATGAAACGTTGGGATAAAACCATAAAAGTTTCTAATGAGGTTAAAACCAGAATTGAAAAATTCAATAGAAAAGCAACTTGGATATTAATTACGGAAAGTTGGTGTGGTGATGCTGCACATATTGTACCTGCAATTAATAAAGTGGCTCAACTCAATGAAAATATTGAATTAGTAGTGGTTTTGAGAGATGAAAACGATGAGCTAATGAATCAGTTTTTAACCAATGGCGGCAAAGCTATACCAAAATTAATTATGGTTGATAACGAAACTAACGATGTAGTAAATACCTTTGGGCCAAGACCAATTGTTGCTACTAATATGGTAAAAACATACAAAGCAGAACATGGTATGATTACGCCTGAGTTTAAAGAGGATTTACAGCGTTGGTATAACAAAGACAAAGGGCAATCTACTATTGAAGATTTAGTCAACCTATTATTAAACCATGTCTGAGAGAAGCCTAATTTAGCTTTTTCCCATAAATAAAAAGGTAATTGTACCTAATTGATCCGTTCGTTCAGAAGTATTGAATTGAACGGATTTTGCATATTCTATGGCATGATCAATTAAACATTGATTATCAGAGTTCGATGAACCATTAATATAAGCATCCTTTACATTGCCAGAACCATTTACACTTATGGTTACTACAATTTTCCCACCGTATTCACATAAATATCGTGGTGTTTTGTAGTACGATAATGTTCTTCCTTTTAATGAATAGGTTAATGTGCTTTTAGCTTTAGCATGTTCATCGGCTTGCTTTTTATTTTCTAAACGTTTATTTAATTCCTCTTGTAGTTTTTTATAAGACTCTGATTCTTCAGATTTTAAAGCATATGCATTACTATTTGCATAAGATTTATCAATACTTGTTTCTTCTTGTATTTCGTTAGCTTTTGCTTCTTCTAAGGCTTTTGTTGTGCGTTCAAAATCATTGGCACTAACCGCTTTAAAGTTGCGCATCATGTCCTTATATTCTTGATCTTCGTTAAAAGCTTTATTAGTAGAAGGTCCTGTTAAATCTTCAAATCTCTGAAGCTCTTTTTCGGTTAATTCAGGCTCTGGTTCTAGAAGGTAATAACTTTCAGTAATCAGCTTTCCTTTGAGTTTTAATTGAGCACTAAACAGACCAAGCACTACTATTCCTGAAAGAAGAAATGTAATAATTGCGGCTTTATGTTTATCAATAAAATTCAATAGAATGAGACGTTATCGTTTACTTATGATATACGAATATAACAACGAAATAGTTTAAAAAGCAATCTTAAACCCTTGTTAAATGATTATTTTGAAGGCAAACTATCTATAAAAGCTTCAGGTGTTAAAGCATCATCCACTTTAAAATTACCGATACGAGTTCTACGTAATTCAGATAGATGCGCACCAGAATTTAAAGCTTTTCCGAAATCGTGCGCTAAGGATCGTATATAAGTCCCTTTGCTACAAACCACTCTAAATTTTAGTTCTAAATCGTTAATTTCTGTAATCTTAAATTCAGTAATTTCGACTTGGCGTGATTTAATTTCAACAGCTTCTCCTGCGCGAGCAAATTCGTATAATCGTTTACCATCTTTTTTTATGGCTGAAAATACTGGAGGAAATTGTTCAATTTTACCAATAAATTGATGGGTTGTTTTATGAATTAAATCTTCAGTTACATGATCCGTAGGAAAGGTGTCGTTGATTTCTGTTTCTAAATCAAACGAGGGTGTCGTACTTCCTAAAACAAAAGTACCTGTGTACTCTTTTTCTTGTCCTTGAAACGTATTGATTTGCTTGGTCATTTTACCAGTACAAATCACCAATAAACCCGTAGCTAGTGGATCTAACGTGCCTGCATGACCAACTTTAATTTTTTTAATTGAAAATGCTTGTCGTATAGCCCAACGTAATTTATTTACCGCCTGAAATGAGGTCCAGGTTAAAGGTTTATCTATTAATAAAACTTGTCCTGTTTTAAAATCTTCTTCGGTTTTCATCTATATTAATGACCAAATTATAGCAATAATACCAACTATAACACAATAGATTGCAAAGTAGCTGAGTTTGCTTTTCTTAACTAATGCAATCATCCAGGTACATGCAAATAAACCTGCTACAAAAGCAGCAATAAAGCCCATACTTAATGCTGTAAAATTAGAACTATCATAAGTTAATTCACCTCCTAAAATATCTTTTGCAATTTTACCAAAGATGAGTGGTACAACCATTAAAAATGAAAAACGAGCAGCTTTCGTTTTATCATTACCCAATAAAACTGAAGTAGATATTGTTGCTCCAGACCTTGAAATACCTGGCAACATTGCAATTGCCTGAGAAATACCAATAACAAAAGCATTAGAAAATGAAACCTTCTTTTCTGTGTTCTTTGCTTTATCAGCTAAGAAAAGTAATATTGCGGTTACAATAAGCATACATCCTACGAGAAGAATATTACCATTAAAAAGCTGTTCTAATTGTTTTTCAAAAAATACACCAACAATTACAGCAGGTAACATTGATAATGCAATTTTTGAGAGAAATTGTAAATCTTCATTCCATTCAAATTTTAAAATTCCTTTTAAAATTTGAACAATATCATTTCTAAATATTACTATAGTACTTAATGCTGTTGCAAAATGAAGAACAACAGTAAATAGTAAACTTTCTTTAGGTACAGAGTTGTCTCCAAGAATGGCTTTTCCTAATTCTAGATGACCACTAGACGAAACAGGCAAGAACTCTGTAAGTCCTTGAATAATTCCTAAAATAATAGCATCTAAAATTTCCATGAAGCAAAAGTATCAATTTGGAACTAATTGCATGCAAAAATAGGTAAAAAGACAGTTGTTTTTCAAACTTTAAATGTCGAGTCTCTAATGATAAGATTGCTTCGAATTACAATCGTCTTATTTATAAGTATATCATTAGGATCGTTTATCTCTTCAATTAAGAACTTTACTGCTGTAGCACCTATTTTTTGACCTGGTTGATCTATTGTAGTTAACATAGGCTCAATTATAGTCGAATTTTTAGAATTACTAAAACCAACAACAGCAACTTCATCTGGAATCTTCACATTAAGTTTCTTCAGTGTCTTTATTACACCTATTGCAGAATTATCTGTAATTGCAAAAATAGCATCAGGTTTATGTTTTAAACTCATTAAAACATTTGCCATTCGTTCTCCTTGAAGCAATGAAATATCATCAACACTTAATATAATCTTTTCATCAATTGGTAGGTTATGTTCTTTTAATGCTCTTATATAACCTTCAAAACGTTTTTCTGAATTAAAAGAAAATTCAGATTCTTTTATTATAGCAATTCTCTTTTTTCCAATATTAATTAAATGTTCTACGGCATTAAATGCCGCTTCTTCCTCATCAATAACAACTTGAGTACAAGGTATTTTATTTGAGGCTTTATCAAACAAAATAAGCGGGAGCGTGTTTAAAACTTTTAAGATAGTGTCAATATCTCGAGTCATTTTAGAAATAGAAATTAAAACACCATCCACACCAAATTGTATCATTGTATTAAGCATTTCAGTTTGTTTGTTTATATCATTATTAGATTCTGAAATAATAACACGATAGCCTTTAAGAGAAGCTTCTTCTAAAATTCCTCTTACTAAGGTTGTGGTAAAATAATGCGTAATACTAGGTACAATTACACCAATAATATTTGTCTTATGAGCTCTAAAACCCTTAGCAAAAATATTTGGAATATAATTTAAGTTGGTCGCAAGATCAGTAACTCTTTTTTTTGTGACGTCACTAATATCAGGATGGTCATTTAGCGCTCTTGACACCGTAGAAATGGATACATCCAATTTTGTTGCAATCTCTTTTAATGTAGGAATTTGTTTTTTCAATTTATTTTTATTTATGCAAACGTTTCCGCAAACGTTTGCTTAATGATTCCGTAATATTTACTACACAAAATTAACGATTTGACATTACATTTACCTATATAACTATAAAACTATAAAATCAATGAAAAAATTATTACTAACAGTCGCCCTGATTTTGAGCGTATTTACTGTTTTTTCGCAAACTGAAATAAGTGGAACAGTTACAGATGCATCAGATAACCCTATTATTGGTGCTAATGTTATTATTAAAGGAAGTACTTCTGGTGCTATAACTGATTTTGATGGAAAATTTAATTTTTCTACAAATTTAACAGGAGAACAAACGCTTCAATTTTCCTATGTAGGATTTGAAACTTTTGAAAAAAATATTAATTGTGACGGAAGCTCACTTACAGTAAATGCAGCTTTAGTAGAAGGAGGAAATACATTGGATGAAGTAGTACTTACGGCATCTTCTACATTTAGATCCCAAAAGGATACACCGATGTCAATTAGTTCATTAAAACAAAAGGAAATCACAAAATTGTCGGCAAATAGTCAGGCCGATATTTTAAGAAGCGTCCCAGGTATTACTGCTGAAGGTGGTGGTGGAGAAACAGCTACCAATTTATTTATAAGAGGTTTACCTTCTGGTGGACAATATGTATTCAATCCATTGATGTATGATGGAGTACCATTGATGGGTACATTTGGGTTAAATTCTTCAGCACATGATGTTTATGCCCGACCAGATATAGGCTTTAAAGGCGTTGAATTTGTTAGAGGTGGTGCTTCAATACTTTATGGTCCTGGATCTGTATCTGGTATGATTAATTATACTAGTAAGACAGGAGATACTAATGAAGAGAACATTATCAATTTAGAATATGGGGATAATGGAAGACTAAAAACTGATTTTTATACTGGCGGTAGATTAGGTGGTGAAGATTCTAATACCTACTATGCTGTAACCGGTTTTGTTAGAAAAGATAGTGGTCCTATTGATACAGGTTTAGATACTAGAGGTTTTCAATTAAGAGCAAATATTAAACAAAAATTAGAAAATGGGTCTTTTACAATCCACGGTCAATTTATTAACGATAGAGCTCAATTCTTTATGCCATTACCATTAGACGGTGGGTCGAGAGAGCGCATCGCTGGTAATGATGGCGATGATGTTGAGCAATTGCTCTCAGGAGAATTAGCGAATACGTCATTCTTAACTCCAGGCGGTGTATATGAAAGCCCAATTGATGATGGTGTTTATACTAAAGGAGGGTATCTTCTTGCAGACTTTAATTACAACTTAAGTGATAACTTAAGGTTTAAATCAAAAGTGAGATACGCGAATTATAAACACAATTTTGCGTTGTACATAGGCGGAAATGGGAATTTTGGAAATCCAATAACTATCTCCGACTATGTAGCTGAGGTTGCACCAGGAAATACAGGCATTGATGCTACATATCAAGGTGGATCTGGAGCACAAATTAGCGGTACTGATTTAGTAGTTGAAAATTTACATATAGACAGATTACGTCCAATGACAGACTATTCTGGAGAGGCAAACCTTATTTATAATACACCAAATGGTATTCATACCTTAACAGGAGGTGTTTATTTAGCAAGAACTGAAGCAGAAGATGTTAATTATCAATACAGAGTGCTTTCAGAATTTAATAATAATCCTCGTTTGGTAAATTTAAGTTATGCAGATGCGGGAGGCGAAAATGTTATCTACTCTGATGGTGGTTTGTACAACAGAATTGGTATGACTTCTAACAGATACTTCACACAAAGTAGAACTGCGTTCTATTTTACAGATGAAATGAAGTTTGATAGATGGCGTTTTGATATTGGTTTAAGAATTGAGAATACCAAAGGAACATTTAGAAATGGAGGATTAGAAGATACACAGGTATATGATAATTCTGATCTAACTACAGGTCTAAGTACAGTACGATTTGCTGATGGTAGCTTTACAACTGGTAATGTAGATGCAACAGATTGGGCGATTTCTTTAGCTGGATTATATGAATTAACTGAATCTACAAATCTTTACGCTAACTTTTCTAAAGGTTACTTTATTCCTCAATTAAGAGGTTTTGCACCTGTACCAGGGATAAGAGACACTAAATATGATATGGAGAAAATTATACAAGGTGAAATTGGAGCAAAATTCGGAACATCTAAATTCTCAGGTACCGCAGCTGTATTTTATGTTGGCTTAAGTGATAGAATAAAAATCTCTCAGGCGATTGTGGGTGGTGAGCTTGTAGATCAAGCACGTTCTACCCAAGCAACAAAATCATTTGGTCTTGAGGCAACAGGTAACTATAGATTTACAGATGATTTATCTGCATTTGCAACATTAACATACCAAGCACATGAAATAACAGAAAATCTTCAAGAAAATTTAGTAGATAATACATCTTCTGAACCAAATGTGGGTAATGAATTAGGCAGACAACCTAATATTTTAGGAACATTAGGTTTAAACTATGATAACCAAAAATTTGATGCTTTACTTTCTGTAAATCACACAGGTGCAAAATTTACAGATGATTCTAATAATGTGGAGTTAGATGCAATTTCAATAGTTAGACTTGGTGCTGGATATACTTTTGAAACACAAGGCAATAACAATCTTAGAGTTGGTTTTTCAGTATTTAATCTCTTTGATAGCTCCGGACTTACGGAAGGTAATCCAAGAGCTGGTATTGCAGGGCAATCTGATGATGGTGAATTCTTTTTTGGTCGTCCAATTTTACCAAGAAGATTTTTCCTAACAACAACGTTTAATTTTTAAGTTGATTAGTTGATTATTTGATTATTTGATTGGTAGTCGAGCATTGGCATCACCTTGTTGGTGTCAATGCTTTTTTTAAAAAAACTAATGCCTCTATGACAAAACACGATTTAATAGAAAAAGCTAAACAAGTCCTTAATTCTAACTTTAATTCCGATAAGGGCTTTACAATTCCATGCGAAGGTTTATATCCATTTCAATGGAACTGGGATTCTGGTTTTATTGCAATAGGTTTTGCCCATTATGATATTAATAAAGCGAAGCGCGAAGTGGAAGCCTTATTAAGTGCACAATGGGAAAATGGATTTATACCACATATCATTTTTCATAATGATAGTGACACTTATTTTCCAGGCCCTGATTTTCACCAATCTTTTTTGCATCCCTTGGCATCTAAGAGTCATAGAACTACAGGTATGACGCAGCCTCCTGTTTTAGGTTTTGTTCTTAAAGAGCTTTATAATATAGCAGATAATAAAAAGGAAATATTAGACTTTATAAAAGACAATATTGATAAAGTTTACCACAACCATGAGCATTTTTACGTGCATAGAGATCCTCATCAAGAAGGCTTAGTCTATATTTATCACAATTGGGAATCTGGTACAGATAACTCACCTATATGGGATGATATTTGGAATACCATGAATCCGCCAAAATATAGTTTTGAAAGAAGAGACACCACACATGTTGATGCTGCTCAAAGACCTACAAACAGAGAATATGACTACTATTTACATCTCATTGAAATAGCCAAAGAGAATAATTATGATGATGCTAAAATAGCGGAACTTTCGCCTTTTTTAGTTCAAGATCCGCTTTTTAATGCTATGCTTATAAAATCTAATGCAGCATTAATAGAACTGTATGAGTTAATCGGAAATTCTGATGATAAAATTGAAGCCTTAAATAAATGGCAGACTAAAGCCATAGAAAGATTTAACCAGAAACTCTATAATGAAAAACTCGGAGCTTACGTACATTACGATCTTAGAAATGAAAAGCAAATAGAATTTTTAACATCTTCATCCTTTGCACCAATATTTGCAGACATTCCAAGTAAAGAAAGAGCAGATACTATTGTAAAAACGTTGATGGATAAATTTGGGGACGAAGATCGCTATCTGTGTGCTTCATTCGATCCATATAGCGACAGGTTCAGTCCTAAAAAATACTGGAGAGGTCCCGTTTGGATTAATCTTAATTGGATTCTTTACAGAGGTCTAAAATCTTATGGATATACCAATATCGCAAATCGTACTAAACAAGACACAATCAGTATGATTGAAAACAATGGTTTCTTTGAATATTTTGATTCAAGAAAGGAAATGCATAACGACGGAAAAGCTGGATATGGAGGTAATAATTTTTCATGGAGCGCTGCTTTGTTAATAGACTTATTGAAGGAATAAAAATATTATATTATGATGCTCAATTTTTCAAAAGACTATAGTTTAGAAAATGAGCGCGTAAAACTTTATCCCTTAAGGCTAAAACATAAAGATGAATTAATAACGGTTTCAAAAGACCGTGATATTTGGCTCTATTTTTTTGAACGAGGAGATACTGAGGAAAGTTTAGAACGTTATATTAAATCAACTATCAATAACAGAAAATCAGCAAAAGAATACCCGTTTGTGGTTTTTGATAAACTAAAAAACAAATATGCTGGTACAACTCGATTTTATGAATATTCATCAGAATTGAAAGTTATAAAACTTGGACATACGTGGTATGGAAAAGAATTTAGAGGATCTGGCTTAAACAAACATTGCAAATATTTGCTATTTCAATTCGCTTTTGAAAAATTGCAAGTTGAACGTGTAGGTTTTGGTTCTTATAAAGAGAATAAAATCAGTATAGCGGCTCTGCAAAGTGTAGGCTGTAAAAAAGAAGGTGTTTTAAGAAATTTTTTTCCTACACTGGATGGAAAAAAAAGAACTGATGCTATTTTACTAAGCATTCTTAAAGGTGAATGGTATGAGTACTGCAAATCTCAATTAAAAAATAAGTTACAATGAATTGGTTAGACTATACAATAATTGCAGTTTACCTCGTAGGCTTTATGGCTATGGGTTATTTTTTCAAAGAAAATAAAGATTCTAAAGACTATTTTCTTGGTGGTCAAAGTCTAGGCTGGTTTCCTTTGAGTTTGTCTACTATGGCAACTCAGCTTTCAGCTATTAGTTTTATTTCTGCGCCTGCTTTTGTTGGTCTTAAAGCTAATGGAGGGATGAAATGGCTAACTTTTGAGTTAGGTGTACCTCTTGCTATGATCGGAATTATGTTTTTTATAATTCCACCATTATACAAATCTGGTATTGTAAGTATTTATGAGTACTTAGAACGTCGTTTTTCTAAATCAACCAGAAAACTTATTAGTGTTGTTTTTCAAATAAGTCGTGCTTTAGGAACAGGTGTTATGGTATTTACAATGGCATTAATCATACAATCCGTTGTTGGTATTAGTTTTCATTGGACGCTTCTTATTATAAGTATCGTTACTCTAGTATATTCTTATCAAGGTGGTATGAAAGCGGTAGTTTGGGGAGATGCTATACAAATGATAATCTTATTTGCTGGTCTCATCATATGTCTGATAGTTGGCTATTCTTTAATGAAAGACACTGGCACTTTTAATGGTTTCGATGCGGATAGACTACAGGTTATAGACTTTTCTAATCTTGGATTTTTTGATGGTGAAGAATATGGGTTCTGGCCAATGCTTTTGGGTGGTTTATTCTTGTATTTATCGTATTACGGTACAGACCAAACCCAAGCACAACGTTTGTTATCTGCCAAAAATGAAGGCACCATAAAAAAGTTGTTAATGGCTAATGGCTTATTGAGATTCCCTGTCGTTCTAATTTACTGTATTATGGGTCTAATTATAGGGTATTTGGTGAGTAATATTCCAGAATTTTACGAAAGTATTAAAGAAACCACGCGCATTCACTATCCTGCTGAATATGCAAGGTCTGGAATTAAACCAGATTTAATGGTTCCTGTTTTTATAACCAAATATTTACCTAATGGTTTAATAGGAATTCTAATGGTAGGCATTATGTCGGCAGCAATGTCTTCGTTGAGTTCTACAATTAATTCATTGAGTGCGGTAACTATTGAAGATTTTTTTAATAGTGGTGAAAAGAAACTTTCTGAAAAAAAATATATGTTTTTATCTAAAGGACTTGTAGTCTTTTGGGGCGTCGTATGTATTTTGGCAGCATATCTATTTGGAAATAGTCAGAGTACGGTTATAGAGCTTATCAACGCTATATCATCTTTATTTTATGGACCAATATTAGCTGCTTTTGTAATAGCCATCTTTTTAAAGAAGATTAATCATATTGGTATGAATGCTGCAATAATTACAGCTGTTGCTGTAAATCTTATCTTTAAGTATTTACCAGAATTGGTCTACTTTTTTAGTCAGGGAAGTTTCTATTCTGGAGACGGCTCTATTCATATTGCTTTGTCTGGATTTGGCATCAATAATGTTCCAGATTTATTTTGGATATGGTACAACTTAACTGGTTTTGTAATTGCTATTGTTGTAGCAATTGTTGTGAGCAAACTAACGTATAAGACACCTGCAAAGCAAATGGAGTTATCCTATTCATTTAACCATAAAGATTTACTTCAAAAGGAAAGTATTATACTCATTTTATTTTTTATATTAATTTTATGTGTTAGTTATTTTCTTCCAACCATTTTAGGTTAGATTCATGAAAATTATTATAGCACCAGATAAATATAAAGGGTCATTAACAGGTCTCGAATTTTGTAATATCGTTGAGCCAATATTACAATCATCTTTAAATGCCGAAGTTTTAAAAACACCTTTGGCTGATGGTGGAGATGGCACGATTGAGGTCGTTAATTATTACTTAAAAGGAGAGGTAATTCGGTCTGAAATAAATAATCCAATTTTTAAACCCGTATTAGCTTCTTATCTTTATTCTAAAACGTCTAAAATAGCATTCATAGAAATGGCTGAAGCTTCTGGCATGAAACTTTTAAAACCAGAAGATCAAAACTGTATGCACACTACGACTTATGGTACAGGTCAATTAATCCTCAATGCAATAGATAAAGGTGCCAAGCATATCATCTTAGGTATTGGAGGTAGTGCTACAAACGATTGTGGTATTGGTATGGCAAGTGCCTTAGGCTATCGGTTTTTAGACCAGCATAACAATGACGTACAGCCAATTGGTAGCGAACTAATAAATATTATTAAAATCGAGGATGTGTCAGTAGATAAAAAATTGAAAAACATTAAATTCCAAATTGCTTGCGATGTTTCAAATCCACTCTATGGACCCAATGGAGCTGCTTATGTATACGCCAGACAAAAAGGTACAACTGATGCCAATATTAAGTATTTAGATAAAGGCTTACAAAGCTTTTCAAAGGTACTTGATAAACATTTTAATCTTCAATCGCAAAATATAGTAGGAGCTGGTGCTGCTGGTGGTATGGGAGCAGGAACGGTAGCTTTTCTAAATGGAGAGCTTTTGCCTGGTATAGATCTAATAAAACAAATAGCAGATTTTGATTCTAATATAAAAAACGCAGATTGGATTATAACTGGAGAAGGCAAATTAGATGACCAAACTCTCTCAGGAAAAACTTTGAGTGGTGTATTAAGTTCAGCAAAAAACAATCAAATAAAAGTTGCGGCGTTCTGTGGAAGTATCGATTTAACACCCGAGGAATTAACTAAAATGGGAATCGATTACAGTGATTCTATCATTGATAAAGCGAAAAACTTAGACGATGCTCTAAACAATTCTTCAGCGTATTTAAAGCAAATAACAGAAGTGTTTGCTGCTGCTTTAAGCGAATAGAATTATTTCTTATTCGGGTTTAAAAGTATAGCATAAACTTGTATGCCAAAACCTATAAGAACAAGTGTTGGTGCTAATCGAATGCGTCTCCAACTAAATATAGAAGGGTCATACACATTTGGATCATCACTGCCTCCACCAGCCATAAGAATAAAGCCGATAGCAATAAATGCCAAACCAATAAATAACCACTTATAGTTTTTCTTCCCGAAAATAAATTCGGCTTTATTGTCTTTTCTTCGTTTTTGTTCTCCCATAATTAAATGTTCTGTAAGCTAGCTTAATAGCTGCAAAGTAACGGTTTTATTTATAATCTAAGCGTTAAGAATTTGTAAATTTAATAAACCACCTATTATAAACTACAGCTTACTATAATAGTTTTTCATTTCTTCGAACGAATAAAATCTAGTTTTAATTTCACCATTATTATTAACAAGAATATAGGTGGGAAATTCCCATACATCCATAGCTTCTACAAGGTCATTTTCACTTCTTAGTTCTCTATAATTTTGCCAATTATAATTATTCGTTTCTAAATAATTTAACCATTTATCACTTTCCGTATCAATAGAAATACCTATCAATTCTACGTCATTTTCGCTAAACAAATCTAAATGCTTTCCAATTTTTTTATGGTCTTTTACACAAGGTGGACACTGAACAAACCAAAAATCTAAGAGAATATCTCCATTATGCGACATATCTACTTTTGCCACTTTTCCATTTCTGTTATAAAATTGAAAATCCGAGAGTTTTATTTGCTCATTTTTAACTAAATCTTCTAAAGTTCTATGAACACTAAGCGTATGCGCTTTTAATGCTTCTGGCTGTTCATCTAATATCGTCTTTAGATTGAGCAATTTAGATTTATAGTTTTGGTTTTTATCTAAATAATAATCGCTTATATCGAAAGAAAACGGATGACTAAGATTTTCCTTAATACTTTGTAATAAAAACTCATTTAACGCAGAGTCACTAACCTGTTTTTTATTTAAGTTATCTAAACGAGAATAAAAATCAATGGATTTATAATAGATATCAGATCCAATAACAGTATCGATTTCAATAGTTTCATTTTTCAATTCAGCTTGAATCTTTAAACTTTCACCATCAAGAAATAGTTTTTTTGAAAATGTTTTTTCGTTTTTATAAGCATCCATAACATACGAATCATAGATGACACTGTTAAAGTTAAAAAGGTGTGGGTTTCCATCTTTAGCAACATATCCTTCAGAATTATTGTAACTCACCAATTTAATGCTATCTGGTTGTACTGTTCCTAATATTTCTATTGAAATACTATTTGGATTCGTTTTTTGAGGGTTATCGCATGCACTCAAAACACACAATAAAATGAAAGACAGGAAATAATAAGTAGGTTTCATGTATTAACTATTCAGTAACTAATAATACAACTGATCCGTTTTCAAATTTAAGAAACGTTGAGTAGCAATAAACGTGCTAATCCAGGTAATTACAATACCTAATAGGAAAATACCAACAAACAGCGCAATTATAGATATTGTATTTCTAAGTAGTTCTAATTCTGGGAATGTTATATCTAAATAATACAACACCACAGCCATACCAGCTAACGCCAAAAGCGCTCCAATAATTCCGAGCTGAACGCTTTTCCATACAAATGGCTTACGGATAAATCGCTTTGTAGCACCAACCATTTGCATCGTTTTTATAATAAATCGCTTAGAATAAACTGCTAATCTTATAGAACTATTTATTAATAACACAGCAATTAACGTAAATAATCCACTTACAATTAATACCCAAAACGTAATCTTTTTAACGTTATCGTTCATCAATTCTACCAAGTCATTATCGTATCTAATTTCCTCGATAAAAGCTTTATTAGACAAATCTTCTGTGATTTCTGCTAACTTTTCGCTAGTAACAAAGTCTGCTTTTAAATGAACATCAATAGAATTTTTTAAAGGATTATAGCCAACAAAATCCATAAAGTCTTCTCCTGTTTCAGCCTTCATAAAATCAGCAGCTTCCTCCTTGGACACATAAAGTGCTTCTTTGGTATACTCTGCCATTGCCAAGCTCTTTTTGAGTTGATTCACCTCTACTTCTTTTGCTGTATCATTCAAATAAATGGTCATTACCACTTGTTCTTTAAAGTGATCTGCAACCTTTTTTGAGTTTATAACTAAAAGACCTAAACAACCTAAAAGAAACAATACCAGAGCAATACTGATTACCACAGATATGTAAGAAGATATAAGTTTTCGCTTTTGATATTTGTCAAAGGATGATGCCATGGATTAATGCTAATTAGTACCGTAAAAATAATAAAGAATTTACTTCTGTGCAGTATTACAACGTTTAGTTTTTTATTGTGTTGTAATAGGTTTAAATTTGCGCACTGAAAACGTCATTACGAGAAGCATAGCGACGTGGTAATCTTTCAAATTTAAGTTCAAATCAAAAGGTTGCCACAGCAAATAATAATTTGCTTCGCAATGACATGAATATTGAAAGTTTATATTATGAAATACGATTTCAATAAAATCGAAAAGGATTGGCAAAATTATTGGAGAGACAACAATACGTTTAAGGCTGAAAATAATTCAGACAAACCAAAATATTATGTTTTGGACATGTTTCCTTATCCTTCTGGAGCAGGTTTACATGTTGGTCATCCATTAGGTTATATTGCTAGCGATATTTATGCACGTTACAAACGTCACAAAGGTTTTAACGTTTTACATCCTCAAGGTTATGATAGTTTCGGACTACCTGCAGAACAGTACGCCATACAAACAGGTCAACATCCTGCAATTACTACAGAAACTAATATTGCAACTTACAGAAGACAGTTAGATCAAATTGGTTTTTCTTTCGATTGGAGTCGTGAAGTACGAACTTCTAATCCTGAATATTACAAATGGACACAGTGGATTTTTATTCAACTGTTTGAATCGTGGTATAATAACGATTCAAATAAAGCTGAACATATTGACACTCTAATAGACCTTTTTAAATCTGAAGGAAATGCAACTGTTAATGCTGCTTGTGATGATGATGCCGAAACTTTTACTGCTGAAGATTGGAACAGCTATTCTTCTGAACAGCAACAAGAAGTTTTATTAAAATATAGACTCACTTACTTAGCGGAAACCGAAGTAAACTGGTGTCCAGCATTAGGAACTGTTTTAGCTAACGATGAAATTGTTAATGGTGTTTCTGAACGTGGAGGACATCCAGTAGTTCGTAAAAAAATGACGCAATGGAGTATGCGAATTTCTGCTTATGCAGAGCGTTTACTTCAAGGACTAGATACTATAGATTGGACCGATGCTTTAAAGGATATTCAAAAAAACTGGATTGGTAAGTCTGTTGGTGCGAGTGTTACCTTCAATGTTATTCCTAAAACGGTGGCTGAGGAACTCGAAGCCACGCAAAAAAACACTTCGAGAACCTCAGTGTCCAAAAACACCATCGATGTATTTACAACACGTCCTGACACCATTTACGGAGTCTCATTTATGACACTTGCTCCAGAACATGAGTTAGTATCAAAAATCACAACTGAAGCTCAAAAAGAAGATGTCGAAGCCTATATAGAAAAAACAGCAAAACGAAGCGAACGTGATCGTATGGCAGATGTAAAAACAATTTCAGGTGTTTTTACAGGTGCGTATGCAGAGCATCCATTTTCTAAAGAACCCATTCCAATCTGGATTGGTGATTATGTTTTAGCAAGCTACGGCACAGGAGCAGTTATGGCTGTGCCTTGTGGTGACCAACGTGATTATGATTTTGCAAAGCATTTTAATATTGCTATTCCAAATATATTTGAAGGCGTAGATATTTCTGAAGAAGCTTTTGCTTCTAAAGACAATGTAAAAATTGCTAATAGCGATTTCCTTAACGGTATGAACTATAAAAAAGCAACCAAACGTGCTATTTACGAATTAGAACAAATAGGACAAGGTGAAGGTAAAACCAATTACAGATTACGTGATGCGGTATTTTCTAGACAACGTTATTGGGGAGAACCATTCCCTGTGTATTATGTCAACGGCATGCCACAGATGATTGATAAAGCACACTTACCAATTGTATTACCAGAAGTGGAGAAGTATTTGCCAACTGAAGAAGGTGAACCACCTCTTGGACGTGCAGATGTTTGGGCTTGGGATACAAAAACTAATAAGGTTGTTTCTAATGATAATTTGGTGGCTGAGGTTCTCGAAGTCACCGAAGAAGGCACTTCGAGAACCTCAGTGCCCAAAGATAACGGAGTCTATCCTTTAGAACTAAACACAATGCCAGGATGGGCAGGTAGTTCTTGGTATTTCTTTAGATATATGGAAGAGGTTGCTAATAGAGATGACGCATTTGCAACTGAAGAGGCTTTGAACTATTGGGAAAATGTTGATTTATATATTGGTGGAAGCGAACATGCCACAGGTCATTTATTGTACTCACGTTTTTGGGTAAAGCTTTTAAAAGATAGAGGTTTTGTAAATGTTGATGAGCCTTTTAAAAAGCTAATCAACCAAGGTATGATTCTTGGAACAAGTGCTTTTGTTTATAGAGTTGATCTTTTATTTCATTGGGATACAAAAACAAAAGATTTCAAAGACCCAAAATTAAATAAGCCAATTTATATCTCATATAATAGCTTCAAGAAATTTGAAAACTTATATAATTTTATATTGAATTCAAAAATTTCTGCTGAGGATAAGCACATCTTTGTAAATGGTAATGGTTATACTAAAGGTTTGGCGAGCGTAATTGTGGACACTGTATTTTTTAATTTATTAAACGAAGATCAGAAAAGTGTTATCAGTACTTTTAGAAAGTTATTTGAATCTGTGCAGAAAGATATTGATAGTCAAGATTTTGGAGTTATTATAGAAGGACTTAAGTTTTCACCTATTCATGTAAAAGTACAATATGTAAATGCTTCAGATGAATTAGATATTGTAGGTTTAAAAAACGATGGAGAATTTGGTGAAGATTTTATAGATGCTAAATTTATTTTAGAAGAGGGTGATTATAAAGTAGGTCGCGATGTTGAGAAAATGTCTAAATCTAAATACAATGTTGTTAACCCAGATGATATTGTAGAAAAATATGGTGCAGACAGTTTAAGACTCTACGAAATGTTCCTTGGACCATTAGAGCAATACAAACCTTGGAATACGGCTGGTATTACAGGTGTGCATGGTTTCCTTAAAAGACTTTGGAAACTATATGTTGGAGAAAATGGTTTAAACGTCAATGATGCTGAGCCAACAAAAGACAACTTAAAAACATTACATAAAACCATAAAGAAAGTAGAAGAAGATATTGAGAATTTCTCATTTAATACTTCGGTTTCTACCTTTATGATTGCTGTTAATGAGTTAACTCAGCAAAAGTGTACAAGTAAAGCTATATTAGAGCCATTATTGGTTTTAATTTCTCCTTATGCTCCACATATTGCAGAAGAATTATGGTCACAATTAGGTAATAACGAAACCATTTCAACGGCACCTTTTCCTAAATTTGATGAAAGTCATTTGGTAGAAAGCAGTAAAAATTATCCTATATCCTTTAATGGTAAAATGCGTTTTACGTTAGAGTTGCCATTAGATATGAGCAAAGAAGAGATAGAGAAAACGGTTTTGGCATACGAGAAAACACAAGAACAATTGCAAGGACGTACTCCAAAAAAGGTAATTGTAGTTCCTGGAAAAATTGTGAATATAGTAGGTTAACGTTAGTTCTAGTGGTATTCAATATTTTGGAATTTAATATTGTATCGAGAACTAATTCTCATTTTCACCTCATCGAAGCAATATTACCTTCGTCGAATGTCATATTCGTCTGAAAATCAGCACAATTTTAAAAAGTTTTCAAAAAAAGAACTTTAAAATAATAATTCCGCAAAAATGACTACAACATTATATTCAAATTTGGAGAGATGCCTTTTTTGATAGTACATTCCTACAACTATTAATCTCAATATCTACAAAAAATGAAAATTGGAGTTCCTAAGGAAATCAAAAACAATGAAAACAGAGTCAGTATGACACCTGCTGGAGTTTTCGAATTAATTAAAAATAACCATACTGTTTATGTACAAAAACATGCTGGTGAAGGCAGTGGATTTACTGACCTAGATTATACAGAAGTTGGTGCAACTGTTTTAGACACCATTGAAGATGTGTATGCAGCTAGTGATATGATTGTAAAGGTAAAAGAACCTATTGCAGAAGAATATCCATTAATTAAATCGAACCATGTCGTATTCACCTATTTTCATTTTGCATCGAGCGAACCATTAACTAAAGCCATGATAAATAGCAAAGCTATTTGTATTGCGTATGAAACTGTTGAAGACGAGGACGGAACTTTACCTTTATTAACACCAATGTCTGAAGTAGCTGGAAGAATGGCAATTCAGCAAGGTGCAAAATATTTAGAAAAACCAATTAAAGGAAAAGGTGTGCTACTTGGAGGTGTGCCAGGAGTGCCTCCAGGACGTGTTTTAGTATTAGGAGCAGGAGTGGTTGGTATACAAGCCGCAAAAATGGCTGCTGGTTTAGGAGCTCATGTTACAATAATGGATATAAACATGAAACAACTACGCTATGTTAATGATGTAATGCCTAGCCATGTGGTCACTGAATTTTCTAGCGAATATAATATTAGAAAGAATTTAAAAAATTACGATTTAATTGTTGGTGGAGTCCTTGTAAAAGGTGCAAAAGCTCCGAAATTAATCACGAGAGACATGCTTAAAGATATGCATCCAGGTGCTGTTTTGGTTGATGTAGCTGTAGATCAAGGAGGTTGTATAGAAACAACGAGACCAACAACACATGAAAATCCAACCTTTATTATAGATGATGTTGTACATTACTGTGTCGCTAATATGCCAGGAGCAGTTCCTTATACATCTACTCTGGCACTAACCAATGTAACATTACCTTATATTTTAAGACTGGCCAACCAAGGCTGGGAAAAAGCTTGCGAAAATGATGCATGTTTAGCAAAAGGTTTAAATGTGGTGAATGGCAAAATTGTTTATGAAGAAATCGCTGAAGCCTTTAGCTGGTCTGTTGACGCGATGTAAAGTTACTTTCTGACAATGCATTGCTGACAAAAGTTCATAACTATTATTTGGCGCACTATTTGCTATAATTAGCTTAATAACATTAAATAAAAAATTATGAACGGAATGATGGGATACTACCTGCTAATTGGCGCTATAGCCCTAGTTAGTTGGTTAGTGAGCAACACGCTTAAACGTAAATTTGCTAAGTACTCTAGAGTACAATTGCGAAATGGTTTGTCTGGAAGAGAGATTGCAGAGAAAATGCTAGCAGATAACGGAATATACGATGTAGAGGTGATTTCTACTCCAGGACAATTAACAGATCACTATAATCCAAAAAATAAAACAGTAAACTTAAGTGAAGCTGTTTACAATCAGCGAAATGCTGCTGTAGCTGCAGTTGCTGCACATGAATGTGGCCATGCTGTACAACATGCTCAAGCCTACAGTGCTTTGGGTATGCGATCTGCGCTTGTACCAATTGTTAGTGTTACTTCTGGTATGTCGCAATGGCTTGTGTATGGTGGATTAATATTAGGAGCTGCTGCAGGAGTTGGTTTGGGCTATTGGGTAGCTGTTGCTGGATTAGTATTTATGGGTTTTGCAACGCTTTTTAGCTTTATAACATTACCTGTAGAATACGATGCAAGTAATAGAGCTTTAGCATGGTTAAAGAATAAGAACATTGTATCGCAAGAAGAATACAAAGGTTCTGAAGACGCACTTAAATGGGCTGCAAGAACATATTTAGTTGCTGCTATAGGTGCATTAGCTTCTTTATTGTATTGGGCACTACAAGTGTTTGGTGGTAGAGACTAAATAATCAAAACATAAATGACTAAGCTCTGAGAAATCAGGGCTTTTTTATTTGTATTTCGAATGAAAACACCTACATTAGTTATAATAATCAAATTTATTTTATATGGAAAATCAATTGCCCGAAATGGAAAATCAAATGCCACAAAAAATTATGGTAGCTAGTCTTTCGGATGTCGAACGTGCTGCTTTTTACAGAAAAACTTACTCTCATGTTGCTGGTGGTGTTTTAGTATTTGTACTTTTTGAATATTTATTACTACAAAGCGAAACGATTGTAGATTTTATGCTATCCATGACAGAAGGTTATAAATGGCTTCTTATGCTTGGCGGTTTTATGCTAGCCACAAATTATGCCGAAGGTATGGCAATGCGAACTTCAGATAAGAATACGCAATATTTAGCCTATGCTATTTACATCTTTTTTGAGGCTTTGATTTTTGTACCAATGATTTATATTGCCGCTTATCATATGGAATCTGGTCCAGAAATCCTTAATCAGGCAGCCATAGTAACATTAGCTTTATTTACAGGATTATCTGCTGTTGTATTATTGACTAAAAAAGACTTTTCATTTTTAAAAACAGGAATAACAATAGGATTCTTTATAGCTATAGGTTTAATTATAGCAGGAACTATTTTTGGTTTTAACTTAGGATTATGGTTTTCCGTTGCAATGTGTCTTTTAGCTGGCGGTTGTATTCTATATCAAACCTCTAACTTAGTTAACAAATATGGAGTAGAAGATTATATTCCTGCTTCACTAGGATTGTTTGCGTCATTAATGTTGCTTTTCTGGTATATTCTTAGAATTTTTATGTCTAGAGACTAGAGATTAACAAACTATAAAAAACAAAAAGCCCAGGATTGGGCTTTTTTTTGCTCTTAATTAGTGCTTGTGTTCTAATTTCAAAATATATAATAATATAAACATAAGCACCTATTTATCATGTAATTAACTTAAAGGTCACCATTTATATAGTTTAAGGTTAATATAGCATATAAATCCACCAATTCTGTTGTTATTCATTGACTATAAGCGGATTAAATTTGCAAAAAAATTAAACCTCAAATAAAACAAATAAGTTATGAATACAAATAATCGAAAAGCAATAGAAAGCAAAGTCGGAACTAAAACATTAAAATTTAGTAACACAAGCGCCATAATTTGGAATACAAGAAGACGTTACAAGTAAAATCACTTGTAAAAACAAAAAGCCCAATTGAAAATTTCAATTGGGCTTTTTTAATAGATATTATTTAATTTTGTTACCATCTTTATCGAAATCATGTTTTAAGTTTAATTTTTTGTTGAAATTTGAAATTAATTACGGTAAAACCGTAATTGAAACATTACTTTTTCTCACAATTTAACATTTATCTATTTTCTTTTAACAATTGATGTGTCTAACTTTAAATATTCCGTCCTAAGAATAATTAATAGCGATTAAATAGAGTATTAATTGAATCGTTATATAAATATGAAACACAAATTTTTAATTGCAATCCTATGTTTAGGAATGCTAACCGCTTATTACAGTTGTCAAAAAGATGATGCTGTAACTAAAGAAGAACAAACTTCAGAGGTAACGAAACCTGTTTTTAAGACACTTTCTTACGAAACCACAGATGCCACTTTTAACCGCTTAAAAGATGAGGTTAAAATAACAAAATATCTAAAAACACCTCACAGTTCTAGTCTACAAGGTAAATCTATGCAAGATACTTTAGGTCTTACCATTGCTACAGATATTATAAAACAGGTCACTTTAGGTGATTACACCTCTTACACTATGAAGATTGTACACCAAAGTGATAGTACAGTATTTTACAACCTTACCATAGAAGATAAAAATGGGGTGTCTGGTATATTCATTACCAAATTTACACCCACAGAATATTGGCTAAACAATAAAGACAAACCTTATGAAGGAGATGTGGTTGTCGCAAAAACAAATGTGTTCACAAATTATTCTGATGTTGAAGAGGTATTTGATGATTTAGGAATTAATGATGATAACAACCCAGGTTTGGGTTCTGGTCCAGGTGGAACAAATAGTGGCAATGATGCTAGCCCTTATTACCCGTCTGACTGTGATGGGCTAGTCATTGTAACGACTGAAGAAGTGCCTTATTCTTGCAGTTGCGATCCAAGTCATATGCCTTGGGAAATCTGCCACTGTGATGAATATGGTGGAACAATTCCCGGCTATGAACTTATACCAATGTACTACTGCCAAACATATAGTGATGTACTAGACCCAGACGATCCTAATAATACAGGTGGTAATGACAATTATGAAGAGCCAGAAGAAGTGGTCGATATTCCTGAGAGTATAATTATAGTGGTCGATGATAAAGAATGTCTTACTGAAGCAGATAGACCTTTTGATTATGACGATAGCTGTAGCCTAGATTATTACGAATCTTGCAGAAAGAATGGCAACAGCCATGAAGTCTGTGAGTGTGCCTCTAATGGTGGTACTCTTGAAGATTGTATTTTTGAGGAAGTAGCTTCCACAGCTCTCTTCAAAAAGAAAGGAGATGATGATGAAGCTGTCCCTGTAATCCTTGAGTTCGTTCTACCATGTTTTGATACAGAAAATAACCAAAACGGATACCATGATGTAACAATTTATGTAAAACAACCTGTCCCAAATTCAACCGAAATTTCAACTGGATTAGGAGATGCTGGACATACCTTTATAGAGTTGACCCAAGCTTTAAATGGTAATATAGTAAGACAGTACATAGGATTATACCCAGCTGATGATGATGTATCACCTAATAATCCTTTAGTTGATGGTATTTTTATAGATGATAGTGAAGAAGAGTATGATGTTAGTCTCAAGGTAGAATTATCACCAGAACAATTCAATAACATTATAGATTACTTAATGAGTTTTGGTGAGCTTAATGAATATGGTGGTATTACTGATGTAGATCCTGAATATGATTTAAACGAATTTAATTGTTCCGATTTTGGTTTAGATATTATGAATTTATCTGATATTCAAATACCTGATTCAACAGGTGAATGGGGTGGTGAATATGGATATGATTTGGGACAAGGTACATGTCCTGCTCTTTTAGGTCAAGACATTAGAAATACCAACTTTGGTTCAAATGTAGTGAAAGATTTAGATGGAGGTGTATCTGGCAATAGTACTGAAAATTTATGCGATGATTGATATGGTAAAAAGAATAATATTAATGATATTCATTTTTTCACTAGTAAATTGTAAAAATGCCAGTGATGAATTTTTAATCAAGGAAGGATATGGAGTTAACATTTTTAAACTTGGCATAAAAATAAGTGAATCCCCAAAGGAAATTGATGGAATAACATTAATGGTCAATAGGGATAGCTTAATACACGCTATTGATATTAATAGCAGCACATACCATACAATAGACGATTTAAAAGTAGGTATAAATTATGAAATTATACTAAAACAAAGAGGAAAGTATGACACAACAAAGATTATTAAGAAAGCTAACCCCACAAATCAAAAACAAAATAAATTCCCACATAGCATGCAGTATAATGGTATAACGTTTTTTATAGATGATAAAGGTCTTGTCGAGAGAATTAGAATTTATTAATGCAAAAAGCCCAATTGAAAATTTCAATTGGGCTTTTTTAATAGATATTATTTGATTTTGTTACCATCTTTATCGAAAAAATGGTATTCAAGATAAGTGTAAGCATCTCTAGGTAAAACTTTTACCCATTTTTTGTGTTCAAAAAACCATTTTGAACGCACTGATGGAAACCCTTTGGTTAAAAAGGCTGCTATAAAAGGATGTGCATTAAGTGTTACCTTTTTATAGTCTCTTTTAAAAATCCTTTCTAGGTCTTGATTTATTCGATCAACCACTTTAATTGGTGCTTCGATTTCGTCTCCTCCCACTAAATTAGGATTTTCTTCTTTTGTTTTAATATTGCGCTCTGGCCTAACGCGTTGTCTAGTTATTTGCACTAAACCAAACTTACTCGGCGGCAATATTTTGTGTTTTGCCTTGTCGTCTTTCATCTCATCTCTAAGATAATTGTACAGCTTCTTTCTATTCTCAGCGCGTCCCATATCGATAAAATCGATAACAATTATGCCTCCCATATCACGTAAACGTAATTGGCGCGCAATTTCTTGGGCTGAGATTAGATTAACTTCTAAAGCAGTGTCTTCTTGGCTCTTCTCTTTGTTAGAGCGATTACCACTGTTTACATCTACAACATGAAGTGCTTCGGTATGTTCTATAACCAAATACGCTCCTTTTGCCATGGACACGGTTCGTCCAAATGATGTTTTAATTTGGCGTTCTATGCCAAATTTTTCGAAAATAGGAATACCATTTTTATAGTACTTTACTATAGACTCTTTTTTCGGTGCAATTTGTTGCACGTAATCTTTTACTTGTATGTATAATTCTTCATCATCTACAACAATACCAGAGAATGAATCATTAAAAATATCTCTCAAAATAGAGGATGCCTTGTTCATTTCTCCCAATACTTTTGTTGGGTGATGCGCTTTATACAATTTCTTACACATTGCTGTCCATCGATCCAGCAAATTATGTAAATCATTATCCAGCTCGGCAACTTTTTTGCCTTCTGCTACAGTACGAATAATAACACCAAATCCTTTAGGAGTGATACTTTTAACAAGTCTTTTTAAGCGGTCTTTTTCTTCTTGCGAATCAATTTTTTGAGAAATTGAAATACGATTAGAAAAAGGCACCAAGACAATGTATCTTCCAGCAATAGACAATTCTGAACTAATGCGAGGTCCTTTTGTGGAAATAGGTTCTTTTACTACTTGTACTAAAATAGATTGATTAGATTTTATAGCATTTGCAATTTTGCCATGTTTATCTAAATCTTTTTCTATTGGAAAGTCTTTTAGAGAATAATCTCTTAATTTCCCTGTGCTTACACGTTTAATGAATTTTAAAAGTGAAGGTAATTGCGGTCCTAGATCGTGATAGTGTAAAAAACCATCTTTCTCATACCCTACGTTAACAAACGCAGCGTTTAAACCAGGCATAACCTTACGTATTTTGGCAATAAAAATATCACCAACCGCAAAGTCGTTATCCTCTTCATCTTTATGTAATTCAATAAGTTTCCCATCTTTTAATAAGGCAAAATCAACAATATCTGAACTCGATCTTACGATTAATTCTTTGTTCATAATGTTAATTTATATCTAACTCTTAATTGAGATAGATGGATTTTACTAAATTATTTGACACAGGATGTAATATCCAGCAAATCTAGGTGTACTCTATTAAATACTCCAGATTATATATCAAAGAACGTTTTTTTAAAACTGAAAAAAGTAGTTGAAAAACTACTTTTAACAATTTATTTCTTTTTGTGACGATTAGCGCGTCTACGTTTTTTACGCTTGTGCGTCGCTACCTTGTGTCTTTTTCTTTTTTTACCACTTGGCATAATAAATAATGCTTTTTAATTAATATTTTCGTTTAAATGCGTTTAGTTTACTTCAACATTAGATTTTACACCTTCTAAAAATACTTTAGCAGGTTTAAAAGCAGGTATGTTGTGAGCAGGTATTTTTATTGTAGTATTTTTTGAAATATTACGACCTGTTTTTTCAGCTCTTGTTTTAATAATAAAACTTCCAAAACCTCTTAAGTACACGTTATCTCCGCTCTCTAAAGATGTTTTTACTTCTTCCATAAAAGTTTCTACTGTAGCTTGAACATCTCCTTTCTCAATACCTAGTTTGTCAGATATTTTAGCTACTAAATCAGCTTTTGTCATTGTTATTAGTTTTAGGGTTACTATAAATTCTAAGGGATGCAAATATATGTAATTTAATTTCAATATTTCAAGCGTAATTAATTAAAATTTAACATGATAAAGATTTAATTTTACCGAAAGTTTTAAAAACTATCATGGATTTTAAAAAAGAACTAATTCGCTGGTATTCAAATAATAAGCGAGAACTACCATGGCGTGAAACAAAAAACCCATACTACATTTGGCTTTCAGAAATAATTTTGCAACAAACTCAAGTTAAACAAGGTCTACCTTATTATGAAGCTTTTGTTAAGCAATACCCTTCTGTTTTTGACCTTGCAAATGCATCTGAAGAAGCGATATTAAAACTTTGGCAAGGACTTGGCTATTACTCTAGGGCTCGTAATCTGCATACAACGGCTAAACATATAGCATTTAACCTTAATGGTGAATTTCCAAACAACTATAAAGACTTGCTAAAACTAAAAGGTGTAGGTGACTATACTGCAAGTGCCATTTCATCCATTGCTTTTAACGAAGTTGCTGCAGTTGTAGATGGTAATGTATATCGTGTATTATCGCGTTACTTTGGTATAAAGACTCCTATTAACGCTACTGACGGTATAAAAGAATTTAAAATATTAGCTTCAACATTAATTGATAATGAGCAACCCGCAACTTACAACCAAGCAATTATGGAATTTGGTGCAAGACAGTGTAAACCAAAAAATCCCAATTGTACAGTGTGCCCAATTAATAATAGTTGTGTTGCACTTCAAAAAAAACAAGTTAATACACTTCCCATTAAATTGAAGAAAACTAAAGTGGTTACAAAGTATTTCAACTTTTTGGTATGTATAGATGCGAGCAAGAATATTCTTTTTGAAAAACGAAATAAGAAAGGTATATGGCAAAATTTATATCAGTTTCCTTTAATTGAATCAGAAAAAAGCCTGAATAATAATGAGTTTCATCTTTTAAATATAGAGAACATCGGTTTAGAGTCTTCTGATTTTAATTATTCATTATATAATGAATTTGATAAAGTCCATAAGCTTTCGCATCAACATTTATATACTAAGTTTTGGATTGTAGAATTAGAGGCACTCCCTAAAACATCAATACCTATAAATCATTTAAAAAAATATCCAACACCAGTACTTATAAGCAACTTCATAAATGAATTCAATTTTTGAATCATAAAGAAATCACATTTTTTTATTACTTTTAATGGAGTACTTTCAAAAAGACTAACTTTGCAAAAAATAAAATAACTATGTCAGGAACATTGAATAAAGTAATGCTAATTGGGCATTTGGGTGATGAGGTAAAAATGCATTATTTCGATGATAAAAATTGCGTTGGTCGTTTCCCATTAGCAACTAATGAAACATATACAAACAAACAAACTAACGAACGTGTATCTAATACAGAATGGCATAATATCGTTGTTAGAAATAAAGCAGCTGAAATCTGCGAAAAATACCTTACCAAAGGTGATAAAGTCTATATAGAAGGTAGAATTAAAACTAGAAAATGGACTGATGACAAAGGTATGGAGCGCTATTCAACTGAAATACAGTGTACAGACTTTACGTTTCTAACTAATAAAAACGAAACCCAAAATAATCAGCAAGCTAACTCTTCTCAGAGTTCAGCTCAACCACAACAGGCTGCGCCAAAAGCTGCGGAGCCAGATGGCGACGATGATTTACCATTCTAAATAATTTAATCTAATACTATCTTGGACCCAGAACCCACGGTTTTAATATTACTTGCATTGGTTACTAGCGTTTCGTTTATAACCAGCATATTATTACTTATTATATTACTTATTTGTTCTGCCTTAATTTCTGGAGCTGAAGTTGCTTTGTTTTCTCTTACTAAATCTAATATCGATGAAGGCCTAGAAAACAAATCTGTACCTATTACTATTATTGCTTCACTTTTAGAACGACCAAAGAAACTGTTGGCAACAATTTTAATCGCTAATAATTTTATCAATATTGCCATTGTTTTATTATTTGCTTTCATTGGTGAAACCATTTTTAAAAATATTACTCAGACATTATTACGGTTTTTGTTAGAAGTTGTTTCAGCAACTTTTCTAATACTTCTATTTGGAGAAATTATTCCAAAAATATATGCTAGCAGGAATAGTGTGAAATTCTCTTCATTTATGGCTAGGCCACTAAAGGCTTTAGATGTACTATTTTCACCATTAAGCTTACCAATGCGCTATGTTACTATTAAATTGCAAAACACATTTGGTAAACAACGTTCTAACTTAAGCGTCGATCAATTATCACAAGCTTTAGAGCTTACCAATGATGACGACACAACAAAGGAAGAACATAAATTATTACAAGGTATTGTCTCTTTTGGTAATACAGACACCAAACAAGTAATGCGACCAAGAATGGACTTGTTTGCACTAAATGTTGAAACTTCATTTGAAGCTATTATTGAAGAAATAATTGATAAAGGGTATTCTAGGATTCCTGTTTTTGAAGAAAATATTGATACGATTATTGGTGTACTTTATGTTAAAGACTTATTGCCACATTTAAACAAGAAAACGTTTAACTGGACGACTATTTTACGCGATCCTTTTTTCGTTCCTGAAAATAAGAAGCTTGATGACTTAATGGAAGAGTTTCAAACTAAAAAGGTTCATATTGCTGTTGTTGTTGATGAATATGGAGGTACTTCTGGTTTAGTGTCATTAGAAGATATTATTGAAGAAATTGTAGGTGATATAAGTGATGAATATGATGATGATGACCTCAAGTTTACAAAAATTGATAATAATAATTATAGCTTTGAAGGTAAAACTCCTTTGAAGGATGTTTACAAAATTGCAGGCATAGAAGATAATGCCGATTTTGAAGCTCTAAAAGGTGAAGCTGAAACTCTTGCTGGTTTTGTTTTAGAAATTTCTGGTGGTTTCCCTAGAATTGGAAGTAAAATAAATTTCAAAAATTACGTTTTTACTATAGAAGCATTAGAGCGCAAACGTATAAAACAAATTAAACTAACATTACTCAATACCACTGAATGAAAAGAATCGTACTACCTATATTAAGCCTTTTATTTTTAGGTTGTGGAGATGATCCATTGCCTAAACCAAAAGGTTATTTAAGATTAGAGTATCCAGAAGCTAAATATGAAAAAGTGAATACTCCTCTACCCTTTACATTTGAAAAAAACAAGCTTTCAGAACCTGTAAAGACGATTAAAACTTCCGCTAACACAAAAGGTGTTGATGTTAAATATCCATCATTAAAAGCTACTATTCACCTTACCTATAAAGCAGTTGAAAATAATAATCTAGAAAGTTTATTAAGAGATGCTCAGAACTTAACCCAAAAGCATACAATTAAAGCAGATGAAATTTCTAGTAACTTTTTTGAAAACGAAGAGGAGAAAGTATATGGTATGTTATATGAGATAGGTGGTGACGCAGCATCACAATCTCAATTTTATGTTACTGATAGTATTAATCACTTTTTAAGTGGTTCACTTTACTTCTATGCTAAACCTAATTATGATTCTATTTATCCTGCATCAGAATATCTTAAAAAAGATATTAAGCGTATTATGGAAAGTGTAAACTGGAAAAATTAATTGTAATTTTATTTCATAAAAAAACCCATTAGAAATAATGGGTTTTTTTAAAATAGTTGATTAAACGTGTTTAATTAATTTGGATTAACAATCCACTCACCATCAGTTTTAATAAGACTTTTATCGTTATTGCCAACGCTACCGTCATATATTTTATATGTTAAAATATACTTTTGCCCTTCTTCAGCACCTGCAGCATTATTATCTAATAATATATCTAATGCCGTTAAAATCATATCCGGACTCCAATAGTTCCCACTATTTTCTCTAACATCAAAACTACTATAGTTACCTAAGTTTTCTGCCGGTCCTTCAAAACCTGCTTCTGCAATTAACTGTGAAGATATATAGTTGTAATCATCACCTGTTAATGTGTATCTGATCGTATTGTCTGGCTCCCAAACACCATTTTTAAATCCAAATTTTATAGTCTCTTCTACAACGCTTCCAACTAAATTCCACTTATCACCGTCAAATACATATGGAGCAATTACATCCTCTGTTTCACCATCATAATACTTATATAATGTCACTATTTTGTCACCGCTATGAGCGAAAGGATATAAAGTTTCCAAATAGATCCCGATTATATATTCAGCTTCCTCTTCATCAGAGAAATTTGGATAGCTTTGTCCCATTGCAGAATAATCTTCATCTGAAAACTGAGATGTTTTTTCCCAAACATCTAATAAAATAAACTTATCTGTTCTTGTTTCTAATCCTGGCGCCCACCATTGGTATGTAAGCTCAACTAAATCACCACGTTCCGCATCAGGGTATTTGTATGAAAGAAATACCTGAAAATCATCATCATTACTAAAGTTTCCGTACGTAAAACCTAAATCTGAATAATCTTCACTAGAAACCGTGTAAGCTTCTGTGCTTTGAACAGATAAAGACTTATAAATATGAAACGTTACCTCTGCTGAAGAACCTTCTCCCCAAAACGGATATTTGTTAGCTAATAAACCAGGTATTTTTTCTTTAGCATCCTCAGTAGAGCTAAAATTCTCATAGTTTTCGTATGCATCGTCATCTGTAGTTGGATCTACATCAGCATAATCCTCAGAAGTCATTGTAAATTCCACCTCCCCTTTAACTGGGTTAGCAAGTGCATCAATTTCGTTATTGATGTCTTCCATAGGATTACAACCTATTACAGTTACTCCTAAAACAATTAATAAATAAACTAATTTTTTCATATTCTTTTTTTTAAAAATTAAGCTTTGCACCAACACTAAATGTTCTTCCAAAACCATAATATACTTTTGCTACTCTAGATGTAGAACCTGGAATGTAATTTGCATCTCCTAGTTCTCCAACCTTAGAACCATCTTGTGCATCTGCTACATAGCGCGTATCTAAAATATTATTCATTCTGGCAGTTAAAGTAGCGTCAAAGTTACCAAATTTAAAACCATGTGTAAAAGCAGCATCAAAAATACCGTAAGCTGGCACTTTCCATGCATCTGGTCCTACAGATCCTCTATCACTAGGATCATATTCTGCATATAAGTTATCAAAGTAATTATAATCTAATGTAAACCTTGTTCTAGTAGCTAGTCTGTAGTTGGCTCCTAAAGCAAAAGTAGTTTGAGCAGCATCACCTACGTGTAAATCTTCTATAAAAAGATTAACAGTATCAATTAAATTTTGCTCTTCATCAAAAATCTGAACATTTTCAATGTTATTTTCCCATCTCCAGTCACCCAAAGAAACCATACCTGTAAGGTTAAGCTTATCTGTTGCTCTATAAATAAAATCTAATTCTATACCTTGGTGAATAGCATTTACTCCTAATATGTTAGCAGAGGCAAATGTACCATCTGGTTGCTGAAAACCAACAGTTTCAGTTCTATCATTCCAAGTAGTTCTATAAAGGTTTACATTAGCAGACAATTTCTCACCTCTAAATCCATAACCTAATTCGAAACTTAATATCTTTTGATTCTCTGCATCTTCAATAATATTTTCATTGTCAAACTCAGTGAATACAGAATCAAAACCAGCAGCTTTTTCAAAATATCCTAAGTTAGCAAAAACATTATGGTTATCATCTAAGCGATAGTTTGCACCACCTTTAGCACTATAGCCAAAGAAATTATAACGATCTGTCTCTTGTAAATCATCGCTATCTAAATAATTGAAATAATCAATTCTTTTGTATGATGTATTAGATGCTGCTAAAGATATAAACGTATTGAAATTTTCGTTAACATCATATTCAGCTTGAGCAAAAACTCCAAGCCATCCTACAAGACCTTCATTATGGTACCCAATTTTATCACCTACTTGTGCCGTATTATTAGGATTATTTTCATTACTATCATCTAATAAAAATTGACCACCTAATAAATCTGTTACCTCTCTAAAGTGAATCCCTTTATAGTTTCTATAATCTAAACCTCCTAAAAACACCAAATCATCTGATAAATCTGTTTTCAAAGTTGATAATACACCATACCAATTATGATCGTTACGAGAAGCTCTCAAAGCAGTTGTAGAACCAAGAGCTCCATTTTCTTCATTTTCCTCAACAATTTTATCAAAATTTAATGGTCCATAGGCACCAAATCTATAATCATCATTATCAAAATCAAACTTAGAACGGTCAGAACCTACAGTTCCACCACCTCCACCAGAACCAAATGAAGCATATGCTGCAGTTGATAAAGTTGTGTTATCACTTATATCCCAATAATGGTTTAAAGATATTTGAGGCTTATGATAGAAGTTATCTTCGATAAAAGTGACTTGCCCATTTTTATATCCCCAATCTGAATTATACTTAATTCCGTCTTCTGCATTTCTATATGTTTCAATTAAATGTCTGTTTTGTCTCTGACCATGTCGTTGTTTTGCACCAAAAGCAGTAAAAGAAATTTTGTGTTGATCATTAATTTCTTTAGAAACATTAAGGAAATAAGAAACTGCATTAAATTGAGTACCTCTAACATAACCATCTCCGTCAGTTTTAGCAGCAGATACTGTAGCAGCAAAACCATTATCCATTAAACCTGTAGAATATGTTAATCCGAATTTTTTGTAACCATCGTTACCTAAAGTAGAATAAAAATTACCACCTTCTTCAATATCTGTAGTCTTAGATAAAATGTTTATTGTACCACCTACAGAAGGTACTGCAACTTTAGATGCCCCAAGACCTCTTTGTACTTGCATAGAACTTGTTACATCACCTAAACCAGCCCAGTTACTCCAATATACACGACCGTTTTCCATATCATTAACAGGTACACCATTAATCATTACGGCAACGTTTTCTGATTCAAATCCACGTAAATTAATACGGCCATCACCAAAACCACCACCAGATTTTGTAGCATACACACCAGGAGTAGATTTTAATACTTCCGGAAACTCTTGAGTTCCAAGTTTTAATTGAATATCAGCGGCTCTTACTGTTGATACTGCTACAGGTGTTTTTCTATCAACAGCTACTGAAGCTACAATCATAATCTCATCTAAGCCAACATTACTAGACATTAAAGTTATTGTCCCTAAATCAGTGTCACCACTATAAGCTATAGTTTGGCTAATATAGCCTACATAAGAAATAATAATTTCACCAGCATTAGTTTTTGCATTGATGGTAAAGTTACCATCAAAATTTGTAGTTGCACCAGTTGAAGTTCCTTTCACAATTATATTAGCGCCAGGAAGTGGTGCATTCATGTCACCATCAATAATCTTACCTTTGACAGTGCTTTGAGCATACATAACTGTTGTGAATAAAGTCAAAACAGCAATCCATAAAAATTGATTAAATTTTTTCATATAAAATTTAAGTTAATTGGGTTTTTTAATTAGCGCAAAATTACGCAATACTATAATTTAAACATTAAGAATGTGTTAACAATTAAGCGGCACGAAGTTAATTATAGTATTGCTAATTTTTATGCATGTATAGCTAATTTTATTAAAACTTTTTAACAATTTTTAACAATTGTTCTTATAAAATGTTACTAATTGTTGCGTAGATGAATCGTGATTTTGAGTGCTCGAGTCGTCATTGAGCTCTTTTAGGATAGATTTTGCTAATTGTTTGCCCAATTCTACTCCAAATTGGTCGTAACTGTAGATGTTCCAAATGATACCTTGTACAAAAATTTTGTGCTCATACATTGCAATTAACTTCCCTAAACTTTCTGGCGTTAACTTATTAATTAACATCGAAGTTGTTGGCTTATTTCCATCGAATACTTTGAAGGGTAACAATTTTGTAGTCTCTTCCTCTGATAAAAATTGTCCTTTTAATTCTGATAAAACTTCTTCTTTAGTTTTACCATTCATTAAAGCTTCGGTTTGTGCAAAGTAATTAGACATTAATTTATCGTGATGATCTTTATTGCCATGTAAAGATTTAACATACCCAATAAAATCTGTTGGAATTAATTTAGTGCCTTGATGAATCAACTGAAAAAAGGCATGTTGTGAGTTCGTTCCTGGTTCTCCCCAAATTAAGGTACCTGTTTGATAGTTTACTTTATTTCCATCTCTATCTACACTTTTTCCATTACTTTCCATTATACCTTGCTGAAGGTAAGTTGCAAATTGATTTAAATATTGTGTGTAAGGAATTATTGCTTCACTTTCTGCCTGAAAGAAATTATTATACCAAATAGTTAATAATGCAGAAATAACAGGGATGTTGTTTTCAAAATCTGAAGTTCTAAAATGTTCATCCATTTTATGTGCTCCTTCCAAAAGGTTTTCAAAATTCTTATAACCTAGCGCCAAACTAATTGATAAACCAACAGCACTCCATAAAGAAAAACGACCACCAACCCAGTCTTTCATAGGAAAAATATTGTCTTCGTCTATACCAAAAGCCTTTACACTTTCTATGTTTGTTGACACGGCCACAAAGTGCTTAGCGACAGCTTCTTTTGGTTGTGATTTTAAAAACCAAGCTCTTATAGAATTAGCATTTGACAAAGTTTCTTGTGTAGTAAATGTCTTTGATACTATCACAAAAAGCGTAGTCTCTGGATTTAAGTTTTTTATAATTTCGTTGTAATGGTCTCCATCTACATTACTAACAAAATGAGTATTTAATTCATTTTTATAGAACTGTAACGCGTCTACTACCATTGCTGGACCAAGATCTGAACCTCCAATACCAATATTAACAACATCTGTAATCACTTTACTAGTACAACCTTTATGAACACCGTTAACAACAGCGTTTGTAAACGCTTCAATTTTTTGTTTCACCTCATGTACTTCAGGAATTACATTAACACCATCCACAAAAACTTCTGCACTCTTAGGTGCTCTTAAAGCTGTATGTAAAACTGCTCTACCTTCTGTAGCGTTAATGATATCTCCTTTGAAATATTTTGAAATAGCATCTTTTAAGTCAACTTCATTAGCCAATTCAAAAAGAATTTCTAATGTTTCTTTGGTTATTCTGTTCTTCGAAAAATCAACATAAAAATCATCCCATTTTACGGTTAAATCCTTTGCTCTATCTGAATCAGAATTAAATAAATCCTTTAAATGTTTAGATTTTATAGTTTCGAAATGTGATTGTAATTTTTTCCAAGAATTGGTAGTGGTTGGATTGGTTGCTTTTAATGCCATTATTTTAATTATAATATTGGATCTTCAGTAATTGTATTTTCCGTTTCTTTTGGTTCTGCCTCTAAGAAAAAGATATTATCTAAGCGTTTTCTTATTGGTTTAATGTGCTCTAAATATTTAATTTTTAGACTATCCGAAATTGGTTTGGCTTCCGGTAGTTTTTGCTTAAATGGATCTACTTCTCTTCCATTCTTCCAAAAACGATAACAAACGTGTGGACCTCCAGTGTTACCCGTCATCCCTATCCAACCTATCACATCGCCTTGTTTTACGAACTGCCCTTTTTTTACATTTTGAGCTTTCATATGTAAATATTGCGTGCTATAAGTATCGTTATGCCTAATCTTAACGTATTTACCATTTCCTCCTCGTCTTGTAGATGCTGTAACTGTTCCGTTTGCTGTTGCTAAAATTGGAGTTCCAATTCGCGCTGCGAAATCTGTTCCTCTGTGTGGACGAACTCTGTTCCCATAATAAGCAATACGTCGTTTTAAATTATAGCGAGATGAAATCCTGCTAAATTGCACAGGTGCTTTTAAAAATGCGCGTCTTAAATTTTTAGCATCCTCATTAAAGTAATCTATAATACCTTTTATGGAGTCAGTTTCAAACTCAAAAGCATATAAAGAATCACCATTATGTTCAAAATAAGCCGCTTTTACATTATGTACTCCTGCGTAAATTGTATCGTCAATATATTTGTCTGTATATATAACTTTAAAACGATCACCTTTTTGTAATCTTCTAAAATCTATAGTCCAAGCATAAATATCATCCGCCATTTTATAAGCCAATTTTTGACTCAATCCTTTTTCTTCTAAGGTTTTTGAAATACTACTTTCTATAATTCCTGTTGCTGTTTTTTCAACATAAGTTATTGGTTTTCTACTCGTATAAGCATGTATAGAATCCTTTAAACTAATAACAACAAATTCTTCTTGATTGGGCTGATAAATAAATGTATTTGGATGTGGAAGACTATCGTTTTGAGATTCTTTTGAAAATAGTAAAGTATAAGGTTTCCCTACTTGTAGCTTTCTAATGTCAAAAGTATCTTTAGCCTTTTCAGCTATTTCAAAAATATTGGGATAACCAATATTATTCCGTTCTAAAATCTCACCAAAGCTATCACCATTTTGGATGGTGTCTCGTTTAACTATATAGTTATTGATATCGAAGCCAAACTCTAGTATCTTCTTTTCTTCAACTACTTCGGCTAGTTCTTTTTCGTAGGCTACTTCTGCTGAGTTATCCTCTTTACAAGCAAAAATACTTATCGCAACAACTACTGTTGCGAGTAATGGTTTTAACTGCATTAATTAAGCTAATTATAAATTATTTCCCCAATTTTTTAATTCTTCTTCACTCCATAATTCTGGAAAGAAAATACGTCTTTGATATTTTGGATGCATATACTTTTTCCAATCGCTTCCTCCTGTGGCCTCACCATCTCCTATACCACTGTCTATGTAATGTTTGGCTGCATTATAATGTGCCATAACCCAACTAACATTAACCGTGTAATCGTAATGACGCATCGCTTTAATTAGATCTCCGTCTTGTTGATCTTCTTTAGGCAACTCTTTAAAACGTGTCCAAAGATTTTTAGTATTATAGGTTTCCATAAACCTTAAAAACTCGTCCTTATAGCGGTTTTCAAAATTAACTAAAAGTGTTGATTTTTTTCCAGTTTTATGATCTTTTCCTGCAGCCTGCCAATACAAATGCTCAAAAGCATGTGTAAACGGTGTATCTCTATCGATATCTTTTCTAAATCTATAATCAATTAGGTTTATTAATTCGGTAGAAGCGAACTCTATCAATCTATATTGTGCACTTTGAAACCCGCTAGCTGGAGTCAGTGTATATCTAAATTTCATGTACTGCTCAACATCCATTCCTTCTCTCATTATGTTGAAAGATGTGGATAACATATCAAAATAACGACTAACACGCATTAGTTTATTTTCAAAATATGCAACATCTAAACCTTCCTTCTCTGCTACTTGAGAAATTTCCCAAAGTATCATTTTAAAAATAAGCTCGTTTATTTGATGATAGCCAATAAAAACCATTTCATCTGGAAGCGTAGTGCGTTGTGTTTGAAGACCTAACAAGGCATCGGTTTGTATATAATCCCAATATGTAATCGGCTTGCTATAAAGCAAGCCGTATAAATGGTCTTCTGTATCTTGGTCTATTTTTGTGTACTTCTCTTGAAGTGCTTTTACAATCTCATTGTAATTTGGTTGGTCGGACATAAATTAATTATCAAATACTATTGGGAAAGAGTGCTTTAAACCTTTATAAGCCACCAAATCGGCACGTAAAGAACCAACAGCCAAATCTGCTTTTATTTTTAGTGGAATTTTATTTTTATCTGCACTTACCCAAAGTGTTAAACTTTCTTCTTCTTTAAAAACACGACCAGCCATTACATATGGTCGAAATTTTATGGATTTTACTTTACCAAATTCAGTTTTTATAGTTTCTCTTCCTATATACTTTAGCTTAAAACCATAGTTTTCTTCATCAAAAAACATACTTGTTTCTATCTCATCACCTTGTTTTAGCGCATCAATATCAATACTATTTCTTAAATGATAATACATTGATACCATATCTTGAACATCTTGCTTGGTTGAAAAGGTCTTTGTTTTTTTCTTCTTTTTATTATTTACCTCAGCAGTTTTCTTTTCGTGATCAAACTTTATTTCGATATCTTTTGTGTGACCACCTTCATCAATTTTTCTAATGAATTTGTATGGCATTCCTGTTTCTTTATCAAAATAGCTTTCATAACGATCCTTTACTTTAAAAAACCATTTTATAGCTCCAGTCGTCCAACCTTTACCAACAACATGGTAAACTTCTTTCCCATCTAAAGTTGTGTCTTTTACCTGCAGTGTTGCATTACCAGCCTTAAGAAAACCACTATAACTCATTTTAAACTTAAACCACTCACCTTCTTGAAAAGCGGATTCTTTTTGCATATTGGGAGATTGTAGCCCAACAAAAAATAATAGTATAGTAAATAAATGTTTCATAGTCTATAGATTGTAAATGTAAATAATGTAACTCACATTTTGTGTTACAATTCTCTTAAATACAATTACTATTCCAAATGTATTAAAACATTAAAATACAATCCAAAAACCTTAGATGATATTAATAATTTTACCGATAATGCTCACATTTTTTTAATTATTCGATGCTATTGCAGAGCTAACCAATACATGTAACTATAGGTTAATGGTTACATGTACAAGGAATTAGAGTTGGTTTTTTATTAGCGTGTTTAACTCTTTAGTTAAACGTGCTATATTTTATAAGGTCCCTCTCTTGGCTTGTTCTCTTTCTATAGATTCAAACAAGGCTTTAAAGTTTCCTGCTCCAAAACCACGTGCTCCCATACGTTGTATAATTTCAAAAAACAATGTTGGTCTGTCTTCTACTGGTTTGGTGAAAATTTGAAGCAAATAACCTTCTTCATCTGCATCAATCATAATTCCTAAACCTTTTAATTTTTCGATATCTTCTCTTAACTCGTGACTAAACTCTTCTAAACGTTGAGGAACTTCTCTATAATACTCTTCTGGCGGAGTTGATAAAAACTCTACTCCATTAGATCGTAATTGAGAAACAGTTGTAATAATATCGTCCGTTGCAACTGCAATATGTTGCACTCCTGCGCCTTCGTAAAAATCTAAATATTCTTCAATTTGAGAACGTTTTTTACCTTTTGCTGGTTCGTTTATTGGAAACTTTATTCTACCATTTCCGTTAGACATTACCTTACTCATTAATGCTGAATATTCTGTATGAATTTGTTTATCGTCAAACGACAAAAAGTTTTCAAATCCCATAACATCTTCGTACCATTTTACCCAAACATTCATTTGATTCCAACCCACATTACCAACCATATGGTCAATAAACTTTAAACCTGCTGCTGGTGGATTATAATCTGATTCCCATTTTTGAAAACCTGGTAAAAATGCTCCTTTGTAATTTTTACGCTCAACAAACATGTGTATTGTCTCTCCGTACGTGTAAATTCCTGCGCGAACCACTTCTCCATACTCATCGGTTTCTACAGTTGGCTCCATGTAAGATTTTGCACCACGAGAAGTTGTTTCTTTATAGGCTTGTCTTGCATCTTCTACCCAAAGTGCAACTACTTTAACTCCATCTCCATGTTTTACAATATGATCATTAATCGACGATTTACTGTTTAATGGAGTTGTTAGCATTAACTTGATTTTATCTTGTGTTAATACATAACTTACAGAATCTGTTGCACCAGTTTCTAATCCACGATATGCGTGTGATTGAAAACCGAATGCTGTTTTATAAAAGTGTGCTGCTTGTTTTGCATTACCTACGTAAAATTCTACATAGTCAGTTCCTAAAAGTGGAAGGAAATCTTGTGCTCCTTCAAATATTTTCTCTAAACCGTAGTTTACATTTTCTATTTTTTTACTCATGATATAAAAAGCCCCTTCTAACTTCCCCAGAGGGGAAGAACTCTTACTGTTGGGTTCAAAGAGTTTATTTTAATATTCTATATTTACTTTATTTTTTACGTCATCATTTCCTTCCTTCAGAGAAGGTTAGGATGGGCTTCTATTCAAGCCAAGACTTAAAATAATCTTCATCTGCAATTTTCATTGCTTCTTGTGTTACCATTAAAGGCTTAAATGTATCTACCATTACTGCTAATTCTTCAGTTTCTTTTTTACCGATACTTCTTTCTGCTGCTCCAGGATGTGGACCATGAGGAATACCTGCTGGATGCAACGAAATATGACCTGCTTTAATGTCATTACGGCTCATAAAATCGCCATCTACATAATACAATACTTCATCTGCATCTATATTACTATGGTTATATGGAGCTGGAATTGCATCAGGATGATAATCGTACAAACGTGGTACAAAACTGCAAATTACAAAGGCTGTAGTTTCAAAGGTTTGATGAATTGGTGGTGGTAAATGAATACGACCAGTAATAGGTTCAAAATCGTGAATTGATAATGCGTACGGATAATTAAACCCATCATAACCAACGACATCAAAAGGATGAGAAGCATACACCATTTCAAATATTTCATCTTTCTTTTTTACTTTGATTATGAAATCTCCTTTTTCATTATTGGTTTCTAATTCATATGGGCGACGAATATCACGCTCGCAAAATGGTGAATGTTCTAATAATTGCCCAAACCAGTTTCTATATTGTTTAGGTGTGTAAATTGGTGAATGAGATTCTACAATAAACAAGCGATTATCCTCTGTATCGAAATCAATTTTATAGATAATTCCACGAGGAATGATTAAATAATCGCCGTATTTAAAATCTAAATTCCCATAAATAGTTCTTAATTTTCCTGTCCCTCTGTGGATGAAAATCATTTCATCGGAATCGGTATTTTTATAAAAATATTCGGTGGTAGATTTTCTTGGTGCTGCTAATGCAATATGACAATCAGAATTTGTTAAAACAATTTTTCTGCTTTCTAAAAAATCGTCTTGAGATGCTACTTGAAACCCTCTTAATCTATAGGATTGTATGTTGTTTTCTTTTGCAATCTTTGGGGCAACACTGTATTGTGTTTTTATTTTTTTTACTTGTGTTGGTCTTTGCTCATGGTAACTATTGGTTGACATACCGTCAAAACCAACTGTACCAAACAATTGTTCGTAATAAAGGCTTCCGTCTTTTTTACGAAATTGTGTATGACGCTTTGGTGGAATTTTTCCTAATTTATGATAAAATGGCATTTTTTTGAATTGATTTAAAAGTTGAATTGTTTATACGTTTATATGTATAAATCTAACTGTTTTTAAAGGTACAAAAAATGTATGTTTATTCTGGATTCCTTTTAATAAGGAAATTGAGGTGAAGCTTTATGTTTTGCCAGAATGGTTTCATTGTGTTACAAATATCGAGAAAATATGTGAGATGCTGAAACAAGTTCAGCATGACAAAAACAAGTTTACGTCAAAACCAATATCCAAGATTAAAAAACCAGTACCCATTACCTGTATCTGGTGAGTAGGTATATTTTCCTTCTAAAGGACCAAGAAAAGTTTCTAATGAGTAGCCTATAGCATAACCACTATAATCTGGTGAGGAAAAAAACTGTCCAGACTCAAAAAGTCCATCTTCAATATTAGCATAATTGGTCGCTAAAAGAATATGATGCTTTTTAAAAATTTCATAATCTAAGGTAAATGTTGCCTTAACAAAACTATCCCCAGATAATGCTAAGTAATCATAACCATAAAATGACTGAAAATTATTTATAAAATTATTAGCGTAACCTCCTAAACCAAAACCTAAGGTCGTCGTAGAATTGTCTCCAATTTTAAAACCACCAGATGCTTCAGTCTTAAGAGCAACTTTATCACTGAAACTAAAGGCATAACCGATATCCGTTTTAGCTATTGAAAATTCTTCAAAATCAGTATTGAAATTTGATGCATTTAAATACAAATGAAAATCCCCATTAAAGTAAAAACCATTTTTTGGGAAATCTGAATTATCATAATCATCAAAAATCAGGTTCCCAAAAACACTAAAATATCCAGTATTCTCAAACGTAATTCTATCTTTTTGGCCATCATCTATGATAGTTTCAGATGTTATTTTTAGACGTTTGTATTCAGCACCTGCTCGTAATGCAAAATCTTTCCTGAAAATTGTTTGCAGGTATAATTGGTTGGTAAAATCTGATAGTTTTGCATCAATCTTATTTATATCAGCCAATAAAGGCGAACCCTCTTCTAAAGCTAAAAGCGGATTTACGTTTTTATTGAATTGATTAAATCGAGAGTTAATACCAATACTTATATAAAATCCTTTATCGATAAAATAATCGAAATTATACCTAGAGTTATCACCCAGCATAATATCTAATGAAGCAATATCATTATTGAACAATAAACGTTTCTTGGTAAGGTTGGCTAGTATAGCACTTTTATATAAACCATCGTAATGTAATCCTAATCTTAAAAATGACGTAGTCTCAGACTCTTTTAATTCACCCATTAAGTTATAGCCATCATCTTTAACACTTGGCTCTAAACGATATCTAAAAGTATCGAAATTATTAGTTGCTATGAGACTATTGACACCTTTTTCAAAATCAGCAAGACTGATACTCGTTTTATTCTTAAATCTTAGTTTTCCTAAGATGTATGAGCGCGTATATCTATCGTTACCTTTAATTTTTATTGAACTAATTTTTATGCTATCTGATAGTTTAATTTCAGGCCTTTCATAACCAACTACTTGCTGACTTTTAACATTTTCTAATTGAGAGAGGTTTGCTCTAGCTGCAACTTCACCATTTGCAATAATATCATCGCCTTCATTAAAAGAAATAACAGAAAAATTAGTGATATCTGGTTTAATATAAATATCCGTTAATGGTTCTTTATTTTTCATTGCATTGATGGTGCGAAAATTATTAATCTGCATTAAAATATCTGGTGCAGATTTTAAATACTCCCTATCTTTTAATGCATCCTGAACATCCACACCAATAATAATATCCATCCCTTTTACTCTTAATTCTTCAACAGGAAAATTATTAGTTACTCCTCCATCAATTAAAATTTTGTCACCAATACTTACAGGTTGAAATAATGACGGTAATGCACCACTTGCAGTAACAGCTTCTGCTAACCTCCCTTTGTCCAACAATAAAGACTCACCTGTTTCTATATCTGTTGCAATACAAAAAAAAGGAATAGGTAATTTTTCAAAATCTCTTACTTCATTAACAGGAAGCATTAATTGGTATAATAAATTATAAACATTCTGACCTCTTGATAACGCAGATGGTAAACTGATTTTAAAGTTGTCAAACGGTAAACTAATAGCATACTTTTCGGTATTTTCACGTTCGTAAAATGATTTTGAAGACCTTGGAAATTGATCATTAATCAATTCATCAAAATCTTGATTATTAAACATCGCTTCTAGTTGCTTGCCCGAATAACCTGTTGCATATAATGAACCTATTATAGCTCCCATACTAGTTCCCGCAATATAATCTATATTAATACCTAGACTATCAATAACTTTTAGAGCACCAATATGCGCGAAGCCTTTTGCTCCACCTCCACTCAATACTAAACCGACTTTTGGCTTTTTAATTTCTTGGGCCAATAAAGTATTGCTAAACACATTCAAATATAAAAATGCAGCTAAAAAGAACATGCTCTTTATTGTTTTTGAATAATATGTTAGGGACATTTTCATTCTATTCTTTATGGTAGTAATTATATATTTTATTAGCTCTTGAAACTCCAACAACAGCTTCAAGTTCGTCTAATTTTGCATTTGCAATTCGCTTAACTGTTTTAAAGCTTTTCATTAAATCTATTATCGTTTGCTCACCAACACCAGAAATATTTTCTAACTCTGTAGTTAAAGCACCTTTACTTCTCTTATTTCTATGATGTTCTATACCAAAACGGTGCGCTTCGTTTCTTAATTGTTGTATGATTTTTAATGTTTCGCTTTTTTTGTCTAAATATAACGGAATTGGATCATCTGGATAAAACAACTCCTCAAGCCGCTTAGCGATACCAATAATAGCAATTTTTCCTCTTAATCCTAAGGTATCTAAGCTTTTTAACGCAGAAGACAATTGTCCTTTGCCTCCATCTATAATTATAAGATGCGGCAAAGGTTGATCTTCTTCAACTAAACGTTTGTATCGTCTGTAAACGACCTCTTCCATTGATGCAAAATCGTCTGGTCCTTCAACAGTTTTAATATTAAAATTCCTATAATCTTTTTTACTAGGTTTTCCATTTTTAAACACAACGCAAGCTGCAACCGGATTTGTACCTTGGATGTTAGAATTATCAAAACATTCAATATGTCTTGGTTCTTCAGACAAACGTAAATCTGCTTTCATTTGTGCCATAATGCGATTAGCATGACGATCTGGATCTACAATTTTTATCTGCTTCAGTTTATCCATTCTAAAATACATAGCATTACGTCTAGACAAATCTAAGATACTTTTTTTATCTCCAAGTTTCGGGATTGTTATCTTTAATTCATCACCTAGATTAACTTTAAAAGGCACATAAATCTCTTTAGAATTTGAACTAAAACGTTGTCTAATTTCTGTAATTGCCAATTCTAACAAGTTAACATCAGATTCTTGTAGTTTCTTTTTTAATTCTAAAGTATGCGACCTAATAATTGAGCCATAGCTCAACTGTAAAAAGTTAACATAAGCGTATGTTTCATCACTTACTATAGAAAACACATCAACATTACTAATCTTGGGATTTACTATGGTGGATTTTGCTTGATAATTCTCTAAAACTTCGAGTTTCTCTTTTATTTTATGGGCATCTTCAAATTGTATGTTTTCAGCAAACCCCTTCATCTGAAGTCTGAACTGCTGTAGTGAATCTTTAAAATTCCCTTTTAAAATTTCTCTTATCGCAATAATATTTGCTTGATACTCTTCTTCTGTTTCGTAACCTTCACATGCTCCTTTGCAATTTCCTAAGTGATATTCTAAACAAACTTTATACTTTCCTGCATCAATTTTAGATTGAGACAAATCATAATTACAAGTACGTAATTGATATAAGCCTTTTATTAAACCTAGTAGCGTTTTTACGGTTTTCATACTTGTGTATGGCCCAAAATATTCTGAACCATCTTTATATACACGACGTGTTGAAAACACTCTAGGAAAACGTTCATTTTTTATACAAATCCAAGGATAAGATTTATCGTCCTTAAGCATTACATTATACCTTGGTTGATATTTCTTAATAAGATTATTTTCTAGCAGTAATGCATCATTCTCAGTCTCAACTACAATATGCTTTACAGAAACAATATTTTTTACTAACACTCTCGTTTTACCATAATCATGGTGTTTCGTAAAATAACTACTTACACGCTTTTTTATGTCCTTTGCTTTACCGACATAAATTAGCTTTTCATCAACATCAAAATATTGATAAACACCAGGTTGATGCGGCAATGTTTTTATTTGTATTTCTAAGGTGGTTTCTGGCATTCAACCAAAGGTAGCTTAATTGATAGTATTGTAAAAATCAGAATTCCTTTTTTAGTATATTGCATCAAGCAAAAAACTACTTTAAGCTCAAACACTCCATGAATATTGTCATTCTTTCTAGAAATGAAAACCTGTACTCTACAAGACGCCTTGTTGAAGAAGGTACAGATCGAGGTCATGACGTAGAAGTTATTGATCCGCTTAAATGCGATATCATCATTGAGCAAGAAAAACCAACGATATGTTATAAGGATCGTTATTTAGATTATGTAGATGCCATTATCCCAAGAATAGGAGCTTCAGTAACATTCTTTGGCTGTGCTGTAGTGCGCCAGTTTGAAATGATGAATGTTTTTACAACCGTAACATCTGATGCTATTATTAGAAGTAGAGACAAACTCAGAAGTTTTCAGCGTTTATCTAAAGCTGGTATTGGTATGCCTAAAACTGTTTTTACGAATTACTCGAGAGATGTTGTAGAAGTTTTAGACCATGTTGGTGGTCCTCCTGTAATTATAAAATTATTAGAAGGCACCCAAGGCTTAGGTGTAGTTTTAGCAGAATCTAAAAATGCAGCAGAATCTGTACTCGAAGCTTTTAGTGGTTTACAAGCAAGAGCTTTAGTACAAGAATATATAAAAGAGGCTAAAGGTGCGGATTTAAGAGCACTTATTGTGGATGGACAAGTTGTAGGCGCTATGAAACGTCAAGGTAAAGAAGGTGAGTTTCGATCTAATTTGCATAGAGGAGGAAGTGCTAATGTAATAAAGCTTAGTGTAGATGAAATAAAACTTGCCATAAAAGCAGCGCGCGCTTTAAAGTTACCTATTTGTGGCGTAGATATGTTACAATCTGCAAGAGGTCCTTTAATTATGGAGGTTAACTCAACACCTGGTCTAGAAGGTATTGAAGGTGCAACTCAAAAAAACATAGCAAGAGTAATTATTACTTTTATTGAACATAATAGAAAATAGACTCTATACCCAAGAGTGAGAGTCCCTTCCCTCTGGGAAGGTTAGGATGGGCTTAAATATATGAGTGAAAAGGAAGTATTACATATACTAGGAGAAAAAGTTACGCTTGGGCAAAGTGCAAAAGTGAGTTTTAATGTTGCCAAATTACACACCCAAAACACAATTGATGTCCCTGTTATCATTGAACGTTCTAAAAAACCTGGGCCAACTATTTTAATAACTGCTGGAATCCATGGTGATGAAATTAATGGAGTAGAAATTGTTCGTCAGATTATAGCAAAAGGCATTAATAAGCCAAAGAAAGGAACTATTATTTGTATTCCTGTAATAAACGTATTTGGTTTTATACATATGGATAGAGAGTTTCCGGATGGACGCGATTTAAATCGTGTTTTTCCAGGAGGAAAAAGTGGTTCATTGGCCAGTAGAGTTGCTCATAAATTAATTACAGAAATTGTTCCACATGCCGATTTAATCTTAGATTTTCATACAGGAGGTGCAGATCGTTTTAACGCCTCGCAAATTAGAATTGTTAATAATGAACCAATTTTAGATGAATTAGCTCAAGTCTTCGGAGCTCCTTTTATTCTTTACTCAAAAAATATAAATAAATCGTTTCGAAATTCGTGTTATAAAATGGGAATACCCATACTACTGTTTGAAGGTGGCAAGTCATTTAACATTGACCAAGCCGTTACTAATACAGGAGTCAATGGTGCTAAACGTATTTTAAATCATTTAGGAGTTTTAAGTAATAAATTCAAAGTGTCTAAACCAAAAAAGAGTTGTGTTAAGATTATAGATAGTAAATGGATACGAGCCAACCATTCTGGTATGTTTAAGGCAAGTGTTTCTATAAATTCTGATGTAAAAAAAGGAGACGTACTAGGTAATATTACAGACCCTTATGGAAGTTTCAACCATTTTGTAAAAGCGCCCAATGATGGATATGTCTTTAATATTAACGAATCACCTATCATCTATCAAGGTGATGCTATTTTTCATATTACTACAAAACTAGAATCTTGAATAAACCTCAATTACGAAAAAAATATAAAGTCTTAAGGCAGGAATTATCTGAATCTCAGATAGAAGATTACAGCTTATCAATTGCAAACCAATTATTGAAGCTAAACATTTGGGATAAATCCTTTTACCACATATTCTTAACTATTGAAGAACAAAAGGAAATTAACACAGATTACATCTTAAACATTTTAGCCGGAAAAGATAAGAATATAGTGATTTCTAAAAGTAATTTTAAAGATTACTCTATGCAACATTATCTACTTACAGATAATACAAAAATTAGAAAAAACGCATATAATATTCCTGAACCTATTGATGGCATAGAAATACAATCTTCGCAATTAGAGGTTGTTTTTGTTCCGCTTTTGACTTTTGATAAAAAAGGAAATAGAATTGGCTACGGAAAAGGATTTTACGATCGATTTTTAGCCAATTGCAAACCAGAAACTATAAAAATTGGCTTGTCTTTTTTTGAAGTAGAAGATGAAACTATTGAAGCTTCAGGAGATGATGTTAGGTTGGACTATTGTGTAACTCCAAATCAGATTGTTCAATTTTAGAAGGCTCATTAAAAGCCTTCTTATTAAACACAATTAAAATTCCAATTCCTGTACTAATAGCAACATCAGCCACATTAAAAACGGGATCGAAAAACGAAAAGTATTTTCCTCCGATTACTGGTAATGATTCTGGTAATAATCCACTCCATATCGGAAAATGCAACATATCCACGACCTTACCATGAAATACACCTGCATAACCACCATCTTCTGGTAAAAATGCTGCCACTTGCATATGACTATCACTAAATAGAATACCATAAAACACTGAATCAATAATATTACCTAATGCACCAGCAAAGATTATTGCAATAGCAAAAATTAAAGTTTTAGACTTATTCTTTTTAGTGACATCAACCAACCAAAAAGCAATACCTGTAACTGCCACAATTCTAAATAAGGTTAAAATAAGTTTGGCTGATTTATCTGATATAAATGAAAAGAAATCGCTCAGTTTCGTTCCCCAAGCCATGCCATCGTTTTCTACAAAGGCAATTTTAAACCAAGAAAGTACAGAAATATCATCATGCAGTGCAAAATGTGTTTTAATATAGATTTTACTGATTTGATCTATCAATAAAATAAGAATGATAATAAGTAAAGCTTTCTTTAAGGACATTTTATTATTTGGACAAAAATAACTGTTTATTCTTGCTTTGCAACTGTAATATCTCCATTAATAGATTTGAGTTTCCAAATAGAATTAGATATAGAAAATTCATCTAAGTCTATAATTCCATTATTAGAATTTGCATTAATAGAAGCACTATTAGTTACAACGTTTATATCTCCATCAATAGTATTTATAATCGTGCTATTGGCTGTACCTAAAACTGTACAATATCCTTGTAATAACTCAATGGTAAGTTCATTGAATTCACCACTCAAATCCACAGAACCAACGTCACTGATTACATTAAGCGAGCATTGTTCTGGTATTACTAATTGCAATGTTGCAGCAATTACTTTGTGTGCATTTCGCTTATCATCTTCTATGGTTGTAAATGCTATTTGCTCTAAACTTAATTTAAGCTGATTATCAACTTCTTCAGTTACTATCTGAAATTGATTTTGGTACTCACCATCAAGCGTCGACTTAATGATAATAAAATCTGTCTCTGAAGTTTCAACAGTAATATTAAAAATCTGATTTCCATTTATTGAAATCGATTTTATCTCATTTGCTAAAATTGTCTTTTCTAATACATTCTGCGTTTCAACCCTCGCAGAAATAAAAAACAAAACAATGAGTATAAAAAAAGCCTTGAAACTATTAGTCCAAGGCTTTATGTTTTTGGTTTTATTCAAAATAAAATCTCAATAGGATAAGATCCCTTTTTCCAAAGGGATTTTACTTCTGCATATTTTTTGCTTCTATGCTCAATGTAGCATGAGGCACTAATTTTAAACGCTCTTTCCCTATTAATTTCTGAGTTTTACGGCAAACACCATAAGTTTTATTCTCAATACGAATAAGTGCATTCTTTAAATCTCTAATAAACTTTTCTTGACGAATTGCCAATGCAGAGTTAGCTTCTTTACTCATCGTTGCACTACCTTCTTCAAAAGCTTTGAACGTTGGTGACGTATCATCTGTACCATTGTTGTGGTCGTTCATATACGCACTTTTAATGAGTTCTAAATCGTGCTCTGCTTTGTCAATTTTTTCTTGAATTAATACTCTGAATTCTTCTAAGTCTTTATCCGAATATCTGCTTGTTGTATCTGTTGACATATATTATAAATGTTTTTGTATAAATAATTTGGTATTCACTTCATCAAAAGCAATTTCTATACCATTGTTTAGGTTGTCTATAATTTTTAAATCCTCTGTTAAGGTTTCTGATTTAATATATTCCTTATTTGAGGCAACTGCTTCTGCTATTTGTACATCATTTTGAATCTGTACGTCAATTCTGTCAGTAACTTCAAATCCCGAATCTTTACGTAAATTTTGAATACGATTTACGAGCTCACGTGCAATCCCTTCCTTACGTAATTCTTCACTGATTGTAACATCTAAAGCTACTGTTAATGCACCTTCATTCGCTACAAGCCATCCTTCAATATCTTGAGATGTAATCTCCACATCATCAAGACCTAAAATAATCTTTTTTCCGTTAATTTCAATATCCAAACTACCATTTTGCTCAATATTTTTAATATCGTCAGCATTGAAAGCATTTACAGCACTGGAAATCAACTTCATATCCTTACCAAACTTTGGACCTAAGGTTTTAAAATTTGGCTTAATCTTTTTTACTAATATATCTGAAGCGTCTTCTAAAAGTTCAATATCTTTTATGTTTACTTCGTGTTTAATTAAATCTGAAACAGCTTCAATTTCTTCCTTTTGTTGTTTATTATCTACAGGAATCATAATCTTCTGTAATGGCTGACGCACTTTTATCTTCTCCTTAGCTCTCAACGATAATACTAATGAAGATATTGTCTGTGCGTTCTCCATTTTTCGTTCTAATACCTTATCGATAACATTAGTATCTACTTTTGGGAATTCTGCCAAATGTATACTTTCAAAATTCTCTTTTTTAGAGACTGCATTTAAGTCTAAATACAAACGATCCATAAAGAATGGTGCAATTGGTGCACTAAGCTTTGCAATCGTTTCCATACATGTATAAAGCGTTTGATAAGCTGAAATCTTATCTGTTTGGTAATCTCCTTTCCAGAAACGTCTTCTACTTAATCTCACGTACCAATTACTCAAATAATCTTGAGTGAAATCTGAAATTACTCTAGCCGCTTTTGTTGGTTCATATTCTGCATAATAATCATCTACCTTCTGAATTAAAGTATTTAATTCTGAAAGGATCCAACGGTCAATTTCTGGTCGCTCGTTTAATGGAATGTCTGCTTCACTATAATTAAAACCATCAATATTAGTGTATAGCGTAAAGAAAGAATAAGTATTATAAAGTGTCCCAAAGAATTTACGACTTACCTCAGCAATACCATCACTATCAAATTTTAAGTTATCCCATGGGTTAGCATTACTAATCATGTACCAACGTGTGGCATCAGCTCCATATTTAGATAAGGTTTCAAATGGATCTGCTGCATTTCCTAAACGCTTAGACATCTTTTGTCCATTCTTATCTAAAACGAGTCCATTTGAAACTACATTTTTATATGCTATAGAATCAAAAACCATTGTACTAATAGCATGAAGCGTATAGAACCATCCACGAGTTTGGTCTACTCCTTCTGCGATGAAATCTGCTGGAAATGCTTCGTTATTATCAATAAGATTTTTATTCTCAAATGGATAATGCCATTGTGCATAAGGCATAGAACCAGAATCGAACCATACATCAATTAAATCGCTTTCGCGTTTCATTGGTTGACCTGAAGCTGAAACTAGTATAATCTTGTCAACAACGTTTTTATGTAAATCGACAGTTTCATAGTTTTCTTCGGACATGTTGCCTACTTCAAACTCTGCAAAAATATCGACTTCGAGAACCTCAGCCTCCACTGCTTTTTGCATTTCCGCTTTTAATTCTGCAATAGATCCAATACAAATTTGTTCCTTACCGTCTTCTGTTCTCCAGATTGGTAATGGAATTCCCCAAAAACGCGATCGAGATAAGTTCCAATCGTTTGCATTTGCTAACCAATTACCAAAACGACCTTCACCAGTTGATTTTGGTTTCCAGTTAATGGAGGTATTTAATTCGTGCATTCTACCTTTAACGTCAGTAACTTTAATAAACCAAGAATCTAATGGATAGTATAATATTGGCTTATCTGTTCTCCAACAATTTGGATAGCTGTGCTTATATTTTTCAACCTTAAAGGCTTTGTTTTCTATCTTTAGTTTAATGGCAAGTTCTACATCTACAGAACGTTCTGGTGCTTCTCCATCTTCGTAATACTCGTTCTTCACATACTTACCAGCGAACTCATCCATTTCTGGTCTAAAACGACCTTGCAAATCTACTAATGGTACTAAATTACCATTATCATCTTTAACCAATAATGGTGGAATTTCTGGTTTTGCTTGTTTTGCAACCATAGCATCATCTGCTCCAAAAGTAGGTGCAGTATGCACAATTCCTGTACCATCTTCGATGGTCACAAAGTCTCCAGAAATGACTCTAAAGGCATTTTCTGGATTGTCGTTTGGTAAGGCGTAAGGCAGCAATTGCTCGTAAGTGATACCCACCAAATCTTTCCCTTTGAATTCTTTAACAATATAAAAAGGAATCTTCTTGTCCCCTTCTTTGTAGTCTAATAATTCTGGTTTTGCTTCAACTTGTTTATACTTTCCATCAAATTGTTTACCGACTAAGTTTTTAGCCAAAACTACATTCATAGGTTTGAATGTGTATTGATTATAAGTCTCTACTAAAACATAATCAATCTTTGGTCCTACGGTCAATGCTGTATTACTAGGCAGTGTCCATGGTGTTGTTGTCCATGCTAAAAAGAAAATATCACCTTCGTTTTGTAAAAACTCTGGAAGCGTTTCTTCATTTGCTTTAAACTGTGCAACTACAGTTGTATCAGTTACATCTTGGTATGTTCCAGGTTGGTTTAACTCATGCGAGCTTAAACCTGTTCCTGCTTTTGGCGAATATGGCTGAATGGTGTAGCCTTTGTATATTAAGTTTTTTTCGTATATCTGTTTAAGTAACCACCAAACACTTTCCATGTATTTGGATTTATAAGTAATATATGGATTGTCCATATCTACCCAATACCCCATTTTTTGTGTGAGGTCATTCCAAATATCTGTGTAACGCATCACTGCTTTTTTACAAGCTTCGTTATATTCTTCTACAGTGATTTTTGTCCCTATATCTTCTTTGGTAATACCTAGTTCTTTTTCTACACCAAGTTCAATTGGTAAACCGTGCGTATCCCAACCTGCTTTTCGCTTTACCTGAAAACCTTTCATGGTTTTGTAACGTGGAAAAATGTCTTTAATAGCGCGAGCTAAAACGTGGTGAACACCAGGTAAACCGTTTGCGGAAGGTGGTCCTTCAAAAAACACATAAGGTGGTTTTCCTTCTCTTGTGGTTACACTTTTATCGAAGATATTATTAGCTTCCCAATAGTTACCGATTTCATCAGCAACTTTTGGTAAGTTAAGTCCTTTATATTCAGGGAACTTTGTACTCATTATTCTCTTTGCTTATAAGTCTGCGAAATTAAGAATTTAAGTTTAAAAGGAAATATTATATCATTAAAAAAAGCAAACGACAATCGTTTGCTTTTTTCGTTAGAGCTATTAACTAATTTTATTTGTAAATAAAAAATCTACAAACAAACTTAGCTCTTATTAATCTCGAATAAATTAACATATGTTAAAATCGTTATAAAGCTTTCCTTATTCTGCTCAATTGCACAGAAGAAATATTTAAATAAGATGCAATTTGATATTGTGGAATCAAATTATCAATATTAGGAATTTGCTTTTTTAATGCTAGATAGCGCTCTGTGCCATTTAGTGACATAATTTCTAACTGTTTTCTCTCGTACATAATAAAAATAAATTCTAGGATTCTATTATATAGATTACTAATATCAATATTAGTCTTAGAAATCTTTATAAATTCATTGAAATCGACTTCAAAAACTTCAGAATCCACCAAAGCCTCATAACAGAAAACAGACGGTTCATCTTTTACTAAAGATGAAAAAGCACCAACAAAACCGATTGGCGTAAATATATTTTTTGTGATTTGTTTTCCTGATTCTAACGTGCTAAAAGCTCTCATTAGCCCAGAAGTTAAAAAGGCTATTTTGTTACTTTTTCCTCCTTGTTTAACTATATTTTTACCTGCTAACAACTTTCGTTTAGTTGACAAGTTTTTTAAAATTAAAAAGGTTTCCTTAGAAATATGGAATTTTGATTTTAAAAAATCAAAGAGAGGGTTGTTCATGAATTAAGAATTTATTAAAACATGAAATTCTTAAATTCTTTTTTTTATTCCTAATAATATCTGTGAACAGACTATTAAAAAGGATATTCTGACTAATATGAAAACAACTCTAGGTTAAACTAAAAACCCAACCAGATCCTCAATCTTAGAAATCAATTGAATTTTAATAACTGTATTCTTTAGAGCTATCTTATTGTATTTAGATACAAATATGGTTGAAAATCCTAGTTTTTCTGCCTCTAAAATGCGTTGCTCAACCCGTTGCACAGGCCTAATTTCACCAGATAAACCGACTTCTGCAGCAAAACAAAAATCACTTGGAAGCGCCACATCTTCGTTAGAAGACAAAATAGATGCTACTACAGCTAAATCTATCGCAGGATCATCTACAGTTATACCTCCAGTAATATTTAAAAACACGTCTTTCGCTCCTAATCGAAAACCTGCACGTTTTTCTAAAACCGCCAACAACATATTTAAGCGTTTGGCATTAAAACCTGTGGCAGATCGTTGAGGCGTCCCGTAAACTGCTGTACTCACTAAAGCTTGTACTTCAATCATTAAAGGTCGTAAGCCCTCTATAGTTGCAGCAATTGCATTACCCGACAATTCACCATCTTTTTCTGAAATTAAGATTTCTGATGGATTAGAAACTTCACGTAACCCAGAACCTTGCATTTCGTATATACCTAATTCATTGGTAGAACCAAATCGGTTTTTATTTGCTCTAAGAATTCTAAATACATGGTTACGGTCACCCTCAAATTGTAAAACCGTATCAACCATGTGTTCTAATATTTTTGGACCAGCAATATGACCGTCTTTTGTAATATGACCAATTAATAAAACTGGTGTTGCCGTTTCTTTTGCAAATTTAATAAGCTCAGTAGTACATTCCTTAACTTGAGAAATGCTCCCAGCTGAAGATTCTATATAATCGCTATGTAAGGTTTGTATGGAATCAATTACTACAATATCTGGTTGAAGTTCAGCAATCTGTTTAAAAATATTCTGAGTTTTAGTTTCAGTAAGAATATAACAGTTATTACTACTTGGATTAATACGTTCTGCACGCATTTTTATTTGTTTTTGGCTTTCTTCACCAGAAACATAAAGCGTTTTGTATTGCAGTTTCAACGCAATTTGAAGTAATAATGTACTTTTTCCAATACCTGGTTCTCCACCTAAAAGTGTTAAAGAACCATGAACCATTCCACCGCCCAGTACACGGTTAAATTCAGCGTCTTGCATATTTAAACGCGCCTCTTTAGATGTATCTATCTCATTAATCAACAAAGGTTTTGAAACACGTTTTGTAGTTGAAGAGGGTAATTTCCAATTACTTTTTTCAGGCTTTTGAATGACTTCTTCTGCAATGGTATTCCATTCCTTACAAGATGTACATTGTCCTTGCCATTTAGCATATTGACTGCCACAATTTTGACAAAAAAAGGTTGTTTTAACTTTAGCCATATCTATTTTCCGCAATCCAAAGTTTAGGAAGGAATACTATAAATTTAGAACAGCTAAATTAAGATAATTTTAGCTGATTCCTTTAAACCAACTTACAATTGCTAAAACTTTTAATGCAGCCAATTTTGATGGCAAATTTGAAAACAAGAATGTTTTTACTTTTTGGAATATGTGTTCAAAAAAGTAGTCCGTAGATATTATTTTTTTCTTATTTTTTTTCATTCTCTACTTCTTCTATATTTTCTTCGATTTCTTCTAAGTCTTCCTCTAATTCTTCTAAGTCTTCTTCTAAATCTTCAAGTTCATCTGTATCAACCAATGCTAAAGCAAGTTCTTCAATTTTTGAGGCTATATAGTCTTTATCTATATAAGTGGCCTCGCTTAAGACCATTGCAGATTCGTACAGTTTCTTTGCTTTTTTAGTTTTTCCTAATTTTTCAGCAGACTGAGCTAAATAATATGTACCTAAGAGTGTTTCTGGAAATAATTTGTTAGCGAGTTTACCTAATTTATAAATTGATTTAAAATCTTCGCGTTGTTCTGCGACTTTTGCTACTTTTTCAAATTCTATTTCTGTTATTTCTTTTGTGATACCAAACAATGTTTCAATTCTATTGTATCTGTCGACAAGATAATTATCTAATGTTCCTTCATAAGTAAATACCTTTTCCTCTAGTTCTTTTTCTCTAAGTGGATTATATAATTCAAAAATCTTATCAAATGATCTTGCTATGGCACTACTTACCATTGTGTAATGGGTTTCGCCTTCGAAATCATCAAAATAATAAGACACATTTGTATTTGTCACCTCTTTTAATTTTGTATCGGCAGACATTATATTTTCTCTAATAACAGGTATATCTTTTTCTGAAGTAGCCATATAATAGAAAATATCTTCTTCTGCAGTATCCAGACGATTAGGTACTAAATTTTTAATCGAACCTAAAAAATCTGGGCTAATACATACATATGCCTGAAAAATAGTTTCTGATTTAAATAAATACGCATTAATAAAATTGCCCATTACATCATGGCCAACCGCAACTCTAAATTTACTAGTGTTATATTTATTATCTATATATGGTAATAATTCATCTGTAACAAATTCAAAAAACCTGTGACCAGAATCTATAGGTAAGCCTGTACGAGGATCATAATAACTATCATATTCTCGCTCATCACCTTGAAGAATACCAACAACAATTGAACTTGGCATATCATCGAAATAGGTTTGGAAATCTACTTGACCTGTAACAGGCTCAAATAGATAATCACCATCAAAAACTATAATCACAGGATGCTTTACATCTGCTTCCGGATTATAATTATTAGGCAGTTTAATTTTTAGTTTTCTAACAGAGTTGAGACGTTCCGACTCAATTTCTTTATATACTATTTGAGCAAAAGAAGATGCGCAAACAAAACAAGTAAGAACTATTAAAATAGTTTTTCTCATAATAAAGTAGGTTTAAATTTGGGAGTCCAAACATACTAAATTATCGTTAAGTTGTCAATTTTTTTCGATGAAATGCAATTAATTTTCCATTTCTTCTTGTAGAATGTATATTTTTTCGAGCATTATTTCTTTATCAATAAATTGCGACGGCTCTAAAAGTAATCCCGATTTGTATCGTATTAATGCTCTTTTAAGATTGCCTGCTGTTTCATAGTACACACCTAAGTAGTAAGCACTTAGCATTGACTCTGGAAATTTTTTCTTTATTAATTTCGACAATTTTTCTAAGGATTCTAAATCATCTCTTTTATTACAAGCAGCAGCGATTGCTCTAATATCATTTTCAATTAACTGCTTTTCAAAACCATAAAAATATTCTATATCTTCATACTTTTTTATAAGATAATCGTAAGGTGTACCTTCATAAGTGAGTACTTTTTCATTATATTCCTTTCCGTTAATGGGTTTATAAAAACCAAAAATCTCATTTAGTGCTTTTGGAATTCCTCTGCCAACTAAAGAATAGTGATTTGCGTCTTCAAAATCATCAAACTTATAATGTAGTTTTTCATTTTGTACAGTTTTAATAATTGAATCACTTTCAATAATGTTAGTTCGCAAGGCTTTTACATCAGCATCTGCTGTTGCCATATAATAAAATGTTTCTTTAGTCAATACTGATAATCGTTGGCGCAATCTGCTC